>FWPV01007219.1_pt1 | contig 20424 bp, 23 predicted proteins | sample 2228371 | NCBI WGS metagenome assembly FWPV01 (sample SAMEA103939776, study PRJEB20133) | metagenome | reverse complement strand
TCAAAAAAAACTTGACGATTTAAAAAAAAATTTTAATATTTATTATTAAGGTGATAATAATAATAAAATTAATCATTATGATATATAAAGGAGGAAATTATGAAACTTTCTACGAAAGCCAGATATGGTCTTAGAGCTATGATTGATATTGCTGAAAATCAAAAAGGTGGGAATGTGTTGTTTGTTAAAGACATTGCTAAAAGGCAAGGAATATCAGAAAAATATCTTGAGCACATAATGATAGCTTTAAAGGCTGCAGGGCTTGTGAGGAGTGTCAGAGGTTCAAAAGGAGGATATGCTCTCACAAAAGGTCCTGAACAAATAAGGGTTAATGAAATATTAAGGGTTTTTGAAGGTTCTTTCTCTTTGGTTGATTGTATAGATAATCCAAACCTATGTAATAGATATAATTTCTGCCTTGTTAAAGACCTTTGGCTTGAGATAAAAAATTCAATAAATAGCATACTTGAGAGAAAGACTTTAAATGATTTAATTCAAAAAAAATACAGAGATTATATAGGAGAAAACATATAAGAGTGAGGGGGAAGCGAAAATGAAAATATACGAAGATATAACGGAAACAGTTGGCAAGACGCCTCTTGTAAGGCTTAGTCGGCTATCAAAGGGAAGCGAAGCCAATTTGGTGGGCAAATTGGAATCATTCAACCCTTTAAGCAGTGTTAAGGATAGAATTGGTGTTAGCATGATAGAAACGGCAGAAAAAGAAGGTAAGTTAAACAAGGGGTCAGTTATCATTGAGCCAACGAGTGGCAATACAGGCATTGCTCTTGCTTTTGTAAGTGCTGTTAAAGGCTACAAGTTGATATTAACAATGCCAGAAACTATGAGTCTGGAAAGAAGAGCTTTACTAAAAGCTTTTGGTGCGGAAATTGTATTAACGCCTGGTGCAGAGGGAATGAGAGGAGCAGTTAAAAAGGCTGAAGAATTAGCTGCTTCTATCCCTTATTCATTTATGCCCCAACAATTTAAAAATAGTTCAAATCCAGAAATACACAGGAGAACAACAGCAATTGAAATTTGGGAAGATACAGAAGGCAAAGTGGATATTTTTGTTTCTGGAGTTGGAACAGGTGGAACAATAACTGGTGTCGGTGAATTATTAAAAAAAAGAAAACCTTCAGTAAAGATTATTGCAGTTGAACCTGCAGATTCGCCAGTATTATCCGGAGGTAAACCAGGTCCGCATAAGATTCAAGGAATTGGTGCAGGTTTTGTCCCAGACATTCTAAACAGAAAGATAATCGACGAAATAATTACAGTTAAAAATGAAGAAGCATTTGAAACAGCAAAGTTACTTGCACGAAAAGAAGGTATTCTTGCTGGTATTTCTTCTGGAGCAGCAGTATTTGCAGCTCTTAAAGTCGCCAAAAGAAAAGAGAGTAAAGGTAAATTAATTGTTGTTATCTTACCTGATACAGGGGAAAGATACCTTAGCACAAGCCTTTTTAAGGAGGAATATTTAGAAAATGCTCCGATTATATAATACCTTGACTCGTCAAAAAGATATTTTTGAACCATATAACCCTCCACTGGTTGGTATGTATGTATGTGGTGTAACTGTTTATGACCATTGCCACATTGGACATGCCAGATCATTTGTTGTATTCGATGTTATTAGAAGGTATCTTCAAACAAAGGGCTATATGGTTAGTTTTGTATATAACATAACTGACATTGACGATAAGATTATTGATAAAGCAAGTAGTTTAGGTGTTTCTTACAAAAAGGTTAGTGAACTATACACTGAATCATTATTTAGTGATTTAAAAAAGATGGATATCATTCAAGCAAGTTTTTATCCTAAAGCCACTGAGAATATAGGTGTGATAAAGGAATTAATATTAAAACTTATTAAAAATGGCTTTGCATATGAAAAGGAAGGGAATGTTTATTTTTCTGTTAAAAAATTCAACGAGTATGGAAAGCTATCTGGAAGAAAGTTAAGTTTCAATGTCAATAGAGAGCATAAAGAAGAAAAAGTAGATATTGAAGATTTTGCTTTATGGAAAAGAAGCAAAGAGGGTGAACCTTATTGGGAGAGTCCATGGGGGCGAGGAAGACCAGGTTGGCACATTGAATGTTCTGCGATGAGTATGAAATATCTTGGTGAATCATTTGATATACATGGTGGTGGTAATGATTTAATTTTTCCGCATCATGAGAATGAAATTGCACAATCTGAATCTGCCAGTGGCAAACCTTTTGCTAAATATTGGTTACATAATGGAATGGTGATTATTAATTCGGAAAAAATGTCAAAATCTGCTTGTAACTTTTTTTACTTAAAAGACCTGCTACAAAAATATAAGGCAGATGTTATAAAGTTGTATATTCTTTTCTCTCATTATCGTTCACCGCTTGAATTCAATGAAGACTTGCTTTTACAAGCAAATGAAGCTTACAAAAAGATTAGAGAGGTATTTTACAAAGTTACTGAGGAATTTTCTCCTGGAGAAATGGAAGAATATTTTTATTCAGAAGAAATTGATTGTCTTCACAGCAGCTGTGAAACTCAAGGAAGAAAAAGATATTATCAGGACATAATTAATATTGAGAAGGAATTTTTTAATGCAATGGATGATGATTTTAATACTGCCATTGCAATTGGCTCTATATTTAAATTGATAAGCATAATTAATACGAATTTAGCCTGTAAGAATTGTTCTAATGTTAATGAATCAAGAAATAATAGGAAGGTTGCTTTTTTAGCATTTCAAAAGTTGAGGAATTTAAGTGCCATTTTAGGTCTTTTTTCTGGGCTCATAGATGAAGTAAAGCAAGAAAGAACAAGCAGAGAAAATATTTTTTTACAGGTTTTGATTAATTTAAGAAACATATGTAGAGAAGAGAAAAAATGGAATTTGGCAGATTTAATTAGAGATGAACTAAACAGAGTTGGAGTTGAGTTAAGAGACACACCTGAGGGAACGAAGGCAGTAAGAAAATTTAATTAGAACTTACTGTTTACTATTATCAAAAAACACAGGGTAGATGTCATCTTATTTTTTGATTTATACACTTACTACCCAGTAATTTCCAACTCAGGGTAAAGTTTTATTACTGAAGTATGCGTAAGCGTAATTCAGGTTTCACGATGGATACAAATTTTTATTAATTATGAGAATTCCAATGTTAATGTCTGCGGAGGAATACTTATTCCATTTGGAAATGGCAATATTATGAAGTTAACGAAAATCTCAAAATTTGGGTAGGCTTATTTAGGAAGGGAGGTTAGTAAGCAATAAAAATGGCCGCGTACCCAAGTGGCTAAGGGACGGGTCTGCAAAACCCTTATTCGTCGGTTCGATTCCGACCGCGGCCTCTTTTTATCGAGTTAAGTATTGTAAGGCAAATATGATTAAATAAATGAAAATAAGGGATTTTATATTTTAAATTGTCTGTAACTTACTCAAGAAAAAAAACAAAAAGGAGGAGAACCAATTGGAAAAACTAAGAAGTATTGAAGAAATTAACTTGAAAATAAAAAAGGGGGAAGCAGTAGTAGTGACGGCTGAAGAAATGATCAAGATGGTTGATGAAGATGGAATAAAAAAAGCAGCTCAAAAAGTTGATGTGGTAACGACCGGCACATTTGGTCCAATGTGTTCATCTGGTGCCTATTTCAATATAGGGCATTCAAAACCAAGGATAAAAATTGGTGGTGGTAAAGTATATTTGAATGATGTGTTAGCGTATGCTGGGTTTGCTGCGGTAGATATATTAATTGGAGCAACGGCTTTACCTGATCATGACCCAAGAAATTTTAGTTATCCTGGTGAATTTAGATATGGTGGAGGGCATGTAATTCATGATTTGGTTGCTGGAAAAGATATAAAGTTGGTTGTTGAAGCGTATGGAACAGATTGCTATCCCAGGAAGAAACTTGAATCACTGATAAACATAAGAGATTTAAATGAAGCGGTTTTGTTTAATCCAAGGAATGCATATCAAAATTATAATGTTGCAGTTAATCTGGGGGATAAAGTTATTTACACATATATGGGAATGCTGAAACCGAATTGTGGTAATGCAAATTACTGCAGTGCAGGGCAATTATCACCTTTGTTAAAAGATCCATATTATAAAACAATAGGTATAGGGACAAGAATTTTTCTTGGTGGAGGAACAGGATATATCGTTTGGCATGGGACGCAACACAACCCGAGTGTTAAACGAAATGAGAAAGGAGTTCCAGAAATTCCTGCTGGAACTCTTGCAGTTATTGGAGACCTAAAACAAATGAATTCAAAGTGGCTTGTTGGGGTTAGTATGTTGGGATATGGAGTTTCACTTATTGTAGGAATTGGTATCCCAATTCCTATTTTAGATGAAGAGATTGCTCAATTTGCCGCCTTAAAGGATGAAGATATTTATGCTCCTATTGTTGATTATGCTGAATCTTATCCACAGGTTATCCCTCGGCGGTTAGGTTCTGTTTCTTATGCTCAATTGAAAAGTGGGAAGATTTTATTTCAGGGCAAGGAAGTTCCAACCTTTTCTCTATCAAGTTATTCAAAAGCTGTTGAAATAGCAAAAATATTAAAAGAATGGATAAAGTCTGGTAATTTTACACTTACAGCACCAGTTGCACCAATTCCAGGAACTGAAGCAGGTATAGAATTTAAATTATTGAAAGAAAGGAGAATAGAGAATGGATGAAGATTTGAAATTAACGAAGGGATTGAAATGTAGAGAATGTGGTGAGCAGTATCCTGAGGGACCTTTGCACATTTGTGAGCTTTGTTTTGGTCCATTAGAAGTTAGTTATGATTATGAAAAAATAAAAAATTGCATCAAAAAGGAAAAAATTGAAAACAGAGAGCCTAATATGTGGAGATACAAAGAACTTTTACCTTTATACATGGACAACTGTCCAAGTTTTTCCATTCCAGTTGGCTTTACTCCCCTTATTAAAGCAAAGAACCTTGGGAAGAAAATTGGCGTGAAAGAACTTTATATTAAAAACGATTCAGTTAATTACCCTACCCTATCATTTAAAGATAGAGTTGTTGTAGTTGCAATAGCGGTTGCGCAGAAATTAGGTTTTAAAACGGTTGCTTGTGCATCAACAGGTAATCTTGCTAATTCTGTGGCAGCAATTTCAGCAATGATGGGTATGAAAAGTTATGTTTTTATACCAACTGGCTTAGAGCGGGGAAAGATAGTAGGAACATCAATTTATGGTGCAGAAATAATTGAAGTAAAGGGGAATTATGATGAAGTAAATAGGTTATGCAGTGAAATTGTTGAAAATTCTCAATGGGCATTTGTTAATATAAACATAAGACCTTATTATGCGGAGGGCTCAAAAACGATGGGGTATGAAATTGTGGAGCAATTAGGGTGGAGATTTCCTGCCAATGTTGTTGTTCCTATGGCAGGTGGGTCTCTGATAACAAAAATTTGGAAATCGTTCAAAGAGTTACAAATGCTCAAGTTAGCAGAAGGACTGAACACAAAGTTATTTGGGGCACAGGCTTCTGGAAGTGCTCCTATATCAACTGCAGTTAAGCAAAAAAGCGAGTTAATACGCCCTGTTAAGCCACATACAATTGCAAAATCACTTGCAATTGGAAATCCAGCTGATGGTTATTATGCAGTAAAATGCATTACTGAAAGTGGTGGCTATGCAGAAGATGTAAGTGATGAGGACATTGTTCGAGCTATTAAGTTACTTGCTGAAACTGAGGGGATATTCACTGAAACTGCAGGTGGTGTAACAATTGCAACAACAATTAAATTACTTAAAGAAAACAAAATTAATCCTGATGAACTTACAGTTTTGTGTATTACTGGTAATGGATTAAAGACGCATGAGGTGGTTTCTGGCACCTCAGGGAGTATTAAAGTTATTAATCCAACAATTGAAGAGTTTGAAGAGGTTATAAAACACAATAAATGTGAAAGTGCAAGCTGAAATAAATTAGGAGGTGGCTAAGTGATAAACATTAGAATACCCTCACCGCTTAGGAAACTAACGGATGGAAAGGAAATGATAGCTTGTGAAGGGAAAACAATAAGAGAGGTGTTTTTTTCCATGAGTAAGGAATATCCTGCTATAAAGAACCGTATATTTTCTGATGATGGTGAATTAAAGAAGTTTGTAAATATTTACCTGAATAATGAAGATATAAGGTTTCTTAACAACCTTGATACTGAAGTGCATGAAGGGGATACTATAACAATAATCCCGGCAATTGCTGGCGGAAGGTAATATTTTATTTTAATGTGAAAGAATTGCTAAAGTGCATGGGAGGAGGATTTAGCATGAAAGAATGTGTAAAAAGAAAGTTCTTTCTAACTTTTACCAAGCGACTCATTGATAAACCAATAGTGTATGAAATTGGGCATAAATTTAAGATTATTACAAATATCAGGCAAGCATCAGTTACAGATGAAATTGGGATCGTTGCGCTTGAATTGAGTGGAGAATTAGAAGAAATAAGGAAGGCAATTAAATACTTAAGAAAAATAGGTGTCAGGGTTGATCCTATAGAACTAAGTGTTGTTGAGTAAGAATTTCTTAACTTTACTATCTCAAAAAGGAGCAAGCAGTTCGCCGAGATTAGTAGTGTTATTCTTTTACTCTCAAAGGAGGTAAATTAAATAATGAGTGAAAAAATTTTCAAGCCAATAAGCGAGAAGGATATTACAAGGGCAATAGTCAAGGAGTTTATGGAGCAGTTTACTGAATATGTTGAAAGTGATTGTTTAATAATAGGGGCAGGTCCAAGTGGTCTTATGGCTGGCAAATCCATTGCCGAGTTGGGATATAAAGTTCTCATTGTTGAAAGAAATAATTATCTTGGTGGAGGCTTTTGGATTGGAGGCTATTTGATGAATAAGGTTACAGTTCGCTATCCAGCAAATGAAATATTGGACAGGCTGGAGGTTCCATGCAGGGAGGTAGAAGAAGGACTTTTCGTTGCTGATGCGCCGTATGCTTGTTCTAAATTGATTTCATCTGCTTGTCAGGCAGGAGTGAAATTTCTTAATATGACTAAATTTGAAGACATTGTTATAAGAGATGAGAATCGAATAGGAGGAGCCGTTATTAACTGGACGCCTGTTGGTGCTTTGCCGAGAGAAATAACCTGTGTTGACCCTGTTGCAATAGAATCAAAAGTGTTAATTGATGCTACAGGGCATGAAGCATCAGTGGTAAAAAAACTTTCAGAATTTGGCTTATTTGAATTAAAAGGAACTGGGGCTATGTGGGTTAATGTCTCAGAAGATTTAATCGTAGAACATACTTCAGAAATTTATCCGGGGTTAGTGGTTGTTGGAATGGCTCTTTCTACGGCTTTTGGTTTGCCAAGAATGGGACCAACCTTTGGGGGAATGCTTCTTTCTGGAAAACGAGGCGGAGAAATTGTAATTGAAAAGTTGAATGTTAAAAAATGATGTTAGAAAAAATATTAATATACTCTGACTTTAAACAGTTCAATGGTTTCAACTTGAAGCCTATACTGGAAGACCTTAATAAAAAATTCCCTTGGGTGTTTTTAGAAAGTATGGTTTTTAATTTCGCAGATGAAAAAATTAAAAACTTAGCAGAAAAAATCGCAAAAATTAGAATTATTGATTTATTTCCGTTGAAATACAATGATTCCCCTTTAGAAACAGAGGTCCACTTTGAAGAGAAACAGATTCTCAACAGGAAGGTAATCCCAGGGTATGTGTATGATTGTTTTAAATTAAAGGAAATTTATGAAGAAGAGATTTCAAAAAAGAATCTCAAGTTAAATTTTGTAAATATAATCTTAACAGGAAGGCTTGTAGCAAGCTTTGATAAAGATGACTTAAGGCTACATTTACGAACTTGTTTATTGGGAGTGCCTTCATTGATATCCTTAAGTGGAGTAGAACAAGCACCTGCCAAATCAAAGGAGTATTATCTTTTGAAAAGCATTTATCCCCGATTAAATCAAACTATGATTAATAGATGTTATTTTAAATCTGATGAATTATTAGAAATAATTAAGGGATTGTGTCTTCAGGCAATTTTTTATCAAATTGCTGGTGAAGGGTTTTGCACTTATAAAAACTGTAGGCTTTTCAATGCTCATACACAAGAAGATTTAAGGGAATCGCAACTTGAAGGTGAACATGAGTTTTGTGAAAAACATGAAAAATTGTTATCTAAAATGGGGTTTACATTTTGCTCAATAAAAAGGAGAAATGCCAAATGAATGAAGAAGTGGAATTTAAAACTGCAGAAGAAGTAATTAAATGGGCAATAAAAGAATTTCAAGACAGAGTTGCCCTTGCTTCGAGTTTTGGAGTCGAAGATGTTGTTTTGATTGACATGCTGGTTAAAGGATTTAATGAATTAAGAGCTGTGAATTGTGAAACACAAATTCTTCAGCCACGAATTTTTACACTTGATACAGGAAGACTTCCAGAAGAAACTTATGAAATAATAGAAAAAATAAGGGAGAAGTATGGAGTCAATTTTGAAGTTTATTTTCCTAATACATCTGAAGTTGAAGAGATGGTGAGAAAATATGGACCTAATCTTTTTTATGAAAGTGTTGAGAAGAGGCAGTTATGCTGTAGGGTTCGAAAAGTTGAGCCATTAAATCGTGCATTAGAAAATTTAGATGCGTGGATATGTGGATTAAGAAGAGAACAATCAATAACCAGAGCAAACATAAAGAAAGTTGAATATGAATGCCGAATATCAAAGGTATCCCAAACAGAAAGTCCCAGATTCCAGGCGGTGTCCAATGAAAAGCAGACCACTAACCGTGAAACACGAATGATAGTTAAAATAAATCCTCTTGCAGACTGGACTGAAGGAGATGTCTGGAGGTATGTAAAGGAAAACAAAGTTCCGTATAACGCATTGCATGATAAGAATTATCCATCAATTGGTTGTGCTCCATGCACGAGGGCGATAAAGCCAGGTGAAGATATTCGTTCTGGACGCTGGTGGTGGGAAGCACCTGAAAAGAAAGAATGTGGGTTGCACACAAAAGTATGTTAGTAATTTAGTAAAATGCCATTTTTTTTAATGTTTTTAAATGATAAAGGTTAAAGAACTATTTACAGCAAAATGGGGCTTAATTATTTAATGATTTTAGCGAAAAAAAATAATGAAATTCCTGGCGAAAGTTATGCAAAGGTGAAGTAGGTTATCGTTTGGCAAGATTCCTGGATGAAAAAAGAATACAAAAAAAGTCGCCTCGATGAATTTTTGACAAAGTTTTCGCCATTAATTCTAACCTTTACTGCTTAATAATTTTACTTTTAAATAATTGAGGTGTGAAATGATTTTACCTCATGGTGGGAAGCTGGTAAACAGAATCGTCCAACGAACAACGAACTATAATAATCTGACTTTGAAGAAACTCTACCTAAACGAGCAGGAGATTTCTGATTTAGAGATGTTGGCTATTGGTGCATATTCTCCACTTGAAGGGTTTATGAATAAAAATGATTATGAGAGTGTTATAAATAATATGAGATTATCAAATGGTATTGTATAGTCAATTCCAATAACTTTAACTATTTCCGATGATGAAGCAAAAGATTTGAAAGAAGGAGAAGATATTCTGCTTATTGCAAAACCTCAAGGCTTAAATTCAAGAGACCAAAAAGACTACAAATTAACTGTTTATGCTGAAGCTATAGCAGATAAACAAATCACAAATCAGACTGATGTAGAAGAGTTGGTAGTAGGGATTCTTCATCTTGAAGAAAAATACAAAATTGACAAAGAAAAGGAAGCAAAACAAGTCTTTAGAACAACTGATGATAAACATCCAGGTATTGCATACTTATATTCAAAGGGTGCGGTTGCTCTTGGGGGGAAAGTAACAGTTTTCGAGAAAGATTTTTCATTCTTAACAAGTGGAAGCAGTGCAATCAAGCGATATTACCTAACGCCTGCGCAGACGAGGAAAACATTTCAAGAGCGTGGTTGGAAAACGGTTGTAGGTTTTCAAACGAGGAATCCGATTCACAGGGCACATGAATATGTTCAAAAATGTGCCCTTGAAATCGTCGATGGTTTGTTCATTCATCCAATTGTTGGAGCGGTAAAAGAGGATGATGTCCCAGCAGATATTAGAATGAGATGTTATGAAGTCTTGATTGAAAATTATTATCAAAAAAATAGAGTTCTCTTGTGTGTAAATCCTGCTTATATGCGATATGCTGGTCCAAGAGAAGCAATATTCCATGCAATAGTAAGAAAAAATTATGGTTGCACACATTTTATTGTGGGAAGAGACCATGCTGGAGTAGGCACTTATTATGGTCCTTTTGATGCGCAACACATATTTGATGAATTTACACTTGATGAAATTGGAATTATACCGCTTTTTTTTGATAACTCTTTTTATTGTCGAAAATGTGGTGGTATGGCATCATCTAAAACCTGCCCACATGGTAGTGAAGCTCATTTTTCACTTTCTGGAACAAAAGTGAGAGAATTGCTTAATTTAGGAGAAATACCCCCTCCTGAATTCACTCGTCCAGAAGTTGCTGAAGTCTTGATTAAATGGTTCCTGGAAACAAGATAGTTTATGGATGAGGACGCAGGATTTTTAAAATATAGTTAGCAGATAGCACTTAAAGATTCTTTCTATTAATTTGGAGATTTGTAACATTAGGAAAGTGTTGAAACTTTCAATTGCAAATATTTGCTGTTGAATTGTTTTCTACTGCCTACCAAAATGAGGTTAATTATGTCAACATTATTATTAATAGCAATATCTACATTTGTTGCCGTGAATATGGGTGTAAGTGGTTTTGCAGTCTCTTTTGCCCCATCCTATGGAAGCAATGTCAAAAGTAGGCTTTCTGCTTCCATTCTTTACTCGATTTTTGTTTTCTTTGGTGCGCTTTTAATTGGTCCAAGAATTATAGAAACCTTGATTAACAAAATTACCAACCCAATTTTTATTCAAAAACCAACCATTTTAATAATAATAACATCCATTGGTATTTCTATGTTTATATCTAATTTTTTTAAAGTCCCACAATCAACAAGTTTTGTTACTGTTTCATCTTTCTTCGGTGCAGCACTTTTTTATCAAGAAATTTATTATCATACTATCTTGAAAATTTTTGTAGTTGCCATATTATTTTCTTTAATCTCAGTTTTTGCTTCTTATTGCCTGACAAAAATCTTTTATCCTCCAAGAAATTCGAACTTAATACTATATGAGAAATTCTTTTTGCACCAGAGTAAAATGAAAAAGTTTATCGTCTTCTCTAACTGTTATACCGCTTTGGGAATAGGAGCCAATAATGTGGCAAATATAGTGGCACCGATTACTAATGTTTTTCCTGTAAATGTTTTCATTATTATGATAATTACGAGTTTTCTATTTGGTGCAGGTGGCTTCTTAATGGGTAAAGATGTGTTAAATAATTTATCAAAAGAGATTGTTCCTATTGGAGAACCCTCAGCGTCTATTATTTCTTTAGTAACCTCATCTTTGGCAATTACTGCATCAATTTTGGGATTACCTACCCCATATGCACAATTTACAAGCTTTAGTTTTTTTGGAATTAGTTGTTTAAAAGATGGAGTAAATTGCACTTTCAAAAAGCCAATTATAAAAAGATTTTTATGTGTCTGGATAATAATGCCTTTGATTACAATGGTAATATCATACACTTTGCACTTTTTGTTTGTTAAATAATAAATTTCTTAATGAATATATGAATATCAGCAGATTACATTTATCAGAAATTATAAAACACTGTCAGGAAGAATATCCCAAAGAAGCCTGTGGAATATTGGTTGGGATTACAGAAAGTAGTGAGCATTTATCATCGTGCAGTATTCAAGACACAGCAGGCAGTAACGCCGAAGTGGAAACTTGTAATAATAGAAAAAATAGGATGCATTCATCAACAATCGGTAAGATACCTATGAAGGAGAGGAACGCCAATAATCGATTTTTAAGTTCCAAGAAGACGGATAAAAATCTTATGGCTGAACCTCTGAAATTAATCTGTGAGAATTTTAACCAGCAAGGGATTATGAACACCGAACGACAAACAACAAATTACGAACTAAAAACTGCAGACTTCGAATGCTCAAATCGTTGTGCATGGGTAAAGAAAATTTATAAAATGAAAAATATATCAGAGGTGCCAGAAAGTTGCTATTTTATGTCTCCTGAAGAGCAATTTAAAGTATTTAAGGAAATAAGAGGAGAGAATTTAGAGTTAGTTGCAATATACCATTCTCATACGAATAGTCCTGCTTACCCATCAAAAAGAGATGTGGAATTAGCCTTCTATCCTGAAGTGGTATATTTGATTATATCTATGATTAATTTCAATGAGCCAGAAATACGGGGTTTCAAGATACAACAAGAGATAAATAAAATTGATGAAGTAACAATAAAAGTTAAAGATTAAATAGAGGTGGTCGTATGCTCGTAACAATTAACGGTAAAAAAGAAAATCTAAAAGATATAATTACTATTACTGAGTTTTTAGAGGAAAGGAGAATAAGAAAGGAAGTGGTTGTTATTGAGTTAAATGATAAAATAATTGATAAAAGCAATTTCGACACAACATATATCAAAGAAAACGATAGAATTGAGTTGCTTTATTACATGGGAGGGGGTTCACCTTCCTTTTTATATATAGCTGGTAGTTTTTGGTTGGGTAGGAAAAGGATTAGTGACCTATTGATTTTCAAATGAGTCTCTAACTTTGAAAAAGGGGGATGCCAAATGGTTGCAAATAACATCTTAGATTTGATTGGCAAAACACCAATGGTTAAATTAAACAAGATTGTTGGAGAAGATGACGCAATGATAGTTGCAAAAATTGAATCATTTAATCCTGGTGGGAGTGTGAAGGATAGAATTTGTCTTTCAATGATAGAAGATGCTGAAAAAAAAGGAATTCTCAAGCCTGGTGGAGTTATTGTCGAGCCGACATCAGGAAATACAGGAATTGGACTTGCGATGGTTTCTGCAGTAAAAGGATATAAGTGCATTTTAACAATGCCTGAAAGTATGAGTCTTGAGAGAATTTATATTTTAAAAGCTTTTGGTGCAGAGGTCATCCTGACCCCGGCAATAGATGGGATGAAAGGAGCAATTAAGAAAGCAGAAGAAATTTTTAAAAATACCAAAAATTCATTTATGCCTCAGCAGTTTAAAAATCCAGCAAATCCGGAAATCCATAGAAAAACTACTGCAAAAGAAATACTTTCATCTACAGGCGGAAAGATTGATGCATTTGTTGCTGGCGTTGGCACAGGAGGAACAATAACTGGTGTAGGCGAAATTTTGAAAGAAAAGAATCCTAAGATAAAAATAATTGCTGTTGAACCTGAATCTTCGCCGGTTTTATCAGGAGGCCAACCAGGACCTCACAAAATCCAGGGAATTGGAGCAGGATTTGTTCCTGAGGTATTAAATAGAAAGATAATTGATGAAATAATAAAAGTTTCAGATGAAGATGCATTTAAGACTGCAAAAAGAATATGTAGAGAAGAAGGGATTTTTTGTGGAATATCATCTGGAGCTGCAGGCTATGCCGCTTTGAAAATTGCTAAAGAATTTGGAAAAGGCAAAACAATTGTCGTAATACTTCCAGATACAGGAGAAAGATATTTTAGCATAGAGCAATATTTTAAAATTTGAGAATTTTGTGAAGTTTTTTGGTTACAGTAATTTGGTTTTATTATTTGTATTTGAGTATGGCAGAGTGTAAAAATGGATAAATTATGGCTTAAGATTTGAGCCTATTAAGAATTATTATATTTTAAATCTGAAATTTTGGATATTTGAGAAATAACGAATTGCAATTGACTAATTGTAAATTGTGCTTCTAATGGGCATAGGGAGGTTACAATGGATATTGATTATCAACAGTTAAAGGCAGGTGGAATTATAAGACAGAAGCAAAAAGATTTATTCAGCATTAGGCTAAAAGTTCCTGTTGGAAACTTAACATCTACACAGTTAAGAGCAATAGCGACAATTGCTGAGAAGTTTGGATGTGGCACTGTTCATCTAACGATGAGGCAAGGAATAGAAATCCCCTCTGTAAACATTGGAAATATAGATAAAGTTATTGAGAGTTTAAAGGAAACCAACATAACAGTTGGAGCCTGCGGGGCAAGAGTTAGAGTAATAACTGCCTGCCAGGGGAATTCTCTTTGCCTTCATGGTTTAGGTAACACCCAGGATTTAGCATTAAAACTGGATGAGAGGTATTACGGGAAGTCAGGACTGCCTCATAAATTCAAGATTGGAGTTACAGGATGCCCCAATTCCTGCATTAAGCCACAAGAAAATGATGTTGGCTTTATGGCTGTGGCAGAGCCTGTGTTAGATGAATCTGATGGGAACTATTGCACAGGTTGTGGCTTATGTGTAAGTATTTGCCCTTCAGGTGCAATAACATTGGAATCCACCCTAAAAACAAAACTAAACCAAAGACCTGAAAACGATAAATCAGACAGCTGTAAACTCGAGGCGGTCGGGGGAAATAGTAAAAGGGAAGACAATAGAGATGAGAAAATAAATTTTGAAAAAGAAGCCCTTAATCAGGAAGAATCTAATAAACCGATAATCAATCTAAAAAAGTGTTATAAAGATGCTAAATGTGTTTTTTCGTGTCCATCAAATGCTTTAAAAATTGGTCGTTTTGGTTGGAATGTATTTATTGGTGGAAAATGGGGGAAAGAGCCTCAACTTGGAGTAAAAATATTAGAGTTTTTGCCAACAGATGAGGTGGTTTTGGTAGTTGATAAAATACTTACTGCATACATAAATCTCGCAGAAAAAGGAGAAAGACTTGGCAAACTTATAAATAGGATTGGAATAGATAAATTCTGCGAATTGATGGAGAAATGTTATGGAAATAAATGCTCAGCTTGATTTGCGTAGTGTTGCATGCCCAATTAATTTTGTAAAAACAAAATTGAAGTTGGAGGAGATGAAACCAGGAGAAATATTAGAATTAATTTTAGATGAGGGGGAACCAATACAAAATGTCCCAAGAAGCATAAAAGCTGAAGGGCACAAGATTATTAAGATAGAAAAACTTGTAAACTGCTTTAGATTATTGATTAAAAAAAGGTGTGATTAAAAAATGTTGGGGGCTTTAAAAGTTTTTGACAAATCAGAGTCAGACTCTGATTTGTCAAAAAGTCAAAACAAAAGTTAGGGAGGCGCAAATGAATTTCACAGAAGACCAAATTCAGCGTTACAGCAGGCATATAATTTTACAGGAGATAGGTGGAAAAGGGCAAAAAAAATTATTAGACTCAAAAGTTTTAATAATAGAATGTGGTCGTTTGGGCTCACCAATTGCTTTTTATCTTGCAGCTGCTGGAATTGGCAAATTGGGGCTTGTAGATAGTGATAATGTTGAGCTTAGTAATTTACAAAGACAAATATTACATTTTAGTTCTGATGTTGGTGTTCCAAAAACAAAAAGTGCAAAAGAAAAAGTAGAATTATTAAATCCTGATGTTAAGGTTGAAACCTATAACTTTAGGATTACCAAAGATAACATATTTGACATTATAAAAGGTTATGATATTGTGGTTGACGGGAGTGATAATTTCCCAACACGTTATTTAGTAAACGATGCCTGTGTTTTGATGGGGAAGCCATTGTCTCATGGGGCAATCCTACAATTTTATGGGCAAGTTACGACGATTATTCCCAAGAAAAGTGCATGTTACAGGTGTTTATTTAAAGAGCCACCTCCTGCAGGGGCTGTTCCATCTTGCCAAGAGGCTGGAGTTTTAGGAGTTGTTGCGGGTGTGATTGGTGCAATCCAGGCTACAGAAGTTATAAAATGGATTTTGCAGAAAGGTGAACTCTTGTTAAATAAATTGTTAATTTATGATGCCTTAGATATGGAATTTAGAAAAGTTTCGTTCCAAAAAGATAATAACTGCTTGGTATGTGGGAAAAATCCCAATATAAAAGAATTAATTGCTTATGAAGATGTTTGTAGTATTCAACGAAGTTGAATTTTATTTATTTGCAGGAAGGAGGTGATAATCATGCTTGACAAGTGTCCTGGGGCAATTGATATACGAACGCCGACAATTGAAATAAAAATTTGCCCTGATTGCGGAGAGGAAATTGAGTTTTTCTCCACTGATTTTCAGAGGAAATGCCCAAAGTGTGGTTTTACAGTCTATAAAGATTTAATGTCTTGCGTAGAGTGGTGTAAATATGCAAGAGAGTGCTTGGGAGATGAACTTTATGAAAAATTAATAAAAGAAAAGGAGGAAAAATAATGGAAAAATTGAATATGTTTTGTTATCAATGTTCTCAGACTGCACAAGGGACAGGATGTACAGTTAAGGGAGTTTGTGGGAAGGAGCCTACTGTAGCAAGATTGCAGGATAATTTAATTTTTGCTCTAAAAGGCATTTCTGCTTATGCTTATCATGCCAAAGAATTAGGTGGAGAGGACCCAGAAGTTGAGTCTTTTTGGTCGAAGGCGCTTTATACAACATTAACCAATGTTAACTTTGATGCAGAAAGTCTTGTTGGGCTTGCACTTGAAGCAGGAAAAGTAAATTTAAAAGTGATGAAAATTTTGAAAGAATCTCATATTAAAGCCTATGGCGAGCCAGAGCCAACAAAAGTTAATACAGGAACTGTAAAAGGTAAGGGAATTATTGTTACAGGGCACGGCATTAAAGCACTTGAAGAATTGCTTAAACAGGCAGAAGGCACAGGAATAAATGTATATACCCATTCTGAACTTCTTCCTGCACATGCTTATCCTAAAATAAAAAAGTATGGTAATTTAAAGGGAAATTTAGGCGTTGCATGGCATGACCAAAAGAAATTATTTTCTGAAATTCCAGCTGCTATTCTTGGCTCTTCAAATTGTGTTCTTATTCCTAAAGATGAATACAAGGACAGAATGTTTACAGTCGGTGTTGCAAGATTGCCTGGTGTAAAACACATAGATGGCTTTGATTTTAGCGAAATCATAAACAAAGCTAAATCATTACCCGATCTGGAAGATAAACCTGGCAACTACAGTTTAACAACTGGATTTTCTAAATCCGTAGTTCTTTCTCTTGCGAGTAAAATCATTGATTTAGTTAAAAATGGAAAAATAAGGCATTTTTTCTTGGTAGGTGGTTGTGATTCGCCAAATAAAAAAATGGAGTATTATAGAGAATTCGTTAAACTTTTGCCAAATGATACCATAATTTTAACACTTGCTTGCGGTAAATTTAGATTTAATGATTTGAACCTTGGGGAAATAGATGGAATACCAAGACTTATAGACCTTGGACAATGCAATGATGCAATAGTTGCGATTGAAATAGCAGTAGCACTTTCTGAAGCTTTTGGGGTAGGTGTTAATGAACTACCTTTATCATTGGTCATAAGCTGGACTGAACAAAAAGCGGCTGCGATTCTCTGGACACTTCTTTCGCTGGGATTAAAGAAAATATATTTAGGTCCTATTTTACCTGCTTGGGTAAACGATGATATTCTTAAGGTGCTTGTTGAAAATTATGACATACGCCTTATTAGTGAGCCAGCAATTGATATCAAGAAGATATTGGAAGGCTAATCAGAAGTCGTTCATAAAATCAGATTATCTTTTGGAGTAAGGCAAGTCCTCTTGCTGTTTTAGATAGTAAGCAACTTGCTTCCGAAGGCTGTGAAGAGATGGCTAACTCCTAAGTGCAACACAATGTGGTCATTGCTAACTCCAAAATAATCATAACCTAAAATGAGAGAAGAAAAAGACAGGAGAGCCTGTTGCAGAACACAATTTTTGTTTATGGTAGTGAACGGTCTTTAGACCGTTCAACTTGCGTTTAATGGAGTAAGCAAGCTTTTCGCTTGCGTTCAGTAGTGACTTGAGTTAAGCGAGCTACCATGAGTTACAAACAGATTTGGGGCAAACCTTTAGGTTTGCGAATTGAAAGGATAAAGCCTTGCCCTACAATCTGTGTCTATTTATGCGGTTTTCCAACAAAGGCTAAAATCTGCCGCTTTGTTTTTTTGTGCTTGTGCAACAGGCTCAGAGGAGTTTTTCTGACAAAATTCAAAAAATTTGAATAAAGAGGAGAACCCAAAATGATTTCACAGTTCTTTCATCATTTACAACATTATATTATTGAAATATTGCCTGCATTAGCGGTTGGATTTTTCTTAAGCGGGCTTATTCATGAGGTCTTGCCCCAGTCAATTGCTGAAAGGTATTTGAATCAAAAAGGAATACGCCCAATTTTATATGTAACAATTATAGGCATAATCTTACCTGTTTGTTGTTTTGGTTCATTACCTATTGCGGTTACACTGCGTAAAAAAGGCACACCGTTAGGTCCAGTATTGGCATTTTTGGTCGCAACACCAGCAACATCAATCACTGCAATTTTAGTTGCGTTGCGTTTAATGGGAGTTATTTTTACTTCTTGGCTTTGTTTGACAGTCATCTTAATGGGTTTGATAATAGGGATAGTTGGTAATTTTCTAAAATATCCAGAAAGCAAGAATATGGCACAGAAATGTCCCTTATGTAGTAAAGGTGAACAGAATGGACATCTTCAACATAGTAAAAGTCTCTTGGGAAAAATAAAAACTATAGTTTCTTATGGATTTATTGAACTCCCACGAGAAATTGGACCTGAATTAATTATTGCAATAATACTTGCAGCGGTGATTGCTTCTATTGCACCATTAGAAAAGATAATAACAACATACCTTACAGGATGGCTTGCCTATATTTTTTCACTTGTGTTTGGCTTGCTGATGTATACCTGCTCAACTGCAAGTGTTCCTCTGGTGCATGCTTTTGTAAAGCAGGGGTTAACTGTTGGTGCAGGTTTAGTTTTACTTATTGCAGGTCCAGTTACAAGTTATGGGACAATCCTCGTTTTGCGCAAAGAGTTTGGTGCCAAGGTCCTTTCCATTTATTTAGTTTTAATCAGTATGTTTTCATTGGTTTCTGGATATACTTATTTTTTGTTTCTTAGGTAATTTAAAGTAATAATTAGCTGCCTTTGATAATCTAAACAGAGGTATATTTGGCTATGAAAAACATTTTTTCTTTATCCAAATATTCATTAGTCCGTGCTCTCTAAATGTGAACTAATGGGATTAATTTAAAAGAAAAACGAGAAAAATGAAACCTAAAGCATTACTTCTACTTTCTGGTGGACTTGATTCAACAATTTCAGCCAAACTAATGCTCGAAATGGGGATTGAGTTATATGCTTTCCACATGACAACTTTTTTTTGCACATGCACTCGAAAGGGCAAATCATGCAATCAAGCAATTCAAACGGCAAAAGAACTTGGCATACCAATAAAAATAATCGCACCAAAAGATGAATATTTAAAAATAGTTGAGAAACCAAAGTATGGATGGGGAAAAGGAGCAAATCCATGCATTGACTGTAGAATTTTTCTATTTAGGGAGGCTAAAAAATATGCTGAAAAAGTGGGAGCATCTTTTTTTGTAACAGGTGAAGTTTTAGGTCAGAGACCAAAATCACAATACCTTGCTTGCTTACAAAAAATTGAGGAGGATGCAGGACTCAAAGGGTTGGTAGTTAGACCTCTTTCTGGAAAACTTCTCCCTGCAAGTAAGGCAGAGATGGAAGGATGGATTAGTAGAGATAAAATGTTAGCAATATCAGGTCGTTCCCGTAAATTGCAAATTGAAATTGCAGAAAAATATGGGATAAATGATTTCCCATGCCCTGCTGGTGGTTGCCTTCTGACTGACCCTCAGTTTTCTCGAAAGGTTAAAGATGCAATAAAATATGGTGAATTGAATATCACAAATATTCCTCTTTTGAAGATAGGAAGGCATTTTCGACTCCCAGACGGTGAAAAACTTATAGTTGGTAGAAACGAGAATGAAAATAAAAAGTTAATTTTGTATCGTGATTCATTTGTAGTTTTAGAAGCAGTTAATTATAAATCACCCGTTGCTCTCCTTGGGTTTTATAGAGGAAAACTTGCTTGTCCTAAAGGCAATCCTACTAACAATTATCAATTACCTGCAGGCATTGTTTTACGATATAGCGATTGCCCTTTCAAAAAAGGTAAAGTAAAAATTATAGAAAATGGTAAAGAAATCGTAATAGAATCAACTTCTTTACCTCAAAATGAAATAGACAAATGGAGGATATGATTAAGTTCTGTGCTTTTTAGAGGGAATGAATTGAACGAGAAGGAGAAGCTTTTAGTTGTGAAGCAGATGGATGAATAAAAAAAGCACTGCAGAATTAAGGAGGTTATCAGGAATTAACAATTTAGTTGCAATCCACTCATTCTCAGAAAGGGAACTTTTTCGAATGTTCCCCTCTTGTAGAGGGGTGCAGGGGTGTTTTGTGGTGAGTGCTACCACTTGTAGTGTCAATAACCTGAGTTTTTGACAAAAGAGAGTATGACACTGAATTTTCAAAAA
>FWPV01007218.1_pt1 | contig 20424 bp, 20 predicted proteins | sample 2228371 | NCBI WGS metagenome assembly FWPV01 (sample SAMEA103939776, study PRJEB20133) | metagenome | reverse complement strand
CCACGAGTTGAATCTGGCTGTCCAACGGCGTAATGACAAAGAAACCCCCAAGCCCAAATGTCCTCGCGCAACGGGCAATGTCATGGACATCAAGATTGGTGACGGCGGTGGCAACCACGGCACCCTTCCTATCGTAAATGGGATGATGGACTAACCCGATATAAAGGTTAGAAGCCATCCTCTTCCTTCTCGCCTCCACTCTCTCGAAAAATTTCCTTCAAAAGTTTCCTGTCCCCTTCGGAAAGGTTCGCTTTCTCCAGAAGGTCTGGCCTTCTGATCCACGTTCGCCTCAGCGCCTCCATTCTCCTCCATCTTGCAATGGCCGCATGGTCTCCAGAAAGTAGAACCTTGGGAACCTCCTTTCCCCGAAAAACGGAAGGCCGCGTATACTGTGGATATTCCAGAAGGGATTGAATGAAGGAATCCTCTTGGGCCGAACGATCCGATCCCAGGACCCCAGGCAAAAGCCTCGAAATGGCATCGACCAAGACCATGGCTGCCAATTCTCCTCCAGTCAGAACATAATCCCCAATCGAAATCTCTTCGTCGACGAACAGCTCCTTTACCCTCTCATCAATCCCTTCGTATCTCCCACAAAGAAGAATGAGGTACGACCGCCGCGAGAGCTCCTGGGCCATTTTCTGGTTGAATACTTTTCCCTGCGGGGTGAGATAGATGGTCCATCCAGATGGATCTTGGGACTTCGCCCACTCAATCGCCCTGGCAATGGGTTCAGCCTTCAGCACCATCCCTTGACCGCCTCCGTAGGGGGCGTCGTCCACCACCTTGTGTTTGTCCTCTGCAAAATCCCGAATGTTAATCGTCCGAACCTGAAGGAGGCCTTTCTCGATCGCCTTGCCAAGGATGCTTTCTTGAAGTGGGGACCTGAACATATTGGGAAAGAGCGTAAGAATGTCAAATTTCATCGTCCCGCTCCCAGAGCCCCTCCATTCGATTCACTTTCATGATGCCCCTCTCGCAATCGATCCCTTGGATCACCTCCTCTGTTGCAGGCAGATAGATCTCTCTCCTCTTCCCTGCTACCACATACACATCATTGGCCCCTGTCGGAAAAATCTCCTTCAGCCAACCAATCCTCTTGCCTTCTTGGGTTTCCACCACCATTCCTAACAGATCGGCCCAGTAATACTCCCCCCTCCCAAGGACAGGAAGATCCTCCCGCTTGATCAGCACCTCTTTTCCCACAAGGCATTCCACCTGCTCCCGCCTTTCGATCCCCTTCAAGTGAAGGATGAGTCGAGGAGGTTGAGGGGTCTTCCCAAGAATCTCAAAGGACTGGAGCTTGCCTGCTTCCATCTCAATGAAGACTTCTTGACAGGGAGGGAACCGGTTGACATCCTCCCCGTAGTACTCTAATTTGAGCTTCCCCCGGATGCCATGAGGTCTGAGGATTCTGCCAATGGGGATAAGACCTTTCGTCATGGAAGATCATTCGATGATTTCCAATACGGAATGCTTTCCCAGGTTTGCGGAGGCAGCTGCTAAGATGACCCGAATGGCTCTGGCTGTTCTCCCTTGCTTCCCGATCACCTTTCCCAAATCATCCTTTGCGACAGAAAGCTCAATGACAGAGGTCTTTTCCCCCTCAACTTCGGAGACCCTGACCTGATCGGGATGATCAACCAATGCCTTTGCAATGTACTCGATTAGCTCCTTTGTGCTCATCAATTCCACCTCCACTTCTCTCAGAAGTCCGATAGAGATCCATAGAGAGCAAAGGATTGGAAAGAGGCAGCCTCTCTACTTTTCCCCACTCTCCGCCATCCTCTTCGCAATACCGGTCTGAATTAGAAGTTGGCGGACGGTCGAGGTCGGTTGGGCTCCTTTCTTCAGCCACTGAATCGTCTTCTCTTCCTTGAATCGGACCTCCACCGGATCCTTCTTGGGATCGTACGTCCCCACCTGTTCAATGAACCTTCCATCCCTCGCAAAACGCCGATCCGCTACCACAATCCGGTAAAAAGGAGTCTTTTTTCCACCAAATCGCATCAACCTCATTGAGACAGCCATAGTCTTTCAATCACCTCCTCCTTTACATCCCATGGGGCAAAGGGCCGCGGCCGAAAATTCCAAATCACACATTCCGAATCGCGGCGCCGAATCTATTTAGAATCGCTTTGATTCAGATCTATTTGAAGTGGTTGCGATTTGGTGCTTCTGCCCAACCCTATGTTCCGTGCCCCTTTACGCCAAACTCCTCTATGAAAAGAAGGCGAGCCCACCCCTGCGAAATCCCTTCTGGCCCATTTGCGCGAAGCGCTTCATCATCTTACGAGCCTGGTTATACTGTTTTAAGAGATGGTTCACCTCCTGAACCGTGGTTCCGCTCCCCTTGGCAATCCTGAGCCGTCGACTTCCATTGATGATAGCGGTGTTCGCTCGCTCCTTAGGTGTCATCGAGTTGATGATGGCTTCCATCTTCACCAACTCTTTTCCGTCAAAGTGCAAGTCGCCGGCGGCCTTTGCCATCTTCGAGAATCCTGGAATCATTCCCAGGATCGACTCCAATGACCCCATCTTACGAATCTGTCGGATTTGATCTCGAAAATCCTCAAGGGTAAATGCATCCTTCCTGAGCTTGCGCTCCATTTCCCTTGCCTGCTGCGCATCGAACGCGGCCTCCGCTTTCTCAATCAGGGTGAGCACATCTCCCATCCCGAGGATCCTTGAGGCCATCCGGTCCGGATGGAAAGGTTCCAAGGCATCCAACTTCTCACCCACGCCAATAAATTTGATCGGTTTCTGGGTGACCGCCTTGATCGAAAGGGCGGCCCCTCCCCTTGCATCCCCGTCCATTTTGGTGAGAATCACACCGTCGATGCCCAGCCGCTCATTGAACGCCTTCGCGATGTTCACGGCATCTTGGCCGGTCATCGCGTCGGCCACCAGGAGAACCTCTTTCGGCTTGATCCGCTCTTTGATCTCTCGAAGTTCCAGCATCAAGGCTTCGTCAATATGGAGCCTGCCGGCCGTATCAATCAGCATCAGATCATATCCGCCCTTGAGAGCGACTTCCCTTCCCTTCAGGCAGATCTCCAGCGGTCTCTGGGAGGCATCGGGACGGTAGAAGTCCACTTTCAATTCCTCTCCCAACTTCTGCAACTGATCGATCGCTGCGGGGCGATAGACATCCGCAGGAATGAGATAGGGGCGTTTCTTCCTTTCTTGGAAGTATTTGGCCAGTTTGGCCGCTGTCGTCGTCTTTCCGCATCCATGGAGTCCCACAAGCATAAGGGGAACGGGAGGGCTTCCGGACAGCTGGATCCTCTGCTCGCCACCTCCCATGAGGTTCGTCAACTCTTCTCTCACCACCTTGATCAGTTGTTGCGCAGGGGTAAGGCTCGCCAACACCTCCTGGCCAATGGCCCTCTCCTCCACAGAGCGAATGAAATCTTTGACCACCTTGAAATTCACATCCGCCTCTAAGAGGGCCATTCGGACTTCCTTCAAGGCCTCCTGGATGTTCTGTTGCGTCAGTTTTCCGTGGCCCCTCAGCTTCTTGAAAATCCCTTCCAGTTTAGCCGTGAGATGATCGAACATCCTTCTTCCTCGGTTATACGTAACTAATTTATATTATTGGTTTTTCATCAATTTGTCAACCCATTGCAGGACAAAAACCGCATCGATCCTCTCTGTCTGTTCAATGACAAATTCGTCAGAAGCCCGCGGGCCTTTTCTCTAATCGCTTAAAGAACTCCCTCTTCGTGAGGATTGAAATGGATGTGGGAGAGACAACGGATAGAGAAGGAGAAAAAGGAGAGCACCCCTTTCGCTCACCTCATTTTTTCAAATCCCTTCCTGGGATTGACCACCACCTTGGCTCGCTGAGCCACCCCACCCATAACCTTCACTCGATTCTCGACCATATCAAAAATGATCTCTTCCCCAGAAACCATGTTCTCCCCCTCAACCACCTTTGGGTCACCCGTAAGAACCAACCTCTGTCCTGGCTGATGAAAGATCGCTTTCTGCGAAGTGCCAACCCGGGATCCCTGCTGCACCTTTACATGACCACTCGCTACCACCGTTTCAATCTCTTTACCTTCGCTCCCAGCGATAACCTCGAGGGAGTCGGCATAGAGGATAACGTCTTCCTGTCGGGCAATCACATTCCCTTCAAAAAGGATTCGATTCTCTCTCCTATAGGCCTCGACCCGGTCCGAGGTAATTTCGATAGGCCGCTGTCGCTCTTGCCATCTTGCTTCATCTCGAAACGGGGAGTCAGACATTTTTGGATTCCCTTTCCCCGAGGCACCGGGAATGGCCGGTGTCAGGATCTTCCGCTTTTCTTCTTCCGGCGTAAATTCCAATTCCATCTCCACTCTGGGGTGGGGGTTGATCTTCCTGACCGGCAGGCTTAGAGGAGACTGCAAAGGAACAGAGACCCTTCGCTCTTCTTCATACTTCGTCAGCGGAAAGAACTCCGGTTCTGCTTCCCGTTGAACTTCCTTTTTCGTCTCTTTCTTTAGCGTCTCTTCAATAAGCCTCTTCGCTTCCCCGGAGCGAGGGCTCTGGGGGTATTCCGCGACCATTCGTTGGAGAACCTCCCTTGCTTTCTCCTCCTGCTTCAAGCCAAGAAGACTTTTCCCCAGAAGAAGGAGAACCTCATCTTCGTTTTTCCGTTTTGGAAAATGGGTTAAAAATTCCTGAAAGCGGAGGGAAGCAGCCCCATAATTTCTCTGTTTGTAATAGTAATGGGCGATGTAGAATTCTTGGGCCGCCAAGCGGTCCCTACAGATCTCAATCTTCTCTTTCGCCCTTTCCGTAAAGAGGCTCGGTGGAAAATTGGCCACCAAATATTCGAAGTTCGAGAGAGCCTTCTTCGTCGCCGTCTGGTCCCGATCGTAGGAGAGCATCTGGTTGAAATAGGACATCCCGATCTGATACTGAACATAGGGGATCTCTTCGTGCGCCGGATGGATCTTCTTGAACTCCTCGTAAGCCGCAATTGCCTCCACGTACTCCTTCATCAAGAAGTGACAGTCCGCCACCTTCAATTCTGCCCAATGGGAGTAAGGAGGACTGTCCGGGAAATTGGCTTTCAACTCCTGAAACCTCTTCAGGGCCTCGGCATAATCCCTCTTGTTGAATCGAACCAGGCCCTCACGATACAGGACTTCTGGGTCGCTTCTTGTGGTCTTCACACCTTTGCCACCACATCCAAGCGAGAGCCCTATCAGAATGAGAAAGACGACCCAAAACTTCCCCACGAATCCCCTCCGTTCGTGCAACACACCCTTCAAACAGACTGAAACATTATTATTGGAAATGGAAACGATGTCAATAGAAGCCCAACGCTTCAGGCAATGCCTAACTCTACCGTGGAAATTCAACAGAATCGGACAGGGATGTCGGAGAAAATCTTACAGCGGAAACCTCAGCCTGTCCCCGGGCTCGAAGAATCCAATTAGAAATGGCGAGGACTCTCCTCTTATGAACGAAGTGACCTTTGCCAAAGGATCATCCCAAATCGTCCGCTTGGTAAGATTTTCGGAGACATTCCTGTCCGATCACCCGATCTTCCCGACGCTTCAGTGACGGATTACTTGAGGCTCCCCCTTTCAGCTTGAATTTCAGACCGAAAGCAAATATGATAAATCGTTGAATCCAGCGATTAACGAAGACTCCCAAGGGAAAGGAGAGGCCATGCGGATTGAGAAGGCGAAGCGAATTGAACAGATCCCACCCTATCTCTTTGCTGAAATCGACAAGAAGAAGCAGGAGATGAGAAAGAAAGGGATCGATCTGATCGACCTGGGCATTGGAGACCCAGATCTCCCGACACCAAAGCTCATCATCGATCGCCTCAAGGTGGCCGCTGAAGACCCAAAGAACCATCGCTACCCCTCCTATGAGGGGATGATCGAATTCAGAACCGCAGTGGCTCGATGGTATGAGAGAAGATTTGGCGTCCGTCTCAACCCTCACACGGAGGTGCTTTCCCTCATTGGATCGAAGGAGGGCATCGCCCATCTCCCCCTCGCCTTCGTCAATCCCGAAGACTATACCCTTGTGCCCAGCCCAGGCTACCCCGTGTATCGCGTTTCCACCCTTTTTGCGGGGGGAATCCCTTACTCCATGACGCTTCGCAAAGAGAACGGTTTTCTTCCAGACCTCTCCGAGATTCCAAAGACGGTGGCCGAGAGGGCCAGGATCCTTTTCATCAACTATCCAAACAATCCTACCTCGGCCACGGCAGAAAGAAATTTTTTCGAAGAGGTCATCGCCTTCGCCCGTCGATACGAGATCATTGTCTGCCACGATGCCGCCTATTCCGAGATCGCTTTCGATGACTATCGGCCGATGAGTTTCATGCAGGCGGACGGAGCCAAGGAAGTGGGAATCGAATTCCACAGCCTCTCAAAGACTTTCAATATGACGGGCTGGAGAATTGGGTTCGCAGTCGGCCGGGCCGAAATCGTCTCGGCCTTGGGAAGAGTGAAGACGAATGTGGATTCCGGCGTGTTCCAGGCTATTCAAGAAGCTGGAACGGTAGCCTTGAACCACTTCGACACCCCCTTGCAAGAAATTATCGAGATCTACGCGAGGCGGAGGGACATTCTCGTAAAGGGCCTCCGAGAAATCGGACTCGAGGTGGACCTGCCAAGGGCCACCTTCTACGTCTGGTTGCAAGTTCCGAGGGGATATACCTCCGCCCAATTCACAAGCTTTCTGATCGAAAAGGCGGGAATCGTTGTCACGCCCGGGAACGGTTTTGGAGAGGCTGGGGAAGGTTATATTCGTATGGCCCTCACTGTCGACGAGAAAAAATTGCAGGAGGCCATCGGGAGACTCCGACGGATCGAATTCTAAGCGATCTCCTCCGTCCCTCTCTGGGGACCTCCGGCCCCTTATGGGAGAGAACGCCTTTGGGATGAAGGAAGGAGAGGAAGACACAGGAGTACCAGATGCAAGAAGTCCTTTTTGAAATGTTCTTCATCGGCATTCTCATCCTTTTGAACGGTTTTCTCGCAGGAACAGAGATTGCTGTGGTGACCGCGAGAAAGAGCCGCATTCAGCAGTTGGCTCAGGCTGGGAAAAAGGATGCCAAAACACTCCTCAGGTTGAAGGAAGAACCTGACCGGTTTCTCGCCACGATCCAGATCGGGATCACGGGGGTGAGCGTTCTTGCTGCAGCGGTGGGAGGAGCAGCGGCTGTCAATGTCGTCAAGCCGGCCCTTCAGAATGCACCCATTAAGGCGGTCGCAGTCGCTGCAGAACCGATCGCGATCGCAATCGTCGTCGTCATCATCACCTATTTCTCGGTCATTTTCGGCGAACTCGTCCCAAAGTCGATCGCCCTGATGCATCCCGAGTCCGTTGGACTGTGGACTGCAAGGATCATCGACACTTTTTCAAGGTTGACCTTCGTCTTTGTGAGGATACTCACCCTGAGTACGTCCATTATCCTCACCCCTTTCGGTCGGAAACCATTCAGCGAGAGAGCCTATATTACTGAAGAAGAGGTGAAGCTCTTGATCAAAGAGGGCGGGAAGGCGGGTGTCTTTGAACCGGCGGAGGAGAAAATCCTTCAGAGCGTCTTCGAATTCACGGATATGTCCGCAAAGGAGGTGATGGTTCCCGACACCCAGATGGTGGCGATCCAAATCGACCGGCTGCCGCAGGAAGTCCTCTCCTTCATGGAGGAGGAGCAGTTTTCGCGTTACCCTGTTTACGGAAAGGAATTGAACGACATTAGGGGAGTCCTCTACGCCAAGGATTTCCTTACCGTCTTTGCAAAAACAGGGAGCGCGGATGTCAGGAAGTTGATGAAGCCCCCCTACTTTATTCCGGAGACAATGAAGATCAGCCTTCTCCTGCGGGAGATGCAGAGAAGAAGGATCCACATGGCCCTGGTCGTGAACGAATATGGCAGGGTCTCCGGCCTCGTGACGATCGAGGATCTGCTCGAGGAGATCGTCGGAGAAATTAGAGACGAATACGACCTCGAGAGCCCCGTGATCCATCTCAGTGACGGGAGCCTGTTGATCGACGCCTCCATCAGCATCAGGGATCTAAAAGAGGACCATCAAATCGCAATTCCGGAATCGGCGGAGTACGAAACCCTTGGCGGATTTCTGATGGCTGCCCTCCAAAAAGTCCCGAAGGTTGGGGATGTCGTCGTGACCGAGGGAAAAAGGCTGACCATCGTTGAAATGGTGGGCCAGCGGATCTCAAAGGTGAAATTTGAAAAGGTGGCCGAGCCTCCTCCAAAGGAGTCGTAGCGTAATGCCTCAATAAAGCGTGGGGAGGATCGGGTGACCGTCCTGTGATTTTTCTCTCCTCCCTGCTCTGTGACCCAGCACCGGATGGACTCTCCTTCTTATTCAGCGGGCTCATCTGCTCTCCTGTCCGCCGACGACCAATTCCGGAATCCTCAACGTGGGCTGTGCATCACTGACCGGAACGCCTTGCCCCTCCTTCCCGCAAGTACCGATTCCAAATCCAAGATCATTGCCCACCATATCGATTTCCTTAAGAACCTGGGGTCCGTTGCCGATCAAGATTGCCCCCCGAACCGGCTCAGCGACGTTCCCTTTCTCGATTAAGTATCCTTCGCTCACTTCGAAGACAAAATCCCCATTAACCGTATTGACTTGCCCTCCTCCCATTTTCGTAACCAGAATCCCCTCCTCCACCGATCGGAGGATCTCTTCGGGTTTCGACTCTCCTGGAAGAACCATGGTATTGCTCATTCTTGGAATGGGTCTGTGTTGGTAGGATTCTCTTCTTCCATTGCCGGTTGATTCCACCCCGTCCTTCCATGCCGTAAGCCGATCATAGAGATAGCTTTTCAAAACCCCATCCTCCACCAGGAGTGTCCTTCGCGAGGGAACGCCCTCATCATCAAAGGCGTAAGAACCCCTTTTATAAGGAAGGGTTGGGTCATCCACCACTGTGATGAGAGGAGATGCCACCCTTTCCCCTACCTTTTTTGAATAGACCGAAAGTCCTTGCTGAGCCAAGTCTGCTTCCAATCCGTGGCCGATCGCTTCGTGGATCATCGTACCCCCCGCTTCGCTTGAAAGGACAACGGTCATCCTTCCCATGGGTGCCTTCCTGGCCGAAAGCATCAAGAGCGACCGTCTCCCAGCCACTTCTGCGACCGCTTCCGGGGAATGGACGTCAAAAATCTCAAATCCCATGGCTCCTCCAGTAGGTTCATAACCCGTCTGAACGGTATCGCCCTCGGCTGCCACGACCTGAACCGAGAAAATCGTTCCCACTCTCTCTCCCTCGACGCACTCTCCCCAGCAATTAGCTACAAGAAGCTCTTGGCTGAAATCTCGGTAGAGGACCCTGACCTGCCGAACGTGTGCATCAAGTTTCCGGGCCACCTCGTTGGCTCGGTTTACCATGGAGACCTTCTCCCGGAGAGGAATTTCCTGTGGATGTTTCGCGATCGGAAAAGAGGGATTTGAGGAAAACGAAGATGGAGGGGGGCAGCTACTCCGACGAACCGAGTCGATCACTTTCCCCTCCTCCTCCCTCTTTGCCACCTCACTTAACCTTCGAGCCAAATTGAGGAGCGACGTCTCGGAGAGTTGATTCGTGAAGCCATAGTATGTCCTCCAGTCCCGAAGAATCCGGATTCCCACTCCCATATCCACTCCGGAGACGACTTTTTCGATTCGATCCTCCTCACAGATAATCACGACGGAGCGCACCCGTTCAAAAAAGAGATCGGCAAATTCGCCACCCTCCCTCAGAGTTTCCTTCAATACCCTCTCCCATGGAATAGCGTCGATCATTCTACCTCCCGACCTTCGCTCGGGAGCCAGAATCTCCCGTGCGAGCTAATTGCTGTTCGATCTCAAGGTTCAGATGTAGGAATTTCTATGGTTGAAAGGAGGGGGATTGTCTAATCAAACCCTGGTGACAAAGGCTGGATCTGAATCTCGTTCCGTAGCCCTTCGATCACCCTTTCCAGCTCCTCCTCCCAACCCGGGGCAACCATCAACTCGACGATGGCTTCGTGAGGATCTTTTGTCCGGACGACAGCCATCCCTTCGTACGATTCGATGATGAACTTAAGGTAGGCAATCTCTTTTTGAGGAAGCCTATAGTAACGAGACTGTGTATCCATATCCCTTCGTGCGGATGGTGCTCTCCACAATTCCGAAATGGAATCCAAAACGGGTCAACTCGGAGCTTTCCTAACAAGCCGACCCTTCACATCCCCAAAGAGCACCACATCCCTGATCACCCCTTCCGTGGGATAAAGGTCTTTTGACAGCCACCCTTCGATCAGTCCTTCCTTGGAATGGGTAATCTCTGGATCCAAGAGCAGCTTAACGAAATATTCCTTTCCTTCCTTCCTTCTTTCGGACCTTTTTCTCTTCTCTTCCTCCTCCTTCGAAGCCACGTTGACTTCGTAACTGGAAGAACCCTTCTTGGGAAATGTGGGAACGATGTAGGTACTTCCCCTTTCGATCCCTCCGTACACACCATAGCGAAAATTGTAGGAGGCCGTGAGGAAATCGTCGTAAATCGCTCTGGGAGGAATCTCTGTCTCCCTCCTCGCCATAGTTCCATCCTTTCGTTGCCTCACCTCAATCCATTTTCGGTTCTGATAATCGAAGAAGTGGGAGCGTCTTCTCAGTTTGTCCCCAACTTTAACCTCCTCATCAAAGGATATGGAACGAAGACGCCTGCCACCCTCTATTTCTTCCATGATCGACCGATAGGTATCCACCCGGTAGCGAGCCACCCATCCCATGATGCCCAGGGTCTCCCCCTGAAGGACCGACAGATAACGACCCTTCTCTCTCATTTCCTTGAAGCTTAGTCTTCCCACAGCCACTCGGCTAAAAATCCAGGCACCGATTTCGTATTCGAGTTCCTCCCCTTTGAAGAACGCTCCGATCGAAACCCCGCTCCGTGGTGGGGTGGCGGAGACCTCCTGAGCTTCACCCCCCCTGACGTAAAAGGCAAAGACGGGGAGCAGAGGGAGTCCCAAAAGCCATCGGAGAAAGTACCGTCTTGTTAGCTCATCCATTCTTTGTAACGTTACCTGCTTCCCGAACTGCTGGTCACAATCCCCACCAGCGGAATTTGGAAATGGGCCTTCAGAGATGCAGTTCGACGACGTCTCCCTCGCTGAGCCGGTAATCCCTCTTCACCATCTGGCCATCAAATTTTCCAGACCCCCAGACCCTTGCATATCGAAGCTTTCTGACAAAATCCTTATGGATGGAGAGCGCAACGTCTTCCACCGTTCCTCCTCGCTTGAGAACGACTGGCTCGGAAAAATCGGGAGTACCGCCCGGAGGCTTCGTATAGACACGGATGATCTCGAGACGTTCGTAGATCTCCTTCTTCAGTCCCTCCACGTTCATCCCCTCTTTGGCAGAAACGGGAAACACGGGGAAGCTCTCCTTGAATCGGGCTTCGAAGCTCCTGTAGGCCTCCATGCTATTTCTTAGATCACACTTGTTGCCCAAAAGAATCGCCTTCAAGTACGCCCAGCCCGGCTCTAATGAAGGGGCGGCCCCCTTCCCGCCCATGCGGATCTTCATTTCACTCAAGACTTCCTGAAGGATCTCCATCTGAAAAATGGGGTCCTCGGTAAGATCCGTCACCACGAGAAGGGCATCGGTGTTCCGAAGGAGGTTAGAAAATCCGGGCTCCACATGATCCAGCTGGATCGGTGGGGTGTCGACCAGCTGGATTTGGAGGTTTTCAAACTTCATCATCCCGGGGACGGGTTTCTTTGTGGTAAAAGGATAATCCCCGACCTCAGAGAACGCATTGGTCATCTTCGTGAAAAGGGTCGATTTGCCGGTATTGGGAAGGCCGATGAGGAGGACCTGACCACACCCTTCCCTCTTTACATAGAAGGCCTGTTCCGCTTTGCCAAGGGTGGGCCTCCGTTGAAGCTCTTCCTTCAACTTGGCCATCCGGCTCTTCAGTTGGCCTCGAAGTTTTTCGGTTCCCTTATGTTTCGGGATGACAGCCATCATGACTTCGAGGGCTTTGATCTTCTCTGGAATGGTCTTGGCTTGCTTGAACTTGGCCTCTGCCTCAAGGTATTCCGGGGTAAGGTTCGCTGGCATAGCTAAAGTTTGTAAACTCTATCCTGCAAGAAAATTGTCAAGATCTTAGGGTCGAACTGGGCGTCCTTCCCTCTCTCCAGCTCGGTCAGCACCTCCCGAAGGGGTTTACTCTTCGAATGGGGTCTTACACTCGTCATCGCGTCGAAGGCATCGGGGACGGCAATGATTCTTGCCTCCAGGGGAATCGCCTCTCCTGCGAGCCCATCCGGATACCCCTTCCCATCGAACCGTTCGTGATGATGGCGGATCATGGGGATCTTATCTTTGAAGAATTCAATTCCTTCGACAATCTTCACGCCAATCAGCGGATGTTCTTGGATGGATTGATACTCCTCGCTATTCAGCGCACCAGGCTTTTGGAGGATCTCATCTCGGATTCCAATCTTTCCGATATCATGAAGGAGCGCACCATATTCGAGACTCTCCAACCTCTCATCATTGAAACCCAACCGCGCGGCAATCTTTAGGCTCATCCTTCGGACACGATCGGAATGGCCGCGGGTGTAGGGATCCTTTGCATCAATCGCCTCGGCAAGAACCTTGACGGAATCGAGGTGCGCCTTCTTGAGTACTCGATAGGCCTGTTGAAGCTTTGCCGTCCTCTCCTCCACCAACCTCTCCAGGTTCTTGTGGTAGGCCTCCAATTCTTCCTCCAGTCTCTTCTTCTCAAGAGCCTTTCTTACGCTGAGCACGATCAAATCCAAGTCGGCGGGCTTGATGATGAAATCGTACGCTCCCAGGCGCATTGCCTCCACCGCCAGGTCGATCTCCGGGTATGCGGTCACCATGATGACCAGCGCCTTCCGATTCACACTCCTCACCCTCTTGAGGAGCTCAATTCCATCCATCTCCGGCATCTTGATATCGGAGATGATAAGGGAAAATGCATCCTTATAGAAATGGGTCAGGGCCTCCCTTCCATTGTGGGCCGTGACGCAGGTATATCCCTCTCCTCTCAACCGTTGCGCCAAAAGGCGGCAGATCAACTCCTCGTCATCGACGATAAGAATGCGGTCCTCCATGGCGGTCTCTTCCATCCTTTCCGCGACCATGCCGGGTCACCTTACTATTTTAAAAGAAAATAGCGCTCAGTCAACATGAAGGAGAATCCTCTCAATTTCTGACTTAATTCTTCGACCCAAGGGGACAAGCGGGTTGATTCGACCAAGATTTTTTGGGATAATAGGTCAGCACCTTCGAGGTTCAAGAAAAGGGAGACGGTATGGAACCTACGAAAATATTGGTTGTAGACGATGAGGTTTCGATTCGGGAGATGCTTCAGAGAGGGCTCACTCAGATGGGTGGATTCTCTGTCGAAATAGCTCAGAACGGAATGGAGGCCATTGAGAAGGTCGAAAAGGATCTCTACGACCTTGTCCTCACGGATCTCTTGATGCCCGAGATGGATGGCATGGAACTCCTCAAGACCATCAAAGGGACAAGGCCGGAGCTCCCTGTGATTATTATGACTGCCTATGGCTCAATTGGGACGGCCGTCGAGGCGATGAAGATAGGGGCGGACGACTACATCACGAAACCGATCGATCTCAATGACCTCCTCCTCCATATCTCCCGAACCCAGAAGGAAAACCTCCTTCTCAAGGAGAATCGACTTCTGAGGATGGAGGTCAAGAAAAAATTCGAGTTCTCCAATATCATTGGGAAGAGCAAGAAGATGCAGGAGGTCTTCTCCCTCGTGGAAAAAGTGGCGCCCAGTAACAGCACCGTGATCATTTACGGGGGGAGCGGGACCGGTAAGGAACTCGTCGCCAAGGCGATCCATTATAACAGCCCTCGAGCGAATCGCCCCTTCATCCCCTTCAACTGCAGTGCCATCCCCGAAACCCTGGTGGAAAGCGAACTGTTCGGCCATACCAAGGGAGCCTTCACCGGCGCAGTTCAGGCGAAGCGGGGATTGTTCGAAGAGGCAGACGGAGGAACCGTCTTCCTCGACGAGATCTCGACCCTGCTTCCCTCGGTTCAGGTGAAACTCCTGAGGGTCCTCCAAGAGAAGGAGCTGATGAGGGTTGGAGGAACGGAGAGAATCAAGATTGATGTCCGAATGATCGCGGCGACGAATGAGGATTTAGAGGCCAATATGAAAAAAGGCAAATTTCGTGAAGACCTCTTCTACCGGCTTCATGTCTTCCCCATCTTTCTCCCGGACTTGAAAGACCGGAAAGAAGACATTCCTCTGCTGGCCTACCATTTTCTTGACCTCTATGCAAAGGAGACGAAGAAGCAGGTCCAAGGGATCTCCAAGGAGGCGATGAACATTCTCTTGGAATACGATTGGCCGGGCAATGTGAGAGAATTGGAGAACGTCATTGAGCGGGCTGTTATCCTGGCCGAGCAAAACATCCTGACACCGAGTGATCTTCCGCGAAACCTGATGGAAGGCCCCTCCGCCCTGATCAAGCGGGGGGTTAAGGAGCACAAATCGCTGGAGGAGGTCAAGGCCGATTACATCACCGAAGTCCTGAAAATGACGAATGGAAACAAGAGGATGGCAGCCGAGATTCTCAAGGTGAATCCGAGAACCCTCTACCGCTTCGAGAAGAGAACCAAGGCCCAGGCCTAACGCCGCTCGAAACACCCGAATTCGGGCTCGTTGACTGCATGAAGAAACAATGTTATGAATGAGATGTGGGTTTCCGCCGCATCCTTTGCTGTTTCCCTCTTCTCTCTATCCTCGTTCTGCTTGGCTGCGTGGGCCTAAGGAGCGAGGAACCCTACTACAGGGGGTCTCTCTCCTCTCAAACGGTCCAAGTGGTTTCCCCGAGGAAGGTTTCCCCCAATCCCCTCGCATACTACCCCTTTCTCATCGCCCAGCTCAAGTTGAAGGAAGGGAAAATCGACGAGGCCATTCAATATCTTAAAGAAGCGATTTCGGTGGACAGTAAGGAGCCCTATCTTCATGTGGAACTGGCCACCCTTTATGTCCACAAGGGTCTTCTGGATGAAGCGGTGGAGGAATGCAAGAAAGCCCTTCTCCTCGAACCCAACACCTTGGCTGCTCACCTGATGTTGGGGGGAATTTACTCCTCCCTCAGGCAAAACCGTTTGGCCATCGATTCCTATGAGAAGGCACTCCAAATTTCTCCCGAACACCGAGAGAGTTATCTCTACCTAAGCTCCCTCTACGCGGAAAATAGAGAGTACGAGAAGGCCATTGACCTCATGAATCGATTTCTCAAGCTAGAGCCCAGCTCGGTGATGGGTCTCTACTCGCTTGGCAGAATTTACGCCGAGATGAAAGCTTATGACCAGGCGAAGGAATATTTCTTAAAGGCCCTGGCCATCGAGCCAAACCTCATCTCCGTGCTGATGGATCTCGGTCTCATCTACGAAATCCAAAATGAACAGGAAAAAGCCACCGAGGTCTATCAGAAAATCCTTGCCCTTGATCCAGACAACAAGAGAGCGAGGGGTCGGCTCGGACAGATCTTGCTCCGGAAAAAGAAGTTGGACGAGGCCTTGAGTCATTTTCAAGAAATGCAAAAGTCTGATTCAGAGGATCTCAACGTCAGAACAAAGATCGGCCTGATCTATCTGGAACAGGGGAAATTCGACCAGGCCATCCTGGAATTCAATTTTGTCCTTGCCGCCAACCCAAAGGATGACCGAGTACGTTTCTATTTGGGGGCGGCTCTTGTCGAAAAAGGGGCCTTGGATCAAGCTCTCTTAGAATTCAATAAGATTCCGATTGAATCCTCTCTCTATGGCGACGCCAAACGAAGTGTCGTGCTCATCCTGAGAAAACAGAAGAAGACGAAGGAGGCCATCCGGACCTTGGAGGAGGCGATCCAGGCGAAGCCGAACGAGGTCAATCTCTACTTGCTCCTGGCTGACCTTTATGAAAAAGAGGATCAGCTGGCAAAGGCGGTGGCCGTTGTTCAGAAGGGGCTCGAGCAGAATCGGGAAAACGTCGATCTCCTTTACCAACTCGGGGCCCTCTACGACAAGATGGGCGATTTCGACAAGATGGTCTTCCATATGAAGGAGGTTCTTCGACTTGAGCCCAATCACGCGGACGCTCTCAATTACCTCGGCTATTCCTATGCGGACCGAGGGATCCATCTCGAAGAGGCGCTCGAACTCATCCAGAAGGCGATGAAGCTCAAACCCAATATGGGCTACATTACCGACAGCCTCGGTTGGGTCTACTACCATCTCGGCCAATACGAAAGGGCCGTTGCGGAGCTTGAAAAAGCAAACCAGCTGACGCCCGATGATCCGATCATCACCGAGCACCTGGCGGATAGCTATATCAAGATCCACCGGATAGAAAAGGCGATCGAGCTGTACGAGAGGGCTTTGAGACTCGACCCGAAACCGGACCAAATTGAGAGGCTCAAAAGGAAGATTAAGGAATTGCGAGAAAAGAAGAATTAGCCGATTGCCCCCATTGGGATCGTCGAAGGTTCGACGTTTGGAAAGCAGCTGAGATCCATCCCCCAAGCCGGATTAACCGCCCGCGACGGGAGGAAAGATACTTACCACATCCCCATCCTTAAGAACTTGCTCCTTTTTTGTGTTGATTCCGTTGATAAGGATGATCTTTGGAATCCCTTCGGGAATCTTCAGCCTCTCCAGGATATCCTGAACGCGAGTCTTTCCGTCGACCTCCATTTTGCATGAGAAACGGCCGCTCCCCTTGGGGAGATAGTCCCTCAATGTAGCGAAAAGTTTAACCTCTATCTCCATATCCTCCCATTCACCTAGCTGCAAATTCACTTACTTTATTCTAAACGAGTCTATGCCCTCTGACAAGAGAGAGACCGCGTTCTAAATTTTTCGGAAACATCTCGGTCGGGACGACGCTGTTCATTCATAATGGATGGGGTACTGCTCGAAGGCAAAATTACACGATTTGGAGTCTCCCCGGTGGACCCTCAACGACCTGGCCCACGATCCATGCATCCATTCCCGAGTCCTCTTTATACGCCTTCAAGAAATCTTTTGCTCGGTCTGAGGAAAGGGAAATCAGCAGGCCTCCGGACGTCTGAGGATCGTAAAGGACATCCAGCAAAGGACCCGGCATGTCCCCGGAGACGTCGACTTTACAAGAGAAGAACTGTCGGTTCGAGCGAGCCCCTCCTGGAACCAAACCCATGTTGGCATAGTCGAGGGCTTCCGGAAATATGGGGACCGCCTCCGTTTCGATCACCATGCCTACCTGGCTTGCCACTGCCATCTCCAGGGCGTGGCCAAGGAAGCTGAAGCCGGTGATATCGGTGCAGGCATGGGCGCCAAATTTGACCATCCATTCCGACGCCGCCCGATTCAGCATCGCCATGCTCTCCACAATCTTCTGGACAGCCCCTTCTGAAGCCATCCCGCCTTTGAGGGCCGTGGCGATGATCCCTGTTCCAAGGGGCTTTGTTAGGATCAGTTTGTCCCCCGCCTTTGCATTGGCATTGGTCAATATCTTTTTCGGATGGATCAAACCCGTCACCGCCAGACCATACTTGATTTCTGGGTCTTCAATGGAGTGCCCTCCTACAAGGGCCACTCCCGCCTCGTTCATCTTCGAAAGCCCTCCGAGGAGGATCTCTTTCAAAATGGAGGAAGGAAGGGTTCGAATCGGAAAGGCAACTAAGTTCATCCCCGTAAGGGGCGTCCCCCCCATGGCATAGACGTCGCTCAAAGCATTGACCACAGCAATCTGACCAAAGGTGAAGGGATCGTCCACAATCGGGGTGAAGAAGTCTACCGTTTGAACCAGAGCCATCTCATCGGTGAGCTGATAGACCCCAGCATCGTCCGAAGTATCGAGGCCAACAAGAACCTTTGGATTCTTAGGAAGGGGCAAGCCCTTTATGACCTGATCCAGATCCTCCGGACCAATCTTCGCTGCTCAACCCGCTTTCTTAACTTTTTCCGTCAGGCGCACCTTTTCCATTTTAATCCCTTCTCATGGCCATCAGCCTTGGGGCTCTTTCTTCTCAAACCTTCCCTTTACATCTCTCGTATAACATTCCAGAACGGACATCCGACTCTCTTTGAGAACCGAGAGGGCATCTGCTTCTGAATCCTCGGACAATTCAATGGCGACGCCGCAATCGGAGCTAATCTCACGAGGGACTGGAATAAGATCGATCTTAATTCCTCTTCCCCTCAGAAGCTTCTCAGCCCTCATGACAAGATGGATCGACTCAAAAACGAGGACACACTTCACGATCCGATCACCGCTTTTCTTCGATCCCTCTATTAACATTTTACCATACCTTCATCCCCCTCTCACCCCTCTTCCAATCCCCCCAGGGAATGGACTGTTCTCCCTGTAGCAATCAAGGAAACAGCCTTCAGTGCGGCTTCGATCTCTTCCTCCGTATTGAAAACACTCAGCCCAAATCGGATCGTCCCCTCGGGAAAAGTCCCGATCGTGCGATGGGCGGAAGGAGCACAGTGAAGTCCCGGGCGGCAGAAAATGCCAAACTCTTTCTCCAACCGACGAGCCCCTTCGGAGGGGGGAAGATCCAAAAAATTAAAAGACATCGTTGCGATTCGACCCTTCGGGTCTCTTGGTCCGTATACTTTTATCTTAGGAATCTCTTTTAAGCCCTCGAGGAGTCTTTGTGTCAGCGCCATCTCCTGCTCGTAGATGCGCTCCACGCCCTTGTCCAAAACATATTGAACGCCAGCAAGGAGACCGGCAATGCCCACGGTGTTCGGTGTTCCGCTTTCAAAACGGTCTGGCAAGAAATCGGGTTGTTCCTCGAACTCAGATCGACTCCCCGTCCCGCCCTGTTTCAAGGGAAACATCTCTTTTTCTTTGACCCGATCGCCAATGGCCAGGCCTCCTGTCCCTTGGGGCCCAAAGAGGCTCTTATGCCCACTGAATGCCAAAAGGTCGATCCTCTCTCGATCGACATCCAAGGGATGAGCCCCCGCGGTCTGCGCCGCATCGACCAAGAAAAGAAGGTCGTAAGCCCTTGCAATCTTTCCAACTTCACCAATTGGAAGAAGCGTCCCTGTGACGTTTGATGCGTGATTGAGGGCGATCATACGGGTATTCGACCGAATCCTCTTCTCCACCTCTCTCGGATCCAACTGTCCGTCACCGAAACAGGAGACGACCGTCAGTTCGACCCCCTTCTTCTCTAAATCCCTCAGAGGCCTCATCACTGAATTGTGCTCCATACTGCTCGTGATGACGTGATCCCCGGGCCTCAATAAGCCCTTAAGCGCCAAGTTGAGCGATTCCGTCGCATTGGGCGTGAGGATCATTCTGGACGAATCTTTCGTACAGAAAAGGGAGCAGAGAGCTTCCCGGGCCTCATAAATGATTCGTGCCGCTTCGACCGACAGGGCATGCCCAGACCGACCGGGATTCGCACCGATCTCCTCCATGAACCGGTCCATGGCCTCTCTCACTTGAGGGGGTTTTGGCCACGAGGTCGCGGCATTGTCAAAATAAATGATTTTTCTCATTTTTTTATATCAATTATATCCGAGGTCAATTAAGGACAAAAAAATTTACTTGGCTCATGGGCCCATTAAAATCAGGAGAAAGAAGCCTCCTGCCTCGGCTCTTCATGCTCCTTAGGGCTTGACTGGCAGGACATGGACGGCCTTAATGATCAACTGAACCTCGTCTCCAACCTTCAGGTCGAGGGCGTCAACGGATTCAGTGGTAATCACGGAGGCCATCTCCGCAGGAGTTGTCACGCTAAATTTGATGAGTGACATGACATCTCCTCGCTTGATGGAAATCACCTTGGCCGCCACCTGGTTTCGCGCCCCGTGTTTCATGACTGACTCACCTCCTTCTTAAGCAGCCCTCCCTTTTAACCCGTACCTCCTCACAGGCATGAGGCCCGTTCGACGAAAACAAAATATCACCTCCCAAGTTCCCCTGTCAAACAAACTCAGGGCCGGATCAAACGATCTGCCTCGAGAAGAGATTGAGCGATATCGAACATATTGGAGATGACCCCGACCTTCAACTTCTCCTTCAGTCCATAAAAGTCAAGGCAGGTCCCGCAGGAGAGGATCGCCACCCCTTTATCAGATAGAGCTTTTAAAGATTCAAGAACCTCGGACCCTTCGGTCGTGAGTCGAACTCCGGCATTCACAAAGATCAGTTTCGAAGGGAGGGGTTTTAAATCCAAGAGTGTCTTTAAAAAAGATCTCATGAGAATGGACCCCAGTGCCTCATCTCCAATGCCCATCAAATTCGAATTGACGTAAATGACCACCTTTTCTGCCTTTGGAGCCAACTCCATCCTTTCGTCGAGCTCCCCTTTCTGGATATGAAGATAAAAGTCATTTCCTCGCTGATCTACCTTTACCTTCGCCCCTTGACTCAGAGCGAACCGCTCCACATTATCCCTTGCAGAGG
>FWPV01007217.1_pt1 | contig 20426 bp, 13 predicted proteins | sample 2228371 | NCBI WGS metagenome assembly FWPV01 (sample SAMEA103939776, study PRJEB20133) | metagenome | reverse complement strand
CACGGCTTGGGTGGCAACCAGGTAGTCGCGCATCGAGCGGTTCCAGAATTTCCAGTCCGAACCGCCCCAATGGCGAAGGACTTGGGTGGCATAGTAGTTGTAATAGATGTCCACGGGTGAAGGCCCCCACGTAGCGAGATGGGAAACGCCGCGGGCGAGGGCGGGATGCCCCCGCGTCCACCCGCCGTACATGCGGCACAACAGCCCCACCGCCGTCGTTGCCCGCCGCGATTCGGGCGTCAAGTATCCGTACTGGGCGCCGCCGTCCGATTGGACGCCGTCGAGGAAGCGGTCGGCGGCGTAGAGCGTGGACCGCGAAACCGCCAAGCCGGCCAATTGTCCGCTCTTGAGCGCCATCCACTGCCAGCCGGTGACGGTGGTGTCGCCGGGTTCTCCCGGAGCGTAACGCCAGCCTCCGCCGCGGCGATCTTGCGCGGTCTGGATAAAGCGGATGGCCGACTGAGCAGGATCGCGCAGCGCCTCGTCGTGCGTCATGGCGTACGCCTCGCAAAGGGCGATGGCGGCGATCCCTTGGGCGTACATGGTGCCCTCTCGCAGGTCCAGACCCTCCGGCGTGGTTCGACCCCGACGAAGCAGGTAGTAAAGGCCCTTGCGGACGGTTTCTCGGTGCTCGCCCTGGGTGTGCGTGTAGCCCGCCCCTAGGAAGGGCAGCAGCGCCAGTCCCGTGGCGGCCGTGGTGCTGGCCTCCGTGCCGGCATTGGCGCACAAACCGGCACAGTAGCTCTTTTTCAGGTCGAAGGTCCAGCCGCCGTCCGGGCTTTGGTGAGCCGCAATCCAGCGCAAACCGCGTTCGACGGCCTCTTCGCTTTCGGGCGTGCCGCCTGCTTCCGCGGCGAGTTGTGCCCGTCTTTCCAGTGAACGACCGTCCAATCCGCCGCCCCTCGGACGGCTGTACGATCGGAGCGGATCGATCGGCAAGGAACCGGTCTCGGTAATCAAGGCGTCGACGGCCGGGTCCGTTGTCTGATCGGCCGTAACCTCCAGCAGGCGGGCAACATCCCGCGGCGAAGGCGAGGAGTCCCAACGCGGGTGGATCGGCGCGTCCGTCGTTTCCCGGCTCTCCACAATCAGGTCTTCGGCCGCCGTTTCGACTCGGCCGGGTGAGTCGGTCACGGCAACCAGGGAGATTTCGCCTAATCCTTGCCGGATATGGATCGTGATGAGCGCCAGCACGATCAGGGCCAGGGCATGAACGACGGCACTGATGACGGCGCCGGCCCAGGGTTGACCGAGAAACTCCCAGGGGATGCGGGAACGGGGCCGTTTTTCGCCGTCCGAGTCCGTTGCGGCTGCCGGTACCAATCCGTGCGCCGGGGAGCCGGCCGGCTTGTCGGCTCGAGGCGGGGCAATCGGTACGAGAGACGCATCGCGGGCTGAATCCGAAACTCGGCGAGAATCCTCTTCCTGGGTGGTGATCTGCGGCTGCGGCGCCGGCTGCGATGGTTGCGGTATTTGGGGGGTGTGCGATTTTTCTTCTGGGGCGTCGCGATGATGGCGCGCGCCGGCTTTTCCGCCCTGCACCGATTTGGCGGGGTGGGTTCCATTTCCCGGAGTTTCGAAGCGCGGCGGTTTGGATTCCAATGTTCGTTTACGCCCTGTGCCCGAGTCTCGGTCCGTTGCATGGACGGACGACACACCGCGAAGTTATGGGGAGTGCTGCGCCCTATTTTGCATTATCGGCACGATACCCCGGCGTGAAATGTCAAACGGAGAAGGAGCCGCTGCCGTCCTTCGACAGGGCTGGGTCGAGACGATGCTTGCGGCCCGCGGGAATCGTGCCCGTCCTCGGCGGAGAACCAGTTCACGGTCTGCGCACGCCGCGGATTGTCGGACCCGCGGAATCGGGCGAAAGCCCCTCAGGCTTCGGCAGTTCCCGTGGCTTTTCCGTTTAGGGACTTTTCCGTTTAGGGATGGGAGATCATGGTCGAGCAAGCCGGACCCTCGCCGGAGGTAAGCATCACCCGGTCCTCTTCCAATTGCTGAAGCAAGCGATTGGCGGCGGGATTTTGGGGATCGTTCGCGAGAGCCTGACGTAACGCGGTGAGAGCGGCAACGCGGTCGCCCGTCCGGAGACGCGCCAGGGCGACTTGAACGAGGAGGTCGGGGTTGCCGTTCTGTCTTTCCGCGGCTTGAGCGTAGTATTCCGCGGCATCGTCGTCACGACCGATCGACTGATAGACCTGGGCGACGGCCGTCAGCCACGCGACCGGTTCTTGTCCCGGCCGGCATTTCTCCAGGGCGACCTGCCATTCCGCCAAAGCCCGGTCCGGTTGTCCGGAGGCTTGGTAACACTCGGCCAGCCGGGCTAAAGCTTCCGTCTCCTCGGGATTGAAATCGAGGCACCGTTGCAACGCGCTGATCGCGGCTGCGGTCTGACCTCGGGCCTGCAAGACCCGGCCGTGCATGAGCCAGGCGGAGCTGCTGCCGGGACTGAGGCGGACGGCCGTCTCCGTGTGACGTTGGGCAAGCTCCGCGTCGCCTGAGGCCAAGTACTTGTCCGCCAATCGCAGGTGGATGGGGGCTTGGTCGGGGGCTTGTCGGACGGCGGTTTTCAACTGTTGCAGCGCCGCCTCGCGCCGGCCCAGCCGCCACAACACTTCTCCGTAAAGTGCCCGGGCCTCCGCGTCGGTACTGCTTTGCCTCAAGGCCTGGACCAAGAGTCGGTCGGCCTCCTGAAGGTCCCCGCGTTCCAGGGCGAAATTGGCCTCACGGGTCAACTGAGGACTGACCTCCAGCTCCCGAAGCGGCCGCATGTGGCGCTGAACCAGACTGCAACCGGACAGCCAGAAGGCCGCGAGGGCGGTCCAACACGCCGTCCGTTGCAGGAGTCTTTCTCGCGAGCACATGGGTTGGTGATTTCGGTCGACGCCTTCCGCGGATGAGGCTGAAATCTCCCGCCGCGGTAGGGCGGCCGCGCGCAGGGGTGCCGCTTGTGTGATTGGTCGGCTCGGGGCAGGATGGTAACATATGTGGTGCGATTTCGCTAGTTGAGTTTCGGAAATGGGCGGGATGCACCCCAAGAGAAGTCCGCCTGTTCTCTGTGAGGGGGGCGTTCGTCGGCTGCGAGCCGAGTTCCCTTCCCCCTCGGGAGCGGGTCATCCTTGGAGGTCGGTGTGAGCGAGCCGCTCGAGTTCCATCATCATGGCATTCGCTTCCTTTACCCCACCAACTGGTCTGTGGAAGAGGAGGGGTATTTGGAGGGGAAGCATTCGGTGACGGCCTACAGCCCGACGGGGGCCTTTTGGACCGTCAGTCTCCACCCGCGCCACGCCGAACCGCAAGGCATGGTCGAGGCCGCGGTAACGGCCATGCGTCAGGAGTACGATTCCCTGGAATGGGAACCGTATGTGCGGAGCGTGGGCGATTGGGAACTTGTCGGCGCCGAAATGAATTTCTTCTACGTTGACCTGGTCTGTGTTTCCCGCGTCCAAGCCGTGCGAACCGATCGCGGCACGTTCGTATTCTTTTGCCAAGCGGCGGACCGCGATTTTGAGACCTTGGATCGGGTTTTTCAGGCGCTCACGGCGAGTTGTCTAAGCTATATCCCCAAACTGTCATTCTGGGAGTAAGTCCGCCGTCCAAGCCGCGGAGACTACTTCCGTCGTCTAGGGGAAACGGCGTGCCGCCGGGGTTTGTCGCCGTCGTTCGTTCCCCCGTGCGTCAGTAGGGCGGCGGCGATGCGGCGGCCGGGCGACGACAACGGGATCTGCTCCAAAGCCGACGGCTCCAGCCAAGTCGCGTCGCTCCACCCGGGTTCTAAGGGTTTCACGTTGGGCGGGGGGCCTTCTGCCGCGACTGCTTCCGCAAAGAAGCAATCGACCGTCACTCGGAATCGCGTCACGGAATGCCGCAGGCGAAGGAAGTGCGATCCCAGCCGGATCGGCAGCCCCAACAATCGCCGGACGGAGTCTTCCACGCGATCCGGCGAGGGGATGGGATGCGAGCGCCGCTCGGCGCGAGCGACCTGCTGGGTGACGTCGACGCGTGGGAAATCCCACATGCCGGCCCAGCGTCCGCCTTCGGCTCGGCGAAGCAGAAGCACGGCGCCACGCCGTCGAAGGACGATTGCCAGTTCGTGAACCGCCGTCGTCCGAGGCGCCGCGGAGGTTCCGGCAAGCTCATCCTGAATCCCCAGAACGTGTGCGTTGCAATAGTCGCGGACCGGGCAAGCCCTGCACTGAGGATCGCGGATCAGACAGACGAGGCTGCCCAGCTCCATCAGCGCTTGGTTGAAGACGCCTGCCTGTTGCCGGGGAACCAATCGCTCCGCGTACTCCCAAAGCAACGAATCGGACGTATTCTTGGGACGCCCTGGGGCGGCCAATAATCGGCGGAGTACGCGGCGACTGTTGGCCTCGAGGATCGGTGCCGGCCGGTCGAAGGCGAAGCTGAGGATCGCCCCCGCCGTGTAGCGCCCGATGCCGGGGAGCGATTGCAAACGCTCGAAATCGTCCGGTATTCGCCCGCCGTGAAGTTCGACGATTTGTCGCGCTGCGGCGTGCAGCGATCGGGCGCGGCGATAATACCCCAGACCCTCCCAATGCCGCAGGACTTCATCCGGATGGGCCGGCGAGGGTCGCGACGTCGGGAAAGCGGGCCAAGAAGCGGCGATAATACGGCTCCACCGTGGCGGTCTGCGTTTGCTGGAGCATGATCTCGCTGACCCAAATCGCGTAGGGATCCCGTGTCTCTCGCCAGGGAAACGATCGAGCGTGGCGGCGAAACCACGCAATCAATCGGCGTTGGAATGCAGCGCGGCGGCGTGCGTCCGAAGGCAGGTCGCAGGGCGGGGCTGGCGAACGGCCGGCAGTGAATCGGTGGGTACGACGCATAGGGTAGGGCTTTCCCCAAGACAGGCTTTTCTTTATGTTGATGCTACGCTGCATGGGTGTTGGATCGGCCCGCGCACCGCGGCGATGCATCCGCGGTACGCCGGGCGAAGAGACTCGCTTCACGCTATCGCCGATCGAGGTCCGTTATGGCCGACAAGGCATTCTTAGCGATCGACATGGGTGCGTCCAGCGGCCGTCACGTCGTAGGCTGCCTGAGCGGCGGTCGGCTCCGCTTGGAGGAAGTGTACCGCTTCCCCAACGGTCCGGTGGAGGTCTTGGGCCGTTTGTATTGGGACTTGCTCGCCCAATGGACGCACATCCGCAACGGGTTGCACGCCGCCGGCACCCGATTCGGCTCCGCCGTGGCCAGCCTCGGCATCGACACCTGGGGAGTGGATTTCGGCCTGCTGGGGCGGAACGACGAACTGCTGGGCAATCCGTATCACTACCGCGACCGGCGCACCGACCGCATGATGGAACTGGCTTTCCAGACCGTGCCCCGTGAGGAGATCTTCCGCCAAACGGGCCTGCAATTCATGCAGTTGAACACGCTGTATCAGCTCTTGGCCATGAAGGTCTCGCGCTCGCCCCTGTTGGATTCGGCCGAGCGCCTGCTGATGATGCCCGACCTCTTCAATTGGATGCTGACCGGCGAAAAAGTCAACGAATTCACGGACGCCACCACGACGCAGTTCTACAATCCTCGGGAGCGGCGTTGGGCCGTGGAACTGCTTCAGCAACTGGGGCTCCCGACGCATTTTTTGGGAGACATCGTTCCGCCGGGAACGGTGTTGGGACCGTTGCGGGAAAGCCTCGTGGCGGAGAACGGTTTGGTCGGCGCGCAGGTCGTGTTGCCCGGTTCGCACGATACCGCCAGTGCCGTGATGGCGGTGCCGGCGTCGGGCAAAGGGCTGGATTGGTGCTACATCAGTTTGGGGACTTGGGCCTTGATGGGCGTGGAGGTCCCCGAGCCGGTCATCAACCAGCGTTCGCTGGAGTTGAACTTCACCAACGAAGGCGGCGTGGGGGGGACGATCCGGCTGCTCAAGAACATCACCGGCTTGTGGCTGGTCCAGGAGTGCCGGCGCGTGTGGAATCAGGGCGGCAAGAGTTGGGATTGGGAGGACCTCAACGCGCTGACCGAACGGTCGCCCTCGTTGGCGGCGTTCGTGAATCCCGATGCGAGCGAGTTCTTGGCCCCGACCGATATGCCGGCGGCGATTCGGGGGTTTGTAGAGCGTACCGGCGGGCGCGTCCCGGCTTCGGAAGGGGAAGTCCTCCGCTGTGCTTTGGACAGCATCGCCATGAAGTTCCGCCATGTGCTGGGCATGTGCGAATCCCTGGTGGGACGCCGCCTGGAGACCATCCACATCGTCGGCGGCGGGACCAAGAATCGTATCCTGTGCCAAGCGGCGGCGGATGCCTGCGGGCGACGCGTCTTGGCCGGCCCCATCGAGGCGACCGCCATCGGAAATATCATGATGCAGGCCGTGGCGGCCGGTGAAGTCGCCGATATCGCTCAGGCCCGCGACGTCATCCGCGAGAGCTTTCCCCTGGAGGAATATCTTCCCCGCAATACCGCCGCTTGGGATGAAGCCTATCCTCGATTCCTGGCGGTCTTGGAGAAGACGTCGCAGGAATCCGCCTCGTGACGGTGTGGTGGAGGTTCCACGATTGGGATTCGGTCCGGAAAACCACGAATTAGGTTCAAAGGAGGAGGTTGCGCATGGTTCGCGTCGGCATTGTCGGCATCGGTTTCATGGGGATGATCCACTACCTGGCGTACCAGAAGGTCCGCGGCGTCAAGGTCACGGCGATTTGCGAAAAGATACCTGAGCGTTTGGCGGGCGATTGGCGCGGGATCAAAGGCAACTTCGGTCCGCCCGGCCGCAAGATGGATCTTGCCGGAATCGCCAAGTATTCCGATCTGCATGAGCTCTTGGCCGATCCCGGCGTGGATGTGGTGGACGTGTGTCTGCCGCCATCGTTGCACCCGGAGGCTGCGCTGGCCGCCCTGGACGCGGGCAAGCACGTCTTTTGCGAAAAGCCCATCGCCTTGACGACGGCCGCGGCCGACGCGATGGTCAAGACCGCCAAGAAGAAAGGTAAACTGCTTTTGATCGGACATGTTTTGCCCTTCTTCGCCGCCTATCAGTTCGCCTACGATGCGGTGACGAGCGGCAAGTACGGCAAACCGTTGGGCGGACACTTCACCAGGGTCATCTCGGATCCGCTTTGGCTCAAGGATTTCTACGATCCCAATGTTTGCGGCGGGCCGGCCGTCGATCTCCACATCCACGACGCCCATTTCATTCGCCTGCTCTTCGGCATGCCGAAAAGCGTGCAATCCGTGGGCAGGATGCGGGGTGAGGTTGCCGAGTTCTTCAACTCGCACTTCTTGTATGACGATCCGCAATTGACGGTTTCGGCCACCAGCGGGGTGATCCGGCAACAGGGACGGCCTTTCACCAATGGTTACGAGATTCATCTGGAAAAGGCCACATTGGTGTTCGATTCGTGGATGAATATGCCGGTGACGGTGCTGACGGAGGACGGCAAGGTCAAACGACCGAAGATCCCCGCCCGCGATCCGGTGGATGATTTCGCGGCGGAAATGGCCGAGGTCGTTCGCTGCGTCAAGGCCGGCTCCCCGTCGCAATTTTTGGACGGTACGCTGGCCCGCGATGCCCTGCTCTTGGCCCACAAGCAGACGGAATCCATCGTGAAGCGGCGGCCTGTCAGGGTCTGACGGGATTCCGTCGCCTGTTTCAGCGGAGCTTGCGAGGATTCGGCAATTGCCGGGAACTGGGCGGCCCACCGCCGGAAGGCGCGGCTCCATTCGGACCGCCCCAGGGTGCGACCGCAGTGCTCGCGGCGGATAGCGGCGGGGACGGCGAAGTCCGCCCCCTCGGGAGATTCGTTTCCGGCGGAAAAATCGGACTTTCCCTCGCGTCTCGGCTCGGGACGTCTCCCATCGTATGACGACGGGCGGTGGTGGGTGGCGGCCGCCGCGGGCCGCGCGTCAACCCTTGCGCCCACCGAAAAAAGCGATTCGAGCAGGCGGGCCTTTTCCGGTAACGCCGAGCTTGCGGCCCGCTTCTCCCTCTTCCGTTTTTGACTGCCTCCAAACCGTGGGCTATATTCCCCGGGGGACGTTGCACGCGGTCCCCGGATCGCGGTGTATTCGCGGGTGACGATCCCCGTGATCCAAGGCGGCCCGGGGCGGCGCGGTCCACCGACCACCGGGTTCGGTGTTTCCCGCCGACGGCGCCGTTCCCCTCGGCAAACTCGGTTGGACGCGATGTTGATCCCAAATCCATCGCCGGGACTGCAAAGGATGGGACACCGTGATGGAAGGCAATTGCTCCGCGGCGAAGACGGGGGGGGAAAGGATGCGGTTTTGGCCCGCGATCGCGATTTGGCTGATCGTGAGCTGCGGCTTGCCGGCGGCCGCGCAGCAGCGGGCGTTGCCGCCGCTCCCACCGATTCCGTCCACCGATACCTATGCCGCCCCCACCCTTTCCTCGGCATCGTCGCCGCTTCCGTCGCTCGAAGAGAGCGAGCCTCCGGAAGTACGATCGGTCATCGACGAAGGGCTGCGATTGGAGCGGCAATCGCGCTGGGGCGAAGCGCTGGGGATGTACGAGGAAGCCCTTCGCGATTTCCCCGAAAGCGCCGTTTTGCAAAGCCGCTTCCATGAGGTACGGTTGCGGCACGACGTGGCGCGGCGTTACAGCGATCCGTCCTTCTTATCGCTGGTGGGCCGGATCGACGAAGCCGCGGCCCTGAGCTTGTATGAAGAGGTGCTGCTGAAAATCCAGTCGCACTATGTGGAATCGCCCCGCTGGCGGTATCTCTTGGAGCAGGGCACCCACGAATTGGAACTGGCCCTGTTGGAGCCGAAGTTCTTGGCGAGCAACGGCGTGAAGCTGGAGCCCGGCGCCGCGATCGCCTTGGCCGGCGAATTGCGGCAGGCGGCATCCGCGGATTGGGTTCGTCATCGGGCGGAGGCACGCGAGGTCGTGGCCCAGGTCGCGCGGTGGCTGCATCGGCGGATCGGCCTGCCGGTTGCGGCCGCGGTCTTGGAATACCTTTGCGGGGCGACGAACTCGTTGGACGTCTATTCCGCCTATCTCACGCCGGCCCAGCTTGCGGAAGTCTATTCGCAGATCGAAGGACGCTTCGTCGGATTGGGCGTGGAATTGAAGGCGGACGGCGGCTCGCTCGTGATCGTGCGGGTCATTCCGCATAGTCCCGCCGAGCAGGCCGGGATCCAAGCGGGAGACCGCATCACCGCGGTGGATGGGAAGCCGGTGGATCAAATGTCCACCGATCAGGCCGCGAACATGTTGCAAGGTCCCGAGGGGAGCGTGGTGCAGTTGACGATTCGGACGGGCGACGGCTCGTGGAAGTCGCTGCGCGTGGAGCGGGCTCGCGTCGACGTCCCCAGCGTGACCGACGTACGGATGTTGGATCCGGCGGCGGCCGTCGGGTTCATGCGCGTGGCCGGCTTTCAACGAGGCACGCCGAAGGAGATGGACGACGCCGTCGGCGAGTTGATCCGGCAAGGGATGCAGTCCTTGATCATCGACTTGCGACACAATCCGGGCGGCCTTTTGACGGCGGCGGTGGAGGCCGCGGATCGGTTCTTGCCGCAAGGCATCATCGTCGCCACCAGCGGTCGCGTGCCGCAAGAGAACTTGACCTACTCGGCGCAAGGGCCGGCCCGCTGGGGATTTCCCGTCGTGATCCTGGTGGATCGCGAAAGCGCCAGCGCCGCGGAGATATTCGCCGGCGCCTTGCAGGAAAACGGTCGCGCCACCGTGGTGGGTACCCGAAGCTACGGCAAAGGTTCGATCCAGGGAATCTTTCCGCTGGCGCATTCGGAGGCGGGCGTGCGACTGACCACTTCCAAGTTTTACTCACCGAAGGGTCGGCCCTACGCCCATCGCGGCGTGGAGCCGGACGTGCTTGTCCAGCAGGTGGCGCGTCCCGTGGACGGATGGCGGCCGATCGGTGCGGGGCGGGATGCGCCCCGGGCGGACCGAACGGGAGCCGTGTCGCCCAGTGACGACACGATCCTCCAGGCCGGATTGAATGTCGCTCGGGGCATGGTCGCGCGATCTCCGGGCGACGTGGAGTGGGATTCCCCCGCCGGCCGAACGTTCCCCTGAAGCGGCCGGGATCGGCGCCGAGCCGTTTTCAACGCGGAAATCGATCGGTTTCGGAGAATCCGCTCAACTCCAGGGATTGAGCTCCGTCGATCTTTACCGTCCGCGTGCCGTACCAATAAAAGATGCGTCGTGCCGCCGTTCTTTGAAGGGGACCGCCCGCGTACTCTTGCCGAAACAGTTCAGCCGGCGTTTGCCCGCCCCCTTCGAGGATCAACAGCGTCTTCGATTCGTTCAAGGCGGCGCGGTCCGCGCGGGCGGTGTAGGCGGCGCCCTCCGCCGTGACGTTGCCTAAAGCCTCCAGTTCCAACTGCGGTCGACCGGTGGCCGGGTCGGGAATCTGCCGCGCGGTCAGTTCGCGGCATTCCAAGATCATGCCGGAAGGGCCGAGCCGCGCGGGATCGGTCGGCAATTCCGTCACGTCCCACGACGGCGCGGAGCCGTAGGTAACGGTCACGCGGCCATAACAGGTGACCTCTCGCCGCAGTAGATTTCCGCGAAGAGCCTGGTGGAAACGGACGAAAAGAGCGGTGACTTCGGAGGCGTCGTCGCTCGGCAATGCCGTGGCGCCCGGGGCGGCCGCGGCGCTCGGCCCGGTTGAACCGCGGACTTGGCCGGTCGTGCCGGCCGGAATCGGCGGCATTGAGCCGGGAAGGGCGCCCGGCGCGCGCAAGGTCCGGAGCAGGCCCGGCCCCGGCGATTCGATCGCGCCGCTGATCATATCGAGCTCCACTCGAGGAAGATCAAGGATATCCAGCGCCGCCCGCCGGCCTTGTTCGTCCGGACGCTCGTTTTCCAAACGAACCTCGCCGTCCGCCGAGAGCGAAGCCAATTGCGGTTTGGGTACGGCGTCGAAGGACCCCAAGAAAACGGTCTCGCGCAGCCGCGCCTCCAGGGATCGAGCCGAGATCCGCTGCGGCGGGGAGTTGCCGCGAACATTTCCGCGGACCGAGACGATGCGGCCGTCGAACGACATGCCTTCGTCCCAGGCCAAATCGAGAAAACCGGCCGCGCCGGAGGTGGGGCCGTCGGTGCGGGGCAACCGCATGCCGCCCGGCCCCGCCACGGAGAGGAGGTTCCTGGATCGATCGAAAAAGATTTGGTTCCCGCTCAGCCCGAAGCCTCGGCCCTCCATGGCCGCCGGACCGCCCGTCATGGACATCGTGAGAAACGGTCCCGAAACGTCCGTCACTTCCACGTGCTCTCCGCGGAGACGAATGGGAAGTAGTTGCGGCGAAGGGGTGACGTCCTCTTCGATCCGGACGTCGCCGTCCATGGACACGGCGTTGAGCACGGCCGTCGCCGGGGCGAGGGCGATTTCCGCGCGCAGGATCCGCCCGGCCGTCTTGTAGTGTGATTGGCCCGGGGTTGCGGCCGGAGACGCACGCAGGGACGCGGTGGGCGGTGAGCCTGGGCCGCTCGATTCCGGGGAACCGCCGGCCGCCGGATTCGACGGGAAGGGCACGAACCAGGCTTGCAGCTCGAAGACGTCGGCATCGAGCCGCGGGGATCGCATCGTGACGCCGTCGCGGGCCAGCATCCGCCGCGGCGAGAGGTCGGGCGTGAGAGACGGCGGCGCGGCCGCGGGCGGCGTCGCCGCGAGACCCCCCAACCAAAGCCAGAGATCGCTCGCGGCGAGGTTTCCCCAAGAAGAATCCACTCGGACGTTGCCGGACATCCAGGTTATAAACTCCTCGCCCTCCCGTTGAACGGATAACCGGCGGTGCCAGGAACCTTCCACGAAATCGCCCGCCTTTCCCGGCAGTTCCACGCGAAAATCCCCGCCGCCTTCGGCGACGGCGCGGGTCAGCATCGGTCCTTCCGGGCCGTCCTCCCATTGGCCGCGGACGACGGGCGCACGGAGACGGCCGCCCGGCCGCGTGAACTCCACGCCGTTGCCGGCCTCGGCCTCCACCAGTTGCCGAACCGCGTCGTAGCGAAGCGTGTCGCAGCGGATTTCCGCGTTCCAAAGTCCGAGCGTCACCAAGGCCGGGCGCCCCGTCGCCACCGCGCCTTCGATGCGCCAATCGACCGGTTGCAAAGCCGCTGCGGGGTTCGCCGGCGGCGGGTGGGCGGCGTTGCCTTCCGCGGCCGCGTCCGGGGCCGTCGGCGGCTTGGCGAGAAAGACGGTGAGCAGGTCGCATCGCAGGCGGTTACTCGGGCCTTCGCCCCGACTGAACGCCGCCTCGACGGACTCTTGCAACGTGAGGGTGCCTTGTTGGGGAAAGAAAGAAAGCGGTCCGCGGCAGGAGACTTCCACGATGCGGCGCGCATCGCCGCCCTTCCGTTCCGCCTCGCCCGAGGAGGTTTCACCCGAGGCGAGCGTTTCCAAGTGCAGCCGGTCCACGTGGCGCAGGACGAAGCGTTCCAGCCCCAACGAATGCCACCCCGCATCCGTGACCTGCGATAGACTGCTGCCGCCGGCGAAGACCAACTCCATGCCGGAACCGCGTCCGCGGTTGCGTCCCCACGAGAATTCGACGGGCTGCGTCGTCCAAATCCGCCGCTCGGTGATGGTGACGTCTCGGGTGGTGACGCGGATGGCCGTCGCTTCGGTGCCGTCGCCGCCCGCGCTACGGAGGACCACCGCCCCCTGCAATTGGCCGCTGACGAAACGCCCGATGCGTCCCGCGCCCAACTGAAAGGGCCGATCGAATTGGAACACGGCCCCCTCCGGGGCTTCCAGAATAATGATTTGCCGGGAGCCGCGGGGACCTCCCGCCGCCGTCTCGCGATCCGGATACATGACCAGCACGCAAGGCCGGATCAGGACGCGACCGTCTCCCAGGTTGCGGTAGTCTTGCAGAAGGAGTTTGACCTGATCGCTTTCCAAGAGCTTCGCGTTCTTCAGCATCTCGGTGCGTCGCGGGAAGAGCGGCGCCAGTTCGGCCAGCCGAGCGTCGAGGATGACGTCGGAGAGCGGCTCCAGTTGGCCGAGATTGCGCGCGGCCGGATCGAACGGCGGCTCGATGAGCGGGACGACGAGGCGCGCATACGCCGAATAGCAAACGGCGATTGCCGCGAAGCTGATTACGGCTCTCGTAACCCGTTGCTTCATCGTTCGCCCGTCGGTATCCGGCGGCCTTGGTACGCGGCAACGACGGAGTCCCATTCCCCGCCGGATTTGAGAATCAGCTCGACCAGCTCGCGAAGAGCACCGCCTCCGCCCGGCGCGCGCGTCACGTAGTGTGCCGCGTCACGGACTTCTTCCGCGGCATCGGCCACGGCCGCGCCGAGGACGACTTCGCGGAGGATGGGCAAGTCAGGGAGGTCGTCGCCCAAATACGCGGCTTGACCGGGCGCATATCCCAACTCGGCCAAGACCTCCAGCGAGGCCGAGAATTTGTCGTGCACGCCTTGCCGCAAAAGGTCCACGCCCAGCTCAGCCGCGCGCATGCGTACGATCTGCGAACTGCGCTGCGTGATCCAGGCCATACGTCGCCCGCCTCGCCTCCAAAGCTGCGCCCCCATGCCGTCGCGGACGTGAAAAGCCTTGGTCTCAATGCCTTGATTGTCGAACAGGAGCCGCCCATCCGTAAGAACGCCATCCACATCGCAAAGGATGATCTCGACGTTTCGGCATCGAGCTGCAAGGTCCATGGAAACGGCTCCGGTCACGAAACGTGTGTTGTTTGCGGAGATCGAGCATCATCCGGCGCGACGGCTTCGGCGGCCGAAGCCGGAAATCCGCACGGTTCGCATCGTGCGAGCGCGACGGTGCCGATGGGGCTGCGCCGCGCTCGTCGGCCCTCCTCGGGCCGTGTCACGCCCAGTCGCCTCCCTCCGGTGAACGGTTCGGGTGACCGTTCGGACCGGAATCCTTGGGCGGGATGTGGATACGCCACTTGTAGCCGTCCCCGCCTACGACCGTCTCATCGTGCCGGCAACTCGAAGGCGGGTACGGGACGCCGTATTCCTCGCCTTCTTCCGCGCGCAGATGATCCGGGAAGAGACCGATGATGTCGGTGATGTCGATCATGCCGACCGGCCGATGTTCCGCGTCCACGACCGGCAGCTCGCTGATTTTGCGCTCCGCCAGGATGCGGACGGCCTGCGACATCAAGGTGCCGGCGGGCACGCAAATGGGGGCTTTGGTCATGCAATTCTAGATCGGCCCGTCGAGGGCCGTCTCGTCTCTGCGTTCCAGGATTCGAGCCAGGTCGCTGTCCGTGAACAGCCCGGTCAGCCGGCCCGAACGATCCACCAGCATGACGGCGCCGGTGCGACGCCCGGGTCGGCGCGTGGCGACCACGACCTCGCGCACGGTGGCATTTTCGGGCGCGGTGCGGCACTCGGCCGGCGGTCGCATGTGATCCTCGACCTTGCTCAGCCGTAGGCCGAGACTGCCTCCGGGGTGGAAGCGTGCAAAGTCGTCCGCTTGGAATCCCCGCAATTTACTCAGAAGCAGGGCCAAGGCATCGCCTAGGGCCAACATGGCCGTGGTGGTTGCGCTGGGCGCCAAACGGAGATGGCCCGCCTCTTCGATATCTCCTAAGCAGAGGGTTACGTCTGCCTGCTTGGCCAGGGTGGACCCGGCCCGACACGTTATGGCAATGATCGGTACGCCCCAACTCCGCAAGATCGGCACGAGGCGCAATACTTCCCCCGTTTCGCCGGCTGCCGAGAGGAGCAGAGCGGCGTCGTCATGACGGATGCGCCCCAGATCGCCGTGGACGGCCTCGGCGGGATGCACGAAATGGCTGGGCGTGCCCAGCGAGGCCAGGCTGGCCGAGATCTTGCGTCCGATGATTCCCGCCTTTCCCATGCCCGAGACGATTACGCAACCGCGGCAGTTGAAAAGCAATTCCGCGGCCCGGCTGAAAGAAAGGTCGAGACGCCGCGCGAGGTCGGCTAGAATGCCGCTCTCGTAGAGCAGGATTTCCCTTCCAAAGCGAATCTGCTCCAAAGGTGAACGTAATGAGCGTGCCGCATCCATGCCCATCGCCGATCCATCCTTGATTTTGGGTTGGAAACAGATTTCCAAACTCTTGACACGCCTGGGGACCGTTAGGCGACCTCGCCAGACGCCCCGCATTGTAGCGGGAAGGCGTCGGCGACACAACGCGATTCGCTTGCGTCCCGCGCCGGAGGCTTCTGCCCAGGAATGGGAGAACGTCCCATCAAAGGCGAAGGTCACGCAGTACCTCCGTCCGTGGCCAATACATGGGATTGTACTTCCGATGAGGGGATGCAATAGGAGTGCTTCTTCGGTGGGAGTGTGTTCCGGAGTGGCGTCGCAGGAGTAGCCCATCCCAAGGGGGGAAATCGGCAAAAAGCTGAGCGTCGTACCCGTTTTCCGGAGGCAGGCTCTTGCCACCCCCTCGGTTGGGCTGCTCGCATGGCGGAAACCGACATCGACGCCGGCCGGTGTCAATGGCAAACCATCATTCCAAATAGCGTTACGCTGCGAAAATCGGGAAGTTGGTTGGCAACTGCAACCCCTTTCAATATCCGAGCTAAGGATCAATGGGAGGGGCAGCTTCCGAATGAAGCGTGATTTAAGGGCAGTGGTCAATTCGGGTATTTCGGGCTAAAAGAATGGTTTTGTAGTGTTTTGGGATGACTGTGTCGCCATGACATGGCTCAGATGAACCCGGAATTGGGGCTATTCGGGGTTCTCGCGTAGAATAGGTCGATCAAACCCAGTCCATGCCCGTTTCACGCTTGATTCGGGATTCGAAGTCCCCAATCAAGCCGCCGATCAGGTCCCAGCGGTCGGGGCGGCGAAGCTCGATATCCCCCTGTCGATTCACGCGGACGACGCTGTCGTCCTTCAGACCGATGCGCGCCAACTCTTCGGGGGAGGGACCGCCCTCGGTTACCAGCCGCAATAATTGTCTTCCCGACATCTCGATGAACTGCATCGCTTTGCCGTGCCTTTGGGTGAGTCTCGCAGATTTCGAATCGGCCGCGGGAGGGAACTTTGCTTCTGCCGCGGTCATCTCCTTACCTTAGTCTGGACAAATCGGCGTCGTCAACGGTCCGCGACGAGGGGCCTTATGCTTCCAAGGCCTTTTGAAAGCAGCAACCCAAGCGTATCAGGTCTTCCACTGCCAATTGTTCCGCGCGGCAAAGCGGATCGAGTTCCGCCGCGGCTAGCAGGCGATCTACGGCGGCTTTCTCCAATCGCTCTCCCCCCGCGATAGCCGCCAGTTGGGCGCGAAGCAGTTTGCGGCGGTGGAGAAACAGTTCGCGGACAAAGCGATGAAAGAAGGGAAGATCCGGGATTCGTTCCCGCAGTGCCGAGCAAAACTCCAAATGGACGATGGCCGAAAAGACCTTGGGACGCGGCCAAAAGACCTGGGGCGGCAGCATGCGCCGCACGGTCGCCGTGCATTGGCTTTGCACCCAGACGCTGAGGGCGCCGTAGTCGCGAGTTCCCGGCCGAGCGATAAGTCGTTCGGCCACCTCGCGTTGCACGGTCGCGGTCATCGTGCGAGGGGGACGGTCGAGCGTCAACAAGTTGCTGATCAGAGGCGTAGCCACGTTGTAGGGGAGATTCGCGACCAGCTTGAAGTGCTTCTCGGGATGTTCGGCTCGCACCTCCTCCAAGGCATCCAAGAGGGCGGGATGCAGCCGATTCTTGTTTTTCAGTGCGTCGTGCAGCAGGAGTCGCACGTTGGGGCGGTTTCCCAGCAAGCCGGCGGCCAAGCGGTGCATGCGTGGGTCGAGTTCCACGGAGATTACCACGGCTCCGCGGTCGGCCAGAAGCGACGTGAGGCTGCCGGTGCCGGTGCCGACTTCCAGGCAGATATCGTCGGGACCGACCGCCGCCGTGTCCGCGAGCAGGTGCAAGAGGTTCAAGTCAATGAGGAAGTTCTGCCCCAGATCGTGTTTGGGGCGAATGCCTTCGGCGGCCAAACGTTCCCGCAGGAAGCTCAGCGTTTGACGCGGCGAAGGAATGGAGGGCGTTTCCGACATCGACGGCGAGACTCCGCAATCACGCTGCCGCTCAGTCCTCGGAGCGGCGGACGAGGCCTTGTAATTGCCGCTCGACGTACTTGGCTAGGACGTCGGTCTCCAGGTTGACTTTGTCGCCCACCTTCAGTGGGCCGAGCGTCGTGACGGCCAAGGTGTACGGAATCAAGGCCACGCTGAACATTTCGGGTTCGCTGTCCACGATGGTGAGGCTGACGCCGTCTACGGCGATGGAGCCTTTCGAGGCCATCTGAAGGCTGAGACGTTGCGGGATGCGGAAGCGAAAGAACGACCACTCGCCGTGATCGCGGCGGTCGGCCAAGTAGCCCACGTCGTCGATATGGCCGGTGACGAAGTGGCCTCCCAATCGTTCGCCGACCTTGAGCGAGCATTCCAGATTGACTTTGCTTCCCTTTTTCAGGTCGCCCAGATTGGTTCGCTGCAACGTCTCTGGGCCGGCTTGGAAGGCGAACGTATCCCCCGCAACGTCGATGACGGTCAGGCAGCAACCGTTGACGGCGATGCTGTCCGCGACCTTGGTCTCGGCGGCAATCCGCGGCTCTCGGACGACGAGGCGGCAGCCCGGCCCCTCCATCAGCATGTCCGCGACCGTTCCCAGGGCCTCCACGATTCCGGAAAACATAGGAAACTCCTCAACCTGTAAAACTGTTGCGATTGGGGTCTGAATGGAAAGGCGCGGCCGACTCGCTGATGGCCGTGGCGGCGGTTCCGCGCTCGTCGGGTGCTCGGGCGATATGTCGCGATGGTCGCCCCTTGGAGCGGCCGGCGGTTCGGGGACGCACCGCCCGATCAACTTGATGCTATCGGGAAACGGCTTGGCGGGGAAGCGATCTCCCGATCCGGTGAGGCGACAAACCGCGCATCCGATGTAAACCGATCGGAATGAGGCCCGCCCGTCGCCGGAGAATCCCGCGTAGCGATCATGTCTGCGACGCAACGGACGCCTTGCGGCGAAGCAGGGCCGCGCGGTACGCCTGTTCCGCTTGCGGAAACGGTTGCAATGCCCGGTCGAACAAGCCCAGCGTGTAGGCGATGGTCATGCCGTAATTGCAGACGGGAACGCCGGCTGCGCGGCAGCGAAGGAGGCGGTTGAGGACCTCGCGGCGGGTCCACATGCAGGCCCCGCAATGAACCAGCAGCTTGTAGGGCGCAAGGTCATCGGGAAAGTCGCGTCCTTGAACGGTCGTGAAATGCAGTGTTCCGCCGACGTGCTGTTGCAGCCACCGGGGTATCTTTTCGCGGCCGATGTCGTCGGCGATCGGGTGGTGGGAGCAGGATTCCGCCACCAGGACGTGGTCGCCGGGTCGCAGGTCGTCGATGGCCAGCGCGCCCTCCACGAATTGGGTGAGGTCGCCTTTTTGGCGGGCCATGAGGATCGAGAAGGAAGTCAGGGGGACTTCCGGCGGGGTATCCGCCGCCACGCGGCGAAAGGCCTGGCTGTCCGTGACGACGAGGGCGGGGGGAGTCGCCAAGCGATCCAATGCTTGCCGAAGTTCCGTGTCTCGGACCGCCAGGGCGACGCAACCGCGATCGAGAAGCTCGCGAATCGCCAGGACTTGCGGCTGGATGATTCGGCCCTTGGGGGCCTCCTTGTCGATCGGGATCACGAGGACGGCGGTTTCGCCGGGAGGCACTAGGTCCGCGATCAACGGCGGGGTGTGGATGAAGTCGTCCGGCACGCAGCGGACCAGGGCCGCGCGGATATCCTCCAAGCCCTGCCCCATTGCAGCCGCGGCGGGCACCCAGGGGATTTGTTCCGATTCCAGGCGGGCCGTCAGATCGGGCGGAGGCGGGGCGAGGTCGCACTTGTTGCAGACCACGATCACCGGGATGCCGCGCCTTCGGAATTCCGCCAGCAATTCGTCCTCAAAGGCTTCCCAGCGGCCCGCATCCAGAACCAAAAGGGCGAGGTCGGTCCGGTCCAAGACCTGGCGGGTTCGAGCGACGCGGGCGGCTCCCAAAGTCCCCTCGTCATCCACGCCCGCCGTGTCGATGAACAGGACCGGCCCGAGCGGAAGCATCTCCATCGGTTTCTCGACGGGGTCCGTCGTTGTGCCCGGCACGTCGGAGACAATGGAGACGTATTGCCGAGTCAGCATGTTCAGGAGTGCCGATTTGCCGGCGTTCCGGCGGCCGAAAATCCCGACATGAAGCCGGAAGCTCTTGGGGGCCTGGCGTGGAGAGGACATGAGTTTCTCGCTGTGGAGGCGGACCGTCTTCCATCGGCCGTCTAGGGCTGATGCCTTCATTCTACGTCCGGGAGAAGCCGCATGTTCACCGCCGCCCTCGCAGCGTCGGCGGTTGCACGCGGCGGAAAAGGCCGTCGGTCTTCGGGGGCGGTGAAAACGCTTCCGTGAGGCTAAGGGGGCGGCGGCGCTTTTGCCTGGAACCGGGGCGCTCCCGCTGGGGTTGCGTCGGATTGATGCCACCCAATCGACAAACCCCACGCGTTGAATTAGGCTGAAAGGTTTGTGGATCGGAGGTCGTTCTCGGGGAGATCGGCGACCAGGTTTGGCGGCCGATGATGCCGTGCGCTGCGTTCCGGCGGCGTGGTGAATCGTCTTGCCCGTCGAACGCCGGAACAAGCGGCAACGGATGATTGCAGGTGCGGGGGAGCCTCCCTGTCCTCTCGAATTCGGGTCCAGTAGCGGAAGGTGAGCCAAATGCCGGGGAATGAAAAGCGCATTTTGTTGAGCGAAAAGGACCTGCCGACGGCCTGGTACAATCTGTTGGCCGACTTTCCGGAGCCGCTGCCTCCCCCGATTCACCCGGGGACCAAACAGCCGCTCGATCCGCGGGATTTGGAGAAGATTTTTGCGGCCGAGTTGGTACGGCAGGAGATCAGCGGGGATCGCTGGATCGAGATTCCGGAGGAGGTCCGGCGGATCTATGCCATTTGGCGACCGACGCCGTTGGTTCGGGCACGCAACTTGGAAAAGGAGCTGGGAACGCCGGCACGCATCTATTTCAAGGACGAAAGCCATAGCCCTCCCGGCAGCCACAAGCCCAACACTGCGGTGGCGCAGGCCTACTACAACAAGAAAGAGGGAATCCGCTGCCTGGCCACGGAGACGGGGGCCGGGCAATGGGGCTCGTCGCTGGCCTTTGCCTGCTCCTTTTTCGACTTGGAGTGCAAGGTCTTCATGGTCAAGGTGAGCTACCACCAGAAACCCTATCGTCGCTCCATGATGCATGTGTGGGGCGCGTCCGTGCGTCCCAGCCCCTCCCAGGAAACCGACAGCGGCCGCGCCATTTTAGAGAACGATCCCGACTGCCCGGGCAGCCTGGGGATCGCCATCGGTGAGGCCGTCGAGACGGCCCTGAAGGACGACGGCACGCACTACACCTTGGGTAGCGTGTTGAATCACGTGATGCTGCATCAGACCGTCATCGGATTGGAGGCCGAGCAGCAGATGAAGGAGGCGGGTGACTTTCCCGACGTGGTGATCGGCTGCGTCGGCGG
>FWPV01007212.1_pt1 | contig 20442 bp, 22 predicted proteins | sample 2228371 | NCBI WGS metagenome assembly FWPV01 (sample SAMEA103939776, study PRJEB20133) | metagenome | reverse complement strand
AATCTGGCTCTGCAAAGGGACAGTGATTACGTGGACTAAAGCACATCAGATTCCTCACTTCGCTTCGCTACGTTCGGAATGACACCAAAATCTACTTACCAGACCACTAGCCTTCCTTCACCCGTACCTCAACCCGGCCCCGGCGGTCACGCACTTCCAGCTTGGCCTTGGCCCGGCCCCGGCGGTACTCCGACTTGTAGCGGCCATCGCTAGCCTGGAACTTGACCCTTGTCCAACCACGGGCTACCAGGTCGCGGTGATGATAGGTATACACCTCGGCTACCCGGCTGCTACGGTACACCACCAGAATCCCCTGGGGTTCGGGAACCCGTTCCACTACCACAATGCCCGGCACCAGGGCAATCCGCACATCCGCGCTGATGACCAGGGTGGGCGGGGGTGGGGCCTCGAGGGTAACGCGTATCTGGGCAAAGGCCACCGAACCTAACGCAATCAAGGCAACAAACCACTTCATAGGCCCTACATTAGCCCCTGGATGTCCAGGCTCGCATGTGAGGGATGTTAAAGGGCCCTTCACCTTCGACCTGAACCCCGCAGGGTGGGCTGCTAGAATGAAGCCCAATGAACGATGTCTGGGATATGTTGAGCGAGCCCTTCCCTCCAGAGGAATTAGCGTGGCGCGTGGAGGCTTTATCCAAAGACAAAAGGCGGGCCCTGGTAGCGCCCTATCTGGACGCCCGGGCAGTGCTGGATCGGCTGGATGAGGTGGTTGGCATCCATGGCTGGCAGGACAGCTATGAGGTGCTCCACACCCCAACCAATGCAGCAGGCCATTATGCGGTGAAGTGCAAGCTTACCGTGATGGATATTTCCAAGGAAGACGTGGGGGAGGGCGATAGTTTCAAGGCAGCTTTTGCCGATGCCCTCCTGCGTACCGCGATGAAATTTGGCCTGGGTCGGCACCTGTACCACCTCGAGAAGCAGTGGGTTGACCACGACCCCGAGACCGGGCAGTTTCATCCACCCCATACACCGGAAGTCGCCTCTCACAAAAGAACTCCACCAGAAGCCCCCTCTCGTCCGGAAAGCACCCCTACCCCCCTCGAGGCCAAACCCGAACCCCAGGAACTGATTGACCGCTTGATTGAACGCCTGAAGGAGGCGGGTTTGGGCAAGCAAGCTGCCCAGATTGTGATGAAATATGGAGGGTATGGTAAACATCCGGACGAAACCCGTAAACTCTACGGCGAGCTACGCGCTTTGCTGAAAGGGCAGGCTTCGTGAGCAAAGGACACCCGTGATCAAGGTTATTGCCATTGGAGACCTGCACGCCGACTTTCCCAAGCTGTGGCGGGCCTTGAAGAACTCGTACGCGGTGGGCGAGGATTGGCTGCCTTCCGACCCCCTCAGACGCGGCACCTACCGGGTGGTGCTGATGGGCGATCTGGTGCACCCCAAACTGCTGGCCGACTACCGCCGACTGACCGGCCTCGAGGACTACGACCCCAACAACCCCGACCACCTGCGCATGGCGGCCAGGGCACAAATCCGCGAGCTGATGCGCATCAAACGCTTCCAGGAGGCCGCCCCCGAGCACATCACCATCCTGATGGGCAACCACGACCACGCCGCCATCACCGGCGAGATGGTTCTGGGAAACGCCCAGCTCGAGCACAAGGAGTTTCACCCCGAGCTGGGGGGGGTGGAGTTTCCCGAGGACTTGAAGAACTGGTTTCAAACCTTTCCGGCCCAGGTCAATCTGTACGGGGTGAATTTTGCCCATGTGGGGCCAGTACCGTGGCTGCAAACCTACGACGAAATGTTCTACAACGGACGCGAAGCCAAGGAGTGGTGGCTTCACAACGCCGATTACGTCGAGCGCATGGGATACCGCTTTGGCGTGTACGGGCACACCGTAATGAAAAACGGCATCCTCATCAAGGACAAGCTGGCCCTGATTGACGCCCTGGATAAGGATCAGTACCTGGAACTGATTCTCGATGAGGACAAGCTGGACTGGGAAATAGTGGAAATCCCGCCCGTGGGCGCAACTTTTCAATAATGGGATTGCAAAGAAAAGCCTGCTAAGAACGGGAAAACGTTTGGGTTCTCCCAACACCCATGAACCTCACCTCGCCTAAAGTTGTCCGGGACCTGCTGGAGCGCTACGGCCTGCGGGCGGATAAGCGTTTTGGACAGAATTTTCTGGTAGAGAAGGGCTACCTGGACAAAATAGTTCAAACCGTTGGCTTTACACCCGGCGAAACCGTGTACGAGGTGGGGCCTGGGCTGGGAACCCTGACCCAGGCGCTGGCCGAAGCGGGCGCGAGGGTTATTAGCCTCGAGATGGATCGTCGGCTCGAGGCCGTCTATACCGAGACCCTGGCAGGGCTGCCAGTGCAAATCATCTGGGGAGACGCACTTGCCTTTGACTGGGCCAGTGTCCCGCCCCAAAGTCTTTTTGCGGGCAACCTGCCCTATAACATTGCCACCCCCCTCATCACCCTGTTGCTGCGTTCAGGCCGGTTCCGCCGCATGGTGGTGCTGGTACAAAAAGAGGTAGCCCTGCGCATGACCGCCCAGCCAGGCACGCCCGAATATGGGCTCCTGAGCTTGCGGGTGCAGTACCACGCGCAGGCCCGGCGCATCGTGGACTTGCCCCCCGGTGCCTTTTTCCCCCCGCCCAAGGTCACGAGTTCGGTGGTTTGCCTGAACCCCAACACCAGCCCCGACCACCCTGCGCTGTTCCGCCTGATCGAAGCGGCGTTTGCCCAGCGGCGTAAAACTCTACTCAATGCGCTCAAGGCCGCAGGTTACGACCCCAGGAAGGTTTCTCAGGCGCTACGGGCCCTTAATCTTCCCCCCCAGGTACGGGGTGAGGCCCTGAGCTTGCAGCAATTTGAACAATTGCTCGTTAGAATCAGCTAGATTGAGACCTTGTTAGGGATTTCTCATACGCTTGCGATAACCTACTACTCATCTTGCTGGTTATACCGCTAAGATATAAGGAATCCTGCAAGCGGTTCGTACAGGCTGGGAGGCCGGGATGCGGTTTTTTGTCGTAGGGGACGTATCGGTTGACTTAATCTATTTTCTCGAGCGAATCCCTGAGCCAGGCGAGGAGGTTCCGGCTCAACGAGCCTTGATGAAGCCTGGAGGAGCGGGGGGCACCCTGGCCGCGCATCTGGCCAGCCTGGGCAACAAGGTCTATCTGGCCAGTCGGGTAGGCAACGACCCATTTCGCAGTGTGGCCCTTTCTCAACTCGAGAAAGCTGGCGTTGACCTCAAATATCTACAGGTAGACCCCGAACAAACCACCTCTTCCATTCTGATTTTGCTGATTCCAGGAGGCGAACGCTCCATGATTTCGGCAGGAGGCGCCAGCCGCTACCTGGATGTGGCCGAGTTCAAGGCCAAAATGCTCGATCAGGTAGACGCGGTGGTGTTTTCTGCCTACGCCTTCGTGGGCGGCCCTCAGCGGCAATACGCCATCAACGCCCTGGATGCCGCTCGTAAACGCGACCTGCCCATTTTCGCCGACCTCGGCACCGGCGCGGTGCGGGCCGCAGGCAAGGAACTGCTGGACATTCTGCGGGGCGTTCCTTACCTGCTGATGAATCAGGTAGAGCTGCTGGCCCTGACCGGCGCCACTTCGATTAGCGAAGGGCTCAGCGAACTCAAGGGCTGGGGCCTCGAGACCGTCATCGTCAAAGTAGGCGCGCTGGGCTCCATCGTGATTACCCCAACCCAGCAAGAGCTGATGGAGCCTTACCCCCTTGAGGAAGTGGTAGACACCACCGGCTCGGGGGATGCTTTCACCGCCACCTTCGCCCATGCCATTCTGCAAGGCAAAGACCCCTTTATGGCCGCCCGCCTGGGCAACCTGGCAGGCTCCCTGGCAGCCACCGCCATCGGGGGACAGGGTCGCTTGATTACCGAGAAAGACCTTTTGCAGGCCAGGTAGTTGCACAAACGCCTCAGGCACGATGCGGGTTTTGATTTTTTACCATTTTTAGTCAGCAATTTGCTCTTGCTATTCGGAAAAAAGACCCCTTTCTGGATCTCCTCCATAGACCATAGCCGCAGGTGGAAGGGCTGGCATCGCTGGGATTGGATGGGTCACCTCTCTGAAGGTCAAAAATCACTAGTTCCAAATATGGGCTTGACTACTGTAAGAGAGGGGTACGTGTAGATGAAACGCTTTCTTGGTGTCGTGCTGATGTTTTGGGTCGGCCATTCCTGGGCCCAGCCCTTGCCGGAAGTACCGGCTACCGATGTGCAGGCTTTTGTAGCCCAGGCCCAGCGGGGCGGGCGGGTGGCAATGCGCGAGGGCGTTTATCGGCTAGACCGGCCCCTGATCCTCAACAACCCCGTTGAGCTAGTTGGCACAGGCAGCAAGAAGACCGTGCTGGCCTCCAGGGCCGAAGGGCAGTTGATACGCTTCAATAGCACGGGCAAATCCAGCGCAACCGGCATTGCTTTTGAACATCAGGGTACGGCCCAGGCTTATGTGATCTACATTCAAGCAGGCGACGTAACGCTAAACGACGTGGCGGTTAGTGGAGCCATGCGGGATGAAGCCAACCGTCAGGGCGGCTCGGGCATTATCGTGTGGAACAATGCCAAGCTGACCCTCAACAAGAGCGTGGTTTTCAAGAATCAGCTCGAGGGAGTCGCTGCACTAGCCCAGAGCCAGGTGGTAATTAGCGATTGCGATATCTCGGAAAACCAGGGGAGCGGTCTCTCCCTCTACGACGATAGCACCGGCCAGGTTACGAATACCTTATTCGAGCTGAACCAGGCCAGCGGCCTTGAGGTTTTGCTACGGAGCAAACTAAGCCTCGAGAACAGCGATGTGCAGAAGAATGGCGAGTTTGGTCTGTTCGTGGCCGATACTGCAGCTGCCACGCTCAAAATGAACACCATCCAGCAAAACACCTACAGCGGTATTCTGGCTCGAGACCAGGCCCAGGTGAACCTGGAAAACAACGACATCCTGAGCAACAAGGAGTCGGGGGTGTTTTATGTGGGTTCAGCCACCGGCGCCGTCCGCAGCAATCTGGTTGAAAAGAACACCATCAACGGAATTGCTGTCAGCGAGAAAGCCCGTATCCAGGTGATCAACAACATGGTTCGCAGCAACGCGGAGTTTGGAATCTACGCAGAAAAAGAGGCCCTGCTTGTAGCTCAACAAAACACCATTGAATCCAGCGGTTACAGCGGCATCCTGGCGCGGGATAGTGTGCAGGCCACCCTCGAGCGCAACCTTCTGCAAAGCAACGGCGAGTACGGGATTTTCTTCGTGGGCAATGCCGGGGGTCGGGTACAGGGCAACGAGTGCAAGCAAAACAAACGCGTTGACCTTTATCTGGAAAAGACCAGTAAGCCCACGATCGGAGAGAACGCCTGTAAGGTAGAGCGTCAGCCTTAAATCACGAAAATTAGAGCCGGGCAGCAAAGTACCGCCGAATAGCCCTCAACAAAGCCAGCCCCACCACACCACTTTTTTCCGGGTGGAACTGTGGGGCTACTACGTTTGCTCTGGCATACAGGGCGGTGAAGCGGGTTCCACTGTAGTCGGTAATGCCAACGCTTCCCTCCACCAGCGGCGCATAGTACGAGTGCACAAAGTAGAAGAAGCGACCCGATAGTTGCGCAAAAGGGGGCTGGTACTCCACCGTGTTCCAGCCCATCTGCGGCACCCTCGGGGCCTGGAATCGGGCCAGTCGTCCCGGCACCAGGCCCAGTCCGGGCGTCCCCGGCGCTTCTTCGGAGCCTTCGAAGAGGATTTGCATACCCACGCAAATCCCCAGGAAGGGCTTTCCTGCTGCAATGTGCTGCCGCACCCCTTCTTCAAAGCCGGAAGCCTCAAATGAACGCATCACCTGCCCAAAATGGCCCTGTCCAGGTAGTACCAGCAGGTCGTGCCGGTCGATCTGGGTCGGGTCTGCCGAGACCGTAACTGTGTAGCCGGTGGCTTGCAGGGCTTTGGCTGCGCTGTGCAGGTTGCCGGAGCCATAGTCAATCAGGAGCGTTTTCATGGTACGGGTCAGAGTGGTTTCGCTCGAGCTTCTACAACACCTCTTTGGTGCTGGGCAGGTCGCTTCGGGTGAGGCGGGTGGCCTGGTACAGGGCCCGGGCCAGCGCTTTGAAGGTGGCCTCGAGCACGTGGTGGGCTTCCCGGCCTGCCAGCACGCGCACGTGCAGGGTGAGCCCCGCATGATTGCACAGCCCCCGCAGAAACTCGCGCAGGTGGTAGGCGTTCAGCCCTCCCGCACTGCCCTCGATGCCCAGTCCTTCAGGCACAAAGGCCAGGTGGCTGCGCCCGGAGAAATCCAGCACCACCTGCACCAGGGTCTCGTCCATTGGCACGCTGGCTTCGCCGTAGCGCTCGAGCCCCCTGGCATCCCCCACCGCTTGCCGGAGGGCCATCCCCAGCACAATCCCCACATCCTCCACCAGGTGATGTACGTCCACGGCCAGGTCCCCTTTGGCTTCCACCACCAGCCCAAAACGCCCATGCCGCTGAAAGGCCAGCAGCATGTGATCGAGAAAACCCAGACCGGTTGAAATGCTGCCCTGGGACGCTCCATCGAGGTTCAGGCTCAGCCTGATCTGGGTTTCGGCGGTATTGCGTTCGATGTTCGCACTACGCATGGGGCACCTCGAGCAGGGAGAAAGCCGCCTCCAGGAAGCGCTGGTTTTCCTGTGGCGTACCCACCGAGACCCGGATGCAACCTTCCAGGCCCAGGTAGTGGTCCTGCCGTCGCACCAGGATACCTTGTTCCAGCAGCGCATTGTAAGCGGCGGCAGCATCAGGGGTGCGGATCAGCAAGAAGTTTGTCTGGCTCGGGTAAACCTTCCAGGTGGGGTGTGGTTGCAGGGCTTGAAATAGGCGTTCCCGCTCCCCTAGCAGGGTCTGCACAATTGCCTGCACATAGCCAGGCGACTCCAGAACCGTCAGGAGAATCTGAGCGGTGTGTGCGGGCAGACCAAAGGGGGGCACAAAGTTCTGCACAACGTTGCAAACCTCGGGCGAGGCCATCAGGTAGCCCGCCCGGATACCCCCCAGCCCCCAGGCTTTGGAGAAGGTACGCAGAAGGGCTACGTGGGGGTTGGCTCTGGCCAGCCAGGCGTAGTCGGTGCCTGAAAATTGGTGGTAGGCCTCGTCAATGACCAGGAGCCCGCCGGTTTGCGCGGCTCTATCGGCCAGGCGGCAAATATCGCTCTCGGCGAAGAGCTGCGCGGTAGGGGCGTGGGGGTTGGGCAGAAAGAGTGCGGCAGGGGTTTCTTGCAGGGCCTCGAGCAGCGCCTCCGTTGGCAGTGCAAACCTCTCGCCCAGCGCAATGGCCCGGTAGGGGGTGGCCGATATTCTGGCAGAAAAAGCATAATGCGGAAAGGAAGGCGCGGTGTCCAGCACCCGCCCGGCCGCCTGTACCAGGGCCTGAATCAGCAGGTTGGAACCCGGCGAGACCACCAGGCCCTCCATCGGCCAGTCCAGATACGCCGAAAGTTTTTCGCGCACATCCTCGGCATGGAGGGGAGGGTAGCGGTTGAAATCCAGGTGCTGCAAACGCTGTAGAACCCGCTGCTTAAGTTCAGCAGGCAGATCGTAAGGGCTCTCGTTCTGGTCGAGCTTGACAGATGCGTCTACCTTTTTGTAGGGGTAGCTGGGCAGCCCTTGGAGATGGGGTTTGAAAGCCTTCACCCCCCGATTGTGGAGAGTCTGGGGTTCAGAGTCAAGGGAGGCGATGCAAGGGCTCCACGGCCAATGCCAATGGTCATAGGCGAGACTCGGTGGGCCTCTCTCCCACCCTGAGCGGATAAACTGGCCAGATCTTGCGGCCCCTACAAGAGCGCACCCCTCCTTCCAACCGTGAACCCAGTACCAATGCACCAGTACACCGTTGCGTAGGCTGGGGCCATGCGGATCGGGATGGTGTGCTATCCGGGCCTGGGCGGGAGCGGCATTGTGGCCTCGGAGCTGGCCGACCGGCTGGCCGGAAGGGGGCACCGGGTTTTTTTGTTTGCGACCGAGCTGCCCATGCGTTTGCCGGAGGACAGCCCGGTGCAGTTTGTGCCGGTAGAGGTGCCCAACTATCCGGTTTTTCCGGCCCCCCTCTACACCCTGGCTCTGGCGGGAGCCCTGGAGCGCGCCATCCGGGAGGAGCACCTCGAGCTTCTCCACACCCACTATGCCATCCCCCACGCGGTGGCTGCTGAGCTGGCCGCCGAAGGCCGCATTCCGTTGGTGCACACGCTGCACGGCACGGATGTAACTTTGTTGGGAATAGACCCAGCCTATCAGACCCTTACCAGCAAGGCGCTACAAAAGGCCAGAGCCGTGACCGCCGTCTCGCAGAACCTGGCCCAGCAGGCCCAGCGTACCTTTGGGGTGAACCCGCAGGTGATTTACAACGCTGTGGACACCGAGCGTTTTCGACCCAACCCCGAGGCCAAGCGCTTTTATGCAGCCCAGGACGAGTTTCTGCTGGTTCATGCCTCCAATTTTCGCGCTGTCAAGCGAGTAGGCGACATCATCCATGTGTTCGCCAAAATACGCCAGAAGCTCAAGGCTCGGCTGGTTCTGGTGGGCACCGGCCCGGAGCGGGCCGAGGCGCTCTCCATTGCGCATAGCCTGGGGGTAGACGACAGCGTGACCTCGCTGGCTACGGCCAAAAACCCCGAAGCGGTGATTGGGGCAGCGGACGTGTTCTTGCTGGCCTCGGAGTATGAGGGCTTTGGGCAGTCGGGCCTCGAGGCCCTGGCCTGTGGGGTTCCGGTGGTAGCAACCCGGGTGGGGGGCATTCCCGAGTGGCTGACGCCGGAGGTGGGGCGCCTGGTGGAGTTTGGCGACCTGGAAGCCTTTGCCCAGGCAGTCGTGGAGCTGCTGTCTTCGCCCCATCTAAGAGAGATGCGTGAAGCCGCCCGGCAGTACGCCCAGGCCCATTTCAACCCGGAACGCATCACAGACCAGTACGAGCGGGTTTATCGGCTGGCCCAACAGAAGGGGTTCCTCGAGGGGAAGAACCTGTAAAACTAGAATCGAATCAAGAAATACAGCTTGACGCCCAAATCGCCTGGGGCTTAGATTGACCCAAGGTCGTCTTGCAATCGCCGTATTCATTGCAGCAAAAAGGTGCTACTGGAGAAGAGGCGACCTGGCTCCAGAGCAAGCACCAGGAGGTTTATATGTTGGAAGGATTCAAAAGCTTCATCATGCGTGGAAACGTGCTCGACCTGGCGGTAGGCGTGATTATTGGGGGCGCCTTTGGAGCGATTGTGAACTCACTGGTTGCCGATATCATCACCCCGCTGATCGGCATGATTTTTGGCGCACCGGACTTCTCGGCCATCAAGCTTGGAGCCCTCAACATCGGGAAGTTCCTCAACGCGGTGGTGAGCTTTTTGATGGTAGCCTTTGCCCTTTACTTTTTTGTGGTCACCCCCATGAACAAGCTGCAAGAAATGTCCAAAAAGAACCAGCCGGAGCCTGCTCCTGCGGCCCCTCCCGAGGATATTGTCCTGCTGAGGGAAATCCGCGATGCGCTGAAGAAATAGGTCACTCTGCGAATATTGCGCCGTCGTAGAGATGTCCATATACCTCCAGGCTTCTCGGAGGGATTGACCCCTAGCCCCCTCCCTACGCGGTAGGGAGGGCGGGGAGGGTATTGGGCGAAGCCCTCAACCGTTCAACTACACGAAGACGCTGCTCAGCAACCCCACCTCAACTACCCTACGGTGTAGGGGAGGAACGAAAAGACACTCTATCCGGCTTCCGTCATGCAGCGTAGCTAGAGCCGTGACATTGCCTTCATGCCTTTCGCAACAAATGTATCTGTGCAAGCATTTCTACAATGCACTAGGCCCTGGCTACCGGTTGAACCTTGCTTCGGCGGGCCTTTTTGGGTGTTGGGGAAACGTTTTTGCGCTCGAGGGCTGCCAGACCCCCTACCAGCGTCCAGTCCAGCACCTCGTCCAGGGTTTCGGCAAAGTGAAACTTGAGGTTCTGGCGCAAATAAGCGGGAATATCCGAGAGGTCGGGTTGGTTTTGCTTGGGCAAAATTACCTCGCGGATACCCGCCCGCCGTGCGCCCAGCACCTTTTCCTTGACCCCCCCAATGGGCAACACCCGCCCGGTGAGGGTAATTTCGCCGGTCATGGAAACATCGTTGCGCACGGGCACTTCGGCCAGGGCCGAGACCAGGGCCGCGGTAATGGCAATGCCCGCCGAGGGGCCTTCCTTGGGCACCGCGCCCGCTGGAACATGGATGTGCACATCGGAGTTGTCGAACTTCTCGAGGGCAATCCCAAAGCGCTGGGCGTTCTTTTTGGCATAAGAAAGCGCCGCCCGCGCCGATTCTTTCATCACATCGCCCAGTTGCCCGGTCAGGATCAGGTTGCCTTTGCCCGGCATGACCGAGACTTCGATGAACATGATGTCGCCCCCCACCGGGGTGTAGAACATCCCGGTAGCCACCCCCACCTGCGGGGTACGGGCTTCGGACTCGGGCTGAAAGCGCGCCGGGCCAAGGTATTTCTCCAGGTCGTTATCGGTAATGCGAACCCGCTTTTTACCGCTTTCCAGAATAGCCCGGGCCGACTTACGCAACAGCGTACCAATCTCGCGCTCGAGGTTCCGCACCCCGGCCTCGCGGGTGTAGTGGGTAATCAGGCACATCAGGGCAGCTTCGGTAACCACCACCTGATTTTCTTTGAGGCCATTTTCGCTGAGCTGGCGGGGTAGCAGGTAGCGCTTGGCAATCTCGAGCTTCTCCTGCTCGATGTAGCTGGTAAACTCAATCAGCTCCATGCGGTCGTAGAGCGGCCCCGGAATGTTTTCTGGAAAATTGGCGGTGCAGATGAAGAGCACCTCGCTCATATCGAAGGGCACCCCCAGGTAGTGGTCGGTGAACTCCTTGTTTTGCGCGGGGTCGAGAAGCTCGAGCAGGGCAGCGGCAGGGTCGCCCTGGTAGGAGGCGCCCAGCTTGTCCACCTCATCCAGCAGAATGACGGGGTTCTTGCTGCCCGCCTGGCGCATCCCCTGAATGATGCGGCCCGGCATGGCCCCAATGTAGGTGCGGCGGTGTCCGCGAATGTCGGACTCGTCGCGGGCACCCCCCAGCGAGATGCGGTGGTATTTGCGCCCCAGGCTCTTGGCGATGGACTTGGCAATGGAGGTCTTGCCCACCCCCGGCGGCCCCACAAAGAGCAGAATGGGCCCCTTGGAGACCTCCTCGAGGGGAATCTCACCGCTTTTCTGGCGCTCCAGCTTCAGCTTACGAACCGCCAGGTATTCCAGCACGCGGTCCTTGACCTTCTCCAGGCCGTAGTGGTCTTCGTCCAGGATTCGTTTGGCCTCTTTGAGGTCAATCTGGTCCTCGGTTCGGGTATTCCAGGGGAGGTTGGTAATCCAGTCCAGGTAGGTTCGCACCACGCTGGCTTCAGCAGAGTCGGGGTGCATCCGGGCGAAACGCGAGAGTTCGCGCTCCACCTCAGAGAGCACACTCTGGGGCAGCTGGAGGGCCGCTATCTTGGCGCGGAACTCCTCCACCTCCATCTCGCCCTCCTCGCCGTGCAGCTCCCGCTGGATGGCCTTCATCTGCTCGCGCAGGTAGAACTCCCGCTGGTTCTTGTCGATTTCTTCCTTGACCTGTTGCTGGATTCGGCGCTGGGTCTCCATCAAATCCAGCTCTGCATCCAGCAGAATGGCTATGCGCTTGAGGCGGTCCACCACGGAGGGGGTCGCCAGTATTTGCTGCTTGTCTTCCAGCTTGAACTCGAGGTGAAAGGCAATGTAGTCGGCCAGTTGCGAGGGGTCCTCGAGGTTCAGCACAAACTGGGCCACCTCTGGCGAGAGGTACTTGCCCTCCTTGAGCAGGTTCTCAAAGCGCTCCTTGACTTCGCGGAACAGCGCCCGCACCTCGGTGGCCTTACCTTCCACCTCGGGTAGCCGCACCACGCTGGCTTCCAGGTACCCATCTGCCTTGCGGAACTGCTGAACCCGCACCCTGGCAAAGGCCTGTACCAGCATCTGCACCGAGCCGTCGGCGTTTTTACGCATCCGCAGCACGTTGCAAGCCGTGCCCACCTCATACAGGTCATCGGCATCGGGTTCTTCAACTTCCTTGTCGCGCTGGCTGATAATCAGGATCACCCGCTCCTGGGCCAAAGCCGCATCAATCGCGCGAATCGAAATGGGTCTGCCTGCATCTATGGGCATCACCATGCTGGGATAGATTACAGAGCCGCGCACCGGACATACCGGGAGGGTATCGGGAAGATGTGTATTGGATTTATCAGTTTTTTCGCTCATCGGGATTCCCCATCTATATCGCAAGTTTACAACCTAAGTATCTCCACGATAGAAACGTAATGGATAGGGAAAGGGTGATTCACAAGGGCCGCGCCGTTACAAACCCCAGATTTCACACTTCCATTGAGACGCATGATATTTCTATCGCGGGCACACTTAGACCCACCATCCAACAGGCTTGATTTGCGGCAAAACACCAAAGAGGCCATGAGTCTTCCGTTATCAAGTTTAATGAATCTGGTAGTAGCAATAAGAACCTCCAACACAATGGCGTATGCTGATGAAGATGAGATTTACTGGGGTTTGGATACTGCTGTTGCTGTGGGCTCTAGCCCTCCTGCCAACCGGAACCACCTGGATACCTACCTCCTGGCCTGGTTGGAATGGAGCCCTGGCCCAGCGGAGCGGCGGCGGCGTGGGGGGCCGAGGTGGATTCTCCACACCCCGCCCCGCCCCCTCCATTCCCAGGGTGAATCCCTCCCACTCCCCTTCCCTACCCCTCCCAACCCCAAGGAGTTATCCCTCCTACCCCACCTACCCCCGCGACTACTACCCTCCCAGCTATCCCAGTTACCCCAGTACCCGCCCTCCCATCTACATCAATCCAGGCACCGGCTATGGCTTCGACCTGGTGGCCCTGCTCTTCATTGGGGGCATCATTCTGGTGAGCTTTTCCATGATTCGCGGCTTACAGCGAGCGGGAAGCGGCATCGGTGCAGGTGACGAGCCCGAGAGCACGGTGGCCCGGCTTCGGCTGGCCACGCTGTTTACCCCTGAGTTGCAAGCCAACCTCCGCCACATGGCCCAGGCTGCCGATACCGAGAGTGTGCGCGGTCTGGCCGATCTGATGGATAACGCCGCCGTGCTGTTGCTCCGCGATCAGGCCGGGTGGCGATTTGGCCTGTATGAAGTATGGACAGGCAGCCTCCAGAAAGCCGAGGGACAGTTCGATACCTGGCTAGCCGAGACCCGCTCGGAGTTCGTGGAGACCTACCGGCACTTCGAAGGCAAGGAGGTCGTGCAGGCCGGATACCAGCCCAAAGCCGAGCCGGATGGACGCTACATCCTGGTAACGCTGCTGCTGGCCGTAAGCGGCAGCCTACCCCCCGTTCCCACCCCTCTCAGGCGCGAGGGCGCTCGGCAGGCCCTGATGGCCCTGGCCTCCTCGAGCCCCACCAACACCCTGGCCGCCTATGTGGCCTGGACCCCCGAGGCCGAAGGCGAAGCCCTCACCGAGCAGGATTTGCTGCTGGGGTGGCCCAAGCTCGAGCTGCTTTGAAGCTAGGGTCAATGGTCGATAGCCTATAGTCTACTGACAATAGACCAATCGGTAGTTTGCTCGCAAAACCCCGCTAGTGCGTGTCTGGGCAAAACCCTGACGCTTGCCCGTCAGGCCAGGGTCATACCGACAAGGCCTTTACTGCCGCAGCCACCTCTTCGTAGGGCGGTTCCTGGGCGGGCACGTCTGCTACCCAGGCCCAGGCGATGCGGCCTGTGGCATCCACCACATAGGCGGCCCGCTGCGAAAAGCCGGGCAGGCCCCGCAGGCTGATCTCGAGGCCAAAAGCCCGGGTGGCTTCCTTGTTGTAGTCAGAAAGCAGCGAAAAGGCCAGCCCCAGTGCCTTGGCATATGCCCCCAGCGTCCAGGGGGTGTCCACGCTCAGGCCGTACACCTCCACTCCCAGCTGGTTGTACTCTGCCAGCCCATCGCGGAAGGTACACAGCTCCTTTTCGCAAACGCGGGTGTGCGCTGCCGGGAAAAAAAGCAACACCAGCGGCTTACCCTGCACCAGTTGGGCCAGCGAGAGGGCTTCTGCTGAGGTGTTGTAAACGGTAACGTCGGGAAGTGGGTCTCCTACCTGAATCGCCATAACGCCTCAAAGATAAACCAAGTTGCTGCAAACTGCCTTCCTCGAGCATTCCCTTCAAGCCAAATCTGCCCACCCCGACGACCAGGCGCCGCGAGGCTCGGTCAACCCCCACCCTGGTCTACTTTTTACCTGACCTGCCCATATTAGACTTGGGAGCATGGTAGTTAACCGCCGCAAGACACCCACCGTTTGGGTGGGCAAGGTGCCCAAAGGGGGCGACCATCCGGTCGTTGTGCAATCCATGACCAATACCGACACCGCCGACATCGAGGCCACCGTGGGCCAGGTCTGGGCGCTTGCCAGAGCCGGCTCTGAGGTCGTGCGCATGACGGTCAACAACGACGAAGCCGCCAAGGCCGTACCCGAAATCAAACGCAGGCTGGCCGACCTTGGCGTGGATGTGCCCCTGGTGGGCGATTTCCATTTCAACGGGCACATCCTGCTGCGTAAATACCCCGAGATGGCCCTGGCGCTGGACAAATACCGCATAAACCCCGGCACGGTGGGCAAGGGCAAGCAACAGGACCCCAACTTCAAAACCATGTGCGAGGTGGCGGTGGAGTATGGCAAGCCGGTTCGTATTGGGGTGAACTGGGGTTCGCTGGATGCGGGCTTGCTGGATGAAATGATGGACGCCAACGCCGCCCTGCCCGAACCCAAAGACGCCCACCAGGTTACGCTCAAGACCATTGTGGAGTCGGCGGTACGCAGCTACGAGTGGGCCCTCAAGTATGGCCTGACCGAAGACAAAATCATCCTCTCGGCCAAGATTTCCAACGCGCCCGACCTGTGGTGGGTTTACCGCGAACTGGCCAAACGCACCAATGCCCCCCTGCACCTGGGGCTGACCGAGGCCGGTATGGGCGTGAGCGGTATCGTGACCAGCACGGCGGGCCTGGTTCCCCTGCTGGCCGAGGGCATCGGCGATACCATACGGGTCTCCATTACCCCGGCTCCCGGCGAGCCCCGCACCAAAGAGGTGGAGGTGGCCCTGGAAATTCTGCAGTCCATAGGGGTACGCCAGTTCAGCCCCAGCGTCGCCAGTTGCCCCGGCTGTGGACGCACCACCAGCACCTTCTTCCAGGAACTGGCTTTGCAGGTATCCACCCGCCTGAGTGCCCAGATGCCGGTCTGGAAAACCCAGTACCCTGGGATCGAAAACCTGAAGGTGGCGGTAATGGGGTGTGTGGTCAACGGCCCCGGCGAGTCCAAGCACGCCGACATTGGGATTTCGCTGCCCGGCACCGGTGAGGCTCCCCGCGCCCCGGTCTACATTGACGGACAGCTTGCCACCACCCTCAAGGGTGATCACATTGCCGAAGAGTTTATGGGGATGGTGGAGGAGTACATCCAAAAACGCTTTGGCAAGCAGCCAGCCTAGCCGTTTTGAGCCTCCGGGACGAAAAGTTTGGAGTAGCTCCGTGACATTACGGCGTTGCACTGAGTACCCTTGTGTCTTGTTACACGGGTAGAGGGCATGTTTTGTGTAAGTAGTTCTTTTCTACAAAGACTTGCGTGTAGTCGTATTTGTGTATATTTATAGCTACGTGTAAATGTTGCACCATTGGCCCATACAAAATAAACACGGTTTGCCCTACCCTGATAGCCAAGGAGGGATTACCGTGGAGACCACCCTGATTCAAACCAACAGCGCCCCAATGGGCCAGCACCCCAGCTCGAGCCGCCGTCTGACCCGCCCCGCCCTGCTGATTCTGAGCCGTCCGCCCGTCAAAAGCTCGGTCAAGGCCATCTGGGATGGCTTCCGCATGAGCAAAGCCTGGGGTGAGGCCCTCGAGACCTACGACCTGCCCCACGAATAACCTGGCGAAATGTGTGGGCGGCGGGTCTTCCCCGCCGCTTTTGATTTTCGACCCGGCCTCAACCGATCCGCACGGTGGGTTCGTTGCCGGGTTTCCATTTGATGGTGCAGCCAATGGCGTTGGCCTCGGTAACGGGCGGTTCCTGGCCCGCTACCAGCGCTGCCAGCACCAGGTCCAGGGAGTGTTCCGTGACGGTGGTGGGGTCTTTGGGCGTGTCGTTCACCCGCCCGTGGTAGCGCAGCTTGCGGTTCTGGTCAAAAACGAACACTTCGGGAGTGCGAAGGGCTTTGTAGGCTTTGGCGGTCTCCTGGGTCTCGTCGAGCAGGTAGGGGAAGTTGAACTGGTGGGTCTGGGCAAAAGAGCGCATGGCCTCGGGGGCGTCTTCGGGGTAGCGCTCGTAGTCGTTGGCGTTGATGCCCACGAAGGCAACCTTCCCTTTGTATTTCTGGGCCAGGGTGACAATCTCCTGAATGGAGCCCTTAACGTAGGGGCAGTGGTTGCATATGAACATCACCGCCAGAAAAGGTTCGCTGAAGGCCGAGAGCCTGACCGCCTGGCCCGAAAGGTCGGGCAAGGCGGCGTCAATCAGGGGGCTCCCAAGGGGTAGCTGGTCGTACTGAAGCATGGCATCATGCTAGCAAATTGCTGGCCAGAAACGATAAACCCGCCTTATGGAAGCACCCGTAGCGAGTTTGGATACCAGTCCAGCCAGTCGGAAGGGGGCATGAAGGCGCCCAAAAACTGCGCCCGCCCGGTAAGTTCGATGGCCTGCCCGGCCCCAATAAGCAGGGTATCGCCCCAGGAGAGGGGCCCCTCGAGCCACTCGGCACCCCCCACAACCAGGGTCAGGAGCAGGAAACTGTCGTCGGGGGCCCGCAGAGTCTGTCTGCCGCGCAGGTCGTAGCGCTCGAGCACAAACGCCTCGCAGGCCAGCAAGATTTCCTTGTGATGGGCGGGGAGAGGGGTTGGGTGGGGCAACGGGGTGGGGGTTCGTTTGGCAACCTCCAGCCCTTTCTCCAGGTGCAGTTCGCGGGGCCGCCCATAGTCGTAGAGGCGATAGGTCAGGTCGGAGCGCTGCTGTACCTCGTAGAGCAGCAGGCCGGGCCCCAGGGCGTGTATGGTGCCTGCGGGTACGGGGATCACCTGCTCGGAAACCACCCACTCGCGCTGAAGTGCGTCCCAGAGGCTACCGTCCTGGGCAGCCCTGGCCAGGTTTTCGCGGTCCATTGGCGCCCGCAGGCCATAGACTATTTCGCCCTCGCCCTCGAGGATGTACCAGGCTTCGGTCTTGCCGTGAAAGCCACTGGCAGCTTCTACGGTGTGGGCGTAGGCGTCGTCCGGGTGTACCTGTACCGAGAGCCACTCGGCAGTATCGAGGAACTTGATAAGCAGGGGCAGCTCGAGGCCATACTTGCTATAAGCCACCTTGCCGATGAAGTCGGGGCCTAATTCGGGCAGGGCATCGGCCAGGGTCCTTCCCGCCAGCGGCCCCGAGCGAATGGTGTTCTGGTCGTAGGCCAACCAGAGTTCTCCAATGGGTTCCTGGCTGGAGAGGCCAAGTCTTTCGGCCAGGCGCGTTCCACCCCAAACCCGGTGCACCGGCCTGGCTACCAGCCCAACGGCAGGAATGGTCGGCTTCATCCTGCCGATACTAAAGCCAAATCAAGCAAATCACCAGGGCAAATCACCAGGCCATTTGAATCTCGAGTGCCTATCACTTGAACTTGAAGCATCACGATAAAAGTTGAGGGCCCAGAACCAGTGCATAACACTAACGAATGTGAGGCTGGTCAAAAGAGTCGTTCAGCTTTGACAAACGGCATCCGCTGTTTAGACTATACCCAAGCCAAGTGCTTTGCGCTCGAGTTTTGCACCCAATGCAGCCAGCAAAGCCCTTATCCTCCCTTCGGTACTCCGCGACTCAGGTGGGAGAAACTTTTGTCTGGTATCGGTCTATGCCCAAGCCTGTTAATGTGCTGGCCCTGATTCCACCACCCGCATTCAGGAGTACCCCATAATGCGTATCCTGGCGCTCTCCGACCAGATTCACCCCTTCATCCATCAGGAGCGGTTCCCCGACAACCTACCCCCTTTTGAACTGGTGCTTGTAGCGGGTGATTTACCGGGTAGCTACATCGAGTTCGTAGCGACCAAGGTTCGGGTACCGGTGGTCTATGTGCACGGCAACCACAAAGAGGAATACGTACAGGACTATCTGGGCAACCTGACCGCGCCGGGCGGTGCCATCAAGGCCCACGGGCGCATTGTGGAGGTGGCGGGCCTGCGGATTGCGGGCTGGGGGGGCTGCCCCCGCTACAATGACCGCGATATTGGGCAGTACAACGAAGCCGAAGCCCAGAGCCGTTTTTTATCGTGGTATCCGGTGCTAATGAGCCGCCGCCTGTTGAAGGGGCATGGGGTGGATATTCTGCTCACCCATGCCCCACCCCCTGGGCCCCATGCAGGCAAAGACTTCGCCCACCGGGGCAGCACCGCGCTGGGGCTATTCCACCGCCTGTACCACCCTAGAATTCATGTCCACGGTCACATCCACCTGTACGAGGCCCAGCCCAAACGCGAATACCAAAGCCCCGAGGGGGTAAGGGTCGTCAACGCCTTCGAGTACACTCTGATTGAGCTATGAACCTTCCTGGAAGCCTTTGCGTGATCAGCGGGGCCAGCAGCGGAATTGGCAAAGCCAGTGCGCTCGAGCTCGCCCGGCGCGGCGCCCGGGTGGTGCTGGTAGCCCGACGGGCGCAAGCCCTGGAACAGCTCGAGGGTCAAATACGTGCTTCAGGCGGACAGGCCTGGGCCTTTCCCGCCGACCTCAGCCAGCCCCAGGAGGCCCTGCGCCTGGGTGAGTGGGTGCTGCAAGAGCTGGGTACGCCGGACATCCTGATTCACAGCGCCGGGGCCGGTGAGTGGCGCTTCCTGGACGAAACCCCCCTCGAGGACCTTCAGCGCCTGATGGACACCCCCTACTTTGCGGCGGCCTACTTGACGCGGGTCTTTCTGCCCGCCATGTTGCAGCAAAACCGGGGGTTTATCCTCTCGGTTTGCTCCCCGGCCAGCCGGCTGGTCTGGCCGGGGGCTACCGGCTATGTGGCAGCCCGCTGGGCTCTGAACGGGTTCACCGAAGCCCTGCGTGCAGACCTTTACCACACCAAACTCCAGGTGTGTGCTTTTTTTCCGGGCAAAATCAGCGACTCCGAGTACTTCACCCGCAACACCGATACCGAGCACCGCATCCCCCGGATTGGGCGGTTGATTCCTGAAATTACCTCCCAGCAAGCGGCCCTGGGCATTGTGCGGGCCCTCGAGCAGGAGGCCAGGGCCCTGTTTGTGCCCTGGCAGTTGCACGCCTTCGACCTGCTGGCCCGCTGGTTTCCCCGCATTGCCGAGCACCTGGCCTGGAGAACCGGAGCCAGGCGCACAGACGCCTAGGGGCTACCGATTTTTCTCCCTCCACGCCTCGTAGCTAATCCGGGGCATCTCGAACAGGTCGGTGGTGCGCACATACCCCCCGCGGCCCCCCATGCGCCCAATTAGGCCGAGTTCGGCGGTCTTCAGGTGTAGCTTTTTCGCGTCGGCCAGCAGGTGTTCCTGGACAAAAGCTCCCAGCACCTCGCCGATTACCAGGCGGTTGCGGCCAACCTCGAGCACCGAATGCAGCCTGCACTCGAACCCTGCCGGAGCCTGGGCCAGCCTGGGAACAGGTACGCGCACCGAGGGGGCGGTTTGCAACCCGGCCACCTCGACCTCGCTAATCTCCTCTGGGAACTCGGCGGCGGTCAGGTTCATGGCTTCGGCCAGGGTCTCGCTCACCAGGTTGACCACAAAAGCCCCGCTGCGTTTGATGTTGGCCGCGGTATCTTTGGGGCGCTCTGGGTGGTTACCCACGCCGATGACCAGCAAAGCCGGGTCAGAGCCCATGGCGTTAAAGAAGCTGAAGGGAGCGGCGTTGACCTGGCCGCTGGCTCCCAGGCTGGTCACCCAGGCAATGGGACGCGGCACAATCAGCCCGGTCAGGAGCTTGTAGCGCTCCTGGGGGTGCAGTTGGGCAAAGTCGAAGTCCACTCGCCCAGTCTAGCGTTATCGCCCTACATACCGCCAGGCACACGATGAACGTCACCAGTAGCTGGTAGCTCTGGCTGCGTTCTGGCAGATTACTAGCTCACCTTGGGGTGGTTTATCTGAGATGCTCGGCCAACCACGCCTGGGCAGCAACCAACTCCTCGGCATAAAGCTGGTGGCCACCAGGCTGCCAGCGCAGCTGTACTTTTGCACCTGCTTGCTCGAGGTGATCAGCCAGCGCCTGCACCCGCACGGGTGGTGACCAGGGGTCTTGGGTTCCCGCGGCCAGAAACGCCGCTTTTCCGGACAGATCAGGCAGGAGGTTATGTCAATAGGTGTGTAAAAAGGTTTAGGCGATTGCCTCCAGTGGTTGAGGTTGCTGCTGCGGGTTGAGTCTTTG
>FWPV01007211.1_pt1 | contig 20445 bp, 15 predicted proteins | sample 2228371 | NCBI WGS metagenome assembly FWPV01 (sample SAMEA103939776, study PRJEB20133) | metagenome | reverse complement strand
AATTATGCCACCCCTTCGGGGTTTTGTTGTTTTGTTTTGCTGTTTCTATCATCATTTCGCCCCTTCGGGGCTGGGTGTGATGGTAACAATGTCGAAGGTATAGCAAAAATTACCGACAATGTCACAGGATTTTATTTTTTCCCCCCTCTCCTAATCCTCTCGATGATCTTCGTAGTCGACACCCCCGGCACCCCGGCCAGCAACTCGATTCGGCCCCCAATACTCTCCATCAATTTTCTTTCCTGTTGATTAATCGTATCAATGTCATAATCGCTGCCCTTGGCATAGACATCCGGCTTTAATTCACAGATGAGCTCCAGCGGCGAGGGCTGGTCGTAGAGCACCACATAATCGACGCAGGCCAGCGCCGCCAACAACCGCGCCCGCTGATCTTCAGGGATGATGGGACGGCCCTCACCTTTGGTCATACGTACCGACTTGTCGCTGTTCAAACCCACCACCAACACATCCCCCAATTGCGCCGCACGCTCTAAATATTCCACATGACCGGCATGCAAAAGATCAAAGCAACCGTTGGTCCAGACGATGAGCTGTTTCTCGTGCTTGGCTGCAGCGACAATCTTTTGCAACTCCGCAAAAGTGACGATTTTTCTCTTCGTCCAACCTTTCATTCGTTTCTCTAATATTTCTTCATGATAGGCGGCATATCAGTGCCTCTGAGCTCTTTTAGCACCTGCCGACAAAGGTTATCCTGGAATCTGGCCATCTGCGCATATTCTGGAATTTTCCGTCGCCACTTGCTCAAGATCTCATCTGTCTGGGAGAAAACCATTCCCTCGATGGCTTGCCGTTTTTCGATCCAGCTGGGTTTGCCCGTAAACAGCTTTCGCGTATCCAGAGATTGCGGCCGTTTTTTATCTGGATAAAGCTTCTCGCGGATGCGCTGAAACTGTCGGTTGAGTTCGCAGGGCTTCTGGCCGGTGACGGCTTCGGGCAATGAACCGCTGCGCGGCCAAAAAGGCAAGGCGATGCTGCATTGCGGCTGACCCAGCATCACCCACATGGTTGCCAGTGCAGGGTTTTCTCCCCTTTTGACCCCATGAAAAACCGCACAGGACACCGTACGATGACGATTGATCGAATGATGCGTGTTGATAAATCCTTCTCGACCTTGATCATCCGTGCCCTTATAGGGCAGGGGATAGGGGTTCACCTCGTCGTTGACCAAGTCGCGCACGATCCATTGGGACATCACCTGAGAGCTGAGCTGTTTAGAGCTTGCATAGTCAGTAAGTAATCTTCGGGCACGATGGTAGCGCCAATTGCCATAAGCCTCTTGACCCTGGCCGGTCATGGAAAAATTGGCGCGCACCAGAAAACCGTGTTTAGTCAAACTGGTATCTGTGGCATCGAAGCGGGTGAAGGTATGGTTGCCGGTCTCGAAGAAAGCGCATCCGCCCAGGGCGTCGATGCAGCCAAAGTTGGCGCGGGTGCCACGGCCCGGCTCGGCATTGGTCACTTCCAATAGCCCTTGAAAATCATCGAGGCTGCCGCAGACGCCCAAGGCCTGTTTCATGAAATAGCCTTCGGTGTCGGCGCTGTCGCCCTCCTGATCCATGGATTCGGCATTCATGATGGCGAATCCCGCGGTGTTGAGGCCCATCCATACCTGGGTGGTATCGCCGGCATTGATGACGCCGATGAAATCGTATTTCGGTCCGCGGAAGAACATGAGATTGTTATTACGTTCGTTGCTGTCTCGGTTCTTCCACAGCAACGGTCGTCCATCCACTGTAGCGGCACCGGAGATGACGGCAACGGTGCATTCTTCCTGGGCGAAAAGCGTGGCAGAGAGAAAAACAACGATTAAAATTCGCGATAGACTGTTTATTATCATCTTTTTGCTAAATGTGAATTTGTGAAAACAAAATAGTTTCCCAATAAATAAAAAATAAAAAGCTATTATTTTCTCAGTTAAATCTTTTAATATATTCAATATTATCAACTAATTGCGGCCGTTGTAATTCAAGATGTTCCATCGCTATTGATCCTCTTCACGACACGTTTTAGAGGTTTTCGTCTAATTACTAAATGTCTGCATGCTGGGTCTAGTTCCTACTCGCGTTTAGAAATTCCGCTCATAGATTCGATCCTTGACACAGAATACGGGTAATAGTTTGATAAAAGTGTGCTATTGAAGAATATTAAGGAACTTGAGACGTCGCACCATAATATTCATTATTGAACCATAGGACATAATCCATTGAAGTGACCTGTCCATCGAGGTTATAGTCGGTATGAAGATAACCACTCTGTCCATTTTGCGCAGATAAAAACCAAACTTCATAATCAATTATATTTATAAAGCAATCATCTTTGCCATTGCCATTTCCCGCCCATAAACCCCATTGATCGCTTTGCAACTGTACTGCCCCGCCAATTCCAAAGAACTTGTCGGGGCCGGTGGTAAAATCATAGTCCACAATAGTCGTTGAACTGAGCGGGAGTGTAACACTACTCATTACCGACAAGTGGTTACGATGTTGAATTACCAGATAATAGCGACCAGCAGATATATCGAAAACCAATATTTCATCATGGTTGGCTGGATCTATTAAACGGCCATCGGTCAACAACAAGGCACTCTTGTTTTTGATTACGGAAGTACCATCGTTTGCTCGTAATTGAATGAGGACCCAATCCACCGTCGCTGTAGGCAAATCATCGATGGTAAGCGGTTCTTCTGCATAAGGGGAAGTGAGAGGAATTTGGCTGAAAAGTTTGTTATTCATCATGTGTAGCGTAGGATCATAAGCGCCTTGCAATATGATAGATGTTTTCAGTTGAATCGGGTACCATTCATCTGCGCCGATATCAGGGCCACTTTCGTTGGGTCGTGTTTGGCCATCGATGTCGTCTGTAACATCGCTTAAACTCAAACCTTGATTTACAATAGGAGAAAATTTTTCAGAGAGGTGCAAGTCTCCCTGTTCAGGATCAATGAACCAGCTGGATTGGGCGTTTTCAATATTATTGCTTTTCGTGCCGCTCGCCCCATTACGGGCAGCGATGTTCTTATTGGTTAGATTGTTAATAATTTCTACACCGGTTGTTGTGGCAAATCGGTATTCGATTGAATTGAAGTAATTTGTTGTATATACGGTATTATTCAAGATTTTCGAATTAGGCGAAGATTCCAGTCCAATGCCTACATCGCGGGAGGTGTAGACAAAATTATTTCGAATAATGCCACCGCTATTGGTAGAACTTCCTAATCCAAAGCCGATGCCGCGGTCGCAATGGATGATGATATTTCTTTCCACAATGGCATCCGCTGAACCCTCCCAGAAATGAATGGCGTGTTCGGCTAAGGAGGCGTCGGGACTGCGAATATTTTTAAAGGTGTTATCTCGGACGAGCCAATTTCTTCCTTGATGGATATCGATGCCACCAATGTAGTACTGTGGGCCGATGCCGGCGGTATACTCGAAAAGGCAGCATTCGACCACGCCATTGTCTGCACCATCGCCCCCAGGCCCGCTAGCACCTTTGATCATCTGTTCATAGGTGTTGTAAATGCGTAGATTATGAATTCTTAACCCATCGGCATTGCTACCTGTGGTTTGGATAGCATGGTTGCCACATTCACCGAGGGTCATATCTGCAATGGTGATATTGGCTCCGGCTATGAGGAAAATATCCTCGGTCGAGGCCGTGGGTCTCATGCCGCCTCCTGTCAGTACGACGGCATCGCGCTGGCCTGAGAGGCTTCGGATTATCACATTGCTCGCGGTAATATAAGGGAACCATGAAGGAGAAGCTATTTGATAGGTACCATCGGCTATGAGGATGGTCATATTACCGCCTGATGCATTGGCCTGGTTTATGGCCGCTTTCAATTGGTTTACGGTGGAGACGGTTACCACAGTTCCGATGGTCTCAGTGAGCGGGGAGCAGGATTGACCACTGGCATGATTCATTGAAAGAAGGAGAGATAAGAAGATGAAAGAGATCATTTCAAATCGAGTTTTCATAACGCTTCGTGAATAAAAGATTGATACCTCTAAGTGCAGATAATTATTTGAAAGACTTCTATTCCTCTCGTTCAAAGGTCTGCCCAAAGGCCTGCAAGAGATTTCGGCGTAATGCCTCTTCGGAGAGATTGAATTTTAATTCACCCGCTTCGGCCAGGGAGATGCGGCCGGTTTCTTCGGAGATGACGATGACCAGGGCGTCGGATTCTTCCGAAAGCCCGAGAGCGGCGCGGTGCCGGGTGCCAAAGGTCGTGAAAGCGCCTGTATCCTCCACCAGCGGCAGGATGCACTTGGCGGCCACCAACACATCGTTTTGGATCACAATGGCGCCATCGTGCAGCGGCGATCGCGGGTTGAAAATAGAAACAATCAATGGCGCTGATACCTCGGCCTGGATGCTTATGCCCGATTCGATGATGTTGCGCAAGCCTGTCTCCCTGCCCATGACGATCAACGCCCCATAGCCGCGTTCCCGCAATTGCATAGTAGCGCTTACGATTTCGTCAATCACCTTGTTGCCCCGCACTTTGACGAAAAAGCTGATGATTCGGCTTTGCCCAACGGAGATGAGTATCCGCCGCAACTCTGGTTGAAATAAAATCACAAAAGCCACCAACCACACGGTACGCAGTTGGTGCAAAATCCAGCTGATGCCACGCAGCTGCAGGAACGGTGCAAGCACCGATAGAATGAGAATGATGGCCAATCCCACCAGCATTTGCGCAGCCCGCGAGCCGCGCAGATAATTATAGAGGCGCAATAAGATATAGGCGATGATGGAGATATCGATGATATCCATCATCGTCACTGGGATAAAGCCTATTTTAAATAAGGTCAATGGCATAACACTCGCCTTATTTTTTTATTCGTTGAATAGCGTCGGCGATGGTGGCTACGCGTTTCATTTCTTTGACGTCGTGAATGCGAACCACAGCGGCACCGTGTAAAATGGCAGCAGTAACGGCCGCTGCAGTGCCTTCTACACGTTGGTCCGGCGGCACATTCAGCGTTAGCCCAATGAATGACTTGCGCGATGGCCCCACTAAGATGGGCTGCTTCAGAGACTGCAAGGTTTGCAACTGCGCTAAAATGGTAAAATTATCCTCCAGCCTTTTTCCAAAACCAATGCCAGGATCTATGACGATTTGCTCCCTGTTCACCCCTTGGGAGAGGGCATAGCGAATCTGGTTTTTTAAATAGGTGGCGATTTCGGCCATCACATCGTCATAATACGGATTCTTTTGCATATCGCGGGGTGTGCCTTTGATGTGCATGATCACCACACCGGCGCCGGTTTCTGCCGCCAGCGCAGCCATTTGCGGATCAAAGGTCAAGCCGCTGATGTCGTTGATGATGTCCGCACCTGCAGCAATAGCCTCCTTGGCGATGCTGCTTTTGTACGTGTCGACGGAAATAGGAATATCTACTTTTTGGCGCAGTTGTTGGATGACCGGCAGCACCCGTCTTTTTTCTTCCTCTTCGCTGACCGGTTCAGCGCCAGGGCGGGTCGACTCTCCGCCCACATCGATGATATCGGCGCCCTCAGCCGCCATGTGCAGTCCGTGCTCCACTGCCCGTTCCACCGTTTCATAGCGCCCCCCATCCGAAAAGGAATCAGGGGTCACGTTGAGGATCCCCATCAGCAGGGTACGCTCATACAATGGCAGCCGAAAACGACCACACTTCCATATACTGACATCAGAATTCATTTGCGTGAAATAGACCCGAGTCTGGTTTGGTTAAAAGGCGCAATCTTTTTCGTGCTTCTTCAGCGAACTCATCGTCTGCCCCCTGTCGGCCGCGGATGCGCAGACCATACTCGCTTATCGCCTGCGGGATCAATCCCTTTTTTTCGTAGATATAGCCAAGGTAGAGGTGACTGTCTAAATGATTACCCAACCGTACGGCGCGATGAAAGAACTCTTTCGCCTGTTCAAAATCCTGCAAATGATAATAATAGATACCGAGGTTATAGAATATTTCTGGATGGCGCGGATCGATCTGCAAAAGTTTATCATAGATGTTTCGAAAATCATCAAAGGCCTCTTTTTCCATGGCCAATTTACCCAAGTACATCAAACCGTCGATAGAGCGGGGATGGATGGCCAGCAGTTCTTCGATGGTTGCTTTTGCTCGGGCAGTATTGTGACGGTAATAGTAGTAATCGGCCAGTGGCAGGCGCGCTTGTTCGCAGCAAGGATTGATCGCTAGGGCACGACGTAAAATTTGTTCTTCATTTTTAAACCTGATCTTGTGGTATCGGGAGGGATGTAGATACGTAAAATCTACCAGCGCCGCGGGATTATCCGGTTCTATGGAAAGAGATTTAATCAGTAACTCTTCTGCTTTGCTATAGATTTTCTCTGTCAAATAATATTTTGCTAACAGGCGATAACTTTCGGCATTTTCACCATGGCGGAGGATGGTACCTTCGCAGAGCTGCAAAGCCAGTTGCAGATCTGCATCACTTTGTATGCCCAACTTGCGGTCTCGCAGAGCTTTTAATATCAAGGCCTCTGCATAGACGTTGCGCGTGGTCACATCCGTGGAATCAAGGGCTAACGCCAAGGCGGCATGATGAATGGCTTGAGGAAAATGTCTCATTGCCAAATGTTTTTGTGCAAACACTCGATGGGCGATAAAAGGCTCTGGATAGGTTTTAGCCCTGTTGGTTATGGCAATATTCGGCTTGAGGAAAAGGATGATCTCCTCGCCCCATTTTTTTCCTAATGTCGATCTTTGATGTACGGGGGCGCTGGTACGGGCTTTTTGTAGTAGGTTGCCTTCCGGAAACTTGAACAGCAAATAATCGATGGCTGTTTCTTCTTTTTCATAGCTGATCGAACCGATGACAGCATAATTCAGTTTGATGCGGCGCGAAAAATCCTCCAGGTAGGAGGTGCTCATCACCGAATCGGCATCGAGGCATTGCCACAGCCAGTGTTGCGGAATGACGCGAAATTCACGAGCCAGGGCACTCTGGAGGGTCTGGTTTGCTTCTTCCACCAAAAAATACGTAAGCCAGGCATAATCGTCGTTGTAGGAAAAATCGGCCAGAGGGAGGAAGGAAATGCGCGGTCGCTCGTCGATTGCCTGCTGCGGAGATCGTCTTCCGAGCCACATAACGACGATGAAAATCACCATAAAGATCAACCAAATGGGGCGTATTTTTTTGCGCACGCTGGCCTCTGCTTTGAGGCAGAAATACCCCCATACGAGGAGGAATAACCCCAAAAAGAGGCTTAGGAAAATGAACATCTCAGGCATGGTTGATCCATCAACTCGTTTCTTTGTTTTTTGCCCTCCGGGATTTGGCCGAACGCTGGTTTTTATTTTTGTTATTCGGTGGCAGCTTTTTGCCTTGTAAGAGTCGGTCGATCTCTTCGCCGTCGAGGATTTCCCGTTCCAGCAGTGCGTTGGCCAGGATGTGCAAGGAGTCGATGTTTTCGGTGAGCAGTTTTTCTACATCTCGAGCTGCTTCGTTGACTAATTCTCTTACTTCTTGATCGATGAGCTGGGCGGTGACTTCACTATAGTCGCGATGTTGGGCGATTTCGCGTCCGAGGAAGATTTCTTCCTGTTTTTCGCCAAAAGTCAGAGGTCCGAGTTTTTCGCTCATGCCCCATTCGCAGACCATTTTGCGCGCCAATTCGGTGACGCGTTTGATGTCATCCCCCGCGCCGGTAGTGAGCTCGTTGAGGACGATTTTCTCCGCGGCGCGGCCACCTAACAATTGCCGCATAAAAGCCAGGCAATAGTCTTTACTGTAATTATGCTTTTCATCCATCGGCAAGGTAGTCGTGGCTCCGAGTGCTCGACCACGGGGGATGATGGTGACTTTGTGCACTGGATCGGAGCCCGGGGTGAGTTTAGCGACCAGCGCATGTCCGGCTTCGTGGTAGGCGGTGCTGCGTTTTTCTTTTTCGCTGATGAGTAGGCTTTTACGTTCGGTGCCCATCATCACTTTGTCTTTGGCTTCTTCGAAATCTTCGGCTTCCACCACTTTTTTATTTTTTCGCGCTGCCAGCAGCGCCGCTTCATTGACCATGTTGGCCAGGTCGGCCCCTGAAAATCCCGGGGTGGCTTTTGCCAGAACCGAGAGGTCGACATTATCTCCCAAGGGGATTTTGCGTGTATGCACTTTGAGGATGCCCTCGCGGCCGCGCACGTCGGGACGGTCGACGACGATCTGGCGATCGAATCGCCCCGGCCGCAATAACGCCGAGTCCAACACATCCGGTCGGTTGGTGGCTGCCAGCAGGATCACGCCCTCGTTGGATTCGAACCCATCCATTTCAACCAGCAGCTGGTTGAGGGTCTGTTCGCGCTCATCGTGACCGCCTCCAAGGCCAGCGCCGCGATGCCGGCCAACAGCGTCCAGTTCATCGATGAAGATGATACAAGGGGCATTGCGCTTGCCTTGCTCGAATAGATCCCGCACCCGCGAAGCGCCAACACCGACGAACATCTCGACAAAGTCGGCCCCCGACATGCTGAAAAATGGCACACCCGCTTCTCCGGCCACCGCTTTTGCCAGCAGCGTCTTACCCGTGCCTGGAGGTCCCAACAACAAGGCCCCTTTGGGAATTTTGCCTCCCAATTTCTGAAATTTCTCCGGCTCGCGCAGAAACTCGATAATTTCTTGCAACTCTTGCTTGGCCTCGTCGGCGCCGGCGACATCGTTAAAAGTCACTTTGGGCTTGTTTTCCATCCACAAGCGGGCGCGCGATTTGCCAAAAGCGAAAATGCCTTTATTGCTCCCTCCCCCTTGCATGCGCCGCAAAAAGTAAACCCAAACACCGATGAACAAAACCCAAGGCAAAACCCCCAGAATAACCCCCCAAAAGCTCGGACTGCTTTCTTTGAATTTTAGGGTCACATTATATTCTTGTCGCCATTTTTCAAAAGTCTGCGCATCGATGCGAGGCGGCAAAATGACCCGAAATTCCTTACCACTGGTGGCAGAACCATCCTGCACCAGCTTCCCATGCAATACTTCCTCCTGAACCAGTGCGGTGTCGACTTTTTTATCTTCCAATAGTTGCATGAACTGGCCCCAATTCAGCTCCTCCTGCTTGGAACGAGAGGAAGAGAATTGTTGCGATAAAAACAACGCTATGGAGATGACGGCAATCCATAAAATCAACGGCCGAGTCACCTTGCCCCATTGCGGCCCTTCCGGCGGCAGGCGATCGTCCATCTTACGCTGCCGACGCTGAGGACCGTTGGAATTTTTATTCGTCGATTTCGACAACATCGTATAATCCAACAGCTTTTTCTGTGCTATTTTTATCTTTTGGAATGATAATAATCTCATAATCTTTTTTTTGATCCCTTCTTATGGATTTAATACGGCTTTTTCCGAGTAGGCACCCTCGCCTGACCCGGTAAAAACGATCCAGCAAACCTTAATCCATGATGTAAACCGCTGGTAAATTACGTAAAATCTGCTTATAATCCAATCCATATCCGACCACGAATTCGCTGGGAATCTCAAAACCGACGTAATCGATGTGGATGTTTGTCTTGACGCTGTCGGGTTTGACCAAAAATGATACATACTTTAACGAGGCCGGTTTTAATGCCGAAAACTTTTGATGCAAGAACTCCAGCGACAGGCCGGTATCGACAATATCCTCCACCAACAGAACATGGCGACCGGTGATTTCCGCATTGATGTCTTTCAGCATCATCACCCGACCGGAGGACTTTTTTGCATCTCCGTAACTGGAAATTTTGATAAAATCCACCTCCACATCGATCTCGATACGACGAATGAGATCGGCCATGAAGATGAATGCGCCATTGAGCACACCAATGATGATCGGTTGCAGACCGCGATAATCTTCGGTGATCTGGCGACCTAATTCAACGATACGCTTGTCGATCTTTTCTTGGCTTAACAATACACGAAAGCCGCCTTCGTAAACGACTTTTTCGAATTCTGATTTAATGGGTTGCATGTTTTATCAGTTGCATTTGAAAAATCAATTTTGTGTTTTCAGTCACTTTAAAACGGTCATCCAGCCGATAACCACAAATCCAAACAATCTGGCGATTACTTTCCACGATCCAAGTTTCTGGGCGTTGATAATTGGGCACTTGGGCATCCTTTAGGAACGCTGCCACGCGCTTTTCGTATTTCATACCCAACGGCCGGAACCGCTCTTCGGGTCGCCAATGACGCAGCGCCATGGGAAAATGTAAGAGATCACCATCCACATAAGCAATGGTTTCGTCTTGATTGTTTACTATACTATCAAACGCCACCGCACATGGTTTTATTTCAAAAAGATATCCATTTGCCAATTCGATGCGGCACGGTGGCTTTTGGATGAGATGACTCTCATCGAGCTCGGAGCTGTGCACGATGGCGATTTGATTGTGCCAACGCCAGATTTCCCAACCGCGGTGCCAACGGAGCGGTGATTTTGGCCGCGGCGCCTGAATGAATTGCCAAAACGACTGCCATCCCTCGCCGTCTACCAGGCGTTCATCGCCATGCAGCCGCCGCACAGCCATTCTCAGCATATATTTTTGCAAAATATTAAAATACGATAAAAAGCTATCAATTTCAAGAATAATTTTTCTCCCATCTTCCATCACTGTGCATTCATAAAGCGCTTGTTCGGCTTGATATTCCAGATAGCCTTCGGCCTGGAGCATAAACTCTGCCAGGCGAAGAATATTGGCATCGATCCTTGGATTATAGTCTCGACGTAATAATGGCAATAAGACATGACGAATTCTATTGCGAGTCAAGGAGGTGTCGTCGTTGGAACGATCGTGCTGCCAGTGCAGGTCATGGGTGCGCGCATAGGTCTCTATTTCATGGCGCGTGAATGGCAACAATGGCCGGATGATATTTTGCCGTTGGACGGGAATTCCAGATAAGCCGCAGATTCCTGCACCGCGGAGAAATTGCATCAACACTGTTTCTACCTGATCGTCGGCCGTGTGACCTAATACGATATATCGACAATGGTGTCTTTCTGCCCATTGGTTGAGCACATCGTAGCGAACAGCACGCGCTGCTTCCTCGAGTCCCATCTTATGCTCGCGCCGAAATTGGTCGACATTAGCCTTGCATACCAGTAGTTTGATCTGCCATTGCCTACACAAGCGCCTCACGAATTGCTCGTCTTCATCCGCTTCGGCACCCCGCAGTTGGTGGTTTACATGACCCGCGAATAATTGCAGACGCCATTCTTGTGCCAATTGCCGCAACAAATGTAACAACACTACCGAATCCACACCGCCAGACACGGCTACCAGCACGGCATCTTTTTCATGTAGCCACTGTTTTTCTTCGATAAATGCCTTTACCCGAAGATAAAGATCGATTTTTTGCTCTTTGCCGCTCAAAAATTGCCTCTTAAAATAGTGCGAGAGCGTTTACTGAATCAGATGCAGTCTATAGGATTGAATGCCGCGTTCGATCTTGCTGTTCCATGATTTTGCTCGACCACAGCGAACTCTCGGATTTTAGGACAATTATCTTTCCGAACTTGCCAATACCCGCCCCTGAAAGAGGTGGCGTCGGTAAAAAATGACATAATAATAAAAACCAGGAAATATTTTCTCTATCTGGAGAAGGGATCAGATCATGGCCGAACCCAGTTTCACTATTCAAACTTACAAAAATACATGAAAAAGAGCAATGCAAAATCTCTGTGTTTTGATTTTTCGTAAATTTTTGATATTTTCAAAATAAAATTAGAATGAAAGATTGCTATTCGAAATCGATAATTATTAAAAGAAACTATCCATGGGGGGGAATTTTGCTGGTGATCGATTCGTACTTTTGGACGATCAGGATTGGGTAAAGACTTCATGTGACGTGGCGAGGGAAGCCAACGATGAGACTTTTTAGATAGGAATGTTCGTAATTAATTGATAATATTAAATATATAAAATGCTTGATTCGTCACCTTATTAGACCTTGACATTTTTGCACAGAGGATTTTTTCTCATAATAGTTTGAAAATGGGAAGCAGTTTATGTAAGATGAAATCGTAATGATTATCGAAAAAGGGAGGCATGAGGAGTATGTCATTACCATCGAGCATGCGGGCCATGGTTTTATCGGCCGCGGCAAAGTCGCTGAGTTTGGAGTATTTGCCGCTCCCCCGGCCTGCGGCGCAGCAACTGCTTCTACGGGTGCGCGCCTGTGGGGTCTGCCGTACCGATCTGCATATTGTGGATGGCGACCTCAAGGAGCCAGTTTTGCCGCTGATTCCCGGCCATGAGATTGTCGGAGAAGTGGTACAGGTGGGAGCAGCGGTGCAGAATTTTCATATTGGCCAGCGTGTCGGTGTGCCCTGGCTGGGGTACACCTGTGGCAGTTGTCGTTTTTGTCGCCGAGGCCAGGAGAATCTTTGCGACCAGCCGGGTTTTACCGGTTATACGTTGCCTGGCGGTTTTGCCGAATTCACGGTGGCCGATCAGCGCTATAGTTTTCTTTTGCCGGATGGATATGATGATCTTGCGGCGGCGCCGCTTTTGTGTGCTGGTTTGATCGGTTACCGTTCTTACAGTAAAATCGATCCCTACTGTGAGCATCTGGGCATCTATGGTTTTGGAGCAGCGGCCCATATTATCGCCCAGATTGCCGTCCATGAAGGCAAGAAAATCTATGCATTCACGCGGCCGGGCGATACTGCCTCGCAGCAATTTGCCAGGAGATTGGGTGCCGTGTGGGCGGGCGATTCTGATCAGCCCCCACCGCAACCATTGGATGCTGCCATTATTTTCGCACCGGTGGGAAGCCTATTGCCAGCGGCTCTGCGCGCCGTCGATAAAGGCGGCCTCGTGGTTTGCGGGGGCATCCACATGAGCGATATCCCATCGTTTCCCTATCATATCCTCTGGAACGAACGCCGCGTTGTTTCGGTGGCCAACCTCACCCGTCAGGATGGGGAAGAACTGCTGCGTAAGGCAGTGGCCGCCGGTGTGAAAACCGAACCCATTCCCTATCCTCTGGAAAAAGCCAACGAGGCTCTGAATGACTTGCGAGGCGGACGTATTCAAGGGGCCGCGGTGCTGACGATGACGGGATGATATTGGCAGCATCATTTCACCGCTCTGCTGAGAGAAAAAGAACTAAAAAATGATGAGCGTCACCAGTGTTGTTCCACTTTAGCGCGATGGTAAAGGTGTGAAAGGATTACAATATGTGTCCTCTCGAGGATCACCCCCGACGAGACACTTTGGACAGCCATCGCTGCAATGATGTGATCTTACTCTTCATTTTAAATGTTTAGGAAGATGTAATTGTCCCTGGATTCTGTGTTCAGTCGTGAATCAAGTTGTGAAATCCCACCTAATAGGTTAATTTGATTGATCTTAATATAAGGCTTAACACAGAATTTTGGTGTCGATAAAAAGTCAATAATTATTGATACCTAAATTGAGCGATTGTCGCTCAAGTGGATACCTTGCAAAAATCGAGACCCCTCGCAAAATTGGGATAATCGCTCAGTTTAGGTGATAATAATAAATTTATGAGATTATAATAGTACAGTTAGTTTGAAAAATTCGATTACCCTTTCAAAAGAGCTGAATGAAAGGGGATCGCAGAATCTTCACTTGATATTTTTTAGTTGCCTCAATACCGTTTGTAGAATGCCACCATTGCGATAATAAACGACTTCTATCGGCGTATCGATACGCACGATGACGTTGAAGACAATTTCGCTTTGGTCGCTGCGTCGTGCGGAAACCTGCGCTTCCTGTCTCGGCTGCAAGTGGTCGTCGAGGGCGATGGAAAACACTTCGCGGCCTGTCAGTCCTAAGGATTGGGCGGAGTCGCCGGGCTTGAACTGGAGGGGGAGAATACCCATACCCACCAAGTTGCTGCGGTGAATGCGTTCAAAGCTCTCGGCGATCACGGCGCGCACGCCCAGTAACATGGTTCCCTTGGCCGCCCAATCCCGTGAGGAACCGGCGCCATATTCCTTGCCGGCAATCACGATCAGCGGGATGCCGGCCTCTTTGTATTTCATCGCCGTATCATAAATCCACATCTTTTCCTGATCCGGAAGATAGAGGGTCACTCCACCCTCCACGCCTGGTAGCAGCAGATTTTTGAGACGGATGTTAGCAAACGTACCGCGCACCATGACGCGATCGTTGCCGCGCCGTGCCCCGTAGGAGTTAAAGTCTTTGGGTTCCACACCTAAAGAAATAAGATATTGCCCTGCCGGACTCTCCGTCGGGATCGACCCAGCCGGAGAGATGTGATCGGTGGTCACTGAATCGCCCAGTAATACCAGTACTCGCGCATTTTCGATGCTGCGGATGGGCTGTGGCTCAGGACTCATATCGATGAAGAACGGAGGCTCCTGAATGTAAGTGGAATCAGCTCGCCACGGGTACAGCGCGCCACCCTGAACAGCGATTCGATTCCATTCTTCATTGAAAGAATTGACATCGCTATAGAGTCGTCGAAAAGTCTCAGGATCGTCGGCGTACGATAACAGGGCTTCGATTTCCTGGGAAGTTGGCCAGATGTCCCGTAAAAACACTCTTTGGCCATTTTCGTCGTAGCCAATGGGTTCCTGAGTTGGATCGATATCCACCGTGCCCGCCAGGGCATACGCCACCACCAGAGGAGGTGACGCCAGATAATTGGCTCGCGTCAGTGGATTGATCCGCCCCTCGAAATTGCGGTTGCCGGAGAGCACTGCGGCCACTACCAGGTCGCTATCTTTTATCGCTTGGGCAATGGCAGGCGACAATGGCCCGCTATTGCCGATACAGGTGGTGCAGCCGTAACCCACCACATGGAACCCCAGCGTTTCCAGATATTCCATCAAGCCACTTTTCTGTAAATATTCGCTGACGATACGAGACCCAGGCGCCAGACTGGTTTTAACATAAGGTGGAACTCGCAAGCCTTTTTGTACGGCTTTTTTCGCAAGCAAGCCAGCAGCGAGCATTACGGTGGGATTGGAGGTATTGGTGCAACTGGTGATAGCAGCGATGACCACCGAGCCGTGTCGTAAGGTATGGCGCTGTCCATCGATCTCCACTGGCGCGGTATTTTTGATATCCGAAGCGGAAAGATGGTAGCCCCGCTGATCCACTGGCGCTGTCAACGCTTGCTGGAATGAAGATTTTAGATCCTTCAAAGCCACGCGGTCGTGCGGCCGCTTGGGTCCAGCCAGAGTTGGTTCGATGGTGGAAAGATCCAATGCAATGGTATCACTGAATAGGGGATCGGGGGTTGCGTCGGTGCGGAACAGTCCCTGCTCCTTGGTGTAGCGTTCCACAAGTTCGCACAAGTCCGTGGATCTGCCGGTATTTGAGAGGTAACGCAGCGATTCGCGGTCGATGGGAAAGAATCCCATGGTGGCACCATATTCAGGCGCCATGTTAGCGATCAGAGCGCGATCGGCCAGCGAAAGGCTACTCAGTCCGGGACCGAAAAACTCGACGAACTTGCCCACCACGCCTTTTTTTCGCAGCATTTGGGTCACCGTCAGGGCGATGTCGGTTGGGGTGGTTCCGGCTGGTAACGCACCAGTAAGTTTAAAACCGATCACCTCCGGCAGGAGCATATACAGTGGTTGGCCCAGCATCACCGCCTCGGCTTCGATGCCGCCCACACCCCAGCCGACGATGCCCAGACCGTTGATCATGGTGGTATGCGAGTCGGTTCCCACCAGACTATCCGGAAAGGCGATGGTCTTGCCATCTTGTTGCGTACAAAACACCACCCGGGCGAAATATTCCAAATTCACTTGATGGATGATGCCCACCCCCGGCGGCACCACTTTAAAAGTCTTGAAAGCGCTTTGTCCCCACTTGAGGAATTCATAGCGCTCGCGGTTGCGTTCGAATTCGATGGCCATGTTTTTAGCCAGAGCCTCGGGTGAGGCGTAATGGTCTACCTGCACCGAATGGTCGATCACCAACTCCGCCGGAATCAGGGGTTCTATTTTCGTCGGATCGCCACCCATGCGTTTCATGGCCGAGCGCATGGCCGCCAAGTCCACTAAAGCGGGTACGCCGGTAAAATCCTGCAATACCACCCGTGCCGGCTTGAAGGGAATTTCGATCTCCGCTGGCTTTTTCGCCTGCCATTGTGCCAGATGGATCACGTCTTCTTCGAACACGTCGTAGCCATTACAATGGCGCATCATGGCTTCCAATAACACTTTGAGGCTTAAGGGTAGTTGCGATACCGCTGCAACGCCATCCCTTTCTAATTGGTGGATGTCAAAAATGTCGACTGATCCGCTTTTGGTTTTTATCGCCTTGCGGGCAAAATAGGATTTTTTTACAATGGTTGACATAAACGGCTCCCATGCTTGAAGGATTTATGGATGGTCTGTGGATGTTTGTGAATGGTTGATTTTGATTAGGTAATTTCCTTCTGCAAATGAAACCAGATGATGTTGAAGAGGCTTCGTAAAGGCCCCAGAAACAAGATGTCTCGTAGCTCCTCTTCTTGATATGACAATACTGATGAAACAATAAAGACTAAATTCCTGCAATTATTTTGCCCTCAATCCAAAAAAGATGTCTCGTCTCATGCGCTCCTCGACATGACAGAGTGGGCAGATGTTACTCGAAAATTCATTTATTTTGGAGTGCGCCGCCTTGATGGCGCTTTTACAACAAGATCACGTCACCTCGCTCTTTCAAAAATCTCGTCGCATCCGCTCTGCGGTGCGACGGATGGTATAAGGCGCTCTGATGCAAAGTCGTCTCCTTCGACGTTGTGCTTTCTCTTCCACGAAGATTATAGAACAAAAGAGTCACGCAATTTATCATGTCACGCCTTCGGCGTTTGATGTTTGGCTGATAATTTTCTATCATCTTTTCACGCCTTCGGCGTTCATCCTAAATTTACTTTCATCGTTTTGCTATAGTGATATTGCCTTTCGTTCCTGACGATGTTGTGCTCTCTCTCACGCCTTCGGCGTTCATCCTAAATTTCATTTCATCGTTCCGCCGCGTTAGTATTGCATTTCTAACAAGTGCTATAACCTCTGTTTGCTTCGAATAATTTGATTGCTATGTGTTTAAAAAAACAAGGCCTCAGGGAGATTGTATAAAGGTCACCAAGAAATGCCGCAATTTCTGTATTACTCTGTGCACTTTTTAGAAAAAAATTGCTCCGAGGATTACGAAAGAAATGCCTATCCTTCAAGCCACAATGAACACCACCAACCGCTTTGGCCCATGAGCGCCGAGGATGAGAATCTTTTCGATATCGGCAGTGCGGCTGGGTCCGGTGATCAGCACCATGTTTTTCGCTTTTTCTTTGTCCAATTGTGCCAGCGTATCGAAAAGATTCGGCCGCAAGTTTTTCATTGGCAGCAAGGTAAAGATGGTAGTCGGCAGAAAATGCGCCATGTTCGATTGGGCTTTATCATAAAAAACAACCAATGTGCCGGCGTCGGCAATGCCATAATCTGCGGTAACCAGAGCAGCCGGTGTTTCTGCCAGACTGGTTCGCCGGACTGTATAGTCCAAAGTCATCGCATCCACCAACTGCAGGTGGGGCATTTGTTGTTGCAGCATCTTTGCGACGCGGCGGCTGTTTTCGTGGCCCTCCACTGCTAACTGGCTGCATGAGAGCTCCTGCAACAGGGAGAGGATCACTGGGGCGATCGACTCTTCCGAATCCACAATATAGCACTCGCCTGATACTTTTTCGATTTCTTTTTTGAATTGTTCGGCCAAGGCTGGCAAGCCTCCCGCTGGGATTGCCGCCTTCAAACCCTCGGCCACTTTTTGTTCGGCATCATCCGGCCGGGCAGCATAGTGACCTGGTTGCTGAACTGCCTGCATGATTTTTTCGAGGATAGCTTCGCGACTGGTTTTCATGACATCTCCTTAAAACGGTTGCGAAATCCTTTGGCATCGAATCGCCCCAGGGCGCGCTCTTTGCCATAACCTGGCACCGGAAAAGCGCGATGGCCGGGCATCAATTTCTGTAATTTTCCCGGAAACCAAGTGAAGAATCGATATAGCTTGGGTCGACTGGCCAAAAAGGCAAATCCCCACATGGCTAACTTTTCTATTTTCATGGAATAGCCGGCATCCACCACGCGGTTACGCAGTTTGAGCAGGTGGTGTGGGATGTTGATGCGCATCGGGCAGATTTCGAAACAGGCGCCGCAGAGGCTGGAAATAAAGGGTGCATAACGCCCTTCGGCAACACCCAGATATTGCGGGATGAGGGTGATGCCGATGGGGCCCATGTACACCCAACCGTAGGCATGGCCGCCGATCTGCTGATAGATGGGGCAGATGTTCAGGCAGGCGCCGCAGCGGAAGCAAAAGAGCGTCTCGCGCAACTGGGGGTCGGCCAGAATAGCGGATCGGCCATTATCCAGCAATACCACATGTACCTGCTCGGGGCCTTCGCCACATTTTTGCCGCGTCGGCCCACCGACGAAATTGACGTAACTGGATTGCTTCTGGCCGGTGGTGCTGACAGCTTGCAATTTCAAGAACGAGGCAGCAGCTGCAACACTGGGCACTATTTTTTCGATACCCATCACCGCCACGTGGATGCGCGGCATGGTGACGGTGAGGTGGGCATTGGCCTCGTTTTCGACGATACAAAAACTGCCCGAGTCGGCAATGGCAAAATTGACGCCGGAAATGCCCATATCGGCAGCGAGAAATTTTTCCCGCAGTTTTTGCCGGGCAATGGACGCCAACTGTTGCGGATCCTCTACATAAGGTACCCCCAATTTTTCATGAAAGATCCTGCCCACATCCTTGCGGGTCAGGTGCAACGCCGGTGAAGTGAGATGCGAGGGAATCTGATCCAACAACTGCACGATGTATTCGCCGAGATCGGTCTCGAGCACTTCGAGCCCATGCTCGATGAGAAAATGGTTGAGATGGATTTCCTCGGTGGTCAGGGATTTGGCCTTGACGATGGTCTTGGCATCGTTCTTTCGAGTCAGCTCCAAAATGATGTTTCGTGCTTCTTCGCCGTCTTTGGCCCAATGAACCTGAATTCCATTGGCAAGACAATTGGCCTCGAATTGCTGCAGATAACGATCGAGATGATCGATCACCTCGGCTTTGATCCGATGCGCCTGCCAGCGGAGCTCCTGCCAGTAGGGCATCAAGTCCACTTTATCTTTTCGTTTTTGCAACGCCGATTGCGTGGCTTTATCAACTGCCTCCCGCAGCCGCTGATCCCGTAAGGCTGATTTGATGTAGGATTTTGTCTTCTTTGGATCAAGTTCCATAACGGACTCCCAGTATAAGGACTCGCTTTAACAGGATTGATATGACGAAAATGATTTCAACCGCCATCGTTACTTACCCTCATCTACAGAAGGATTTTGTTTCAGATTACTCTGATAATGAGCGATAAAAAGTTGTATGGATCAAATTATACAAGCTGCATCTTCCATCAATCTTTCTTACGTTAGTGTGTGAAAATAAAAAAATATGTCATGTCGAGAAGCGCCAGCGACGAGACATCCTAAGCTGCCATCATTGCCATTATTTGATAATCTTACACATCTTAAATGTTTTAGCCGTCGAAATCACAGCAGGGTTTGTTTGTCATTTTTAGAAAGATATTCTGTTTTCACTCACTTACCCTGATAGCCTAAAAACCGATAACTTAGAGCCGCAAACTCATGGCCAAGAGCTCGGCGATGTGCATGGTTTTTGCTTTCATATGGTGTTTTTCCAGATAGCCTTGAATGTTCATCAGGCAGCTAGAGTCGGCGCCGATGACGTACTCGGCGCCGCTTTCCTGAATGTAGCGGCATTTGCGCGCCACCATGGCGATGGAGAGGTCTGCGAATTTATAAGAAAACGTGCCGCCAAAACCACAGCAGGTGTCCGATTTTTCCATTTCGACGAAATCGATGTCTTTGATGCTGCGGATGAGTCGGCGCGGTTGCTCTTTGACGCCCAACTCGCGCAAGAGATGACAGGAATCGTGATATGTGACGCGATGCGGAAAAGAACCGCCTAAACCATCTACCTTGGCGACATCGACTAAAAACTCGGTGAATTCGAAGATGCGGCGGCTCAGCTCCTGCAAAGCCTGCTTCTTTTCAGGTTTGAGGGCTAACTCGTGATAGAAAACCCGCACCATGGCGGAGCAAGAACCGCTGGGCGCCACAATGTACTCCTTATCTTTGAATAATTCGATAAAACGTTCGGCCACTGGCACGATTTGCTTGCGATAGCCGGAATTGAAGGCCGGCTGACCGCAGCAGGTCTGGTCATCGACGTAATCGATGGATGCGCCGATGTGTTTGAGTATTTTGACCATGGCTAGACCGGCTTCTGGGTAGAGATGCTCGGTCAGGCAGGGTATGAATAAGGATACCTTCATATGAAACCTCGAATTGCAAGAGTGGATCAGATAGTGATCGTTTCCGAATTATGAAAAAATGGCGTTGAAACGTATTCTCCAGCAAAAGAACGATTATGTAATGAAAACTGCAGGTTT
>FWPV01007210.1_pt1 | contig 20448 bp, 15 predicted proteins | sample 2228371 | NCBI WGS metagenome assembly FWPV01 (sample SAMEA103939776, study PRJEB20133) | metagenome | reverse complement strand
ATCTACATTGATTCTTTTGAATTTGCCGTGGGAATTAATTAAAATGTTGGCTGCAATTTTAGCACTCTTGAAATAGCTTCGCTTAATTCATTAATTTTATATGGTTTAGAAATAACAGCTTTAAAACCAAACGAATGGAAATCTGACATTACAGGATTATTTGAATAACCGCTCGATGCAATAGCTTTGATAGAAGGGTCAATCTCAATTAATCTTTTTATTGCCTCTTCTCCCCCCATACCTCCAGGAACTGTCAAGTCAACAATAACCGCATCGAATTTTCTACCATCAATAAACTCTGCCCTGTATTTTTCAATCAGTTCTGTACCATTTTCTGCATATTCAACTTCATATCCGAGTTTATTAAGCATCCATCCGGCAATTTTTCGCACCATCTCTTCGTCATCCATTAAAAGTATCCTGCCATGTCCGTGAATAAGTCTGTCTTCAATGTCCTGCAAGTTTTCATCGATAACCCTTAGAGCAGGGAGATAAATTGTAAAAGTAGTGCCTTTATTTATTTCGGATTCGACTCCTATAAAACCTTTATGTTTCCTGATTATTGAGTAGCTTGTTGCAAGCCCCAGTCCATTTCCATTGGGTTTTGTAGTAAAATAAGGATCAAATATTTTTTTCAGATTCTCTTCTGGTATTCCAACTCCTTGATCTTCTATAAGAATCTTTACATAATCTCCGGGAACTAATTTTGGAACATCATTATTCTGAAGTGTAACATTCTCACATTTAATTGTAATGATTCCACCATCAGGCATGGCCTGGGATGCATTTATTATGAGATTATTAATAACCTGACTTATCTGACCTTCATCCGCGAATATATGCCAGACATTATCCGGTATAATAATACTACTTCTACATTTTGAGCCTCTTAATGAAAATCCTGTAGAATTTCTTATGATTTCTTTCACAGAAACAATCTGCTTAACAGGTTCTCCTCCCCTTGAGAAAGTTAAAAGTTGTCGTGTTAAATCTTTTGCACGCAAAGCTGCTTTTTCAGCATGTTCGAGCATCAGGTAGGATTCATCCTCAGGTTTAGTATAAAGTTTCAGAGCCGATACACAACCAACGATAGCTGTTAAAAGATTATTGAAATCATGTGCAATTCCACCTGCGAGGATTCCAAGAGATTCAAGCTTCTGAGACCTCAATGTATCTTCTTCGTGCTTTTTTCGTTCGGTAATATCATTTATTACACTTAAATAGGCGAAACAAATGTTATTTTCGTTATATAATGGCAAAATAGTACAGTCTGCAGGGAAAACAGAACCATCAAACCTGCTCAACTGCAAATCGTTAATTTGAAAAAACCCTTTTGTCTCAATATTTGTTACTAAATCGTTCTTAAATTTTTCAATATCATGAATGCCCGGAATGAATGATAAAAGATATTGTTCTAATAGTTCTTTTTTTTCAAAACCGAACATTTTTTCGGATACAATATTACAATTGATTACTTTTAATGTTTTCGGGTCAATTATAAAAAGTGCTTCTCTAAGACTTAAAAATATCTTGTTAAGGAGTTCATTGGATTCTCTCAAGGCTTCCTCTGTTCTGTAAATCATCTCTATTGGGACGAAACGAATGATTAAGAACGTTACAATACCAACAGGCAACATTAGAATTGAAAGTATCGCTGTTTTCTTACAAAGAGGCATTAAAGAGCGGTAAATTTCAAGTCTTCCCACAATTGTTCCTGCATCAATCAATTCAAATGTTCTCATAATATAAGGTTCTGATATATCTGTGTTGCTTTCTGCGATTACTTCATTTTTTGCGTTCAAAGTACGCCATTTTTCAGGGTATCCTTTTCTCGGGAAGCTTGATAAAGAAATCTGAAGTCTTTCCTGCTCGAATTCCCATGCAGAAGGGTTGCTCGCTATAATTTTCATTATATGTGATGCGCTTATTTCCCCTTCTGTTTCGAGACTTCCTTTTATATACTCATACGAAACAAAAAAATAAACAAAAGGAAAAGCTATGGCTAATATAAAAATAATCAGCCCGGATAGAAATGTAATTATTGACGCAGCGTTTTGTTTTTGCATCAATCTATTACCAGATTACCTGTTTCAGTAAGAATTTTCCTGCCTTCAGATGATTTAACAAAAAGTATAAATTTTCTCACAGTATCGGGATATCCCGGTTTTACAATCATATAATGGGTTTTATAAATTGGATACAAAGTATTGACCTTTCCATTCAATAAAGGAGATATTCCATTATAACTCAGAATATTAACATTTCTTTTCTCTGAAATTATTTGTGTCAGCGTTGAAAAACTGAAAGCACCCGGTGTTTTTTCTACAAGATCAACAGTTTCCTGATCTGTGAGAGCCATAATTCTCCATTCACGGGACATCGCGATGTCCATCGCATTACTAATCTCCGGAGATATGTTTCTTATTATAATTGCATTACTTTCAGAGGGCTGTCTCAGTATGGGACGTATTTTTTCCCCATCAGTCCAATTTTTAGTGTTACCTTTGAAAATATTAATTACATCTGTTTGAGTTATATTTGATAACTTTACATTTTTATTGACAATAAATATTATAGGAGTCTTTGCATATTCAATTGCCTGCAAACCAAGTTTCGCTTCTTCTTTATTGAATTTTCTTCCAGTTATGCCGATGTCAACTCCATTCTTTGAAACAGCCTTAACTCCCCCGAGACTTCCTAAACTTGATAGTACAGTAACTTTTATATCAGGATATTTTTTTTCAAATGCAAGAGCAATTAACTTCATTGCTCCTAAGGAACTTCCGCAACCACCTATTTTTATTACTTCCCCTGCATACAGTTCACTAAAATAGCAATTGATTAAAAATACAACAAATAAAGAAATTCCTATCGCCTTAATATTTCGCACCAGTTTTTTAAATTTTGTCATCTTAATATTGCTCCTTATTGTTTATAATATTGGTTTTTATAAAAAAGTTAAATCACTTATTATTAATCAGTATAAGTAATCTACTTTTTCATTAATATAAACAATTCTATCTATAAAACCAGATACTATGCTTAAAAAAGAAAGCTTTCATTCTTGAATTTGTTTAACTAAAGAAGTCATAATTGAATATAATTTAAATAAGAAGAGAGGACCAATATTATGCTGCGCTGTATTCTAAGGGCAAAAATACACCTTGCAACTGTCACAGAATCAAATCTTGAATATGAAGGGAGCATTACAATAGATGAAGCAATTATCAAAAAAGCCGGAATCCTTCCATATGAACAGGTAATGATAAGCAATTTAAACAATGGTGAAAGATTTGAAACTTATGTAATACCTGGAAAAAAGGGATCCGGGGAAATATGCCTGAATGGTCCCACTGCAAGAAAAGGGGTTGTTGGTGATAAAATTATCATTTTTTGTTACGGTTATGTTGAGGATTCAAAATCAAAAGGATTAAAGCCAAAAATTGTATTTCTTGATAAAGACAATAAAATAGCAAAAATTAAATAATCATTTTGAAAAATTCAATTACAAGGGTAGTCTTTCAGAACATGTCATTATATAATAAAAAAACAGGTGAATTTATAAATGAATTATAAAATCAAAATAACATTTATAGTTCTAATTATTTTATTTCTACCCTACCATGCATTTTCTCACCTGAAAGATGATAAACTGAGTCAACATTTAAATGATATTCTTAAAGTAAATAAATCTGAAGATTTTATTATTGGATACAATGAACTGACCGGTAAAATAAGATTTATCGGAACGAATCATAATAATCCAATCAGGTTAAAAGAATTCCCTGAACAAACAGGTAGATTCTCAAAAGAGATTATCACAACTGCAACATTTTATACTGAATCTCTCAAGGATGTTATCGGTATTTCAGATGCTGTTAATGAGCTTAAATTAATGAAAATTTCAAAAAATATTCAAGAGGACACCTATCTTAGATTCCAGCAAACATACTACAACATCCCGGTTTTTCTTGGAGAAACGATTGTTCAATTAAACAAAAACAGAGATTTAATTTCTCTAACATCAAAAACAGTCCCGGGTATAAATATAAGGACAAATTCTTTAATAGACCCGAACACATCTAAAGATATAGCTTTAAGAGCAGTTGCAAAGTGGCACAAGGGAGATATTTCAGGCTTAAATGCAGATGAGCCTTCATTATGGATTTACAATCCTGTTGTTTTCAATATTCAAAACAATAAAAATTATCTTGTCTGGAAAGTTATGGTTGAATCAAAAGACTTAAAACCCATAAAGCACCTTGTTTTAGTTGATGCAATCAACAGCAAAATAAGACTCCATTTTAATACCATAGAAAAATCTCTTAAGAGAAAAATTTATGACAATTATAATAATCCTGAACTCGGACTGCCCGGTTATGGTCCAGTGAGAACAGAAGGGCAGAGTTATTCTGGTATACCGGATGTAGATCTGGCTTATGATTATATGGGGGATTTTTACAGCTTCTTTAAAAGTAATTTCAATAGAGATAGCATAGATGGAAAAGGCATGACACTGGTTGCAACTGTAAGATATTGTGAAAGTTACGAAGATTGCCCTTACGACAATGATTTCTGGTCAAGCAAATATAAACAAATAGTGCTGGGTGATGGTACTGTCACAGATGATTGTGTTGGGCATGAACTCGGGCATGCTGTAACAGATTATACAGCTAACCTCTGCTATTATATGCAATCAGGAGCAATTAATGAGAGTTTTTCCGATATATGGGGTGAGTTCATTGATCTTACTAATGGCAAAGGAAATGACAGCCCTGGATACAGGTGGTATCTATTTGAAGATGATAAAGCGATTAGAAATATGGCTAATCCAGGTATTTATGAACAGCCACAAAAAATGACTGATTATTATTACTATTGCGGAATATCCGATAATGGAGGTGTTCATACCAACAGTGGAGTTGGCAATAAAACAGCTTATCTTATAACAGATGGCGGATATTTCAATGGATATAATATATCAGGACTTGGTATAACAAAAGCATCTCAAATCTATTACGAGGCACTCACAAATTTGTTAACTTCAGGGAGTGATTATCTTGACTTATATTATTCGCTATATCAGGGATGCTTGAATCTTACAGGAAAATATGGGATCACTCAATACGATTGCGACCAGGTAAGAAAAGCAACACAGGCAACAGAACTTAATGTAGCATCAAAATATTGTGTATATCCAGAAGCTCCTGTCTGTGAAACAGGAGAGCCTGTTGATATTTTTTTCGATAACATAGAAGGTAAAGCATACTGGAAATTAACACCTGTTACGATTTCAAGTTTACCCAAATACATGTATTCTTCTGCCTATGCCACAAGCGGAAAATACTCTCTTTATGGTGAAAATCTTGATTATTTATCCGACTTTGCTATTTCAATGAAAAAAAGCGTTACAATCCCTTCAAATAAGACTGCATATCTGCACTTTGATCATGCCTATGATTTTGAATCAGAAGATAGCACGATGTATGACGGAGGCATTGTTGAATACAGTACAGATGGTGGTATCACATGGTATGATGCAGGTTCAATGATTATAAATAATGGTTATGACGGAGTTATTTATACTGGAGCTGGAAATCCTTTAAGCGGAAGATATGCCTTTACCGGAACAAGTTTTGGATTTACATCAAGCCGTTTAAATCTGTCGTCCCTAAGCGGAAAAAGTGTAAGATTTAGATTCAGAATCTCAAATGATGAAGCATATGCAGATGATGGCTGGTATATAGACAATGTAAGAATCTATACCTGCCAGATAAAAGGAATAGATCTTACCGGACAATGGAGTAGTTTAACTCAGACATGTAAGAGCGGAAAATGTAATATTAAGGGAAAGTTTATTGTAAAGAATACCGGGACTTCCGCATCATCACAGTTTAAAGTAAAGTTTTATCTTTCAAGCAACAATTCATTAGATACAAATGATTTATTAATTAAGGAAATTACAGTTAAAAGTCTTAAAAATGATGTTTCAAAGACATTAAATTTAAGCATTACTCTACCTTCAGGCATTTCAGTTTCGGGAAAATACATAATCGCATTTATTGATGCTGATGGAGCTGTTAATGAGATTGACGAGAACAATAATAAAATAGCTTTCGGTCCTATGTATTAAATTTAATATAATTTTCCCAGTAATAAAGAAGTTCACGGGTTGCAAACAGGTCTCCTGCACAATATCTTGCGATTTCAAGGCACTTTCCCTGTTTATAGAATTCTTTAACATCATAACCTGTCATCCCGCTCTGCTTTGGACTTTTTATTCCAAAGGTTCTACACCATATATCAAGACTGAATTTTTTACGACTCGCTCCAAAAAAAGTAAGCTGATCGAGCAAATCAATATGTGTATCGTAATATCTATTTGGCATAAGGTCTTTTGTTGGTTTTATCTTATGTACTGCTGAACGAATTAATATGAAAGGACAATCAAAACCTCTTCCATTAAAGGTAACAAAACTTTTATAGTCCTTGATAATCTTCCAGAATTTTTCAATTATATTTTTTTCATCGCCTGTTTCATATCTTATGCCCTCCTCTTCAAAAGGAAGAAGAAGTTCTCCCTTATTCTGATAAAATACATAACCTTTTAAAGTTTCAGGATCAAGCATTCCGATAGCAACTATCTCAGCAGTTTGCGGATAAAGAGAAAGTCTGTCTTTAACCTCAGCCTTTTCTTCTTCAGAGTCAGCATATCTGAGAAGATATTCCTGAACTGAAGGTTCAAAAGACTCGAAGTCCTTTCCAGCGGTTTCAATATCAAATATTATTCTCGACATAGCGTTAAAATCTATTTAAAAGCTAAAAAGCTATCAAGCCTGCAAGCTGGAAAGCCCATAAGCCCTTAAAGTACAGATTTTGTGAAAAATTAATTCTCGATACCTTAGTCGAGTTAATGGTGTTTATTTTAACAATTTTTGTTAGATATTTTTAAGTTAATTTTGTTCTATTTCTATTCCCATTTAGAAAAATATTTCCCCAAATAAGAATTGTCTTGACTACTTTTTAAAAATAACATCTTGATATTATTGGATTATTTTTCTGGCACAAAAGATGCGTAGATATTTTTACAGGGTATTTAGTTAAAATTTAAATATGTGCTTTATAAAAGGAGGCATAAAAATGAAAAAGTTTTTGATAACGATTCCAATTTTTATTTTAATTTTTGTGGTAACCTGTTATGCGGCTATAACAGGTGATTGCAGGATCAGTCTTATTAAAGGAGATGTACTTATTCAGACTTATGATACAGCATCAGATTGGGTCGCTGCTTCCATCAATACTCCTGTGACTGATGGAGATAAAATATGGGTACCTGATAATGGAAGATTAGAATTGCAATTTACAGGTGCTACTTACATACGAGCTGATGAGAATACACAAATCGAAATGAATAGAATCTCTTTAAATTCAGATGATAGAATTATCCAGATTGCAATACCACAGGGAAGAATTTATGCTAACTATAAAGGTTATTACAGCAGGGATTCAGTGCTACAGATAGATGCGCCTATCATTTCAGCAATGGTATATGGAGATGCACGTTTTGATATAAATGTAATTGATAATGGGGCAACAGAAATCTCTGTTTTTGATGGAACAGTTTATGTGGAGACCCAGACAGGTACCACAAAAGTCAGAGCTGGCAATATGTTAAGAATCGAACACTGGGATTCTGCAGAAATTTTTCCAAGAAGACCAAAAGATAACTGGCAGACATGGAACCTATCAAGGGATTCATTCCTTTCAAGTAATCGTACAAGTTCCCGGTATCTACCTCCTTCGCTCAGTGGTTATTGTTCTGATCTCGATCAGTATGGGCGGTGGGTATATACACCTGATTATGGATACGTATGGACACCGAGACTGGTTGTAAGCACATGGGCTCCATATCGTCATGGCAGATGGGTATGGATGTATGATGATTACGTATGGATTTCTTACGAACCATGGGGCTGGGTCCCTTATCATTATGGCAGATGGGCTTTCAGAGTCGGAATTGGATGGTTCTGGGTACCACCGGCAGTTAATGCAGTATTCTGGTCCCCTGGTTTCGTGGCATGGATATACACTCCTACTTATGTTTCATGGGTTCCATTAGCACCTGGAGAGATATATTATGGCTATGGATATTATGGTCCACACAGTGTTAATCTACGTAAAGTTAATATTAGAAATATTAACATAACCAATATTTATATAAATTCTAAGGTGCATAACTCAGTTACAGTTGTTCATCGTGACACATTTCTTACAGGGAAACCAGTTGTACTAAAAAATGTTCCTCCGAATCCTTTCATTGCAGGCGAACGTGTCTCACCCGGAAGACCGGATATAAAACCTGTAAGAGAGACAATTTTTCCAAACCCCCTTAAAATAGTCAATGAAAAATCGTTTCCCAAAAAGCATATTATAGAGAAAATCGAGAGATATAATATTAAAGAAAGAAAACCGGCTATAAATAATAAAATATCGGTATTCAAGCATGATGGGTCTTCTACAGAAATAAAAGTTCGCAAATCAGATTATCCAAAACCTGCTCCGAATATAAATATCCAAAAATCAGAACCAAAGACAGTTATTGAACATGAACAGAAACGAGTTCCTGTAAAACCATCAATGCCATCAAATGCAGGACAGAAACCAGGATTACACGATAAAGAAAAAGGAATACACTTTCCAGAAAAAAGCATAAAAATTCCTGAACAAAAAGAAAGAGCATATAATCCTGTACGTAAAGCTATGCCTGACAAAAATATTGAGAAGCCAAAAATAGATTCAGTAAACCCTGTAGTAATACCAAATGGGAATCCTAACAGTAGAGAGATTATGAAAAAGCCAGGTCATGAACAGAAAATAATAAGAAATAATTTTTAGTGGTCACGGCTAAAAAATATATTTTTCGTTACAACAACCCCATTATTCCCCCTTTTCTAAGGGGGAATTCATTATAGTTATCCCTTTTTCTAAGGGGGAACGTTTGATGCTTCACTTTTTTAGTGACATCCCTTATTTCCCATTTGTTATCACCAATCCTTATTCCCCCTTTGTCAAGGGGGTCAGGGGGTTGTTCCCTACGCTCTCTGCTATTTTCTGTAAATAGTCAATCGTAAATCGCAAAGAGTAAATAGTAAGATGTTAGGAAAACTACTGCTTCATACTTTAGGTGCTTACAGTTTTTATCGCAGAGCATAGAACATTGAACATAGAACGGTTTTTTCACATTCCAAGTGCTTACACGCTTACAGCTTTCTTGAACACTGTCAGCATTGTTTTTGTAAGGCTTAAATTAATATTTGTTCTATTTTAAGACGTTTTCTTGGTAAAGGTGCTTCATCAGGATAACCAACAGGAAGAAGTGCGACTACGAATATATTATCATCCCATCCAAATATTTCCCGCACTTTCTGCTCATCCAATAGTCTAATCCAGCATGTTCCCAGACCAAAATCAAGTGCTCTTAGAACCATATGCTCTATGGCAATTGCAACATTGAAAGCAATACGCGAGCCGAGTTGCTCCTTATTCATAGCCTTTAACTGTGTTTCCATCTGTTCAGCTCTTTTATTGAGTACAGTGATTATCCTGTCTTCAACAGCATTTATTTTACCAAGATCCTGAATGCCTGAAACCATGCCATTGATATATCCCTGTATATCAGCACAACAAACAATAACAACAGGAGCATCAGCAATAAACATTTGCTTATATGCTGCATCAGCAAGTTTTAATTTTTGTTCTTTTTCTTTGACAACTCTAAAACGCCATGGCTGAGCATTGCATCCAGAAGGAGCAAGACGCGCAGAATCGAGCAATTCTCTAATATACTCATCAGGCACAGGCTCTGACTTAAATTTTCTGATGCTGCGCCTTTTCTCAATTGCTTCTTTAGTTGTTAGCATAATAACTTTTTTAACCCGAATATAAATTAACTTGCGGGAATTCTTTATAAATATACATTCCTGGTACTCTTTATTTTGTCTGTATTATAGTGTGTGTTTTCTTGCTGTTTTCAATAGAAGTTATTATTATTTTCCCGGATCTGTTCTTTGCACCGGCGCTTGTATTTGATTCAACAGTATAACCAACAGTACCATTCCCTGTTCCTGAGATCCCTGAGTCTATTGTAACCCATGCGGTTTTTGAATCTGTTGCAGCGAGCCAGCTACAGCCTTCTGGAGCAGAAACTTGAATCGTTCCTGTGCCTCCAGTATTCGTAAAAGATGCTTTAAGTGGATTTATACTCTTTATTTTGCATGGTGCTCCTTTTTGTGTAACTGTAAAAGTCTGCCCTCCAATAATTACGGTACCTGTTCTTAATGTACTGGCTTCGTTTTGAGATATTGTTAAAAGTACATTACCTCTGTTCTTTTTAAATGATTTTACAATTCCTGTTATCCATGAATTCTCAGAACTAATTGTCGGAGCAGAACACTCTTCTCCTGTAGCTGATACCTTAACACTTACCTTTTTACCTTTATAACCTACTATTGCACTTGCAGGATTGATATTATATGTGCAACTTGAAACATCAAAATTAGCAATGCAAGCTTTATCATTGTCAATATTTATTGTGCATGATTTATTTAAACCACAGCTTGAGCAATCTCCTGACCATCCGGCAAATACCGATGATCTATCAGGATTTGCTGTTAAAGTAACATCAGTACCGTACAGGTATGTTTCATCACAATCAGAGCCGCATTCTATTCCTGAAGGGACACTTGTTATTGTTCCATTTCCTGCTCCAATTTTAGATACAGACAAAGAATAGCTTTTCAGTGAAAAAGTTCCTGTAACTTCTGAATTACCATTTAAAGTAAAGATACAATTTCCTGTTCCTGAACAACCTGCTGCAGAGCCTGTTCCGCCTGACCAGCCGCTAAAGAAAGACCCTGCATTTCCAGTTGCAGATAATGTAATTAGTGTGCCTCCATTAGCTGTACATTTACCAGAATTTCCAACCCATGATATTGCACATCCTGAAGCATTTATTGAACCGGTTCCAGTGCCTTCTTTATGAACACTCAATGAATATTGGCATGGAGATCCATAAACAGTCCAGCTATATTTTAATTCACTTATATCAGCCAATCCTACAAGATAATTAGGGCAGAAATTATTGGGTATTACGTATGGATCCATGGAACGTGTGCTGTAAATAATTAAATCTCCACCATCAGGAGTTCCGTCTGAATTGAGAAATTTCCCATAAATTCTAACAGGTCCGGTTCTGTCATCTTCCCATGCCACAAGAAATTTATCAATGTTACTGTTATAAGCAACAGATGGCCATCCCTGACCGGATGAATCATTGCATATCGCATAATCAGAGCCCGATAGACTTCCATTTGCATTTACAACCCTTCCATAAATATCCCAATTACTGCCACTTCTTTCATCCATCCAGACTACAAGATATTTATTAGTATCACTGTTATAAGCTACAGAAGGTGCAATTTGATATTCAGAATTATAACAGATAACAAAATTAGAGCCTGAAAGACTTCCATTAGCATTTACAATTTGTCCATAAATATCTGGTTTGCTGCCACTTCTATAATCTTCCCAGACAATAAGATATTGATTTGTATTGTTGTTATAAACAACTGAAGGATCACTTGAGATATAGAAACAAATGAGGAAATTCGTCCCTGACAGAGTTCCATTGGAATTTACGATTTGTCCGTAGATTTGAGGCTTGTCAAAATCCCTGTAATCCACCCAGACAACGAGATATTGATTTGTAGTAGAGTTATAAGCTAATTTGGGAGCATATTGTGGAGCAGAATTGTCACAAATAATAAATTCTGTTCCCGAAAAGCTACCATTAGCATTGACGATTCTTCCATAAATATCAGCTTGGCCACTATTTCTGTAATCTGTCCATACAACGAGAAATTGCTCATTGTTGCTATTATATGTTACTGAAGCATTGTACTGAAATTCAAAAGCATTGCATATTACGAATTCAGAACCGATAGCTGTGCCATTTTCACTTACAAATTGTCCATATATATCACTATCTTTGCCATAAACAAGAAGGTATCTTCTTGTAGTACTATCAAAATCACCGCCAGGAGGAGCTGCAGTGCCATATGCTGCAAATGCAAGCTGAATTGTTTCCTGTTTCGCATGATTCAAACCTGTTTCCCTGAAAGGTATTTTGAATTTGTAAACTTTATGTTCATAAGAAACTTTATCCGTATATGTAAAAAATGCTCTACCCCATTTTTCATCTGTTGATGTTATCTTGAATTCCTTGAGCCCTTTATCAGTCTTTATATACAACTTCGCATAATCAGCATCTCCGTCCATCGTATTATCAGGGGTAAAGTCTAAAGTTACATATATATTTTCATTATCATTACTTATCCATCCATATGTATATCCTGATGGATGGCCTGAACCTGCAACCGAGTATTCCATGAATATCAATTCTTCTTTAACTTCTTTTCCATTACCCGGTTTATAATTATAAAATTCTGAATCCTTTCCAACTGTTTTATATAAATTTTTAAGAGGATATTGGAAAGGTGTCTTACTGATCCTGTTTCCCTCGATTCTTGCGGTTAATGCAAGTTTTGCTTTCCCTTTTTCTCTAACACTAAATTCTAATTCTACTTCTTTATTTGATGCATCTATAACATCAAAGTCATTTTCTGTTAATTTATTTAACTTATCATGAGTGTTAATTTTAGAAGGTGGTACATTGTTTAAGAATACCGAATCAATATGTGCCATGTTCCCACCTGTTTTTTTGAGCTTTATCTTTATTACATTATTATTTGTATAATTTTCTAATTCTATCTCCTTCTGTCTGAGATATTTATCGAAACTTAACCTGCCAGCATTTTTCCATTCTCCTTCTTTCTCAATATAGATTTCAAAAGCTCCGTTTGAATTAGCTTCGATGAATGATGGCAAAGAAGGATATTGAAAAGAATTATAAGAACCTTTTGCTATTGCTGGGAATACTATCATTGTTAACAGAAAAAAAATAGAAATCGCCCTCTTTGACATGTCTGCCTCCTTTTAAATATTTACATAAATTATTAATCATCCCCTGTTTAATATCCCCGGAAACTTTACTGTAATAATGAAAATTTTATAAATATTTTTTAGTCAGCAATATCAACCGCATCTAAGATGCTTTTGGAAGTTCTTTAAATATCTTCCATGTCTTCAATATATCAATAGCCCTCTGTAACTGAACATCATTTTTTTCATCAATCTCAACAGGTATCATCTCATCCGGTTCGTCAGTTTTATCTTCAGTTTCACCATTTTTTAAATGTTTTTCAAGATCCTTTTCTCTAATGGCTGGCCTTGTTTTTTCTCCTTCTTTTACTTCTGGTTTCACAACTATATCAGGGGTTATTCCTGTTGTCTGGATTGATATGCCTTTTGGAGTATAATACCTCGCTGTTGTCAATCTTAAAGCAGAACCGTCACCCAATGGTACAACAGACTGAACAGAGCCTTTTCCAAATGTCTGTGTTCCTAAAATTACAGCTCTATTCCAATCTTTAAGAGCACCGGCAACTATCTCAGAAGCACTTGCGCTTCCTTGATTAACAAGGACAATCATTGGAAGCTTGAAATCAATTTTATGTTTTCCGCTTTTATATTCTACTTTATCTCCTTTTCTATCTTTAATATAGACCACTAACTTGCCTGCTGGAAGAAATTGACTTGAAACATCAACTGCGCTGTTAAGAAGTCCGCCAGGATTATTCCTGAGATCAAGAACCAGTGAATTTATATTCTTTTTCATTAAATCTTCGATAGCATTTGAGAGATCCGAAGATGTCTGTTCCTGAAATTGATTTATCTTTATATAACCAATCCCCTCTTCTAATTCCTTGAATTTTATACTCTTAATTTTTATTATCTCTCTAACTATGGTAAAATCTTTCGTTTCCTTCCACCCTTCACGAAGTATTGTTATTTTTACTGATGTCGAAGGAGCGCCCCTCATCTTACTTACAGCATCATGAAGATTCATATCTTTTGTAAATTCATTGTTTATCTTTATAATCTTATCTCCAGCTTTGATTCCGGCGCGATAAGCAGGAGTATCTTCAATAGGAGCTATAACAGTGAGCATTCCTTCCTTAATTCCAATCTGTATGCCAAGGCCTCCGAATTCTCCCTTAGTATCTACCTGCATTTCTTTATATTGCTCAGGAGTCATAAAAGCAGAGTGTGGATCAAGAGAACTGAGCATACCTTTAATCGCTCCATATATAATATCCTTTGGTTTTACTTCTTCAACGTAATTTTTCTTAACAATAGAAAGTGCTTCGCTGAATATTTTTAATTCTTCATATCCCTCTTCAGCGCCGACAATGCCTATTGTCAATCTTCCGACAATAAATCCAGTTGATGCAATAAAAAAGATAATTAAAAGGGTTATTAAAGTTTTTCTGTTCCTGAACTTTTGATACATCTTTTCCTCCGTATTTTACCTCCTCTGCAGCCACTGTAACGGGTCCAAAGGTTTTCCTTTATATCTTAACTCAAAATAAAGCCCGGGAGAATTCATTAAACCGGACATCCCAATTCTTCCGATAGCCTGCTTACTCTTTATTATATCTCCAACTTTTATAAAAATCTCGGATAAACTTCCATAAAGTGTGTGATAACCATCTCCATGGTTAACTATAACAAGTTGACCGTATCCTTTAAACCATTCGGCGAATACAACTTTACCTGTATAAACTGCTTTTGCATAGACATCCGATGCTGATTGTATAAAAGCACCGCTTCTGAAAATCGGAGTATTAAACTGCGGATCTTTCTGAGAACCATAGGGTAATGCAACTTTACCTTCAACAGGCCATGGTAATTTGCCTTTAAGTTTTGCAAATCCCACACCTTCAGGAATATATTCCTTTCCCTTCTCCTGTCTTTCAGATTCCCTTATAATTTCCAGTATTCTGTTTGAAGCATCCTGCAATTCCTTTAAAACTCTTTTATGCGAATCATGTTGTTTTCGTACAGTAGCAAGCATTGATTCCTTTTGATTCCTTTTTTCAGTAAGATTTTCTTCTTCTGATTTGACCTTTTTCTGATTATTTTCAAGTTCTTTTTTTAAAGCGTAAAGGCGTTTTTCCTTCTCGCTGAGTTCCTGCAAACTATTCTTGTAATTTTCGATCAGGTTATGTTCATAAACTGAAAGATACTGGAGGTATTTACCCGTGCGTATCAATTGTGAAATATCTTCAGAATTCAAAAGCAACATCAGAGTGTCCGAATAATTTCCATATCTGTGAATAGCAACAAGCTTTCTCTTTAACCATTCTTTGTGTTTTTGTAAATTTCTAATATGATTGTTAATCTCTGATTCAAGTTTTGATATTTTTAACTCCGTTTCATTTAGTCTGTTTTTATACTTTTTAAGTTGTTCTTCTGCCTGTTTTATCTGTTTGTTAACATTCTCAATTTCAAGAAGTATTGAAGATTCATGATGTTTTATTTCCTCAATTTTCTTTTTCTGCCTGCTGATTTCTTTTTGAATTTTCCTGTATTCATCATGAGCTGTTCCAGCAAAACAAACAGGAAGAGAAACAAAAGACACTAAAAAAATCAAGAACAAGATGGTCAGTCTTTTAATGGAAGGTTTTTTCCTGAAATTCAAATGTGAACCTATGAGCATTTTAATAGCGTATTCTTCCAATAGCGATGGTAGCGCCTATTATTCCAATAACAAAACCTGTTACAGGCAACAGGTAAAACATGTTTAAAGGAAAAACGAAAGAACTGAAAATCGGGAATGTACTACCAACTTTAAGCAAGACAAAATAATATAAGATAAAAATACCTATAAGTCCAAGAAAGCCTCCTGAAAAACCTATTACAGCACCTTCTATGAGGAACGGGAATCTTATAAACCATTTTGTTGCACCCAAGAATTTATAAGTCTCAATTTCTCTGTTTTTGCGGTAAAAGAGTATTTTCACAGTGCTATAACAGACAAATAAAGTGCCTGCAGACATTATAATTATTAGAGTTAATCCTATTGTTTTTATACCGAGACCCAATGAATAGATTGAAGAAAGAATTTTTTCTCCATATTCAATTTCACTGACACCTTTAATCTGTTTCAATATTGTAGAAATTTTTTTAACAGAAACCGGATTTATAGAATCTTTTTTAAGCTTGATTTCAAGGGTATCCGGCAGCGGATTTTCGTTTAATCCTTCAAGAATGTATTCAGTATTTTTAAGGCTTGATTTTAATTCTTTCCATGCATCCTCTTTTGGTATAAATTTAATGTTTTCAACAGAAGGTTCTTTTTTTATTGTGGCAGTAATACTATCTATTTCCTGCTTCTGGAGATTTTCCTTAAGATATACATTGACCGAAAATTTTTTAGGAATTTCTCTTATAATCAAATTAACATTATATACAGTCAGCATGGTAACCGCGGTAAAAAGCAATCCTGCTGCAATAGTCAGAACAGCAAGAAGATTAACCCATTTATCACGAATAATGCTCTGAAAAGCGAGTCTGAATGAATATGACATTGACATTAACCTGTCTCCTCACCTGCAAAATTTCCAAAATCAAGTTTGAGCACACGTTTGCCGGAATTTTTGAAAAGTTCACGGTTATGGGTTGCAAGCAATATCGTTGTGCCTCTTGCATTAATTTCTTTAAAGGTTCTTATGATGCCTGCGGAAGTATCAGGGTCAACATTTCCGGTTGGTTCATCCGCAAGTATAATTACAGGCTCTGATACTATTGCTCTTGCAATTGCTACTCTTTGTTGTTCACCACCTGATAAAGCAGTTGGATAGCTATCTGTTTTGTGTCTTAAACTAACAAGTTTTAGAGCATCAAATACCTTTGATTTGACTTCTCTTTCATCAACACCTCTTATTCTCAATGCAATAGCCACATTTTCAAAGACATTAATATTATCAAGGAGCCTGAAATCCTGAAAAACAATGCCAATATTTTTTCTTAAAACAGAAATATCCGATTCTTTCAGTTGAGAAAGTTCCATATCATTTACATTTATTCTGCCTTCGTCAGCTTTTTCAGCCATATAAATAAGCTTAAGAAGTGTGGTCTTTCCTGAACCACTCGGTCCGGTTATAAAAGCCATCTCTCCTCTTTCGACCGAAAAACTTATTTTTCTTAAAGCGGTCTGATTGTCATAGAATTTGGATACATTCTCAAAGATTATCATTTTATTTATTTAATGATTCAGTAACTGTCTGAACAATATTATCTGCTGTTAAACCATACAGTTTAAGAAGTTCAGAAGGAGAACCCGAACATCCAAAGTTGTCTCTTATTCCAATTCTTATTACTCTAACAGGATTATTCTCTGAAAGAAATTCACATACTGCACTGCCAAGCCCTCCAATAATAGAATGTTCTTCAGCTGTTACAATCAATCTGCTTTTTTCTGATATTTGAAGGAGCATTTCGCTATCGAGTGGTTTGACTGTTGACATATTGATAACTCCGGCATCAATGCCCTTTTCTTTCAATATTTTTGAAGCATCAAGAGCAATAGATACCATGATACCCATTGCAACAATATTTACATCACTGCCAATATGAAAAGCATAGCTTTTGCCAATCTGAAATTCATAATTATAAGGCATTATAACAGGCACCTTTGATCTCCCCAAGCGTACATATACAGGACCTGAATAATCAGCTATGGAATAAATAACCTGTTTTGTTTCATAACCATCTGCTGGAACTATAACAGTCATATTGGGCAACACTCTCATCAGAGCAACATCTTCTATGGCCTGATGGGATGCTCCATCTTCACCGACTGTAATACCACTATGAGTGGCAACAAGTTTAACATTTAATTTTGAATAGCATACTGTCTGTCTGATCTGCTCCCATGCTCTTCCTGTCTCGAACACAGCAAAAGTCGAAGCAAAGGGTAACTTGCCTGTTAAAGACAACCCGCTTGCTGTTCCGATCAAATCCTGCTCTGATATTCCTATATTGAAGAATCTTTCCGGGAATTGTTTTGCAAACTTTTTGGTCTTTGTAGAACCAGAAAGATCAGCATCAAGAACAACAACATCTTCCCTTATTTTTCCGAGTTCAAGCAGAGCATCTCCGTATGCATCTCTTGTTGCTATTTTTTGAGAAACTTCTTTACCCTGTTTTTTATCTTCTCTTTCACCCATTATATTTCAAGCTCCTTCAGTGCTTCTTCAAGTTCTTCACGCGTAGGCGCTATTCCATGATATTCAACTTTTCCTTCGAAAAATGATACGCCCTTTCCTTTAATTGTTCGGGCAACTATCATAGATGGTTTACCCTTAACAGTTTCTACTTTATTAAGAGCATCAACTATAGCTTCCATATCATGACCGTTAATCTCAAGGACATTCCATCCGAATGCTTCCCACTTTTTTGCGATAGGGTCAATACACATTACATCACAACAGCGGCCATCAATCTGTAATCCATTGTTATCAATAATTGCACATAGATTATCAAGATTGTAATGAGCTGCTGTCATGGCAGCTTCCCATATCTGTCCTTCCTGTATTTCACCGTCTCCGAGAAGACAATAAACCCTTGCAGGTGATTTATTTATCTTCAGACCGAGTGCTATTCCATTTGCTATTGATAAACCCTGTCCCAGTGACCCTGTTGAAATTTCTACACCTGGAAGCTTTCTTGAGCAGGGATGCCCCTGAAGTGGACTGCCTATTTTGCGTAATGTCTTAAGCAACTTCCTATCAAAATAACCTGCTATGGCAAGCGCAGCATAAAGAACAGGAGCCGCATGTCCCTTTGATAGAATAAATCTGTCTCTATCTTTCCATAAAGGGTCTTCAGGTTTATGTTTCATTTTGTAAAAATAAAGGGCAGCTACAATATCTGCTGCTGATAAAGAGCCACCTGTATGCCCTGAGCCTGCTTCTGTAAGCATTTTCAGAATTTCCGTTCTTATGATGCGCGCTTTTTCTCTGAGCATCTTAATATCAGGTTTTGTACCAATTTCTTCCATTTATTTAGTCCTTTTCATAATAAAATTTAAAAGAATATCATCAAGTCCATTAGTTAATTGACATTTTTTACCCTTTAACTCTTCCTGTTTTTCTAAATCTCCATTCTTATTCTGTTCTTCTTTTTTTATAAGCGAGTCTTTAACTGATTGATCATCACGAGCTTTCTCAGCGATATCTAACTTTGCCTGTTCAGCGTTTGTTTCCTTAATTATTTTTATACTTTCAGATTCGTCAGTTCTTTCTAAGTCTTTTTCCTGTCCAATGTCTAAATTTTCTGTGTATTTTCCTGAAAGCAGATCCCTTATTACACCTTTATGCTGAATTTTCATCAATTTTGCAACTTTAGTATAACAATCAGGGTCATTAAGTATCTCAGAATATCCTGTTTTCTTAGAAGCAAGTATCGCACCCTGATAATATAGTAGAGTCATAACTACTGGATTACCAGGACCTCCGTCTTCAGTCTGAACATGGAAAGTCTTACTCTTATATGATATGTTAGTATTGAAACCAACAAGCATAATTTTAATAAATTATATAAATATCTTTGAAGCTTTAGACTATTATATATAGCATAGACAAAAAAAGTGAAGTGGTTAACAGGTTGCAAGCTTTGAAAAATCAGCAAGCTTGGAAGATGTTTCATATACGCTTTTAAGAAGAGCAAGCCTGTTTAATTTTATATGTTCCCTCTTATCCATAACAAGCACGTTATCAAAGAAATTATTGATTACATCAGTAATTGAAGAAAGAAGCAAAATCGCTTCATAATATTCTGCTTTTTCAATCATATGAGGGAGTTCTTTATTTATTGAGTTCAGCTTTTCGTTAAGTTTTATTTCAGAATCTTCTTCCATAATACCGGTATTTATTTCAGGAAGAGCGGTCCGGGGTATTATATTATAAACCCTTTTTATGGCAGCAAGAAAATCACAATAACTTTCATGTCCTTTATATCTCTTCAAAGCTTCGAGCCTTTGAACAACCTGTTTTAAATAAATATCGGTTGAAAATGATAATATTGCCTGTATAATGTCATAGGGATAATTATAATCAGAGAGAATTGTCTCGATTCTTCCTGTAAAGAACTGTAATACTTTTGCTTCTATTTCATTACTATTACCATTATTTGCAAAATTCATAAGAGCTCTATGAACAAGTTCTCTTAAAGTTATCTGATAACATTTATCTAAAAGAATTGATATGATTCCGATAGCCTGTCTTCTCAATGCAAATGGATCTTCAGAACCTGAGGGAATTAAGCCAATAGAGAAAAATGCTGTCACATTATCCATCTTATCAGCAATACTAAGAATTGCACCTATGTCAGAAGCTGGCAGAGTTCCGCCTGAATGCAAAGGTTGATAATGCTCTTTAATTGCTTCTGCTACCTGAATAGATTCGCCATTTTCGATAGCATAAT
>FWPV01007208.1_pt1 | contig 20452 bp, 18 predicted proteins | sample 2228371 | NCBI WGS metagenome assembly FWPV01 (sample SAMEA103939776, study PRJEB20133) | metagenome | reverse complement strand
TTATTAAGGGGTTTTTTACATTGAAGCAAAAAAAAACGACGCCTGATAAGAAAAAGAAAAGCACAGGTAAAAAATTGAGTTTTAAAAAGTCCTTATTTATATGGATCGGTAGTTTTGTAGTTTTAGGGGTATTGATTTTTACTTTTGGCAAGTTTGTTCTCGGAAGCAGCAACGGTGGTTCCGACTTAGATTTGGAAATTACATATCCTCCTATCAAAACCATTTCACCAACTCCTACAAGGGCTAGTAAAGTTACACCAAGCCCGACATCAGGTGAAATCGATTATGATTCAATTCCCGGATTGACAAACGGAATGAAATACCCCGAAAAGCTCGTGGACGAAAACAGTCGAAATATTATGTTTATCGGTCAGGATAGAGTATCGGGATTATATGACACCATTGGAATTCTTAGCATTGACAAAAAAAATGAGAAGCTAAAATTAATAATGATTCCCAGGGATTTGTACGTTGACTATAACGAAAAAGTCAGACATTATCTGGAGCTCAATAACAGGGTTAATGATCCGGACTTTTACAAGATCAACAGCGCCTATTTAATTGGACCTTTCATGAAGCATGAGGGCCGATTCGGCGCCTACTCGATGAACTTTTTGGCAGCCCTGATAAAAGAGATTTTTGATATTGAGGTTCATGACTATGTAAGGGTTAATACGGAGGGTTTTGTTAATATAGTGGATCTGTTCGGCGGAGTGGACATGTATGTACCCTACAATATGCATTATGACGACATATACCAAGACCTTCATATTCACTTGGATAAAGGATGGCATAGGCTTAACGGTAAGCAAGCCGAAGGCTTTGTCAGATACAGGCAGGGCAATGATGAAATGGGAAATATCACTCATTCCATTGGCGACGTGGAGAGAAAGAAGAACCAGCTTAATTTCATAAAAGCCTTTATTGAGCAGCACGGAACCATAAGTAATATTGATAAGCTGCCAAGCCTTATCAACACATTAAACAAGTATATGAAGCACAGTATAGGTGTCGGGGATGTTCTGACATCATATATAGGATATGCCAAGGATGCAGTTATCAATAAATATCCCATTGAAACCTATACCGTAACAGGAGAATACAAATATTTCAATCAACGGTCCTATGTTGTAATTGAAAACAAGAATAATAAGAATGATAACTAATAACTAAAAGAATGATAACTAAACCTTAAAACTTTAAAGAAAAACTGTTCCAGTTATATAAGGAACAGTTTTTTTAATTCTGTGTCATACAAAAATTGGACTAATATTTTATGCTCTTTTGAATAAATTAATACTATATAACCAAGTTAAATTTTTAATTAACCGGGAGGTTACATTTATGCACCCTCACAAGCATAAGTACAAATTTGAAACCAAAGTCGCCAACAGACATAAGCATACCATTATGGGCTATACGGATTACATGATAGGTGTAGGTGCATTCCATATACATGCCTATTACGGTATTTCATCCTACTGTGGGCATACCCATTACTTTTCAGGCTTCACCGGTTTTCCGCTGAAAACTGAAAACGGCCATATTCATAAAATGGATAACCGGCTCGAATCCACATCTAATCATGAGCATATATTCAGAGATTATACTGACGAGGATATCGAATATATCTTCCCGAAAAGGTTAAGCCGTGCTTATGTCTAATTTACATTTATAAAAATTCCCGTGTAATTAAGCACTATAATGCATACCGTATTCAAGAGCTTTCATTTCATCGGGAATCATGTGATGCTTTTTAGCAGGCAATGTCTTTTTCAAGGCTTCCTCAAAAGCTTCTTTCGATATTATCTTCGTTACTTCAATCAGCTTGCCCAATAATATTATATTTGCAAAAGTCGGGTTTCCCATTTCAAAGGCTACCTTTGTAGCAGGTATGCCATAAACCTGTACGTCTTTTCTATTGGGATCTCTCTCAACCAAACTGCTGTCTTTTATAATTATTCCGCCGCTTTCCACAATGCCCTCAAACTTGTCAAGGGACGGACCGTTCATAACTATCAAAGATGTTGCACTGTTTAAAATCGGAGAACCCACTGCCTCATCGGAAATTATTACATGACAATTGGCAGTTCCTCCCCTCATCTCGGGCCCATAGGAAGGTAACCAAGAAACACTCTTGTTCTCCAACATACCGGCATAAGCGAGAATCCTTCCTGCCGAAAGTATTCCCTGACCGCCAAAACCTGATATAATAATCTGCTGATCCGCCATATTGCTTTACACCTCCAAATCCTTACCCTTAAAGTTTCCAAGGGGATATACCGGAATCATCTTATCCTTTATCCACTCCAATGCTCCGACAGGGTTAATTCCCCAGTTTGTAGGACAGGAGGATAAAACTTCAACAATTGAAAAACCCAGTCCTGCAGCTTGTACCTTAAAGGCTTTCTTTATAGCACTTTTTGCATTTTTAATATTTTTAACGTCATGCAATGAAACCCTTTCTACATATACCGCACCTTCGAGAGTGGACAGAAGCTCACAAACCTTTACAGGATACCCGTGAAGCTCCGGTTTCCTTCCAAAAGGACTTGTGGTGGTAACCTGACCTATCAAAGTAGTAGGTGCCATTTGCCCCGATGTCATTCCGTATATAGCATTATTTATAAATATAACCGTTATTTTCTCGCCTCTGGTAGCGGCATGTACAATCTCCGCAGTACCTATTGCCGCCAAATCTCCGTCCCCTTGATACGTAAACACAAAATTGTCGGGATGAACCCTTTTAATACCGGTAGCAACTGCGGGTGCTCTACCATGGGCTGCCTGCACCATATCGCAATTGAAATATATATAGTTGTTGTAAGCACATCCAACCGGTGAGACCCCCACTGTCTTACCTTCAATACCAAGCTCATCTATTACCTCTGCTATTAACCTGTGAGCTATCCCATGGGTACATCCGGGACAGTAATGCATGGTGGTATCGGTTAAAGCATGCGGTTTTTTAAAAACTGTATCCATTTTTCTTCCCCTTCCAAAATAAAATGCTCTACCTTATTTATTCAAAATTTCTTTTATTTTATCCAAAATTTCCTTTTGAGTCGGTATCATTCCACCCATTCTGCCATAAAAATGCACAGGTCTCTTGCCGTTAACAGCAAGTTTAACATCTTCAACCATCTGACCGGCATTGAGTTCTACCGATAAAAATGCTTTCGGTACATCGGCATATTTTTCAAACTCTTTAACCGGGAAAGGCCACAGAGTTATCGGTCTTATCAATCCGACCTTAATGCCTTCTTTCTGTGCCATCTTTATAACATTCTTTACAATTCTTGCAACCGTTCCGAAAGCGGTAACTATTATATCCGCATCTTCACAGTTATAGCTTTCAACCCGGGTTTCCTTTTCCGCAATCAACGCAAATTTTGCTTGAAGCTTCTGGTTATGCTTTTCTAAAATCTCCGGCTCAATGTAGATAGAGGTTATGGTATTGTGCTCCCTCTTCATCTGTGTACCTGTGGTTGCCCAATTCTTCTCTACCTTTTCAATATTCTCGTTGTCTTTGAACTCAACGGCTTCCATCATCTGCCCCAATATACCGTCACCCATTATCATCGATACAATTCTGTAGCGATCGGCTATATTAAAGGCTTCCACAGTCAGTTCATACAACTCCTGAACACTGGAAGGTGCAAGAACAACCATTTTATAATCTCCGTGTCCTCCACCCTTGACTGCCTGGAAATAATCGCACTGAGCCGGCAAAATGCCTCCCAGTCCCGGTCCGCATCTTACAATATTTACAACAACAGCCGGAAGCTCAGCACCGGCTATATAAGACAAACCTTCTTGCTTAAGGCTGATTCCCGGACTGGATGACGAAGTTAAAACCCTGGCTCCGGCACTGGCCGCACCATAAACCATGTTAATTGCGGCAACTTCGCTTTCTGCCTGAACAAAAGTACCCCCTAGCTCATTCATTTTTTTAGCCATGTAATGAGCAATTTCCGTTTGCGGTGTTATGGGATAACCGAAGTAATGTCTGCAGCCTGCTCTTAAAGCAGCTTCTGCTATAACCTCGTTACCCTTCATCAATAATTTTTCTCCCATATATACAAGTCCCCCTAATCCTTCGATCAAATTTTACTTATATACCTCAATTACACAATCCGGACATACAGTTGCACAAAAAGCACATCCGATACACTTGTCCATCTCACTGACACCGGCCGGATGGAAACCTTTTTGATTTAATCTATCTTCCTTAATTACAACAATCTTTTTCGGACAAACTGTTGTACACAATTTACAGCCCTTACATCTGTCCTCATCAAAAATAACCTTAGCCATTTACATCCCCCATTATTTATTAAACTTGCTGTTCTTAGACCAATAACTACTTCGTTTATTATAGACCTCTTTATCTTTTTTTTCAAGTTCATCTAATAATTCATTTAGATTTTTTTGATTTTCCAAATCGATATCCACAATCTCTACACCATATTCAAATCCCTTTGAACTGCTGCTTTTTCTTTTAATCTTTCCGTCGAAATTAAATTGACTCTTCTGAGAAATATATACATCAAAATTATAAATTTTTTCTTCTTCATTATCGTCAACATCCAGTTGGCCTTCAATTTCCTCCTTAACAATAAAGGCAGCCCCACCCTGGCTTATATTGACCATTATAGCAAACACACCATTGCTGTCGCCTTTTTTCTTTCTAATAACGGAGCATAAATATACATCATATCTGTAATTATTGCGGAAGTTTTTAAACTGCTGCACATCATGTACTTTAACGGTAATACTCTGAGGTTCTTCGAGCCTTATCCTACTAACCCATCCAATAAGCATATACTCAAATTCATCGGTGGTATACTTGCATCTTATTGTATCTCCCACCATGATTATGTTCTCAATATAATTTTTATCAAGCCCTATATCAATCTCAATACAATCTTCATTAATTCCATAAACAACGTTTGTCACCCAACTTGATGAGTTGCAATGCTTTGTCTTTAATAAAGCACCCTCAGTAAGAAAACCCCTTAATTTGAAGCTATTCATTACAACCCCTCCATTAATCCCATGGTAATCTGATCATTTTATCCATACAAAGTATATCGGTCTGCTCCAATGATTGAACTCCATCTACAGCCTCACGGAAACCGCTTATAAACCCAATCGGTATATTAAGCTTTCCGGACAATTCCTTAATCATTTTATGACCCTCAAGCACATCTTGCATTGTTGTATTGCCGAGAAGATTAGTATTGTTAACAAGTTTTGTTACTTTCAAACCTGCTGCTTCCTCAATTTCAAATATCATTCGTTCTATTTTACTTAGAGTATCGGTCATAGGCCTTTTTGTATTGATAACAAAAAACATTTCATAGCTGTCTTTTTCTATTTCCTCTTTATACCTTGCTATTGCCCTTGCACCCAAATCATCTCCCCCGACATCAAAAACAACGGTATATTCCTTTTTTTCAAACAATGTATTTATTTCCGGAGGCAATGCGGGAACATCAACGTTAGTATTGGCATACATCGGAGTAACTACCCAAATATTCTTTGATTCCAGTACGTCCTTTGCATCTGTTGTCCTAAAAAACGGATTAACAATGTCAAAATCCACAATTGCCGTTTTTTTGCCCTGCTCGGAAAGCTTCAAGGCATAATTGACGGAGACTTCAGTCTTACCGCTTCCGAAATGCCCCGTAAATATATTAATACGTTTGGTAAACATTTAGCACTCCTTCATCTTATCTTTTATTCGACATGGTACTTATTAATATAAAAAAATTTCCATTCTTTTAGAATGTTATAATCACGATCTCTATTTTTTGTAATAATATAAGAATTTAATAGTTTTAGTAGTAGCATATTTTTATATAGTAAAAACGTTTTCACCGTAAAAGGATTAATGGAAAATAAAATATTATAATATTAATTATAGCACTAATAAAACAAAATATTAAGATAATGTTTATTTGCTTTTATATCCTATTAAATCCTTAACTACCTCCCCGGCAATTATAAGTCCAACTACCGAAGGAACAAAGGAAATGCTGCCCGGAACAAACCTTTTTGTGTTAAGACTCTTTTCCGGCTCTTCATTGGAATTACGGTTTTCATTGCTATCCGGGTCGTCTTTTCTTTTTATCGGCTCTTCCTTTGAATATACCACCTTTAGCGACTTAATTCCCCTGTTTTTAAGCTCCCTTCGCATAACCTTTGCAAGGGGGCAAACCGATGTCTTATAAATATCAGCAACCTCAAATCCAGTCGGATCCATTTTATTGCCTGCTCCCATGCTGCTGATAATTGGGATACCCATACTCTTCGCTTGAACCACAAGGCCTATTTTCGCTGTAACAGTATCGATTGCATCGACAATATAATCATAGTCCTTTGATACAAGCCATTCTTTAGTATCGGGAAGATAAAATTCCTGATGTACGGTTACTTCTGCCTCGGGGTTTATATCCAGTACTCTCTCCCTCATAACCTCAACCTTAGGTCTGCCTAAGGTTTTGCTTGTAGCGTGGAGCTGCCTGTTGATATTGGAAGGAACAATTATGTCATTGTCAATCAGAACCAGACTTCCCAGTCCGCATCTGGCCAAACCTTCAACGACAAAAGATCCTACTCCGCCCACTCCAAATACCGCTACTTTTTTATTCTTAAGAATCTCCAAAGATTCCCTTCCTATTAATAATTCCGTTCTTGAAAATTCACGACTCATAAATTCACCCAGTCCAGTTTTATCTAAAGTTCACTATTTCATATTATACTCAATATAAATTTCACAAATCAAAAGTCATGACAAAAGTGAAGAAAAAAACTTCTTCACTCCACAATTGCCTTTATTATTCATTTACTTTATTTTTGCAGGCATCTACCAATCGCTTTGCAAGTATTGAGGCACGTTTTAAAGCAAACTCATCCTCCTTAGCCGGTCTTTGAGCCGATACTCCGTGATGTCCGCAATCATCTCCTATATATCCGTCGCCGACAATGGTCATTCCATGAACCAGCATCATATCATGCAATGCCTTCATGGTTGTTTCCTGTCCGCCGTATTTTGATGCTCCCACAGTGACTCCGCAGGCTATTTTATTGTAGAAAGCCTTTTCTCCCCTTAACCTTCTGGTCTTATCAAAGAAGGCCTTCAACTGTGCAGAAACACTTCCGAAGTACACAGGACTTCCCACAACTATGGCATCCGCCTTTTTTAAAATCTCATAAGCCTCCTCCAGCTTCGTTCCCTTATAACAAACACCGGAGCACGGATTACTGCAAGCAACACAGAATGGATTTTTACAAGAGTTCAAAAGTTCCTGAACCTCCAATATCATTGTCTGTGCTCCCAAACTCTTTGCGGCCTCCAGCACCGTATTCAATAAAAACTTAGTATCTCCATCCTTGTTTGGACTTCCGTTAAGACCTACAATTAGCAATTAGATCACCCTCTTATTGATATATTATAAAGGGCTTGAGGGATACCACTCCCATCAAAACCTCTTTCTTTTAATCCCCTTAAGATATAATACTAACACATTCTCCAAAAGTTCTCAATTAAAAAAAATTATCCTGAAACATTGTCCCAATCGGGATTAAACTTAAACAGCTTGGAAGGCCTATGTCCAGCATCCTTGGTATACTCATTGGTCTCTATTACCATATCGGCTATTTTCCTTCTGAAATTGGCTTTTAAAAGCTCCGTATCAAGGATTATCTCATAAACCTGCTGAAGCTCCGTCAGGGTAAAACGGCTGGGCATAAGGTTAAACGCAATATCCGTATACTCTATTTTATTTCTAAGCCTTTCAATTCCGTATTGTATGACCTTTGCGTGGTCAAAAGCAATTCCGTGGGATTCAACAACCTCTCTTTTAATCCTTGCTATTTTTCCATCCACAGTCTTTTCCGTTTTCACGATTGCATAAAGCTCATCGTCATCATTGGATAGGGTTAGTCTAAACCACCGCTGTAATACATATCCGTTCTCGGTAACCGTCTTTTGCTCCTGATACATTTTGCACGATACGGTGAACCATTTTGCATCATCGGCATCATCACTGGCCTTTATATCCAAGGTTGAACTGTCCACCAGGGACATATAGGAGGCACTTATCACTCTTGTACGGGGATCCCGGTCTACATCCCCCCATGTATAAAGCTGCTCCATATAAATATTATCAATGTTTGTCTCCTCTTTTAACTCCCTTAAAGCCGCCTCATCCAAACTCTCATTCATGTTCACAAAACCGCCGGGAAGAGCCCATTGACCGATAAACGGATGATCACCTCTTTTTATCATCAAAAGGCGCAAAACCTTTTTAGGAAGCTTTCTGTAATTTTCCTTTTCCTCGTCGGTAACGGTAAAGACCAGCATATCCACTGTGACTGACGGCCTTTCATACTTGCTGGCGTCGTAAGCCGATAAAAACTCCTCTTCTGTAAGTCCCTGCTTGTTAAGTATATTCTCACTCAAAATTATCACCCCTATGTTGATATCTTGCGTTTGATATTATCATTTTATTAATATCATTGTAATGTTTATAGACATATTTGTCAAGGGTTTTTCCCTCAGAAGAATCATGAGCTAATATAATGTCACAGTATAAGTTTAAGTTAGCTCTTTAATAGTCGTATACATAGTCTAAATCAAAACAGAAAATTTTTAGTAAATATCTTGTCATATACAATAAGTTTTTGGTTTATTTATGTAAATCTTCGACAAATATTGACAAAATAAATAGTTGATATTATGCATATAAAAATATATAATTTCTGTAATATTTAGTAAGTAAATAATTTCAATATTTTTGTAATACAATTGCTAATACCGCAGTTTTAATGATGAAATACATCCAACAAAAATAAAATTATTATTTCAAGTTGATTATTTGATTGAGTGGATAGAAATGGTTATTCCGATTCGAAAAAGAAGTGTGCTTCAGATTTGCTTTCAGCTTCCGGTTTTTGGGGTATCGCCTCAATAAACACCACCAGTTCCATTTCACCCGAATCCTCAAGTCTCTTTATCAAAATGTCTCCTCCCAGTTTCATGGCAATCGCTTTTGCTTCAAACAGACCGATTCCGCTGCCTTCCTTGTTCACGGAATTGGAACCTCTCCAGAAGTTGCCAAATACAAAGGGAAGCTCCTTTTCCGGTAGCAATTCCCCTTTATTTCTTACAGAGAAAAAGAAGCCTTCGTCATTTTTTTCCGCACTGACCGTAATCCCCTCACCATTTCCGTACTTAATCGCATTTTCCATAAGCTGTGAAAGAATCCTCAAAAGGCCCTTCTTGTCAGAATTTATGATGGCATTGGTTTCTGTAGATATGGTAAATGGAATATGAAGTGTTTTCAATCTGTTTTCATATTCGGCTCTAATGCAGTCCAACAATTCCGTTACATAAAATGACTCAGGGCTGGGTTCAAATGCAACCATGCCGCTTGTAGTATTCTCTAATATCATTTTTACCAAGTCTATAATTTCATCTGCATTTTTTTCTATCTTTCGGGCAATGACCGCATCCTTTTCATCCGGTACACCGTCCTCCCGATACAGTCCCGTCTCAATGGCAGATGCATACAGCTTCACATTGGAAACGGGAGTTTTTATTCCATGGACCAGGGTGGTAAGCATCGTCTGCCTTTCATATAACAGTTTATCAATATGCTTTCTGTCACTCTGAATCTTGTCACTGAGCATATTAATTCCCCATATAAATTTCCCGAAATACCTGTTCTTCGATTCGGGAAGCTTTTCCGCCATATATCCCTTGGATAATCTCTCCGGATATTCTGAGAATTTTAAAAACGGATATATAACCGCTTTTTGTATGAAAATCAAAAAAGAAATAAGCAGCAAAAAGCCGGCAGCCAATACCGCATTCATATATACCTTCAAAGCTTTTGAATTGCTGTCTGCATATACAAAAAGAAGAAATCCGGCATTTTCGCCATTTTTATTCTTTATAGTCGCCAACCGCTGGTTCCCGCTAAATGAAACGAGTTCGGCATCAGAGGTATTGCAGTCCAGAAACAGAATATTTTCGGGAAGCTCCTCTTTGCTGTATTCATTTTTATACTGCTGTTGATTATCAAGATAAATATTCCGGATTATTTCATTTACATCAGGATATTCTTCATTAAAGTACTGCCTCTGGACCTGTGTGGAAATACGATTGATAAATATATTTCTGATGTCTGTCTTTTGGGCTATCCCGCGGTCAAAAAATATATTTGCCAGAATTACAATTGTCACATATACCAGACACGGCACTATAAACAGATATTTCAACCGTTTCATTTTTCAATACTTCCTCCGAATTTGTATCCGATCTTCCATATTGTCTGAATGAGTACCGGATTTTTCGGATCCTCCTCCAGCTTCTCTCTCAGCCACCTTATGTAAACCATCAGGGAGCCCATCTCACTGAAACAGTCAGCACCCCACACCTCATTGAACAGTACTTCTTTTTTAATAACCTTCTCAGGATGCTTCAGAAAATATTCCAGTATATCAAATTCCTTGCCGGTAATGTTTATCTGCCTGTTATTTTTGAAAACGGTCCTGTCGTTTACATTCATCGAAATATCGCCATAAGTTAGAATCTCCTTGTTCTCACGCATATCATAGCTTCTTCGTATAAGTGCCTTGATCTTTGAGGATAGAACCGGAAAGGAAAAGGGTTTATCGATATAGTCATCGGCGCCTACCTCCAGCCCCAGAATCTTGCTCTGATCATCAGTTTTCGCACTCATCATCAGAACCGGTATCCCATGCTTTTTGCGGAGCTGCTGAAGTGCTTCATAGCCATCCATTCCCGGAAGCATGACGTCAAGAAGCAAAATCTTAAATGCTGCTTTGTCAAGCAACTTAAGTCCTTCTTCAGCACTGGTCTTCCATTCCACCGTATACCCGTCCCTTATGAGAAAATCCCTGATAAGAATACCAAGTTCTTCATTATCCTCAATAATCAGAATATCCTGCATGCTATTCCTCATTCCTATAGTACGTCCCCACATCAATAAAATCCGGTTTGTCAATTACTCCTTCAGTTCCGGTAAATGCCACCTGAATGTTTCCGGTTTCATAGTCCACAATAATAAGATCAACCGTTCCGGAACTATGTATATTCACAACATCATACTGATTTACTTTTTCACCTGTAATCAAGTTCTTGACATCAGTCACTGAGAATTTATCTTTCCCGCTTACCAATTGGTTGTATTTTGCCCATCGGACAATATTGCTTTCATTGCCAGCAAAGCCGTCCTGATTTCCTTTTGCAGCATAAGAATTAACCACGCATAAGCTATCCCTGCTGTCCCATGAAATTCCGTTCATGATCGGAGTATTTTCATCTCTTAATATCGAGAAACCCTTACCCGCATCAGAAACTTCCTTCACACAGTTTTCTGCGCAGTATGAACTATTTTCATCTGTGATAATCAGATGATGGCAAAAGGTGTAATCCCCGCTGTTTTCCACCATATAGCTGCCCACATCTTTTGCATTTTTGTACATCTCAAGAGCATGTCTGATATCAAAAGTATAACACTTTTTGCCCTCGGAAACAAAGGGCATTTGTGAAATAGATCCGACATCCAATATTGCCGCAAAAACACCGTCATCATTTATCGCTGAGATGATATCAAATAACCCAAGCATCCCTATACTTGTAAAGGATTTGTCTCCATTTTTAAAATGTGTTACTGCATTCACAAAGCCTAACTGATTCTCACTTCCAAGTGACCATTCGAGAATCCGTAATGTAATCGGCTTCCCGCTTTCGGTTTTGTCTCCCCACAGAGACAGGGCGCTACATGACGTAGGCCTTAACGCATCAGGAACCATCTGGATTATTATGGCTTCCTCGTAACTTAGCACTCCATCTTCATTAAATCCATGTATCCCGCCTGAAATACGTCCGGCATATCCGCTTAATTCTTCTTTGTACCTTTTATCCAGACTTTCAAAGAGGGTATACATTCTCTCTTCCACTGCAGATGCTTCATATGTATTTCCACCAAATGCAACCCTGATATTTTCATAAATATAAGGCTCCATTATTTTAGGATAATCCGGGAAAGCCTTTAGAATCATTTCAGCATATGCAGTGCCGACTTCACCGGGAGTTCCGTTTTCATAATCGAGAGTCACATCATAATACTCTTTATACACAATTATGGAACAAAGTTCATTTTCCGATTTATACTCTGCTATATACGTAGAAGTAATCCCCTCATTGGTATAAGTTTTCTGCTGAGATGTTTTATAAGAATCGGCCGGAACAAGGCTCGATTCATCTCCTTTAGGAATCACAAAATCTGTATATGAGGGTGTGCCGTTTGAACACCCGGTTAGCATCAAAATAAAACATAACAAAATCAACAATAAACTCTTTTTATTCATTTTTCACTCTCCAAATCTGAATCTGATTCATCGGTGCAAGCGCAGGTATGGTCACAACGGTTACAAGTGCCAGTACAGCAGCAGGAATAAGTATAAAATTACTTACCGGATTGACCACAACAGTAAACTCCGTAACTCTCATAATACTTGAAGCTATTTCAGTCAATACATACCCGCCGACCACGCCGGTAAAAATATTAGCAAGCAAAATAGAAACTGCCACCAGAATAAGGATTCGAAGGTAATGCCAGAGTTTAGCCGTAAGACTACTGAAGCCCATGCTTTTTAAAATCGCTATGTCTGAAGCTTCCTCCTCAATAAATATATTCTCGTACAGCACCGTAAGAGAAATAAGTACAGCTGCAGAAACTATTGACAAAATCACAATAAGCAAGTCAAAAACCGAAACATATTCTCCAAGGTATTCTTCAACTACATCGTCTTTATGAATAAACTTGATTTCGTCTTCCGAATAAAGACTCTGCATCCTTTCAAAATAATAATCATACTCATGGGGATTGCAGTCTATAACTCTGCTGAACATTTCCATATTTTCTGCAACCTGTACTCCATTAAATTCATTTGATGTAAATATCTGCGGAGCAGTTGACCCCAATGCTTCCAGATAACAGGTTACAATGAAATCTTCCGTCACCTCGGATGAAGTAATATGATTATCGTCGTATTTTTTAAACCTTATGGACACAGTGTCACCCAATTCAATGCCTTGGTTTTTTGCAAAGTATGCAGGAATGGCAATCTCATTGTAAAGCTTCGGTGCATGTCCTTTTGTAATAACCAGGTCATCAACCGTATAGTATCCACTGTATAATGCAACAACATTACTTTTGCCGTCAACTATCATATTGGATATAGAATACATCTTGCATTCCACATGTGCCGGTATTTCGTTTGCTGCAAAACTATCATTAATAAGTTTATACGCCCCTTCCAAGCTTCCTGCTTTTTGACATAGCTTAGTCAAATATTCGTCACTAGGTTCAATAGCAAATTCCACTCGGCCCATTATAAGATACTTCTGCAAATAATCAACCGAACATACAGAATCCTTTGTTCTGACAACAAGCAGTATTATACTGATTCCAAGTACATAAGCCATTATCAAAAAACATATCTTTTAAGTTTTTTCAGGATATCGCTTAGTGCCAGGAACATGGGGATACCTGTTCTTCGTGCTTTGTAAAGAGAAAAACCCGGAAGCTTCTTAAATCTTTCACCCCTGTTCTCTCCGTGTATAGCATCCATTACGCTTATTCTGTTTATTCTTCTTAATGAAAGAATTGTAATTAAGGCAATAAAGAATACACAGATTATCATCCCAAGAATAGAAATAATGATGCATATATTGAGCGAAGGAAAAATTATATCATACATAAACCGGTTAATAAAAATCCTGCCTAACCATATTGCTGCAGGAATACTTAAGATACCGCCGACAACCGCAAATGCAAAATACTTAACAGCAAACAGTATCTTAAATGAGAAAGAATGCACACCAATGGCCTTCATCATGCCGATTTCCCGTTCTTCCCTTTTGATAGCGGATTTAAGATTGAAATTAATGGTAATAAAAATCATTGCCATCAGGAAAACCGCAATAAAACCCAGAATAATAGATACCAACAACGCGATTATTCCGGCATCGGATAAGAATAAACACTTGGTGAGCTTAATATCTCCATGTGACTCTTCTAATAACTGCATTATATCTGTGCAAATATCCATTATCGCATCTATATAATCTCTATCTTTGAAATCTGTTTTGATCTCATATAAATCACTCTTTAACGGGAACTCCGAATAAAGCAATTTCCTGTCTTCTTCCGAGACAATAAAATAATATAGCGAATTTGAGGAAACGGGATTTTTAAAAATCTCAGATATCTCCAGTTCATATACGTTTCCCATTTGCGTGGTAATACGCATTTTATCGCCGATATTGCTTTTTGTAATTTCTGCAATCTTCTGAGGGATGGCAACATGACCGTTTTCTACATAAAAGGGTCTATCCTCAATGTTATACGACAGATTCATATTCTCCGGCAGCCCCGTTATCACATATCGGAAATAATCTAAAAATCCACTTTCCGGACTGTTATCAAAGCACACCCTTCCCGAATCAAGCTTAACCACTTCTCTTCGGCTTATTTGGGTAATCTCAGGAATTCTCTTCAGTTCCTCTTCCACCTTCTGCCGGTTTCCTTCAGGGTTATCCACGCTCTGTTCCAATATAATTGTCAAATCCGAAGAATTACAGCTTTCATATGTAATATCCGTTTGCACTACTATACAGTAAAGCATAACAAGACATATTGACATAAATATTGAAGCCATTATCATAAACAGGAACAGAACGATATTGAGGGCTTTTTTATCTTTCAAATCTCTTTTTAGCATTCTCCAGAACATTTGACTACCATCCCATCTCATTCAGCCAGTTCTTGATTTTTCTTTCCCTGACCGCAAGTTCACCAAAATCATTCATCTTTCCAAGCACGATTTCACCCTGGATATTTCCATCCACCAGATAAATGATTCTGTCCGAAATCGATGCCACCTTCTCGCTGTGGGTTACCATCATTACCGTCGTTCCATTCTTATTGGCCTTGAGTATTTCCTGCAGTACTTCAAGAGATGCTTTTGAATTGAGCGCGCCGGTAGGTTCATCTGCGAACAGAACCTTAGGATTGTTGATAAGCGCCCTGCAAAGGCAGGCCCTCTGAAGCTGTCCTCCAGATACCTCTGTGATTTCCCTGTCGGCTGTGTCAATTATCCCGAGTCTGTTCATCAGTTCTTTTGCCCTTTTGTTCACTTCCTCGCGGCTTTGAACCTTCGCCTGGTATCCCGGAAGAATGATATTGTCCATAATACATAGCTTCTTCATCATGTACATCTGCTGGAATATGAATCCCATTTTCAGCAGTCTGATATTAAGAAGCTGCTTCTCATTCATCTGTGTCAGGTCTTCTCCGTCAAACAGCACCTTTCCGGAAGTAACGGTATCCATGCCGCTTATGGAATACAGAAGCGTTGATTTGCCGGAACCGGAAGGCCCCATTACTGAAACCAGCTCGCCCTCTTCGATTTTCAGATTTACATTCTGCAAAACATTGTTGCTGTATCTGTCAACGATATAGTTTTTGCAGAGATCCTTTGTTTCCAAAACTGTTTTGCTCATCTTTTTCTCCCTAAAAAAAGCGTGTTTTATTTTATGAGTTCATTCTACTACCAATTTTCTTAAAAAGTCCTTAAAAAAAATTAATTTTTTTATTTTCCAAACATCTCATCTTAAGTAGCCTTAGGCTTACGTTCACGTTTGTGAGCTAAAACCCTGACATTTCTTATATAAACATAAAAATTTTTGAACCGGAATGCAATAAAAAATACATGAAAAATACACTGCTGCATTCTCCATGTATTTAAAAAAAATTTTATTTCTTTGCATCAACCGTTAGTTCGTCCTCTTCCACATCTATATCGATATCTGCGTCTTCTATTATTTCTCCGGCAATAATTTTTTTAGCTATTACCGTTTCAATGTGCTTTTGAACATACCTCTTTATAGGTCTTGCACCAAACACGGGATCATATGCATTTTCCGCCATGTATTGCTTTGCCGCATCGGATACGTTGAGCCTGATCCTTCTGTCGCTGAGCCTTTTTTGAATATCCATTAAAACAAGATCGATTATTTTAATGATTTCTTCCATTCTCAAAGGCTTGAACATGACAATCTCATCCACACGGTTTAAAAACTCCGGCTTAAAATGTCTATTCAGTTCTCCCATAACAACATTTCTTATATTTTCATCAATCTCACTGTTGTTTTTGATACCGTTTAGAAGATGTTGGCTGCCTATGTTTGACGTCATTATAACAACGGTATTCTTGAAATCCACAGTCCTTCCCTGGCTGTCGGTCAGCCGTCCGTCATCCAAAAGCTGCAATAAGACATTGAAAACCTCAGGATGTGCCTTTTCAATCTCATCAAAAAGTATTACACAATAGGGTTTTCTCCTCACCGCTTCGGTAAGCTGTCCGCCTTCTTCATAACCCACATAACCGGGAGGTGCTCCTATAAGCCTTGCAACCGCATGCTTTTCCATATACTCGGACATATCGATTCTAACCACATTTTCCTCGCTGTCAAAAAGAGCTTCGGATAATGCTTTTGCCAGCTCAGTCTTACCGACTCCCGTAGGTCCGAGGAATATAAACGAACCAATGGGCTTTCTCGGGTCCTTAAGTCCGGATCTTGCCCTCAAAACAGCATTGCTTACCGCCGTTACCGCCTCATCCTGTCCGATAACCCTCCTATGCAATATACCCTCAAGGTTCAAAAGCTTATCCTTTTCATTTTCCACAAGCTTTGTTACCGGAATCCCTGTCCAACGGGATACAATTTCAGCAATCTCTTCTTCGGTAACCTCTTCTTTTAAAAGAGCATTTTCACTTGTCTTTTTCCGATGCTTTGCTTCCTCCAGGCTCTTTTGCAGCTCCGGAAGCTTTCCGTGCTTTAAAATAGCCAGTTTTTCAAGATCATACGTCCTCTCGGCCTCTTCAATTTCCCTTTTAACCTCTTCGATCTGGGACTTCAGCTCTTTTTCCCTCTTTATATTCTCCTTTTCCATCTCCCATTGAGCCTTCATTTGATCGGACCTTTCCTTCAAGGATGAAAGTTCTTTTTCCAAGGTTAAAAGCCTTCCCCGGGAAATATCGTCATCCTCCTTTTTAAGAGCCTGTCTCTCTATTTCAAGCTGCATGATCTTTCTTTGAATTTCATCCAATTCTGTGGGCATGCTGTCAATTTCAGTTCTAATCATAGCAGCCGCTTCATCCATCAAGTCAATAGCCTTGTCCGGCAGAAAGCGGTCACTGATATATCTGTTGGACAGCACACTGCAGGCAATAATGGCACTGTCGGTTATTCTAACCCCATGATGTATTTCAAACCGCTCCTTTAATCCCCTTAAAATCGAGATGGTATCCTCTACGGTAGGCTGATCCACTACAATGGGCTGAAACCTCCTTTCAAGAGCGGCATCCTTTTCAATATATTTTCTGTACTCATCCAAGGTGGTGGCTCCTATGCAGTGCAATTCTCCCCTGGCCAGCATAGGCTTTAATAAATTGCCGGCATCCATGGCACCCTCTGCCTTACCTGCCCCTACAATATTATGAAGCTCATCTATAAACAAAATAATTCTTCCTTCAGACTTGTTAACCTCATTTAAAACAGCCTTGAGCCTTTCTTCAAACTCACCCCGGTATTTTGCTCCGGCAATTAAAGAACCCATATCAAGGGCAAAAATAGTCTTGTCCTTTAAACCTTCGGGCACATCTCCCTTAAGAATTCTCTGGGCCAGTCCTTCCACCACTGCCGTTTTTCCCACACCAGGTTCTCCGATAAGCACAGGGTTGTTTTTGGTTCTTCTTGATAATATACGTATTGCGCGTCTTATTTCCGCATCCCGTCCAATTACAGGATCAAGCTTTCCCAGCCGTGCAAGCTCCACCAAGTCCCGGCCGTACTTTTTTAATGCATCATAGGTCTCTTCAGGGTTTTTAGATGTGATTCTCTGATTGCTTCGAACCTTTCTTAGACCGGACATAAACTTCTCCAATGTAATACCGTAACGTTTGAATATTTTTTGGGAAGGTGTGTCTTTTTCTTTTAATAATGCCATAAAAATATGTTCAACACCGGTATACTCGTCTTTAAAGCGCTTTGCCTCGTCTTCGGCATGTATCAGAACCTCATTAAAACGCCTCGTGGCATAAATACCTGATGCTCCGCTTCCGGACACCTTCGGAAGTTTTTCCAGTTCCGCTTCAATATCCTTTGCATACATCCGGACATCCTGTCCCATATACCCGATCAATTTGGGAATAAGTCCGTCTTCTTGGCTTACGAGGGCAAAATGTATATGCTCTCCGTCAACATGTTGGTGTCCCATTCTCACTGCAATATCCTGTGTTGCTGAAATCGCTTCTTGCGCCTTTTCGGTAAATTTATCTATGTTCATTATTATCACTCCCCTCTTTCATTACCTCACCTCTGAAGCAGCCCTTAGCTTTTCATAAAGCTCTTTTTGCTCCTGAGTTAAAAAACCGGGATTCACAATTCTTACCCTTATATACAAATCGCCTCTTCTTCCCGTTCTATCAATATATCCTTTTCCCGCTACCCGTATCCTGTTGTCGGTTTGTATCCCTTTAGGTATTTTAACCACTATCCTCCCGTCTACGGTATCAACAGTTGACTCTCCTCCCAAAGCAGCATCCCAGGGCATTACATTCATAACCGTTACCAAGTCGTTTCCTTCAAGCTGAAAACGTTCTGTAGATTTTACTTTAACGGTAAGAATCAAGTCACCTTTTTCGCCTCCGTAAGATCCAGGCTCTCCCTGACCTCTGAGTCTTACCTTTTCTCCGTCCTTAACACCCTTGGGAATTTTAAAGGACAAACTCTTAACACCTTCTCTTCCCCTTATGGATATCTTCTTTTCCACCCCGTGAAAACCTTCCTCGGGAGTTACTTCCAGTTCCGCTTCAATGTCTTCTCCTTTTTTAGGTGTTCTTACACGTCTGCCTTTTGTGCCGGTAAAATTAAAAATGCTGCCTAAATCAAAGCCGTCCTCACCGAAAAACATATTAAAAAAATCACTGTAATCATTTGAACTGCTGGTTTTAAACTCATATCTTACACCTTTTCCAAACCCATACTTCGAGGGATCAAAATCATATCCATTCTGGAAATTGTATGCACTTCCAAAACTGTCATATTTCTTCCTCTTCTCCGGGTCTCCCAAAACTTCGTAAGCCTCATTTATTTCCTTGAATTTCTCTTCCGCCCGTTTATCGCCGGGATTTGCATCGGGATGATACTTTTTAGCCAACTTTCTGTATTGCTTCTTAATATCCTCTGAAGAAGCATTTTTATCGAGTTCAAGAATTTTGTAATAATCCTTATACTGCATAAATCACCTCCCTTGCATAATTTTTATGCAACGAATATCTATGTTTTTCCATATCCACGATATACCATATCATACATATAAATAGCAAAGCAACTGTCATTTTAGAAAAGCTAAGCCGAGGATTAGATTATATTTTCCCCTTTTGTTTTAATTATTTTTCTATTTTAATTTTTGCCTAAATAATATCTGCTTCCCTTGCAGAATCTGCATTTTGCAAGGGAAGCTTATGAGTTAATTATGATATTACAACTTTACGTCATGTCATTTATCAGATTACATTATATCTATTTTTCTTCCTCTGGGTTTGCTCTGTTCCTTCTTTGGAAGTATCAAAGTCAGAACACCGTTCTCATGTTTCGCAGTAATTTTATCGGCTTCAACGTTGTCAATGGAAAATGACCTTGCCATACTTGAGGTTCTGCGTTCTTTTCTGATGTAATTGTCTCTTTTTTCTTCAACCTTCTCGTCCCTGTTTGCACTAATAGTCAGTCGGTTATCGTTTATTTCAATATTGATATCCTCTTTTCTTACTCCCGGCATCTCCGCCTCAAGTACGTACTCCTTCTCATTTTCCTTTATATCCACTCTCATGTTTCCAGCGTTTCCGAAGAACACAGGAAATGTCTGTTCATTAAAGAAATCGTCAAAAAAGTTGTCAATGTCGAACAGATCTCCGTTTCTTCTTTCCATTCCTCTTCTTCCAAAAGGTACTAATCCGAACATAAACGACACCTCCATAAATTTAATTTATGCATTGTTTTTTAAATTTGACCTTTATCGGTCCTTTCAATATTATTTATACTATTTTTCTAATTATTCATCAATATTAGACTTTGACTTTCTTTGACCTTCAGGTTAAAAAACCTTACAACTAAAACGAATTATCTCAAGATATCTTAAAATATCTCCATATTTTAAAATATTTCTTGTCTCAAGGTTAAAGTCAAATATAATAATATTTCCCATCCTCCTCGTATAATAATCTCATACACAACACATTAGTGTTCGTGCCTTAAGTATTTTAATATCCAGTATTTAACTGG
>FWPV01006950.1_pt1 | contig 20452 bp, 19 predicted proteins | sample 2228371 | NCBI WGS metagenome assembly FWPV01 (sample SAMEA103939776, study PRJEB20133) | metagenome | reverse complement strand
AGGCTGTTTGTAATTTTCTATATCTTTTTTTCTATTAATTTTAAAATTTAATTTTATACTTTATACTAATCCATGAAAATATTAATACACAGGTAGGACGGTAGGGCTTTTCTTTAAGGGAGAAGAATGTGTTTATAAAATACACTTTCAGGGGCGGCGTTCATCCGAATCCGAATAAAAGCCGTACCGAAGGTTGTGAAATAGAGCCGTTCCCTGCTCCGAAAAAAATAATAATTCCACTTTCCCAGCATACAGGCGCGCCGGCAAAGCCGGTTGTCAAGCGCGGAGACAGGGTGCTTGTGGGCCAGGTAATCGGAGAAGCCGCGGGATTCATTTCTGCGCCGGTTCACTCCTCGGTTTCGGGTACCGTATCATCCATAGGGCCATTTCCTCATCCAAACGGAAGACAGATTATCGGTATTGAAATTGAAAATGACGAAAAGAACCAGTCTATAGATTTCACTCCTGCCGTAAAATCGTGGCGTGATGCGGCTCCGCAGGAACTCGTACAGCAGATTCAGGCGGCAGGAATAGTGGGAATGGGAGGGGCGGGCTTTCCTACTCATGTAAAAATGATGCCGCCAAGCAATAAACCGATCGATACGCTTATTGTAAACGGTGCTGAATGCGAACCCTTTCTTACTGCCGATCACCTGCTGATGATTGAAAGAAGCGAAGATCTCATCGAAGGCATACTGATCCTGAAAAAGATTCTTGGAGCCAAAAGATGTTATATAGGAATAGAAGATAACAAGGCAAATGCAATCAAGAAAATCGCGTCGGTTATTAATGAAAAAAAAATAAAAGGAATAAATCTATGCGCCCTTATAGTAAAATACCCTCAGGGCGGGGAAAAGCAGCTTATAAAGGCGCTTACCGGACGCGAGGTGCCTTCGGGCGGTCTTCCCATGGATGTGGGGTGTGTGGTTCAGAATGTAGGAACTGCGGTCGCGGTACATGACGCAGTGGTGAAAGGAATACCTCTTTACAGAAGAGTCGTTACCGTAAGCGGCCCGGCGGTTCGTAAGCCTAAAAACCAGCTTGTGCCGATTGGAACGCCGGTAAGCCGCCTTCTGGAAGCAGCCGAGGCAGACACAGGAAAAATAAAGAAAATCATCATGGGCGGCCCTATGATGGGGATAGCCTTGTCTGACGTCAATGTGCCGGTGATCAAAACCACAACCGGCATTATATGCCTCACGGAAGTAACACCGGCATTAAGTAGCTGGCCGTGTATTAATTGCGGTCATTGTATTAATGTCTGTCCTATAAACCTTGTCCCTTCAAGGATTGCCAAGTTTATCGAGGGAGGAAAATATGATATTGCGGTACAATGGAATCTAATGGACTGCATGGAATGCGGCTCGTGTGCTTATATATGTCCTGCTAAAATCAACCTGGTTCATTGGATCAAAGCGGGGAAATACCATATTCAGGCAACACGGGCGGCGGCCACGGAGAAAAAGTAATAATCGATAGCGGGAAACTGATATGAACGATTTACAGAAGCCACCGGATGAAGCGTCATTGACAACAGACCTTTCTAATATTCTGAAGCTGCATATCAGCGCCTCCCCACATATCCGACACACCGAATCGGTTCCTGATATAATGAAATGGGTGGTCGCAGCGCTTCTTCCGGCGTTGGCCGCAGGAGTCTTTTTCTTCGGCATAAGAGCTCTTTTTCTTACGGCGATATCCGTCGTAAGCGCCGTAATAACCGAATGGTGTATTACCAAATTAATGAAAAGGCCGTCTACAATCGGAGACTTCAGCGCCGTGGTAACCGGAATGCTGGTCGCATTCAACGTTACTTCGACGCTGCCCTGGTGGATGGTTGTTTTAGGGTCGGTTTTTGCGATAGGCGTTGCAAAGATGTGCTTCGGCGGCCTTGGAGCTAATTTTATTAACCCGGCGCTGGCAGGACGCGCATTTTTAATGGCCGCATATCCTTCCGCAATGACCGATTTCGTTCCTACAAGATTCGGCTCTATATCCGGAATCGACGGGATGACGTCGGCTACGCCGCTAGCAAATTTCAAAACGGCTATGGCAGAGGGAAGTTTCCAGGCACTTGACTTTCAGGACGCCCTTTCGGATCTTTTTTTTGGAAACGTAGGCGGATGTATCGGCGAAACGTCAGCGCTGGCATTGCTGCTGGGAGGTGTTCTGTTGCTTTACAAAAGGATAATCCCCTTAAGAATCCCTCTCGTATATATCGGAACCGTTTTTCTGTTAAACTGGATTTTCAACGGAACCGGGTCGTATTTCACCACCGGTGCGATTATAGTCCCCTTCTATCAGATATTGGCGGGCGGGTTGTTTCTCGGGGCTTTTTTCATGGCGACCGATATGGTGACAACCCCTATTACGCCTGCAGGAAAGATCGTTTTCGCGGCCGGTTGCGGAATACTCACCTTTATCATCAGAAAATTCGGCGGATATCCGGAGGGGGTTTCCTATTCGATTCTGGTAATGAACCTTTTCGTGCCGCTTATAGAAAGGTTTACTCGGCCGAAGATTTACGGAAAGGTAAAACGAAATGCTTGACACAATAAAAATGGTGGTCGTTCTCACCGTCATCTCGTGCGTTGCAGCTCTGTTGATTGCCGCGACAAACGAAAGAACAAAGGATCGCATAGCGAGGCAAAAAAGCGAAGCGGAGACGGAAGCCTTACGTAAGATCATGCCCCCCGGAGTATACTTAACAGAAAAAAAGGCATATATTTCTTCTTTAAACGATTCATTGCAATACTGGATCGGTATTTCTGGGAGCGATACCTTATATGCATTTCGATTAGGCGCCAGAGGGTATTCAGGCATGATCGATTATTTTGCTTCCATTACCAGAGAAGGAATCATTTATGGAATGACCGTCATAGAACAAAATGAGACGCCCGGCCTTGGAAGTAGACTGCAGGAGGTTATATCGAAGAAAACAATATGGCAAATCTTCGATGGCCGGGAAGAAAAAAACGCCGCATGGTTTTCGGAACAGTTCAGAGGCGTCTCCGTCTTTAAGCCGATTAGAATAGAAAAAAAACTGGGCGAGTGGCATACTCTTAACAAAATGGAGAAGGAGGCGTTAATAGAAAAAAACGGCGTTACAGCAATCACAGGATCGACAATTTCAACGAGAGCCGTTATCAACGGACTTAACAATAAGGCTATGTATTATCTTAAAGCAATTCGAGGTTAAAGGATGATAATCAAAGAGCTGAAAAGGGGCGTCGTCGAAGAAAATCCTATTTTGGTTCTCGCGATAGGGCTCTGTCCGTCGCTTGCCGTAAGCACATCGCTGGAGAACGGTTTCGGAATGGGGATGGCGGCGACGTTTGTGCTTATATGCTCCAATGTAATCATTTCGATGATGAGAAAAATCATACCCAATAAGGTTCGTATTCCTTGCTTTATCGTGGTAATTGCGACATTCGTCACGATCGTACAGCTGATCATGAAGGCATATCTTCCCGGCCTTGATAAACAATTGGGTATTTTCGTCCCCCTTATCGTAGTCAACTGCATCATTCTGGCGAGAGCAGAGGCTTTTGCGTCGAAAAACGGCGTATTGAGGTCTTTTGTCGACGGTGTGGCTATGGGACTGGGATTTACATGTGCGCTATGCATTCTAAGCGTCATAAGAGAAATCCTCGGAAGCAATAAACTCCTCGGCCTGACTTTTTGTCCGGGTTATAGGCCAATGACGTTATTCATCCTTGCTCCGGGGGGATTCTTTACTATTGCATTCGTGATGGGTACAATAAGGTATTTGGGCTGCAGGAGGAAAGGCGGCGGGGTATGATCAACATTGCAAGCCTTATAGAAATATCAACCGGCGCCATACTTATCAACAACTTCGTTCTTTCCCGTTTTCTTGGTCTGTGTCCGTTTTTCGGCGTTTCGAAAAAACTAACCAGTGCATTCGGGATGAGTATGGCGGTTATTTTCGTTATGGCAATAGCCTCATCCTTTTGCTGGGTAATCAACCGATATGTCCTACTCCCTATGAATCTGGAATATTTACAGACCATCGTTTTTATTCTTGTAATAGCGGGTCTGGTACAACTGGTAGAAATGACTCTGATGAAGTATTCGCCTGCTCTCTACGAAGCGCTGGGTATATTTCTTCCCCTTATAACGACCAATTGCGCGGTCCTTGGGGTGGCTATTATCACCACAGGCGTTAATCGGACTACGGGTTTACCGTTTACGTTTTTCGAGAGTTTACTAAACGGTATTATGTCGGGAGCGGGTTTCGGCCTGGCTTTGCTGTTAATGGCGGGCATTCGCGAAAAAACCGAGTTTGCGCCGGTTCCAAGATCACTCGAGGGGTTACCCATAGCCTTTATAACGGCAGGACTTATGGCTCTGGCTTTTTTAGGATTCTCCGGGCTTGACTTTTTTACTGCAGCAGGAGGTTGAGTTTGACTGTCGAGTTACTTTATCCTGTTGTTGTGGTAGGTTCTGTCGGACTTTTTTTCGGAATTTTATTAGCAATAGCTTCGAAAAAATTGCAGGTATATGTAAATCCGCGAATCGAAAAAGTGATGGGGCTTCTTCCCGGCGCCAACTGCGGGGCATGCGGATATCCTGGCTGCAGCGGATTTGCAAAGGCGGTGGTTGAAGGAAAGGCCGACGCGGCCGGATGTGTTCCAGGCGGTGCTAAGACGGCACATTCAATCGCAGATATTCTTGGCGTCTCCATTGATTTATCGGAACCCCTTATGGCGGTAGTACATTGTAACGGCGGTAAAGATAAAGCGCGTGAGCGTGCCGTATATGAAGGTATTATGGATTGCCGAGCGGCAATTCTTATCGGGAATGGGTCGAAGGAATGTCAGGACGGCTGTCTTGGTCTGGGGAGTTGCATGCGGGTATGCGTATTCGGAGCAATCCGCATAAGCGGCGAAGGAATTGCCGTAGTAGACCCGGAAAAATGTACAGGATGCGGGAAATGTGTCGGTGCCTGTCCGCGTAAGTTAATATCTTTGATACCTAAAGCACATAAGATATTTCTTGCGTGTTCGAACCACGACCGGGGCGCCAGGGTTAAAAAGTATTGTTCGGTGGGTTGTACCGCCTGTTCTCTGTGTGTTAAGGCTACGCCGTCGGGTGCGATAACCATGGAAAATAATCTTCCGGTACTTGACTATAAAAAAGGCGAAAATTTCATTTCCGCAGCCTATAAATGCCCCTCGAAATGTTTTATCGATCTGGCAAAGGCGCGGTCAAAAGCAAATATCGACACCAAATGCAATGGTTGCGGCGCCTGCATAGAGGTATGCCCGGTACCAGGGGCAATTACCGGCGAAAAAGGCGAGCGCCATGTTGTTGACAAAAAGAAATGTATCGGCTGCGGAATATGTCTCAATTCCTGCCAGGCTCACGCCATTACACTGTGGGGAGTAGGACCGATTGCAAAAACCGACGCGAGAAGCGGCAGGTCGCCTCTCATAAAATTATAATCATGAAAAGCGTTTTCTGCACTTTCTTGACATTTAATTATACATAATTTTCCCTTCAAACGAATCTGCCCATCGACGTTCATTGCTTGATATAAGAAAGTAGTGTATAATAAAATCGGAAAAAGATGTAATGTTCGAAAAAAGATATAAAATTTATAGGATGACTTCAAACGAAAATGCCGTCATGTGCGGTTTTTTTAATAAAATATTTATAGTTTTGCCTTCCGCCATCTCTCTTTCCCTTGCGGTTTTTTGTAGTATGCATGGAAGACAGACTTCTGTTCTGGAAACGCCTTTAATTTCAACAGAAACCGACGCCGCAGATACCGCAAAGAATTTTTCTGCGCCGGCCGATTCATCGAAAGAGAAAAATATCAATATAAGAGAAATGATAATTGAAGCAAGGGAGTATTGTATCCGCGGCAAATTTGCAAATGCAGATTCACTTGCGCGGGAAATACTGCCTTTTTTGGTAAGCTCGAACGAAATGCCGTTCCGCAACGATACGCTGTTCTTACCGGATAAATATATTGACGACATTGTATCCCTTTACATAGAGATTATGCCCGAAACCATTCCTATCCCCGAAGAAATAGCTCCGGAAGTTATTCGGCGGAAATTTTTCGCTTCGATAGATTCGTCTGCGCTGTCTCCCGATGACAGTATTTTTATTTCAGGTTTTTTGAAACAAACAACCCTAAGTTCCGAAATGCCTCTGGCGTGGAACAACCGGGTTTTCAGGGCGCTTTTATATTATCTTACAATCAACCGGGGTATAATCGACGGTTGGAAGAAAAGAGCCCCTGCATATCTGCCGTTTATTAAAAGAATGTTTGTCGACAGCGGATTGCCGCAGGATCTGGCTTATCTGCCTCTTATCGAAAGCGGATTCAATCCGAAAGCTTATTCTAAAGCCCATGCCTCGGGAATATGGCAGTTCGTCGGATCGACTGCAAAAACCTACGGATTACGCATAAACTATTGGATTGACGAACGCCGCGACCCAATACGTTCCACTCAGGCTGCTATAAGGTATCTGAAAAAGCTCTATAGGGATTTCGGAGACTGGCATCTTGTTTTAGCAGCCTACAATTACGGCGAAAACGGATTGTCGAGAACAATTAAAAAGAAGGGACACAACAACTACTGGGAACTCGATCTTCCGGCGGAGACGATGAACTACGTTCCGCTGTATCTTGCTTCTCTGACGATTGCAAAAAGCAAGGATTTTACGTCTGCGATAGAATCGGCCGCCGAATCAACGACTTTCGATACCGTATATGTGAGCGAATGCATCGATCTAATGGAAATAGCAAAGGGAACAGGCATAGATTACGAGATACTTAAAAACCTCAATCCGCATATTCTCCGGTGGTGCACTCCTCCTTATATGAGCGATGTATGTCTATATCTGCCGTCAGGATCTTTGCAGACATATCGTGTTTTTTATAGTAAATTGACTGATGAAAAAAAAGTAAAGTGGTACAGATATAAAATACAACCCGGTGATAATTTAATAATCATAGCCCGAAGATTCCGCCTTTCGGTGGAGGCGATAAAGTCGGTTAACAGGTTGAAGGGATCACGCATTGTTGCGGGTGAACATCTGTTTCTGCCTATACCTGCCGAATTATCCGAACGGCACTTTCTTCAAAAAGAGACTGAAACCATATTGAACGAGCCGCATCAGACCGACGTTCCCGGGGGAGCCGCGCTTACCGTTTACGAAGTAAAGCCCGGGGAAACGGTATGGCGTCTGGCGGAACTTTTCGGCGTGAGCGCCGATAGTATATGCCTGTGGAACAACCTTGATGATTATAGGCTCAGGGCCGGACAGATTATTTCCATATACACAACAAACACTAAACAAATCGCACGAACATGCGGCTCAAGAGCTTCAATTATGAAGCCGCCTTCAGGCACTCTTTGTTATATCGTAGGGCCTGATGATAATTTAGGAAGTATAGCTCAGATTTTTTCGACCACTGTCGAACGTATACGTAAGCTGAACGGATTATCCGCGACGTCGAAGATCAGCTCAGGAGATACCCTCTTTGTTCCGAAGCCTTTTTGATCCGATAAAGGAAAAATCAATATCTGATGGTTGGAAAATATATATTAGATATTGAAACTAATGAAAATTTCACACGTAATATATCGTGAGTGTTATTAATTAAGGAAGGTCAACGGTGAAGTTTTTCCAACGAATTGTTGTTATACTTATAATATTTGCTCCTGTTTTAATAGGCTTTATTCTACTGGTTCATAATAAGCAAAATCCTTCGACATTAGATAGAATTGGATTGAAGAAATTGGGAGTGGTCAGGGTTGAAGGGGTTATTGTAGAGTCTGAGAGTATTGTGAAGAAATTACAAACCATGTTGGATGATAAGACGATAGCAGGAGTGCTTCTTCGGATCAATTCTCCGGGCGGCGCCACTGTGCCGGCGCAGGAAATCTACGAAGCGGTTTCAAAATACCGTAAGAAAGGAAAACCCCTTATCGTCAGTATGGGAAACATTGCGGCTTCCGGCGGTTACTATATCGCAAGCCCAGCAAAAAGGATTTTTGCCGAAGGAGGTACGCTTACAGGCAGTATCGGTGTTATTATGACTGTTCCCCTTTATAAAGAATTGGCAAAAAAGATAGGCATCGAAATTCAAACCTTCAAAGCCGGCGACTATAAGGATATCGCCAGTCCGTATAGGGAAGTGAGTCAAAAGGAGAGGGTGATGATCCAGAGACTTCTGGAGGATACGCATAATCAATTCATCGATGATGTGGCAAAAGCGCGTTCAATCGAAAGGGATTCTTTGCTGCCCATTGCCGACGGGAGAATCTTTACGGGTCGCCAGGCGCTTAAAGAAAAGCTGATAGATACTATCGGTAGTTATGAAGATGCACTGGCTTACCTTCGTATAATCTCGGGCGTCGGAGTAAACGCACGTATAATTGATAAAATGGAGGTACCGACAAGGTTTATCGACTGGTTTATAGGTGAAAGCGTCCGGCTATTCCCGCAACTCTATCGCATTCTGGCGCCTATAGGGATGCAGTGTATCTTCACACTTTCCGAGTAGATGATTTTTCATAAAAAGTCTATAGCGCCCGCCTGTCGGCACAAATTATTATTGATATTGTTCGATAAAATTATATTTATTTTCAAAGTATTTAATAGATATTTACAAACATAAAAGTAAAGGATCTTTTTTTTTCTAGAAAGATTTTTTTGAAGGGAAATATTAATACAACAAAAACGAATGTATTGTTCATATTTAAATAATAATCTTCACTAACAATCAAGTATTAGAAGGAGGAGGTATGAGCCTGCAATCATTACTGGATGAGGTCGAGATTTTAAAACAGGAATACGAAAAGTTCGAAAGGGGGAACAAATCTGCAGGTACCCGTGCAAGGAAAAGTCTGCAGAATATCAAGAAAATCGCTCAGGAGATACGAGTTCAGATTCAGAGTGCGAAAAAGAGTTGAAGAATTATAAGATATAATTGTTTCAAAGGGGGCCGGCGTCCCCTTTTTTCCGTTTTTTCAAAATTTTTTTCAATATTTTTTTTTCATATTCGTAATACGATTCAATTTTTCCAGACTCATATCGATAATTTCGGAGCAGAGGTTGACAAAGAAATGTCCTGAAACCATTTTTAGCGCTGATTATCAAATTCAATTTTTAAACCCATTATATTCAATTTTTGGTGGTATAGTATGAGTTCAACAAGCAATTCTTTTATGTTGGAGGTTAATAATCTTACCAAAAAGTTTGGGGATTTTTACGCGGTTAAAAATCTCAACTTTCAAATCCGGAAGGGCGAGATATTCGGCTTTCTTGGGCCGAATGGAGCGGGAAAAACGACTACGATGCGTATGGTTACCTGCTTTATTCCGCCTAGTTCAGGCTCTATTAAGGTTGCCGGCCTTAGTACAGCTAACTCGAGCCTTGAGGTAAGAAAAAGAATCGGATATCTTCCTGAAAACAATCCGCTTTATAACGATTTAACCGTTACAGAGTATCTGAAATTCGTAGGCGAAATAAGGGGTATCAAAGGTGATCGCCTGAGCGCACGAATTAAAGAGCTTTTTTCCATATGCGGTCTCACAAAAATGGCGGACAGACAAATAGGTAAGCTCTCAAAAGGATACCGCCAGAGAGTGGGGCTTGCCCAGGCCATGATGCACGATCCCGAACTGCTTATTCTCGACGAACCGATGTCGGGTCTTGACCCCAACCAGATTATAGAAATCCGAAATCTTATAAAGAAGATGGGAGAGGAAAAAACCGTCATCTACTGTTCTCATATTCTTTCCGAGGTCAGCGCCACCTGCAGCCGTATTCTCATTATCAACGAGGGACAAATTGTTGCAAGCGGAACGCCGGAGGAACTGACTGCTCAGTCGAAACGGGGTAACCGTTATATTGTTAGAGTAAAAGCGGATCGGAACGACGTCGAGAGTGCGTTGCGGTCGGTTTCGGGAGTTTCTTCCGTCTCCATTACTGCCGTTGCGGAGCCGTGGGTTTGCGCCGAAGTGGTGGTTTCCGATAAGGAGGATATCGGCGAAGCGATATTCAGGTGTATTGTGGATAGAGGGTGGAGCCTCTCGGAACTCAGACATGAGGCTGCCACACTCGAAGAGGTTTTTACACAATTGACAAGGGGATAATCATGGATAACGTACTTGCCTTTTTCAGAAAAGAGTTCAAATCCTTTTTTATATCGCCTATAGCTTATGTTTTCATCACCGTCTATCTGGTTGTGACTAATTTCCTTTTCTTTCAGGGCTTCTTTATAATCAACCAGGCCGATATGAGGGGTTACTTCAGCCTGCTCCCATGGGTATTTCTGTTCTTCGTCCCTGCAATAACAATGCGAAGCTGGGCAGAAGAAAAGAAAGTAAAAACGCTCGAACTGCTTCTTACATGGCCGGTAAGCGACGTCGAAGTGGTGGTGGGAAAATTTCTAGCATGCTTTGTTTTCTTGACAATAGCAATACTTCTTTCGGTAACTATTCCAATCACAATTCTCATACTAGGGAAGCCCGATATAGGCCCTATTATAGGCGGCTATCTTGGAGCTATTCTGATGGGGGCAGCCTATCTGGCTATAGGTTTGTGGGTTTCCTCCCATACCGAGAACCAGATAATTGCGTTCATTCTCGGTGTGGTCGCCACGTTTATGCTTTTTATCTTAGGGAATCCGTTCGTTACCATGGCAGCGCCTTCCTGGCTGGTACCCGTACTTGACTACATAGGATTGGGAAGCCATTTTGAAAGTATTCAACGGGGAGTCGTGGACAGCCGTGATATCTTATACTACTTATCGGTAGTGGTCTTTTTCCTCTTCCTGAATGTTCAGTCGTTGGGAAGCAGAAAATGGGAATAAACTATACAAAAGGAATGGAAGTAACTTATGGAAAAAAATAAAATAAAAAATCGCTCGGAGTTGATAGTTTATATTTTAGTGGTTTTCGGACTTATTGCGGCGGTAAATTATATAGGGACCAGATGGTTTAAAAGGTTGGATCTGACGGAAGGGAAACAGTACAGCGTTTCCAATGCGACCAAAAAGATCCTTAAAAGCCTTGACGATATTATAAATATAAAGGTTTACTTTTCGAAGGATCTTCCGCCGCATCTTCATCATCTGGTTACCGACGTAAAGGACGTATTGGCCGAATATCAGGCTTATGCCGGAAAAAACCTTCATATAACGTGGGAGGATCCGGCTGAGAGCGAGGAGGCCAAAAATATGGCAAGGTCGCTCGGAATACCGGAAATTCAGCTTCAGACATTCGAGAAAGACAAACAACAGGTAATGAACGGGTATCTCGGTATAGCCGTATTGTTCGAAGACAAAAAGGAGGCGTTACCGGTTGTACAGAACCTTCAGAATCTCGAATACGACCTTACTACGGCCATCATGAAAGTTTCCCGTAAGAGCGTACCTCATATCGGTATCGTAAAAATGGACACGATGCCGGAACTTCCTCCGCAGTTCGAAAACAAGGTCGATATGTCGGCCACAACCAAAAAGAGAATGGAAGAGTGCATAGAAGTACTTCGCAACAACTATAATGTCACGGTAGTCGATCTTTCGACCGGAGAAAAGGTGGATAGTACTATCAAGACTTTGATCGTACCCGGTGTCGAAAACATAACGTCAAGGAAGCTTTTCGAAATCGATCAGTTTTTTATGAAAGGCGGCAACCTGATCGTACTGGCGGATGCAATGAACATTCAGTTCCAGTACGGAATAAGGGCTGTTCCGCAGGAATCTAAACTTTTTGACCTTCTCGAACATTACGGAGTAAAGGTCGATAAAAGCCTTATTCTAGATGCATCGTGTGGACAGGTGACAATTCCACAGAAATTCGGGCCTTTCCAGATGAATGTCGCAGTCCCCTATCCTTATTTCGTAAGAATCGGGAAAGATGGTTTTAACCAGGAAAATCCGGCGGTATCTCCGCTTAGCGAGGTTGTGCTTCCATGGGTAAGTCCGGTTAACCTGATGGTTGACAAAGCCGACTCCGGAAAGACGGAACAGCAGATAAAATCGGTCATTCTGGCGCATTCCAGCAAGAAAAGCTGGCTGGCTCAGGGTTATATGGATCTTAATCCCCAGCAGAAATGGACCTTACCTGCGGAGAAAGATCTGAAAACCTACAATATGATTGTTTATCTTAACGGGTCTTTTACAAGTTATTTTACAGGGAAAAAGATACCACCGGTGCGTGAGCCTGCGGCGGGCGATACTATTAGCCAGATAAACCTCAGTTCCGATAGTGCGGACGCCAATAGAGAGATAATAACATCGAATCCTCAGGGACATCTCGTTGTAGTGGGTGACGCAGATTTTGTTATGGGTCAGAATGCAACCCAAAACAATATAGCTTTGCTGCATAATCTTGTTGACTGGTTATCCCTGGATAACAATCTTATTGCTGTAAGAACACGTGCCGTAAAAGACAGAACTATAAACGCTGATCTGTTAAGAGAAGGGTCGGCAAAACCCAATGTAATTCGCTGGGTAAATATTCTTCTTATGCCGGTCATATTAATTATCGTAGGAATTTTAATTTATATGAACCGCCGTGAATCCGTTCCGCCTGTGAGCGGTGTTGGTGGTACGGGAACACAGTCAAAAAGTGAGGAGAAGAAACAATGAGTAATAAAAAGCTTATCTACCTTTCTACTGTTTTTGTAATAATTGTCGCATTGATTATCATCGGAAATCAACTGGGGAACAAAAAGCCTTCGGAGAAGGAACTGAAATTCTTCCCAGGTGTTACAGAACAGGCGATAAAGACTATAAACATTCGTGAAGGGAATAATGCTGTTACGGTAAGGCGAAAGGGAGATGTATGGGTTGTCTCTAAATCTGCCGCAACCAGGCGGGAAGGTGAATCCGTATCCTCCGATAAGTCTCCGGTGGGCATTACAGATACAGAAAAAAAAGCCGGCGGTGAGGATACTTTGAAGGATAAACCGCCTGTGGCAGAATATCCGGTCGATAGCGCTTCTATCGCTTCTGCTCTCGAAAAACTGGTTTCGATGAAGAAAGACGCGCTTATCTCCACAAACCCCGAAAAACAGTCCATTTTCGAGGTTGATACAGGTAAAGGTATTATAGTGGAAGTGGCCGATAATTCAGACAAACAAATCGGAACAATTATCATAGGCAAAACCGGAGCGGATTGGAACAGTAATTATATCCGCTCGAAAGGGTCGAATTCGGTTTATATGGTAAGGGGCGGAGTGAGGTATGCTTTCTTTACAGAGCTTAATCGCTGGCGTGATAAATCGATACTTAAATTCGACAAATCTTCCGTAAGCAGAATAACTCTTGCAAAAAGAGACAGCGGTACTATTACAATAGTCAAGGCCGATACGGGTAATCCATGGAAAATTATCGAACCTATTGAACATCCGGCAAAAACAGAAGAGGTGGACGGAATAGTCGATAAACTTGCATCTCTAAATGCGGCGGATTTTCAGGATGATCCATTGCCTGACAGTGCAACAAGCCTGAACAATCCTCTGCTAGGGGTTACGGTGACATTCAAGAGCGGTTCTTCGCGAAGCGTAATCTTTGGGAAAAAGAACAGCGATAACAAATGTTATGTAAAAACCGACGGGAAAGATCAGGTCTTTCTTGTGTATGAGTACAACTTCAATCAGATAAATAAAAAGCTGGATGATCTCAAGGGAGAACCGTTGGTAAAGCCTATAGATGCGGATTCTACAAAGAAAGATGATAAAGAGAGTAAAGAGCCCAAGAAGAGCGGCAAAAAGAAAAAAAGTAAATAAAACCTTTTTATATGATATTATTTTGTGTCCATGCTTCCGGAGAGGAAGAATGGACTTTTTTCTATTAACTGAACGGTAGTGATGGAAAGAGCGTCAATAGACGATCCGATATTTGCGTTGGCTTCACCTTGGGGCGAGAGTCCTATTGCAGTAATCAGAGTCGCAGGAAAAGAGTCGCTCTCGCTGCTTTCCAATGTAATCCGCAGTTCAACCGAAATATCAAAGGCAAAGGGACATACGATTCATCACGGCGTGTTTCTTAATCCGCAGAACGGGGAAATAATAGACGAAATAATGACTGCAGTTTACAGAGCGCCTAAAAGTTATACCGGAGAGGACGGCGCCGAAATATTTATACACGGCAGTCCGGCGATTATAACCGCGGTGCTGGAAATACTGTTTAAGGCGGGTTTCAGACAGGCCGGCTGCGGTGAATTCACTCAGAGGGCGTTTCTCAACGGTAAAATCGATCTTACGAGGGCAGAAGCGGTAAACGAGCTTATACGCGCCCGATCCGATAGAGCACGCAGCCTTGCAATACAAAGACTCTCGGGGGCAATCGAAATTCGGATAAACGAGCTCAAAGAGAGAATTGCAGATCTTCTTGCCGGTGTGGAAGCAATGATTGATTATCCGGAGGAGGACTGGATCGACGAAAGAAAAGAATGGCTTGATAATATACATGATATAAAAGAAAGAATTTCGCGGTTGTCCGGCACGTTCCGCATCGGAAAGATTATTCAGGAGGGGATTCGTGCGGTTATTGCAGGGAAAACCAATTCAGGAAAGTCGACTCTTTTCAATCTGCTCCTTCGGGAGGACCGCGCTATTGTTTCCGAAACTCATGGAACGACACGCGATTATCTGGAAGGAAACATTATAGTTAACGGTGTGCCTATCAGGCTTTTCGATACTGCAGGATTACGTGATACCGATAACCCCCTTGAACTCGAGGGTATAAGACGCACCGAAAAACTTATTTTGTCGGCGGATCTGATTTTATATCTGGTCGATGGCAGTCAAGGTATCGATGATACTGACGGAATGTTTCTGCAAAAGTATTGTTCAAAGGGAAATGTGCTGAAAATATGGAATAAAACCGATCTGAACGTGATGCAACCCCCTGATGATTTTATCCCTCTGAGCGCTAAATCTGCTTCCGGGATAGATATACTTCACAAAAAAATCACCGATGCATTGATCAATGAAAATTCACTGGAGACGGGAGAACCGGTTATCGATTCGCTCCGTCAGAAAAATTTGCTTGATGAGTGTGCCTTCCACCTGGATTCCTTTTGTAAAGGGCTCGACGAGGATCGCTCGCTCGATCTGCTGGCGGTTGACCTTAGAGCCGCGGTCGACTGTCTGGGCGAAATAACGGGCGCAGTTTCCACAGAGGACATACTTCAACGTATATTCTCGAGGTTTTGTGTAGGAAAATAATATGGATTACGATGCTATAGTGATAGGAGGCGGCCATGCCGGAATCGAAGCTGCGCTGGCGTTGGCGCGGCTGAATTTTTCGACTCTTCTTGTTACCCAGAATCTCGATTGTATCGGAAAAATGTCGTGCAATCCCGCGATCGGAGGCTTGGCAAAAGGCAACGTGGTAAGGGAAATTGACGCTTTGGGCGGAGAGATGGGTAAATTGATCGACGCCACGATGATTCAGTTCAGAATGCTTAACAGAAGCAAAGGCCCGGCGGTACAGGCGCCCAGGGCCCAGGCGGACATGGCCGAATACTGCCGTCTTGCCAGATGGACTTTGGAGAAACAGCCCAATCTTCATCTTTTTCAGGATACGGTAACCGATCTGATGCTTTCTTCCGATTCGTGTAAAATAAAGGGAGTGGCTACAGAGAGGGGACATAAGATAAGCGCCTCCGTGGTGGTCCTTACAACCGGTACTTTTATGGAAGCGACTATTTTTATAGGCGAGTACACATGCGGATCGGGAAGACTGGGCGAACCTGCAGCAATAGGTCTCGGCAAAGCTCTTCGTGAAAAGGGATTCGAAGTCGGAAGACTCAAAACCGGCACTCCGGCCAGGGTGCTTAAAAGCTCTCTGAATCTCGAGAAAATGACGGTACAGACAGGTGATATTCCGATGCTCCCTTTTTCATTCTCAAACGCCAGAATAGAGAGGCAGACCATCCCATGTCATATTACTTTTACAAACGAAGAAACTCACCGAATCATTCGTGAGAACATTCATCGTTCGCCTCTGTACGGAGGAAAGATCAAGGGGATCGGTCCGCGTTATTGCCCTTCGATAGAAGATAAGGTGATGCGTTTCCCCGATAAGAAACGTCATCAGATATTTGTCGAACCCGAAGGCCTTTACACAGAAGAGATGTATCTGAACGGATTATCTTCTTCTTTGCCCGAAGAGGTTCAGGAAAGGTTTCTGCGAACCATAGATGGCCTCGAAGACCTTGTAATAATGAAGCCCGGATATGCCGTTGAATATGATTACCTGAACCCATCGGGGCTTTTTCCCAGTCTGGAATCGAAACGAATAGGCGGTCTTTTCATTGCCGGTCAGACAAACGGTACATCCGGTTACGAAGAAGCTGCGGCCCAGGGTATAATGGCAGGAATAAATGCAGCTCTGAAACTTCAGGGTAAGCCACCTCTTATTCTATCACGAAACGAAGCTTATATAGGGGTTCTGATCGATGACCTTGTCACCCTCGGTACAAAAGAGCCTTACCGTCTTTTTACGTCGAGGGCAGAATATCGTCTTGCTCTGCGACATGACACCGCCGATTCGAGACTTATGGAAAAAGGTTACACTATCGGATTGCAGTCCGCCGAATCATGGGAAAGATTTTTAAGAAAAAAGGAAAAGATCGAAGAGATAAGAGAATTACTACGTGTGCGGAAGATTACGGGCAGAGATATAACCGACGGAAATGATCTTTCTCCGTATGTCGGAAAGAATTTAGAGACGGTTCTCAAAGATCCGCACAGACATATGCGTGATATAATTCTTCTTGATACATTTCTTGCCGATACAGACGCCGGTCTTCTGGAGCAGGTGGAACTGGAGGTAAAGTATGAGGGGTATATTGCCAAACAGGAAGCTCAGATAAAGCGATTCAAGAAAATGGAGGATATGAAAATCCCTCCCGATTTCGATTACAACGCAGTAAAGGGATTGTCTGCCGAAGCGCTCGAAAAACTCAAGCAAATCAGGCCCTTGTCTATCGGGCAGGCTCAGAGAATTCCCGGCGTAAGGTTTGCGGACGTCTCACTGCTGCTTTTCTATATCAGAAAAACCTGATGTGGGAAATATGTCGCGGAAAGATAGTTTTAATATATATGAGGCTGCTTTATAATCATCACCTATTGCAGCCGGAAGCCGATAACGATAAAATTGTCTTTGGTATCGACACATATAAAAAAAAAGAGATATCTTGTATAACTATTTAGCAACATTTATCTTTACGGAATAATTCGGGACAGAGGGACGCAATGAAAATCCAGACCTTTCGTAAACCGCATCAGTGGCTTAACTTCTGGTTAGAGAAATATTCGGAAACTCTTGTAGGTCTGAAATATAACGCTGAGACACGCAAACGTCTGTGGGCAACTCTTAAGCTGTTTCTCGAAAAACTCTCGGGAAACCCGCGTAATATACCTCTGGAAGCGGTGAAAGCGTTCGTAGAGGAGGATCCGGCCCAGCGGCTGAAGGCAATAATACTTTTCTATCGTCATATCGCACATTCAAAGCCTCATATAGAGATGCTTGAACAAATGGAATCTGTTTATGGCTCTATAGCGGGAGTGGAAGCAATCGATCCAGTTGAGCGATTTCGCAAATTTCTCGAAGAGAGCGATTCCAATCAGTCAACGATAAAAAACTACTGCGCAACGCTTTCTTCATATCTAAGATGGCTTAATGCGGATCCTACCGGCACCTCGATTTCTAAAATAGCCGAATACCGCAGATATCTTACGGAAGAGAAAAAGCTTGCCCCGGGTACCATCGAACTGCATTGTTCGGTAATCAAGCGTTTTTATAACGCCGTTATCGAAGCCCCCTGAGAATTTTTTCAATGAAGGACGTTTTTGACGGTATCTTGATGTTCAGCGGGGGGCTCGACAGCACTATTGCGGCACATTTGCTTAAAAGTCAGGGTTTGTCGATTCTTGCCATACACTTTGTACTCCCCTTCTATGCCGGCTTAGATAGAAATTACAGAAAAATTCGCTCGTTTGCTTCCGATCTGGGAATCCCTCTGAAGATCATCGAAGAGGGGGAGGAGTTCTTTGAAATGTTCAGATCGCCCCGGTTCGGATACGGCAAACGCTTCAACCCATGTCTCGATTGCAGGATAAGACGCCTGAATGAAGCCCGAAAGATAATGGAGGAAGCGGGGTCTTGTTTTGTCGCTACCGGCGAGGTCGTAGGCCAGCGTCCGAAATCCCAGAGACTGCAATGTTTACAGATGATAGAAAAGCGCACCGGCCTTAAAGGGCGGCTGTTAAGGCCGTTAAGCGCCAAACTGCTCGAGCCCACAATTTGCGAACAGGAAGGAATCGTCAACCGTGAGAGATTGCTGGCGATATCGGGCAGAAGCAGACATGAACAACTGGCTTATGCACAGACCTACGGTCTGCAGTATTTTTCACCCGCCGGAGGATGTCTTCTTACCGACGTCGGTTTTGCCAGACGCTATCGGGCCATGGCCGAAAAATATCCGGAACATACTTTCAAAGACTTCAAACTTCTTGCCTATGGCCGTCATTTCGCCATTGGAAAACGATGCAGACTTTTAGTTTCGCGCAACGAGGCGGAAAACAGAGCCATTAAAAAAATCATTTCAGAAGATGATATGGTTTTCGAAATACTCGATACGCCGGGCCCGGTTGGAATAGGCCGCGGCGAATTCTCGGAGGAAGAGTTGACAAAAGCAGCCTCTATATTGTTACGGTATTCGCGCGCTCGAAATTCGGCGGTTGTGCGTGTAAAAATATGCCTTAATGGGGGCGGCGAAAAAATACTTACCGCAGCGCCGGCCGATCACCTCACATGTGAGTCTTGCAGGATGTAATGATCAAAAAAAGAATAGGCGAGAGAAAAAAATCTGCTAAGATACTTAGATAATAATATATTTAACCATGACCGACCTTCGTCAAACCACCCACAATATCGTTGCCGCCGACTCCCGGAGCCTCGATTTTTTAGCCGACGAAAGCATTGACGTGATCGTAACTTCGCCTCCCTATCCGATGATCACAATGTGGGATGATATTTTCCGGCAATTGTCGGATGATATAGGGGGCGATCTTGCCGGAAATAACGGCATGAGAGCCTTCGAAGGGATGCATATCGAACTCGATAAGGTATGGCGCGAATGTTATCGGGTGTTGAAACCGGGCTGTTTTGCATGCGTCAATATAGGCGACGCCGTAAGGAAGATAGGGGACAATTTCCGTCTCTATTCCAATCACTCGAGAATTATAAAAAGTTTTACGGAAATGGGGTTCGATTGTCTGCCTGCCGTAATCTGGCGCAAGCAGACGAATGCCCCCAATAAGTTCATGGGATCGGGAATGCTGCCGTGCGGAGCATATACGACGCTCGAGCATGAGTTTATTCTGATTTTCCGCAAGGGCGATAGAAAAGCGTTTCGGAGCGAAGAGGATAGACAAAAAAGAATGAGGAGCGCCTTTTTCTGGGAGGAGCGGAATGTCTGGTTCTCCGACGTCTGGGATTTCAAAGGGACAAGGCAGGAATTGGCGTACGACGACAAGCCCCGTACCCGAAGCGCCGCCTTTCCGTTTGAACTTCCGTGGAGGATTATCAATATGTACTCGCTTTACGGCGATACGGTGCTCGATCCTTTTGCTGGTACTGGCACCTCTATTCTTGCGGCCATTTCTGCCGGAAGAAACAGCATCGGCGTGGATGTCGAAAAAGCTTTAACGGAACATATCGCCGGACGAATCGAAAGTTTTGCCTCCGAGGCAAACACGCCGATATTCGAAAGAACAATCCGGCATATTGAATTTGTAAAGAAGCAGGAAACCGGAAAAAGGCCCCTCCGTCATACAAACAAACCCCATGGTTTTAAGGTAATGACGTTGCAGGAAACGGAACTTCAGTTAAATTATATTTCCGACATAAGACGAATAAACAACGATTCCTTTACGGCTTCGTATGAACCATTCGGAAACCTGGCGACAGAGGAACTCTGTAGGAAGGCCGTCGAACTGGTAAGGGCTATATTTGATCAGCAAACAAGACTTATAATGGATTTTTAAATATCTGTTCAGTGGACCCATACTTTTTATTCATATCATAATAAATAAAACGCGGAGAACGCTGATCTCGCAGGTAAAAAACGCCGTAAAGGTTACCATCCGGCAAGATCGGTATTTGTTTTTTTAACCAAGAAGATCACGAAGAAAATATAAAACATATCTTTTCGACTATTACTTTACAAAATACACTAACCATAAATCAAGAATCAAAATAAAAACCACGGAGAACACGGAGAGCACGGAGAAATCCGTTTCTGTCAATCATTACCGTTTCCACTAAACTATATATTTAACCACAAAGCTCACAAAGGTTTTACGCAAAGTTCACAAAGATTTTAAAATAAAACATCTCCGATTTCTTTGTGTTCTTTATGTTTTTTTCTTTGTGAACTTAGTG
>FWPV01007207.1_pt1 | contig 20457 bp, 21 predicted proteins | sample 2228371 | NCBI WGS metagenome assembly FWPV01 (sample SAMEA103939776, study PRJEB20133) | metagenome | reverse complement strand
TGCTGAGATCAGCGATCAGCGCCTCAACGCCGTCAGCCGTCTTATGGTAGACGCACGTCCCCACCGGCACCGGAATAACGATGTCCCTGCCTCTGGCGCCGTGCTTCTTCTGCCGCCCACCGTCCCCGCCGTTCCCGGCACGGAAGTCCCTTTTATAGCTGAAAAACGTGAGGTCATTGACATTCTCATCGGCTACCAGATAGACATTACCACCGGCACCGCCGTCTCCCCCGTCGGGGCCACCCAGAGGCACGTATTTCTCCCTGCGGAAGCTTACCCTTCCGTCACCCCCTTTACCGCCCCTGACTGTGATCTCAACTCTATCCATATGCTGCTAACAGCGCTTAGTGTTACCTTACTGTTCGGTATTCCAGTCTGTAGGTATATATCTCCGGTCACTAACCATCATAAGCCCTGTGGCAACAGCCGTGTAGCCCAATTATCCGACTTGTGTGGCGATATTGCAATGGCTGAGCCGCGGCCGGTGGCTGTCCACAGAAAAAGACAGTTTTTTCCACAAAAAGTCCACAGCTAAACTGGGGTGTGGACTTTTTGTGGATGTCCCGGGGGAAAGACTGGCGACGGGGCGCTTATTTTCGCCCGAGCTGTTTCCTGAGCTGTTCGATGGAGCGTGATAGGTCGGCGTCTGTCTTGATGCTCTGCGATATTTTTCTGAAATTGTGCAACACGGTGGAATGGTCCCGGTTAAGCAGATGGCCGATTTCGGTGAAGCTACAGTGCTTTTCCTGACGCAGTAGATAGATGACCATCTGACGTGCCAGGGTGGACTGTTTATCCCTCTGTTTTCCCAGAATGGCGTCAGGGCTTATGCCGTAATGGGTGGCTACGGCATCGATCACCAGCTTGGGTGTAATTGCCGCGGGGAAGGGGCTTCTCCTTTCACCCATGTCAGCCAGGGCCTGCAGTGCCACCGTCATGTCCACCTTGCTGGCACCGGAGAGCTTGGCATAGGTGAGCACGCGGTTTAAGGCACCTTCTAGCTCGCGGACGCCGGTCTTGAACTGTATTGCCAGAAAGCGGAGCACCTCTGCGGGCACCAGCGCGTTGGCGATGGTCGCCTTGGCCGTAAGGATGGCGACGCTGGTTTCGAAATCTGGTGGTGACAGGCGCACCACCAGCCCACCGATGAGGCGGGAACTGAGCTTGTTATTGACCGCGGGGATGGTCTTGGGCAGGCAGTCCGATGTCATCACCATCTGCCCCGAGTTATGGTACAGGTCATTGAAAATATGGACCAGACATTCCTGTGTCTGCGTTTTGCCGCTGAGAAACTGGACGTCGTCTATGAGCAGGAAGTCAGTATTTCTGAAGTGTTCATGGAACTCGTCAATGCTGTTGTTTTTCAGGGCGAGTACGTACTGGTTGGTGAACTGTTCAGCGGTGGTGCATATCACCTGGAAGCCCCGCGAGCGGGCAGAATGTGCGATGGCGTGCAGCAGGTGTGTCTTGCCGGTGCCCGTTTCGCCGTAGATGAACAGCGGGTTGTATTTGCCACCGGGCGATTCCAGGACTTCCAGGGCAGCGGCATAGGCTATCCGGTTGCACTCCCCGGGAACAAAGGTCTCAAAGGTGTAGCCGGCCTTAAGGCCTCCGGGCCTGGTTCGGGGCAGGAGCCTGGTGCTTGTGCCCCCGTCAGCATAGGTCTGTGGCAGCGGAGGTGCCGGCTCGGGGGAGAGCACTGTGAACTGGACGTCAACCGGCCTGCCTATTATGTTGCTCAGTGTCCGCTTTATCAGTGAATTCAGGCGCTCCCGTAACCACTCGGCAACGAAGGCGTTGGGCACACCCACGACGAAGCTGTCTTTATTGAAGCTTACGCCTTTGGTGTCCTTTAGCCAGGTATCGTAATTCGGCTTACTTACCTGCAGTTGCAGCTGTTCCAGTGCGCTCTGCCAGATTTTTTGTGGCATATCAGTAGTTTCAGTAGTCTCCATAGGCTCGCCTAAAACGGACGAACTGCCGCGTATCTCGGTTTAGGCGCTAGCTCGGAAGCAGGACAGAGTCTGTAGCTACCCCCGCAAAACGTCCCATAAAAGGTTACCACGGGGTCTTGTTAAGGTGTCAAGGGGTGTTTTGACATAAGAGGTCGAAATGTTAAAATTTTCCGGTGCGGATACGAACCATCTTTATGGGTACGCCCCAGTTTGCCGTCCCCAGTTTGCAGGCGTTGGTAAGGGAGGGGTACGAAGTGGTGGCGGTATATACCCAGCCGGACAAAAGGGCAGGCAGAGGACAGCGACCGGCGTCGTCCCCCGTCAAGCAACTGGCATCGTCGCTGGGCATGGAGGTCGTCCAGCCAGACAGGCTCAAAGATGCTGCGGTTGTGGAGCGTCTGCGGGGTTTCAGGCCTGACCTGATCGTGGTGGCGGCTTTTGGAAAGATACTGCCGCCTGAGGTGCTGACCATGCCCAGGTTCGGTTGTCTCAATGTACACCCCTCCCTGCTGCCACGGCACCGGGGGCCTTCGCCGGTGGCGGCGGCTATCCTCAGCGGCGATGCCGTTACCGGGGTGACCATCATGCTGCTGGATGAGGGTGTCGACAGCGGCCCCATACTCAGCCAGCGGGAGGTTCCGATACTGGAGGACGATACCAGGGAATCGCTGACCGCCAGGCTTGCCGAAGCAGGTGCGCAGTTGCTCATCGAGACCATCCCTCTGTGGATAGAAGGAAAGATAGTGCCCGAAGCTCAGGACGAAGGTCGGGCAAGTTATAGCAGCGCGCTCGACAGGGGGGCGGCTGAGATTGACTGGCGGCTCCCGGCCGTAGAGCTGTGGCGACGGATACGCGCTTTCCACCCCTGGCCGGGGAGCTATACCTGGTGGCGGGGGAGGCGGTTAAAAGTGCTAAAGGCGGTGCCGCTGGACACAGACCTCTCTGCTGGAGCTGGTGAGGTGGTGGCTCTGCCACAGGGCTCACCAGCAGCGGTCGGCGTGGGCACGGGTGGGGGGATCCTGGGGCTGATCGTGGTGCAGCCGGAGGGCAAGAGACAGATGTCGGCCGAGGAGTTTGTCCGTGGCCACCGCGATTTCATCGGCAGCATACTGGTTTGACTTCAAGGCCCCTCTCCCCTAAAATCTGTATATAAGGAGGCTGATGAAATATGTTCCTGTTTGACCCGTTGTGGTTCATTATAATGCTGCCGCCGTTCATATTCATGCTCTATGCGCAGTTCAAGGTGCAGTCGGCTTTCAACAAGTACTCCAAGGTATTAAATTCCCGGCGCCTTACCGGCGTTGAGGCTGCCCAGGTCCTTCTCAGGAACAACGGGCTTACCAGTGTGAGGGTGGAGGGCACCAGGACAAGGCTCGGTGACCACTATGACCCGGCGAAGAAGGTGCTGCGTCTCTCGCCGGCGGTGGCCGGTACCCCGTCGGTGGCCGCCCTGGGGATTGTGGCGCACGAGGTGGGGCACGCCGTGCAGGACAAGACCGGCTATGCCTTCTTGAGGTTGCGGAGCACGCTGGTGCCGGCAGCGAGTGTGGGTAGCAACCTCGGTTTTGTATTTGTCCTGCTGGGCCTTATCCTGGCCGGGTTCGGTGCCAGGTTTGGCATGACCGTAATGTGGACGGGCGTGCTGCTGTTCTCCCTGGCGGTGATATTCAGCCTGGTCACCTTACCGGTGGAGTTCAATGCCAGCAACCGTGCCCGGCAGATGCTGTTCAGCAGCGGGCTGGTGACGCCTCAGGAGCAACAGGGTGCCAGCGCTGTCCTTTCAGCCGCTGCGCTCACCTACGTGGCGGCCACACTGCAGGCGCTGGCGCAGCTCTTCTATTTCGTCCTCCTTGCCCTGGGCATGGGGCGCAACAGGTAGTCCCACATCCCGGCAAACCTGCGGCGTGGCGGCTGCAGTGTTGCCAGGCGTGCCTCTGCGGACTATAATGCCTGTGAGGTTCCGCTATATCGGGTGTCCCATTGCCGGAAGAAAGAGCCGCAGACTATGATTTCGCTTCGCTCAAGGGCATAGTCGCCCGGCTGCGCAGCTCCGATGGCTGTCCCTGGGACAGGCAGCAGACGCATGCCTCTCTGCAACCGTTCCTCATCGAGGAGTGCTACGAGGTCCTGCAGGCCATCGAGGAAGGCGACCCGCAAAAGCTGTGCGAGGAACTGGGCGATCTGCTTCTGCAGATTATGCTCCATGCCCAGATAGCCTCGGAGGCGGGGCAATTTGACATCGAAGATGTGGTGGCGGGCATAGCCGGCAAACTGGTGCACCGTCACCCCCATGTCTTCGGGGACAAAAAGGCGAAAGAAGCTGAGCAGGTGGAACTGAACTGGGAGGCATTGAAGCAGGAGGAAAAAGGGGCGGAGGCGTCCCTGCTCTCGGGAGTGCCTGAGACGATGCCGGCCCTGGCTTACAGCCAGTCGGTGCAGCGCCGGGCGGCGGCGGTGGGCTTCGACTGGGAGGGCGTTGACGAGATCCTTGACAAGCTGATGGAGGAGGTCGCCGAGATAAGGCGGGCCTCCGGTCAGCAGGAGAAAGCGAAAGAGTTCGGCGACCTGCTGTTCACGCTGGCTAACATCGCTCGACGCCTGAATATAGACCTGGAGACGGCGCTCCGTTCCGCCAACCGGCGCTTCTGTCAGCGCTTCAAATATATGGAGCAGGCCTGCAGGGAACGCGGCGTCGAGCTCAGCAGCCTTTCCCTGGAAGAGCAGAATGCCCTCTGGGAAGAGGCAAAGGCGAGGTTGAAATGATGGTCGGGGCGAGAGGACTTGAACCTCCGACCTCAGCGTCCCGAACGCTGCGCGCTACCAGACTGCGCTACGCCCCGCGCCACTTATTATAAGCGGCATTGATTTTCAGGGCAAGGACGGTTAGACTGACGGTCATGAAGTATGTGGTACTGATAATCGATGGTGCTGCCGGCTGGGGGCTGGAGAGGCACGGTGGCAGGACATGCTTGGAGCTGGCCCGCACCCCAAACCTTGACGCTATGGCGAAGGAAGGAGTGGTAGGGCTGGTGCGGACCGTACCCGAGGGAATGGAACCGAGCAGCGCCTGTGCCTGCATGTCGGTGCTGGGGTACGACCCCCGCATCTACTACCGGGGGAGAAGCGCCATAGAGGCCGTAAGCCTGGGCATACCCATCGCCGGGGACGAGGTCGTCTTCCGCTGCAACCTGGTAACGGTACAGGACGGCAGGATGCGGAGCTATAGCGCGGGGCATATCAGCAGCGACGAGGCCAGGCTGCTTATCTCTGCCCTGAATGACAGGCTTGGCAGCGACGAAGTCAGGTTCTACCCCGGAGTCCGCTACCGCCACATATGCAAGATAAAGGGGCACCCGGAGGCCCTGTTAGCCGAGTGCACTCCGCCGCACGATATCCCCGACCAGCCCGTAGCTGGCTATCTGCCCAAAGGCCGGGGAAGCGGGTTTTTAAGGGAATTGATGATGCGTTCCCGGGCTGTGCTCGAGGAGCACGAGGTCAACAGGCGACGGCAGGCAAGGGGAGAGCCGCCGGCAACCATGGTCTGGCTGTTCTGGGGCGCCGGGCAGATACCCGAGATGCCGCCCTTCAGGCAGGTGTACGGACTCAAGGCAGCGCTCACTTCCGGGGTGGACCTGCTGCGCGGGCTGGCGAAGATGGCAGGCATGACGGTCCTCGATATCCCCGGTGTCACCGACGGTCTGGACAATGACTACGCCGGTCAGCTTGAGGGTGCCTTGAAGGCGCTGGAGGGCCACGACCTGGTAGCTGTCCATGTGGAGGCACCTGATGAGGCGGCCCACGTCGGGTCGGTGGAGGAGAAGGTAAAGGCCATTGAAAGGGTGGACGGCGAGATGGTGGCGCGGCTCCGCCGGGGGAATGGGCCGCTGAGGGTGCTGGTGCTCCCCGACCACCCCACGCCGATACAGCTCAGGACGCACACCGACGAGCCGGTCCCCTTCGTGCTCTGGGGAGATGGTTTTGCCTCCAGCGGCGCGGTGCGCTTTACCGAGGCCGAAGCCGGGCGGACTGGCATTTTTCTCGGCGAGGGCTATAATATAATGGCAAAATTACTCCGGGGGTGACCGATTGGCAATCGTAGTACAGAAATACGGCGGCAGCTCGGTAGCCGATGCTGAAAAAATCAAACACGTGGCACGGCGTATAGCCGCCACCAGGGACAGGGGCGATGAGGTGGTGGTGGTCGTTTCGGCGATGGGTGATACCACGGATGAGCTCATCCAGCTGGCCAGGCAGATAAACCCACGGCCGCCGGAGCGCGAGCTGGACCTGCTGCTGTCCACCGGCGAAGTGGTCTCCTGTGCCTTGATGGCTATGGCCCTGAACAACCTGGGGTATAAGGCGGTGAGCCTCACCGGTGCCCAGGCGGGGATCGAGACCGATACCAGCCACAGCAAGGCCCGCATCTTGCGTCTGGAACCCAAGCGTGTCGTCAGGGAGCTGGAGAGGGGGAATACAGTCATCGTGGCCGGCTTTCAGGGCGTCACCAGGGACATGGACGTGACCACACTGGGGCGGGGTGGCTCGGACACCACTGCGGTGGCGCTGGCGGCAGCCCTGAGGGCACAGAGGTGCGAGATATACACCGATGTTGAGGGCGTCTACACCGCTGACCCCCGCATTGTCCCGGAGGCCCGCAAGCTAAGCGAGATCGGCTATGAGGAGATGCTGGAGCTGGCGACTCTGGGGGCGAAGGTAATGCATTCCCGGGCGGTGGAGCTGGGACAGCTGTATGGCGTACCGATACTGGTGGCCTCCAGCTTCAGTGATGCGCCCGGTACCATGATTCGTGGAGGGACTGCCATGGAAGTAAGAAACAGAGTCCGAGGTATTGCCCACGATGTCAACGTGGCCAAAATAACCCTGGTGGGCGTGCCCGACCGCCCGGGGATAGCTGCGGCGGTGTTCGAGCCTCTGGCTAAGGCCAATATCAGCGTGGACACCATTGTCCAGAACGCCAGCATCAACAACATCACCGACCTGACCTTTACCGTTGCCCGCAGCGACCTGGACAAGGCGATGCCTATTGTGCGGGAGGTTGCCAGGTCCATCGGGGCAAAAGAGTGTGTGAGCGATTCCACACTGGCGAAAGTGAGCATTGTGGGGACGGGGATGCAGGGGGCACCGGGTTACGCCGCCACCATGTTTCGCGCCCTTTCTGAGCAGGGCATCAACATACAGCTCATCACCACCTCAGAGATAAGGATAACCTGCATCATCTCTGAGGACAGGGTGAAAGACGCCGTAAGGGCGCTGCACAAGGCGTTTGAGCTGGAAAAGGGGGAGCTCTAATTAAGGGCCCTTAGACGGAGACGACTTCCTTTACGCCGGAGACTTCCTGCTTCAGGATGCGCTCGATGCTGTTCTTCAGCGTCATGGTGGACATCGGACAGCCAGCACAGGCGCCTTTAAGCTTCAGGCTTACCACGCCTTCCTTGACGTCTATCAGCTCGACGTCGCCGCCATCGGCTTGCAGACTGGGCCTTATCTTCTTAAGCACATTCTCTACCTGGTCTCTCACTGCACGCTCCTTTACACTGACTCGGTGATTACAGAGTAGCACGATTTAGCCGGTATGTCAACAGCAGTTTTGTTTTTGCCGCAACCCCTTGACAAGGGATGCTTTTTTTGTCACATTAGCTGCGGTAAAATATAACGATTACGGAGGCGATGGAGGATATGCCGGACCGCGAAGAAGAGAAAGCTAAAATAAGGCGTCGGCAAAGTCAGGAAGCGATATCTCTGGCGATGCAGAACCGCTGGCAGGAGGCGGTGGCGGTAAACCAGAGTATAATCGAACTCTTCCCCACCGATGTCGACGCCTATAACCGTCTGGGCAGGGCCTACATGGAACTTGGCGAATATGCTAAGGCCAAGCAGGCTTATGCCAAGGTCCTGGAGCTTGACCCCAACAATTCCATCGCCCAGAAGAACCTGCAGCGCCTGTCCCTGTTACCTGATAGGAAGGTTGAGGTGAAGGAGGAACGCCATGAGGTCTCACCCAGCGCCTTTATCAGCGAGATGGGGAAGACGGGCATCGTCAACCTCCGGGAGCCGGGTGCGCGGGAGGTCCTGGCAAAGATGGCGCCCGGCGACCAGGTGATATTGAAGGTGAGGGGGCAGCAGCTCATTGTCGAGAACGAGCACGGGGAGTACCTCGGTCTGGTGGAGCCGCCGCACGGTCTCCGCCTCGCCAGGCTGATGCTGGGCGGGAACCGCTATGCCGGTGCCATTGTAAGCATCGACACCCACGGCGTGAGGGTTATCATCAGGGAGACATTCCAGCACCCCAGTCAAGTCGGTAAGCCCTCTTTCCCGGTGAAGGCTGTGGAGGGCTTTCAGCCACATGTGAAGGAGAGCCTGCTCCGGAGCGAGGCTGAGGAGGAAGAGGAGATTGAGGAGGCTGAACTGATGGAGCTTGAGGAGGGGGAGCTGTTGCCCGAGGGCTTCTCTATTTTTGAAGGGGTGCCCGCGGAGGAGGAGCCCATGATCGAAGGGCAACTTTTTGAAGAGCGGTAGACGTCCTTCCCGTCGGGAGTAGAGAGGATGAACACGGAAGCTGGTGTGATCAAGCCGGTGCTCATTGAGGAGGAGATGAAAAACTCCTACCTCGACTATGCCATGAGCGTGATAGTATCACGCGCCCTCCCCGATGTCCGCGATGGTCTCAAGCCGGTGCAGCGGCGCATCCTCTACGCCATGGACGAGCTCGGCCTCAGGTACAACAGCCCTTACAAGAAGAGCGCCCGTATAGTCGGTGAGGTCCTGGGTAAATATCACCCCCACGGCGATGCCCCTGTCTATGAGGCCATGGTGCGGATGGCGCAGGACTTCACCATGCGTTATCCCCTGGTCGACGGGCAGGGGAATTTCGGCAGCATGGACGATGATCCACCGGCAGCCATGCGTTATACCGAGGCACGGCTGGCAAGAATAGCCGAAGAGATGCTGGTGGATATCGACAGGGACACCGTCGATTTTATGCCCAACTTTGACGACAGCCTGAAGGAGCCGGTTGTCCTGCCCGCCAGGCTGCCCAATCTGCTGGTCAACGGTTCATCGGGGATTGCCGTAGGCATGGCCACCAATATCCCGCCACACAACCTGGCCGAGGTGTGCGATGCCATCAGCTATCTAATCGAAAACCCCGAGGCTGACATAGATGAACTGATAGCAATCGTCAAGGGCCCCGATTTCCCCACCGGTGGCATTGTGCTTGGCGGCGAAGGCATCAGGAATGCCTACGCTACCGGGCAGGGCAAGGTGGTTGTCCGGGCTAAGATCACCGAGGAGACCACCAAGGGCGGGCGTCACAACCTGGTGATTACCGAGCTCCCCTACCAGACGAACAAAGCGGCACTGGTGGAAAAAATAGCCGAGCTGGCGCGGGAGAGGCGGATCGAGGGCATCGCCGAGGTCAGGGACGAATCGGACAGGCATGGCATGAGGATAGTGGTCGGCTTGCGGAAGGATGCCCAGGCGGGCAAGGTGATAAACAACCTGTACAAACATACCGCCATGCAGTCGGCCTTCTTCATCAATATGCTGGCGCTGGTCGATGGGCAGCCCCAGGTCGTCAGTCTGAAGGAGGCGTTGAACTGTTACATAGACTTCCGCCGCCAGGTTATCACCCGCCGTTCCCAGTTTGAGCTGCAGAAGGCGAGGGACAGGGCACACATTCTGGAAGGCTTCAGGATCGCCCTTGACCATCTTGAGGACATCGTGCAGACCATCCGCAAAGCAGAGACGGCGGAGGCGGCCCGCACCGCTTTGATGGAGAAGTTCGGACTCAGCCAGGCGCAGGCACAGGCGATACTCGATATGCAGCTGCGCCGTCTGGCACGGCTGGAACAGCAAAAGGTAATGGACGAGTATGCTGAGGTGGTGAAAAACATCGCCTATCTGGAGGACCTCCTGGCTAACCCCAAGAAGATACTGTTCCTCATCCAGCAGGATGTGATGGAGCTGAAGAAGGAATACGGTGACGAACGGCGCACCATGATCAGCAGCGAGGAAGTGGAGCAGTTTCAGGAGGAGGACCTGATACCGCATCAGGACGTGGTGATAACGGTGAGCGAGCAGGGCTATATCAAGCGCACCCCGGTGGCCGCTTATCAGAAGCAGCATCGGGGCGGGGTGGGCGTGACCGGCATGGTCACCCGCGATACCGACATGGTGAGGCACTGTGTGGTGGCCGATACCCATGACGACCTGTTCTTGTTCACCAACCGAGGGAAGGCATATAAGCTCAAGGTATATAACATCCCGCATGACAGCTCCCGGGCTGCCAAGGGGACTGCGCTTGCCGGTCTGATATCAATCGACCCCAAAGAGCAGGTCACCGCTGTGGTGGCGGCGAAGTCGTTGCCCGACGAGGCTTTTGTGGTTATGGCCACCTCGATGGGCGTGGTGAAGAAGACTAAACTGGAAAACTTCGCCTCGGTGCGGAGCAGCGGCATCATCGCCATGAAGCTGAGGGGCGGCGAGGAACTGGTGGCGGCCGATATAGTGGGTGATAAGGATGAGGTGGTGCTGGTAACACGTAACGGGCAGGCGATCAGGTTTGCGGTGACGGGGCTGAGGTCGGCATCCCGGACAAGCGGTGGGGTCCGGGGCATCAGGCTTGAAGCTGGCGACTCGGTGGTGGCGATGGTCACGGTGAGCGCCGGCGCCGACTTACTTACGGTTACCGAAAAGGGCTTCGGCAAGCGCACCCCGATAAAGAACTTCCCCACCCACCGCAAGGGCGGCAAGGGCGTCATGGCCCATCGCCTTAACGAAAAGACGGGCAAGCTGGTGGCAGCAAGGCTGGTGGTCCCCAGCCAGCATATCATCATCATTTCCACCAGGGGCAGCGTCATCCGTATACCTGTGGGAGAGGAGGTCGCCTGTCTGGGCAGGGCCACGCTCGGGGTACACTTGAAGCGCCTCGAGGCAGACGATAGGGTGGCTTCGGTAGCTTGTATCGAGCGAGCTGAGGACAGGGAGGGGGAGTAGTCCCAGCCCTGGCGGTGATGGAAAGAATAGTACATCTTCTTCAGGAGTTCGGCCTCACCTTTGTTCCGCTCTTTGTGGCTATGGACGCGGTGGGCACCCTGCCCATCCTGGTGCCGCTGATGCAGGACATGAAGCCATTCGAGCGGCGCAGAGTGGTGCGACTGGCAATGATTACTGCTCTGGGTCTGGGACTGGGCTTTGTGGCCATAGGCAAGGGCATCTTCCTCTTCCTGGGCATCGAGGTGGCTGATTTTCTGGTGGCCGGCGGTCTTATTCTACTGATTCTGGCGGTCAAAGAGCTCACCGCTGGCAGGATGATAGAGGCCCAGGCCTCGCTGGGGGCGGAGTTGCTGGGAGTGGTCCCCATCGGGACACCGCTGGTAGTCGGCCCGGCGGTGCTTACCACGTTGCTGATTCTAATCGACCAGTACCCGCTGGCGATTGTCATTGCCTCCTTCATCCTTAATCTGGCTATCGCCTGGGTGCTGTTCGCTCAGGCAGGCCGCGTGGTGTCCTTTCTGGGGAAAGGTGGTGTCAGCGCCATATCAAAGGTGGTCAGCCTGTTTCTGGCGGCCATAGCCATCAAGATGATCCGCCAGGGCTTGCTCGGCATATGGGGCTAAGTTTGGGCCCTTTAGTTCAAAGTTATCTCGGGCTTGGTCTATAATATTAGGGGCTACTGTTATGCACAGGACTACGAGGAGGGAGGAAATGGTCGAACTCAGGAGCGACTGGACAGAGATTGTGGTCACCATGCACCGGGAGATGGAGCGGCTGCTGGACGATTTTTCCAGCCGTAAGCCGCCGGCGGTAAGGTTTTCCCCGAGGACATGGGCGCCGGCGGTGGACGTATTCGAGACGGCTGACGAGGTGGTGGCCATCTTTGAGCTCGCCGGTGTCAGGGAAGACCAGCTGGAAGTGGAGGTGTACGGCAAGGAACTCATCGTCAGGGGCGAGCGACGGGACGTGAAGCAGGGGATCAGTCGTAGCTATACGCAGATGGAGATACTCTGGGGGCCCTTCGAGCGCAGGGTCACATTGCCGGCGGCGGTCGAGGTGGAGAATACCAAGGCGTTCTATGAAAACGGTTTTCTGGAAGTCGTCCTGCCCAAGGTAAAGGTCGAGGTGCGGCGGCGGGTGCAGATAAAGGGCGAATAACTTTTCTGTGAGGGAAATATGTAGGTAAAAGAGGAAGCGAAAGGGACCAGGGAGAAGTTCCATATACCCGAGGAGATGCCCGTGTTCCCCAGCGGTCAGACGGTGGTATATCCGGCCATCATAATCCCGCTGGGCACCGCTGAGGAGAAACTGGTGAGGCTTGTGGACGAGGCAGCCAGCAAGGACAAGTTTGTCGGCTTCTTCGCCCAGCGCCCGGGCTCGGAGGCACCTCTGCCCGAGAGCCTGTATTCTGTGGGCACGGTGGCTGTCATTGCCCGCATGTTCAAGTTGCCCGACGGCTCCATAAGGGCGTTCTTCCAGGGGATCTCTCGCGCCAGGATCAAGGAGATAACCCAGGTGGAGCCGTATTTGAAGGCAAAGATCGAGGTACTTGAAGACCGGGTGGAGAGGACTACGGAGCTGGAGGCGCTGACCAAGAACCTGCTCAGCCTTTTTCAGAGGGCTGTGGAGCTGGCACCCAATCTGCCGGCTGAGCTCGGCATCGCTGCCCTCAACATCGCCGAGCCGGGCACGCTGGCCGACTTCGTTGCCGCCCATATCAGCCTCAAACCGGAGGAGGCGCAGGAGATACTGGAGACGCTGGATGTAAGCGAGCGGATAAAGAAGCTGACTGCCTTTCTCAACCGCGAGCTCGAGGTGCTGGAGCTGGGCAGTAAAATCCAGTCTCAGGTAAAGCAGGAGATGGACAAGGCGCAGCGGGAATATTTCCTCCGGGAGCAGTTGAAGGCGATCCAGAAGGAGCTGGGCGAGCTTGATGAGCGGACCATGGAGATAAATGAGCTGAGGACGAAGATAGCCGAGGCTAACATGCCCCCCGAAGCGCAGAAGGAGGCGGAGCGGGAGCTCGACCGGCTGGCGAAGATGCCGCCGGCGGCCGCCGAATATACCGTATCACGCACCTACCTCGACTGGCTCATCAGCTTGCCATGGTCGAAAAGCACCGAGGACAACCTGGATATCGCCAAAGCTGCCCAGGTCCTGGACGAGGACCATTACGACCTGGAAAAGGTGAAGGAGAGGATACTCGACTATCTGGCGGTGCGGAAGCTGAAGCCGGATATGAAGGGCCCCATATTGTGCTTCGTGGGGCCGCCGGGCACGGGCAAGACCTCCGTGGGGCAGTCCATCGCCCGGGCTTTGGGGAGGAAGTTTGTGCGCATGTCGCTGGGTGGCATCCGCGATGAGGCTGACATACGCGGGCACCGGCGTACCTATGTCGGCGCCCTGCCCGGAAGGATCATACAGGGCTTACGTCGGGCTGAGTCCAACAACCCGGTGTTTATGCTCGATGAGATAGATAAGGTGGGCGCCGATTTTCGGGGCGACCCCTCCGCCGCCCTGCTGGAGGTCCTCGACCCGGAGCAGAACTATGCCTTCGTGGACCACTACCTGGATGTCCCCTTCGACCTGTCCAAGGTCATGTTCATCACCACGGCGAACATCACCGATACCATTCCGCCGGCGCTGCGCGACCGGATGGAGGTGCTGGAACTCCCCGGATACACCGAGCAGGAAAAACTTCAAATTGCCAGAAAGTACCTCATCCCCAGGCAGCTAAAGGAGAACGGTCTCAGCGCTGAGAGGCTGGAGATAAGCGATGATGCCATCCTGGCGATCATCCGTAACTATACCCGGGAAGCCGGGGTGCGCAACCTGGAGCGGGAGATAGGGGCGATCTGCCGCAAGGTCGCCCGGCGCATGGCCCAGGGTTTCGACGGTCAGGTGACGGTGACGCCGGACAGGCTGCAGGAATATCTCGGGGTAAGGAAGTTCCTTCATGAAGTGGCAGAACGGCAGGACGAGGTCGGCGTGGCTACAGGGCTGGCGTGGACGCCGGCGGGCGGCGACGTCATCTTCGTGGAAGCGGCGCTGGTGCCGGGCAGGGGTAACCTGATCTTGACGGGAAAGCTGGGCGACGTCATGCAGGAGTCGGCAAAGGCGGCGCTGACCTATGCCCGTTCCAAGACCGGTGCCCTGGGCGTGCCCGATGACTTCTATGAGAAAAAGGATGTCCATATCCACGTCCCGGCGGGCGCCATTCCCAAGGACGGTCCTTCGGCAGGGATCACTATGGCGGTGGCCCTGGTCTCAGCCCTTACCGGTAGACCGGTGAACCGGGAGATAGCCATGACCGGCGAGATCACCCTCCGGGGTAAAGTCCTGCCCGTGGGCGGCATAAAAGAGAAGGTGCTGGCGGCGCACCGCGCCGGCATCAAGAGGGTGGTGCTGCCCAAGGAGAACGAGAAGGACCTGGAAGAGGTGCCCGAGGAGATCAAGCAGAAACTGGACTTCATTTTCGCCGAGGACATCGACGGCGCGCTGGCAGTAGCCTTGAAAGACGGGAGGGCAGCATAGCTATGAAACTGGTGTTTGTCCACGGTGCCGGGAATACCGGACGGGTCTGGTACTACCAGACCGGGTACTTCCCTGATTCAGACGCCGTTACCCTGCCAAACCATTCCGGGGACAGGCCCTTCACCAGTATCGAACAGTACACCGAGTGGCTCCATGATTATATCCGTACCAGAGGTTACCGCAAGCCGGTGATCGTCGGACATTCCATGGGTGGTGCCATCGCCCAGAGGTATGCCCTGGACTATCCCTCAGAAATTAGCGGGCTTGTCCTCATTGCCACCGGTGCCAGGTTGCGTGTCAGGCCAGATTTCCTGCAGGCGATGGAGAATGCCGTGAATGCCCCGCCGGAGGAGGCAAGGAGGTTGGTGGAGCCGTTCTATAGCCGTGTCCCCGCCGAGGTGAGGGAGATGATAGTCAACGATGTGGTCAACATCGGCGTGGCGGCACGGTTGAACGGTTTCAGGTGCTGTGACCGCTTCGATATCATGGACAAAGTGCACCTCATCAGGGTGCCCACTCTGGTCATCTCCGGCACCGATGATGTGATGACGCCGCTCAAATATGCCCGCTACCTGGCTGAGAAAATAGAGGGCGCCAGGCTGGTGGTCATCGAGGGCACCACTCACTTTGTCTTTCTGGAAAAGCCTGACGAGGTGAATAAGGCTATCGATGAGTTTGTGCGGAGCCTCGGGGGCTAGCGCCTCTCCGGTGCCGGAGCGGCCCTTGAACACATGCGGCGGTAAGTTACAGACTGCGGTGGCTTACTTATGAGACTTGGTGTGCTTTCTGACACCCATGTACACAGGGTGGAGGAGCTGCATCCCGGGATTATCGCCGGGCTCAGCGGTGTGGACCTCATCGTCCACTGCGGTGATTTTGTCGGCATCGGGGTGCTGGAGGGGCTGAGGCGGATGGGCGAGGTGAAGGCGGTGCGCGGCAATATGGACACGCTGGCGGTGAGGGAGGTCCTCCCGGAAAAGGAGGTGTTCATCGTCGCCGGTAAGAAGGTGGGGCTGGTACACGGCTGGGGGGCCCCCATAGGTATCGAGGACAGGGTGCGCCGGCTGTTCGACGATGTCGATATCATCCTCTTCGGACACAGCCACTGGGCGAAGTGCGAGCGCATCGGTGACATCTTTTTCTTCAACCCCGGCCCGGGCTCGCGCTCCTATGGCATCATCACCATCGGGGAAGACGTCGGCGGGGAGATAATCAAGGTGGGCTGATGCCCCGGTGAGGGATACCGTATGCAGAGCGGAGAGACCTTGAAGCCGTGGCCCGAGCTCCCATCTCTGGACCGACCGGAGATATTGCAGTTCGTTTTCTATCCCCGCCGTGACCGTCTGCCCGACCTGCCCGCTTCCAACGTTATGTCGGGCAGAATTCCCGTGGCCGGCGGGGTGGCTGTTTCCTTCGCCTTCTATTTCGGCAGTAGAAAGTACCCCAACATACTGTTCTTTCACGGCAACGGCGAGCTGGCCAGCGACTATATTGATATCGGTGCCGTTTTCAATAGCATTGGGATAAATTTGTTTGTGGCTGATTACCGCGGTTACGGCAGGAGCGACGGCAAGCCCACGCTCAGCGATATGATTACCGATGCCCACCGTATCTTTGCCGGCTTCAAGAAGGTGCTGAAGGACAACAATTTTTCCGGGAAGCTGTTTGTCATGGGGCGTTCGCTGGGGAGTGCCTCTGCAATCGAGCTCGGTTACCATTACCAGGCGGAGCTCAGCGGCCTGATTATCGAGAGCGGGTTTATCAACATCTTTAACCTCCTCTCCTACCTCGGCTTCCCCCTGGGCTCCCTGGGCATTGCCCTCCCCGAAGAGCCCTCCGGCGTGCGGCTTGCCCGCCAGCTCCGCGTGCCGTCCCTGGTGATTCACGGAGAGCATGACCGCATCGTACCCTTGGAGGAGGGGAGGTCGCTGTACGCAAACATCGGGGCGGAAGACAAACAGATGGTGGTCATCCCCGGGGTTGACCACAACACCATCTTTTCTGGTGGTATGGGACGCTATCTTGGTGCGCTCAAAGGTTTCGTTGACGCACATATCTAACTGCTGGCAGGCCTGTGCGCCTGTTCCATCCGGATGGTACCATTGTGATAAACTGTAAAGACGGGCGATGGCGCAGGAACTGGGCAGAATAACCAGACCGGAGGTTGACAGCTTCAAAGCGGGGAGGAGACTGTTCCTCGTCCCCCTGATATACCCTTTCGCCGATGCCCCCGCTGAGTACCTGGAAAAATTTGAGCTCTACTGGAAGCAGGTCGAGGAGCACATCGCCAACCTCGAGGTGAAGCTGGGAAAGGTGGTGCGTGTCTACCACGAGACCGTAAGTGCCGGCGGTGAAGAGGGCTTAAAGGTACTGGAGAGGCTCAATCCGCGCAGCTGCCAGATCGCCCGACAGAAGTGCCAGGACGGCGCCCAGCTTGAGGCGCTGGAGGCCAGGGAACTTGTGGCTGAGTGCCTGGACTGGGAGAGGTGTCTGCTGGTGGGACTGGCGAGCGAGGCTGCCGTCCAGAAGGTCTCCCAGTTCTATATGGAAGCGGCACGGAAGAGGTACGAGTATATCAGCAAACGGATAGACGAGACCCTGAATGACGGAGAGGTGGCTGTGCTGTTCATCCGGGAGGGGCATATGGTGCAGTTTCCCCAAAATGTGGACGTCTTCAGCGTGGCGCCGCCGGCGCTTAACGAAATTCACCGCTGGCTGCGCGACCACTCCCGGAGCGCCGGGGCAAAATCGGAAGCCGGCGAGTGAGCTGTGATTTGAGTGCTGGTTGAAGACGGAAGATGGGCAAGGACTATTATCAGATACTGGGCGTCCCGCGGAGCGCCAGCGACGAGGAGATAAAGAAGGCTTACCGCAGGCTGGCGATGCAGTACCACCCCGACCGCAACCCCGGGCGGGAAAAGTGGGCCAATGAGAAGTTCAAAGAGATAAACGAGGCCTATGCCGTGCTGGGCAACCCCGAGAAGAGGCGTCAGTACGACCAGTTCGGCACGGTAGGTGCGCCGGGTGACATCTTCGGCAGTGCCACCACCAGGACGACATTCGAGGATCTGCTACGTGACTTCCAGGGCGCGGGACTCGGCTTCGATTTCCTCGATGAAATATTCGGCGGGCTGCTCAAGGGCAGGGGCGCTACATTCAGGGTGTTCACCACCGGCCCCGGCGGGGTCAGGTACGGTACCGGCGGCATAGACCTCGACCAGATATTGCGCCAGGCGGCGCAGACACAGAGGACACAGCGCCAGAACGTCCACTATGAGTTGACCATAACCCCGCAGCAGGCAGCCAGCGGCGTGGAAAAGGTGCTGGTGAGGAAAGGCAAGCGGCTCAAGGTCAGGATACCCGCCGGGGTCAAAGATGGGACGAAGGTCAAGCTGACCAACGCCCGTCAGAAGACCGATGGCATCCCCGGCGACATCATAATCCATGTCAGGGTCAAGGGTGCGGCTTAGCCTTGCCGTGGTATAATGGGCTCTAGGGTGTAAAAATAAGGAGGCGATAGATGGCCGATGTTGAGGAGTTGATTAAGGCAACCCTGGGGCAGATTGAGAAGGTACTGGACTCGAGGACGGTTATCGGTGAGCCGATAACGGTGGGGGAGACCACCCTGATCCCTTTGCTCAGCGTGGGTCTGGGGTTCGGGGCCGGCGGCGCTGAGGGTAAGGGAGAGACCGCCGGTACCGCCACCGCCGGCGGTGCCGGTGTGAAGCCGATCGCGGTCATCGTGGTTACCAGGGAAGGCGCCAGGATAGAGCCGATAAAGGGTGGCCTGGCGTCAGCCATTGAGAAGCTCACCGAAACATTGCCCGATGTCGCGGCGAAGATAGCTGAGAAGTGGGGAACAGGTAAGAGCAAGCCAGAGGAGTAGCCGGCTTGCTTGGTGTCATCGTCCTGCTCAGCTTTACAGCGCTGATCGTATTCTGCATCTCGTTGCCACTGGAGATAGCGCTACGTCTTGACCTCAATGACAGGGTGAAGTTCAAGATGGGTGTCATATGGCTGTTCGGCCTGGTGAAGAGGGAGATACGGCGGGGAGATGGCGCTGCCACTGCCATAACCGCACCGCGCCGGGGGAGCGGTGCGTATAGCGACCCTGCCAGGGTGTTTGCAAGCGTTTGGCGGGTCAAGGGGCTGCCGGGACGGCTTTTCCACCTGCTGAAAAGCTGTCTCAAAGGACTGAGGCTGAAGGAACTTGTTGCCCGGCTGAAAGTAGGGCTGGACAGCCCCGCCGATACCGGGCTGCTTTTTGCCTATCTGTCACCGCTGGTGCTGATGGGACTGTTTCCTCGCTGCGATATAGGCATCGAGCCCTTGTTTGAAGGCGATGCCGTTGTCCGGGGCTATCTGGACGCCGTGGTCAGCGTGCGGCCGGCGCGCCTCCTTCTGGCCGTAGCCGGCTTTGTTTTTTCGCTCCCCGTCATCAGGGCCGTTGCCGCTGCACTCAGGGAGAGATGGAGAGGAAGGTCAAGACCGAAGCGCCTGTGTCCGTCGGCGGCATAACCATCGTGCCCGTGGTTGAGCTGCGCCTTGGCTGCCGCCGTGCCAGCAGGCGCCTTTTTTTCTCCGCGGTGAAGCAGCCGCGGGCGGTGCTGATAACCACTGACGGGAGGTGGCGTGCGTTCGCTCCCGATGGGAGGGAACTCCCTCTTGATGAGGTTCTGGCGGAGGTTTCAAGTTCCGGGTCCGGGCTGTTTTCAGACGAGGACGGTTAGCGCTGCGGGCATTATGGTGAAATGTGCCGGTGCCTCGCCCAGCAGCTCTCCGTCCGCCTGCACCGCCATGCCCACCGCGGGCCGTACCTCCACTGCCCGCGCCCTGGTGAGCGTGACCTTGGGGTGGGTGAGGTGGGTGCCCCGGTATATCCTGGGCAGGGAGATAAGCAGGTCTGGCTTGGCGCCGGCAGCATGCCGCCGCCGGCGTATTTACCGTTGTTCAACAGCACGGTGCATACCTTTCTGGAGCCGAACTGCCCGTCTATCACCAGGGTGACATCCCTGTTCTCATAGGTGAATAGCGTGGTCAGCAGCCCCATGAGGTAGGAAGGCATATCACCGAGCGCCTTGTACTTCTCTGTGGTAGCCCTGACTATCTCGGCATCGAAGCCCAAGCCGGCGAAGTTGACGAACAGACGCTTTGTCGGCTTTCCCTTGCTCAGGTATTCGGCGATGCCCAGGTCCACCACCATTTTGCCCTGCGGGCTGGCGACACGCTGGCAGGCCTGACGGTAGTGGCGGGGGATGCCCAGGGTGCGGATGTAGTCGGCACCGGTGCCGGTGTTGATGATCGCCACCGCCACATGCGCCAGCCCCCCTCCGTTGTAGATGCCGTTTACTATCTCGTTGAGGGTGCCGTCGCCCCCCACCGATACCACCACCTCACAGCCCCTGTCCACGGCGGATTTTGCCAGCTCCATGCCATGCCCCGGGGCTGCGGTGATTTCAAAGTCGAAGTCCACCCCCAGCGCCTCCAGCTCCTGCTTGATGCGGGGCCATTTCTTCACCGTCTTGCCGGCGCCGGCTGCCGGATTCACAATTACCTTTGTCCTCTTGCCCATTAGCCGTCCTCTCTTTGGGTCGCTAGTGGTCGGTGCGGTGTCCATCCATCTAGTATAACACAGCCGTCAGTATAACTAGCACCGCGTGTGCTTGTCCAGTAGACCAGTGACACGTCAGTGTCAAGTTTCTGAGACCACAAGGACAGGCTTCCATCCCGCATATGTTATCCTCTCCCTAGACTGGAGGACTATATGAGACCAGCGCCAGCGTGGATATCCGTAAGACATATTCTCTCCTTGGCGGCAGGACTATCTCCTACCCTCTCCCTGGTGGGAGGACTATATGATAGCAACAAGCGCAGCAAACGCTGCTATCGCACCCTCTCCCTGGCGGGAGGACTATATCTTACCCTCTCCCTTTACGGGAGAGGGTTAGGGTGA
>FWPV01007206.1_pt1 | contig 20461 bp, 16 predicted proteins | sample 2228371 | NCBI WGS metagenome assembly FWPV01 (sample SAMEA103939776, study PRJEB20133) | metagenome | reverse complement strand
GGACCGAGACGGATGCCGTGCTGGACAGTTGGCTCGCGGTGGAATCGGTCAAGCGCCTGGACGAGTGGGGCAGTGCCCTCACCCGCCCCCTGACCCGCGAGCTGGAAATCGTGCCCTTGCACGACCCCATGCGCTTGAAGGTCGGCGACAAGCTGCGCCTCGTCGTGACCCTGGACGGCCGACCGGCGGCCGGGGCGACCGTGGCCTATTTCGGCCATCCGCGCGGGGTGAGCGGCGCCGACGGCCAGGTCAACGTGCGCCTGCTGCAAGGCGGCTTCCAGCTCGTCCAGGCGAGCCTCACACTGCCGCTGGCGGACGGCAAGGCGGACCGCCTGGTGCAGACCACGGCGCTGCAGTTCGAGATCGAGCCATGAGCCGGCTCCTCTGGTTGCTGGCCTGGCTCGCCACCGGCCTCCCGGCTTGGGCTCACGACCTGCAATACACCGTCAGCGAAGGCCAGGCGGTGGTGGTGCGGCTCTCCTATGCCGACGACTCCCCCTTTGCCTTCGAAGGTTACGAGATCTACCCCGATGGCGAAAAACTGCCCGTCCAGGTGGGGCGCACCGATGCCCGCGGGCGCATCGCCTTCCTGCCGGAGAAGGCCGGCCGCTGGCGCATCCAGGCCATGTCCGAGGACGGTCACGGTGCGAGCTTCACCCTCACCACGGACGCCGCCGCCGGTGTGGTCGGCAGCGACAAACCCGTCTATGAGCGCTACGGTCGCATCGTGGCGGGCGTGGCCCTGATCCTGGGCCTGTTCGGATTCCTGAGCCTCTTCCTTAAGCGAAAAGGTCCATGAAACGCCCATTCCTCATCCTCCTCGCCCTCGCCGCCCCCTGCGCCCTAACCCACCACGTCCTCGCCCACCACGGCGTGGCCTCCCTGGGGGCCGCCGGCCTGGAGGGCCCCGGCGCGCCGGTGGAGACCTCCAGCTCCGCCACCCTACCCCAGGGCAAATGGCTGGGCTATCTCAAGCTGGATCATGCCCAATACCGCACCTATGACCCGGTCGACCGGACCGAGGCCGACCATGCCCAGTACTGGATGCTGGGGCTGGGCTACGGCTTCACACCGTGGTTTTCCGCCTATGTCTTCCAGCCTTACAACATCAAGAAGGACGAGCCGGACGGTTTCATGAGCCGAGGCCTCACCGACCTCACCCTGATGGGCGTGCTGGGCTTCAAGTACGACGAGGGGCTGCGGCTCACCCCCGCCAACGAGAGCCTGGACGACCTGATGGACTGGCACTTCACGGTCTATGGCGGCCTCACCCTGCCCACCGGGGATGCCAACCACAGGCTACGAGACGGCAGCATCGACCCCAGCATGTCCTTGGGCTTCGGCAAGCCAAGCTTCAGCTACGGGCTCACCGCCACCAAACAGGTCGGCAGCGATACCACTCTCGTCTTCGAGCTGGGGCAGATGCGCTTCCAGACCTACCGCTACGACGATGGCGCTCGCATGCGCTTCGGTACCGAGACCCGCCTGAACGCCGCCCTCGCCAGGCGCCTTGCGCGCCTACCCGACAGCCGCTTCCGCCTGGACGGCAACGTGGAGCTCAACTTCCTGCGCCTTACGCGGGATGCGAAAAACGGCGTCAAGCTTGAAGCCACCGGCGGCGACATGCTCTACGGCGTGCTGGGCGCGCGGCTATACAAGGACGACATGAGCCTGGGCCTGGCCGTGAAACGAACCATCTGGACGGCGCTCAACGAAGAACCCGCGATACCGCCTTCTCGCCACCGTCTCCAAACTCTTCTGAAAGGGAAAGCGGCAAGCGAGCATCCGGGGTAAGGAAGGCACATGCAGTCCTCAGTCTTCTGTCCTCTGTCCCCTGTCCCCTGAAATGCATATCCCCGACGGCTTCCTCTCCCCCCAGACCTATCTGCCCGCCTATGCCCTGGCGGCCGGTCTCTGGTGGGCGGGGATGCGCCGCCTGCGGCGGGAGCTGGATGCCGACACCCTGCCTTATCTGGCCGTGCTCACGGCCCTGTCCTTCGTGCTCATGCTGCTGGCCCTGCCCCTGCCGGGGGGCACCACCGTGCATGCGGCAGGCATCGCCCTGCTGGCGGTGAACTTCGGGGTCTGGCTCGCCTTCCTGGCGGTGTCCCTGGTGCTCACCCTGCAGGCCCTGCTCTTCGGCGACGGCGGCATCACCGCCCTGGCGGTGAACGCCCTGGCCATGGGCTTCGTGGGCAGTGCCGGCGCCTGGCTGGTCTGGCGGCTCCTCGCCCCCGTGCAGGAAGTGCTGGCCCTGTTCGCCGCCGGCTGGGTGTCGGTGGTGCTGCCGGCCCTGCTGGTGGCCCTGGTGCTGGGCATCCAGCCCGCCATCGCCCACGATGCCGCGGGCAAACCCCTGTTCTTTCCCTTCGACCTCAGCATCACCCTCCCCGCCGTCCTCCTGCCCCATGTCCTGGTGGGGGTGGGCGAAGGGGTGCTCACCTGGCTCGGCACGGGCTATCTGCGACGACTCAGGCTGCGCCACACCGCATGAACCAGGCGCACTGGCAGCTTGCCGGCTACATCGCCACGGTCGTCGTCTTCACCCTGGTGCACGACCCCGCCTGGCTCGCCCTGGGCCTGGCCGGCGTGCTGCTCCTGGCCGGCCGCGAGGTCCCCGTCCTGCTGCGCCAGACGTTCCGGGTCATCCTGCCGTTCATCCTGGTGGTGAGCCTGGGCTACCTGCTGCTCGCCCGTCTGGAGTCGCTCTCGCCTTGGGAGACCCTGCTGCGCCTCAACCTGCGGGTGCTCGTCCTCACCCTCCTCACCCTTCTGTTCATCCGCCGGGTCAACCTGTTCCGGGCCCTGGATTTCTCGCCGCACCTCGTCTGGCTGCTGGGTCTGGCCTACAGCCAGGCCATGAGCTTCCGGCGCATGCACGCAGATTTCCACCTCGCCCTCACGAGCCGGTCCATCGTCCGTCCGGGCCTACGCGACCGCTACCGGGCGAGCGCGGCGGCGGCCGCCTGGTTCATGGACAAGAGCCTGGCCGCTGCCAGGGAGACCGCCCAGGCCCTGCGCGCCCGGGGCTTCTTCCGGGATTGAGCACCTGCCTCCTCCAACCCCCGGCCGCACACCCCGAGGTGGCACCGCCCCGCGCCCGGCTCATGATGAAATAATTGCCCCATGTCCCATACACAGCCGAACCGCCGCAAGGGCGGCTGACCCAAAGACGGAGGCCGGCGCGTGCTGGAGGCAAAAGGCATCTGTCACGACTACCGGGGCACCCCTGCCCTGGTGGACATCCATTTCTATATCCTGGCCGGGGAGAAGGTGGTATTGCTGGGGGCCAACGGCACGGGCAAATCCACCCTGCTCAAGATCCTGGCGGGGCTCCTGGCGCCGCGGGCGGGCTGCTGCCTCTACCAGGGGGAGCCGCTCACCCCCGCCCGGCTCAGGGATCCGGCCTTTCAGCGCCGTTTCCGCGCCGAGGTGGCCCTGCTGTTCCAGAACCCGGATGCCATGCTGTTCAACCCCACGGTCTACGACGAGATCGCCTTCGGTCCGCGCCAGCTGGGGCTGCCCGACGTGGACGCGCGGGTACGTCACTGGGCCGGGGTGATGGGGCTCACACCCCATCTGGAGCGGCTCCCCTTCGGCCTTTCGGGCGGCGAGAAACAGAAGCTCGCCCTGGCCGCCCTGCTGGCCGTGGAGCCTAAGCTGCTGCTGCTGGACGAGCCCGCCGCCGCCCTGGACCCGCGCAGCACGGGCTGGCTGGTGGACTTCCTGGCCGAACTGCCCTGCACCCTGCTCGTCACCACCCACAACCTGTCCCTGGCACCAGAACTGGGCAGCCGCGCCCTGGTGCTGGGGGAGGACCACCGCCTGCTCCACGACGGCCCCCTCGAACCCTTCCTCGCCGACCGGGAGAAACTCCTCGCCGCCAACCTCGTGCACAGCCACCAGCACCGTCACGGGGCGCTGGAGCATAGCCACTTCCACGTGCACGACTGGTCGTGACCAAACCAATTGGGGCGCGGCCATGGGGGATCACAGGCGGTTTGTACTTACGATGCAGCCTTCCAATCGCCCCGACGCATGACCCCCACTGTCCGCTCTACCTATATCGCCTACATCGACGGCATGCGCGCCTTTGCTGTACTTGCGGTGATGCTGTACCACATGGACGCCTCGCTGCTGCCAGGGGGGTTCGTCGGCGTAGATGTCTTCTTCGTCATCTCCGGCTTCGTTGTCTCCGCCTCGTTGGCAGGTCATGGCCAAGAAGGACTGGGCAAATTTCTGGGCCATTTCTATGCCAGGCGGTTGGCGAGGTTGATCCCGGCGCTGGTGGCCATGCTCGTGACCGCGACGCTGCTCTATGTGCTACTGGTGCCCAAGGCCTGGTTCAACCGGGCCGCAGAGACCGTGGGTCAGGCCGCGTTCTGGGGGTTGAGCAACTGGGTCCTGCATGGTCACAGCGTCAATTACTTCGAGCCACGAGCGGAATTCAACCCCTTTACCCACACCTGGTCACTCGGGGTGGAGGAGCAGTTCTATTTGATCGCTCCAATGCTGCTGTTCATGGCCCTGCGCAAACCCGCCACACAGCGGCACAGACGCGCCGTCATCCTGGTTATGGCCGCTTTGGCCGCGCTGTCCCTGCTTGCCTATTACCACGTCAGCATCACCCAGGGTGCAAGGGCGGCGTTCTATCTCCTCCCGTTTCGCTTCTGGGAACTCGCCCTGGGCGTGGTGTGGTTTCTGCTCCTTCCGGGGATCAGGGTCCTCTCTGTGCGTTTTGGCAACGGAGGGCGCCTGTCCGGCGGCCTGGGGCTGTCGATCATCGCCGTTGCCATGCTGGTGCCCCATTCGAGCGCCTATCCCTACCTGAGGTCCACAGTGGCGGTACTGGGTGCCCTGCTGCTCATCAGCGCGGCACATGCTCACCCACAGGACACGATTCGCAGGGCTTTGGCTAGCGCCGCGGCGGTCTGGGTCGGCCGACGTTCCTATGCCCTGTATCTGTGGCACTGGCCCGTATTCGTCCTGGCACGCTGGACCGTCGGGCTCGAGGTGTGGCCGTTCAATGTAGTCGCTGCAGCCTTGTCCTTCCTCCTGGCAGCCATTTCCTACAAGGTCATCGAGCACCCCTTCCGAACCAGCGTGCGTCTGAGGGCAAGGCCCGCCTGGATGAGGATAGGCATCTGCCTGTCCCTCATGGCCCTTGGCTGGGCCGCAGCGCGCACTCTGCTGGAGCTGCAGCCGGTCGTAGGTCTGGGTAGAGTGACACGGGAAGCCGGGGATTGGTACCCCGACCGGGGTCTCCTCAAGAACACGCTGGCGGCCCAGCGCAGGTGCGAGCCCCTGATCTCTGCCATTGCCGTCGGCAACCTGATGGGGGCGGGCACGTCGTATATACCCAGAGACTGCCCTGCCCGCCCCCAGTCGCAATTGTTCGTCATCGGGGATTCCCATGCGGTGGCCTATCGACCTATGCTTGAGCAGGTCAGCGCCGAACATGGGCGTATGGTTACCATTATCTCCACGCCTGGCTGCAGCTACATGGACCTCAAGGCGCCCCTGACCGAGGCATCCGACCCCACCTGCCATCGTATCGCCCGGCGAGCCCTGGCCGCGGTGCTGGAACGGGCGCACCCGGGAGATGTAGTGTTTCTGCCCTCGCTGCGTCTGCCACGCCTGATCGAGCTCGGCGGGGCGCGCAGACAGCCCACAGCCGTGACAGAAGGAGAAGCACCGGATCTGTTCGCGCTCACTGCGAGTGAACGCCTGGGGCTGCAGCAAGCCCTCGAGGATGCGTCACGCTGGATCGAGCCGCTCGTCAACGCCGGGCTGCGGGTGATCCTCGAAGCCCCCAAACCCGTCTTCAAGGCCCATCCTTTCAGCTGCGTTGAGGTCTGGAACAGGACGAACCCGGCATGTTCGGGTGGGTTGGAGGTCAGCCGTGACGACATGGAACGCTATCGCGCCCCCGTCATGCAGTCGCTGAGGACGCTGGCTGAGAGGTATGCTGGGATCACGATCTGGGACCCCTTGCCCGAGCTTTGTGACGAGACCCGGTGCAGTGCCCTGCGCAATGGAAGGCCGCTCTTTTTCGATGGCGATCACCTGAGCCCTTATGGCAATCTCGTGCTGTTGCCTGCGTTCAAGGCAAGCTTGCACGCCGTGGAAGCACGCTGACAAAACGGCGGGTGCCGGAACGCTGATAGCGAACCCAGGCTCTATGAATTGCGATCCCTGAAATCGGCTGAGTAATGTCCGCCTCTGCCCACCGCATCCTCGAACTGCCCATCGCCGGCATGACCTGCGCGGCCTGCTCCACGCGGCTGGAGCGGAATCTGAACCGCCTGGAGGGGGTCACGGCCAGCGTCAACCTGGCGGCGGAGCGGGCGCGGGTGGAGTTCGACCCGGCACACACCGAAGTGGGCGCCATCCTGGCCCAGGTGGAGAAGAGCGGCTTCACCGTGCCGGCCCAGACCCTGGACCTGACTATTTCAGGCATGACCTGCGCCGCCTGTGCCGCCCGCATCGAGAAGGCCTTGAACGCTCTGCCCGGCGTCGAGGCGCGGGTCAACCTGGCCGCCGAGCGAGGGCGGGTACGCTACACGCCGGGGTTGGCCGACCCGGAGACGATCCTGGCCGCCGTGCGCCGGGCAGGCTATGAGGCAACCTTCATCACCGAGGCCTCCCGGGCCGAGGAAAAGGCCCGCCGGGAGGCGGAATACCGGCGGGAGGTACGGGTGTTCGCGGTGGCCGCCCTGCTCACCCTGCCGCTCGTCGCGCAGATGCTACCCATGCTGGCCGGTGCGCCGCATGCCGAGTGGCTGCCCGGCTGGCTGCAGGGCTTGCTGGCCACGCCCGTGCAGTTCTGGGTGGGGCGCCGTTTCTACGTGGGTGCCTGGCATGCCCTGCGCGGCGGCGGCGCCAATATGGACGTGCTGGTGGCCCTGGGCACCAGCGCCGCCTATTTCTACAGCCTGGCGGTGCTGCTCATGGATCCGGGCGGACACCTCTACTTCGAGGCGAGCGCCGCCATCCTCACCCTGGTGCGCCTGGGCAAGCTGCTAGAGATGCGGGCCCGCTCGCGCACCTCCGCGGCCATCGAACAGCTCCTGGCCCTGGCCCCCGCCACCTGCCGGGTGGAGCGGGAGGGGGTGCTGGTGGAGGTGGACACGGCGCAGGTGCGCCTTGGGGAGGTGGTGGTGGTGCGCGCCGGGGAGCGCATCCCGGTGGACGGGGTGGTGGTGGCGGGCAGCTCCGGCGTGGACGAGGGCATGCTCACTGGCGAGAGTCTGCCCGTGGCCAGGGCGCCGGGTGACCGGGTCTACGCCGGTACCCAGAACCTGGACGGGATGCTCAAGGTGCGTGCCGAAGGGGTGGGGGCCCATACCCAGCTCATGGAGATCGTACGCCTGACCGAGGCGGCCCAGGGCTCCAAGGCGCCCATCCAGCAGCTCGCGGACCGCATCTCCGGCGTGTTCGTGCCGGCAGTGCTGTTGCTCGCCCTGCTCACCTTCGCCGTGTGGTGGTTCGCCTCCGGCAGTCTCACCGCCAGTCTGATCCCGGCGGTGGCGGTGCTGGTCATCGCCTGCCCCTGCGCCCTGGGCCTGGCCACCCCCACGGCGGTGATGGTAGGTCTGGGTCGGGGCGCCCAGCTGGGCATCTTGGTGCGCTCCGCCACCGCGCTGGAGCGGGCGGAGAGGCTGAACGTGCTGGCCGTGGACAAGACCGGCACCCTCACCCAGGGCCGCCCCAGCCTAGAAGGGATATACACCGGCTCTGGGGTGTCCGAAGACGAGGCCCTGGGCCTGGCAGCCGCCCTGGAACAGGGGGTCCATCATCCCTTGGCCGAGGCCCTGGTGGCCGCGGCCCAGGCACGCGGATTGCGCCTGCCGCAGGTAGTGGACCTGGAGAACGTGGGCGGACGCGGGGTGCGCGGCAGCGTGGCAGGCAGGCGGCTGCTTTTGGGTGCACCGGAGTGGCTGGCCGAAGGCGGCGTGGCCCTGCCCCAGGGGGAATGGGCCGCCGCACCACCCGCCGCCACCCGCGTGGGCCTCGCTGCCGAAGGCAGCCTGCTCGCCTGGTTCCTGCTCACCGACCGGTTGCGTCCCTCCACCCCCGCGGCCGTCCGCAAACTCAGGGAAATGGGTGTCCAGGTGATCATGCTCACGGGGGACAACCCCGCCACGGCCGAGGCCATCGCCCGGCAGGCGGGCATCCCGGAATTCCAGGCCGAGGTGCGGCCCCAGGACAAGGCTGCGGCCGTGACCGCCCTGAGAGGGCAGGGGCGTATCGTCGGCATGGCGGGCGATGGCATCAACGACGCGCCGGCCCTGGCCTGCGCCGACGTGGGCTTCGCCATGCGCAGCGGTGCCGACATCGCCCTGGAGGCGGCCGACATCACCCTCATGCGCAACGACCTCATGGGGGTGGTGGAGGCGGTGGCCCTGGCGCGGGCGGTGATGCGCAAGATCCGCCAAAACCTGTTCTTCGCCTTCTTCTACAACGTGCTGGCCCTGCCCCTGGCCGCCCTGGGCTACCTGAACCCGGTGATCGCCGGCGCCGCCATGGCCCTGTCCTCGGTCTCGGTGGTGACCAATTCCCTGTTGCTCAAAAGCTGGCGGGCCGAACCAGGCTCGACCGCCAGGCCGCCCGGCAACACGCGGTAGCAGGGGGCGGATCTGGTATAAATGCCCAATACACCCGATGCCCCCTCTGCCATGTCGCTCCTTCCCCCTGTGCTGGACACTGTTGCTGACCCGGCGGGGCAGGAGCTAACCCTGCTCGACCGGCTGCCCGCCCCGGTCTGGATCTCCGGCCTGGATGGCGGGCGCACTTGGTTCAACCAAGCCTGGCAGGCCCATACCGGGCGCCGCCTGATCCATGAGCAAGGCCATGGCTGGCAGAAAGGCATCCACCCGGAAGACCTGGAACGCTGCCGGGAAGTCCTCACAGCGGCCGTGCGGGAGCGTACGGATTACACGCTGGAATACCGCCTCTGGCACGCGAGCGGCGGCTACCGGTGGTTACTGGAACAGGCCTGTGCCCGCCATGGTCCACAAGGGGATTGGCTGGGCCATCTGGGTCTGTGCACGGACATCACCGAGCTGAAGCTCGCCCGATCGGCCCTGACGGAGTGTGAGGAGGAGTTCCACAGCCTGATCACCAACATCCCGGGCGCCGTCTTCCGCTGCGCGGCAGACCGGGACTGGACGGTGCGCTTTGTCAGCCCCCTAATCTCCACCCTGAGCGGTTACTCTGCCGAGGAGTTCACCGGCCGCGCCCTCAAGAGCCTCATCCATGCCGAGGATCGGGAGCGGGTCCTGGGCGAGGTTCGCGACCAGATCGGGCTGCGGGGCAGCTTCGTGGTGGAGTTCCGCATCCTGGACAAGGGGGGCAGCGTGCGCTGGTGGCTCGCCAGCGGCCGTGCCCACGGCGGCCTGGGAGCGAGCCAGCCGGACCACATCACCGGCGCCCTGTTCGACATCACCCCGCTGAAGGCGGCGGAGGAACGGCTGCGCCAGACCGCAATCGTCTTCGATAACGCCGCGGAGGGTATCCTCATCACCGATGCCGAAGGACGGATCGTGGCGGTGAACCGGGCCTTCAGCGAGCTGACGGGCTACGCACCGGAGGAGGTGCTGGGCAAAAGCCCCCGTATCCTGTCCTCGGGCCATCACGATCCGGCCTTCTACGAGGCCATGTGGGAAGGCCTCCTGCAGACGGGCCATTGGCGTGGCGAGATATGGAACCGGCACAAGAACGGCCAGGTCTTCCCCCTCCTGGAGACCATCAGTGCGGTGCGGGACGAGGCGGGCCGGGTCACGGGTTATGTGTCCCTGTTCAGCGACATCACCCCCATCAAGCAGACAGAGGCCAAGCTCGAGCGGCTGGCCTACCACGATGCCCTGACGGGGCTGCCCAACCGGTTGCTCTTCGATCAGCGCCTGGAACATGCCATCGAGCAGGCCCAGCGGCACGGGGAGCGGCTTGCCGTGCTGTATTTCGACCTGGACCGCTTCAAACACCTCAACGACACCCTGGGGCATCAGGTGGGGGACGCCCTGCTCAGGGCCATCGCCCAGCGGCTGACCCGCCGCCTGCGCAAGTCCGACACCCTGTCCCGGCGCGGCGGCGACGAATTCACCCTGCTGCTGGAGAACCTGCGCCAGCCACAGCAGGCGGCAGCGGTGGCGCGCGACATCCTGCGTCAGCTTGGCAAGCCCTTCCATCTGCCTGACGGACAGACGGTGCACACCGGCACCAGCATAGGCATCAGCCTCTACCCGGACGACGGTTCCACCCCCAGGGAGCTGATCGACCGGGCCGATGCCGCCATGTACGAGGCCAAACAGGGCGGCGGCGGCCAGTATCGGTTCTATACCCCCGAGATCACCCTGGCCAGCCGGGAGCGCATGGAGCTGGAGGGGCGACTGCGCAAGGCGGTGGAGGCCAAGGGCCTGCAGCTGGCCTATCAGCCGCTTTTCCACCTGTCCGATGGCGAGCTGGTGGGTACCGAGGCCCTGTTGCGCTGGATCGACCTGGAGCTGGGGGAGATCCCCCCGGAACGCTTCATCCCCATGGCGGAGGAGATGGGGCTCATGCCGACCCTGGGGGCATGGGTGTTAGGCGAGGCCTGCCGGCAGACCATGGCCTGGGAGCGTGCCGGCCTGGGGCCGTTGCACGTGGCGGTCAACGTCTCCGCCCGCCAGCTCAAGGCCCCTGACTTCACCCGCACGGTACGCCAGGCCCTGGAAGGGAGCGGGCTGCCGCCCTCGCGACTGCAGCTAGAGCTCAACGAGGCCATCCTGTTGGGGGCGGGCGATGCGGCCCTGGAGGCCCTGCAGGAACTGCGCCGGGAGGGGGTCAGCATCACCGTGGACGATTTCGCCACCGGGCTTTCCTCCCTGACACGTCTGCAGCGCCTGCCGGTGGACCGCCTGAAGATCGACCGCAGCTTCGTGCACGATCTGCCAGACGACCAGGAGGACCTGCGCCTCATCCAGCTCATCGTTGCCATGGCCCGGAGCCTGCGCCTGCAGGTGGTGGCCGAGGGGGTGGAGACTGAGGCCCAGCTCGCCCTCTTCCGGCAGGAGCGCTGCGAATTGGCCCAGGGGCATTTGCTTTGTGCGCCCTTGGCGCCGGAAGGCCTCCCGGCTATTGTCCCTACGGCCCGCGTATCCCACTAGGGAAACGCTGAAGAACTCCCCCTCCCTTTGGGAGAGGGTGGGGGTGAGGGGGATTACGCTTTGATTTCTCGAGCCCCCTCACCCTGCCCTCTCCCCGCAAGCGGGGGCGAGGGGATTTATTCAGTGTTTCCCTAGGGCCACGGCGAGTCTGCACCGACCCTCCGGCCGGGCAGCGGTGCAAGGGCGGCGCGGGTAGAAAATCCAGCGCCTAATAGTACATATATACTATGCCCCTCGTTCCGTGCCATACCGATGATGCCCTTGGCCTTTCCATAGACGCGTCCACATCATGGAGCCCATCGAGCCCACGACTTACGCCCTCAAGGCCTACCAGGCCATCCTCGAAAAGCACGGCCACAGGCGCGGGGAGATCTATAAACGCATGCACATGGCCCGTTGCATCCTGGCCAGCCTGCCCAAAGGCCAGGGGCTGCCCCCCAACGTGGCCTATCGCAGGGCCGTGGACGCCGTGCTCTTGACCATGCCGGATGAACAGGCCGCCGAGACCTGCCGTCTGGTGGCGCGGGACTTCTATCCATTCTACGAGCAGGACATCCCCACCATCGCCGCCATGGCCCAGACCGGGGCCTTCGAGCCCGTGGACGACGTGCATGTCGAGCTGCCCCCCCACCGGGACCTGGACGACCTCATCCGGATCACCAAGGGCATGCCGCTGACCTCGGAGGAGAGCCGACTGCTCAACGCCTACGCCGAGCATGTGCTCGCCCAGGGCCTGGATGCCAAGGTCCTGGGAAACCGCGTCACCGCTTGCAGGCTGCTGCTAGTGGGGCTGCGGGGGCTACCCTACGACGGCAAGCACTACCGCGCCGTCATCGACAGACTCCTGCCCCTGTTCAAACGGGAAGAGACCCGCGCCTACTTTCTGGTGGTGGCGCGGCAGTTCTACGCCTTCCTCACGAAATGAGACCGGCCCCAAGCCGGCCTCATGGACAGCGCAGGCATGCCGGGCTGCCCGTCCGAGAGGGCAGCCTGGCACAACCTCAGCGGGGAAGCTGCTCGAAGACGTTGGTCCAGACGTTGAGGGCCTGGCCGCCGCCGGCCTTGCCCGCACCGGTCTCGATGGTCTTCACCACCTCGAGCTTCCTCATGTCCAGCTTGTAGAGGTTGCCGTCACCCGCATTGGAGACATAGCCCCATCTGCCATCGCGGGTGAAGGCCACATGCCCCATGCGACCCAGGCCGATCATCAGGTCCTTGACCGGCTTGAGTTCCTTCACGTCGAGGATGGTGATGACGTTGTTGCCATAGTTGGTCACCACGGCGTAGCGGCCATCCGGGCTGTTGTAGGTATGCCCCACCCCGTTGCTGGCGGTGGAGACGCGATGGACCAGCTTCTTGGTCTTGGCGTCGAAAAAGGCCACCTCACGCCCACGGCTGTCGTTGCCAGGACCGCGGTTCAGCGCCATGAACAGCTTGCCATCCTGGGTGAAATTGCCGTGGTGGGCCTCCACCACCTCCTCGCCCGTGAGGGGCAGTTCCATGGTGGCGATGACCGGCATGTCCGGCTTGGTCAGGTCATAGACGATGATGCCGGGCAGGACCTCACTGGCTCCGGGCTTCTGCCCCAAGATCAGCAACTTACCCCGCTCCCCCAGGAATCCCGGCGATACCCTGCCCTCGTGCACCAGCCACAGCTCCTTGCCGTCCGGGCTGGGCACCGGGTAATGGGGGGCACTGGGCACGGGGAGGGTCCTGACGCTCCAGTCGTTGGTGTCTACCACCACCAGCCGGTTGTCCACCCGGTCCATGCTGAAGAAAAAGCGTGAATCGGCGCTCCAGCTGTTGTGCATGGAGGTCACCCCCTTGGGCTGACCGGCCACGCTGATGTCCAGGGTCTTGACGATCTCGTCCTTGGCGGCGTCAATGAAGGCGATGCGCAGCTTGCCGTCCGACAAGGCCCAGTGATCCACCCCCACCCACTTGCCGTTGGGGCTCACCAGACCGTGCTTGGGCCGGTTGCCGGTGGCCAGGCGCTTGGTCACGCTGTTGTTCTTGAGGTCTATGACCACCACCTCCTTTTCCCCCTCCCCGGCACAGCTCACGTAGACCTTGCTGGCATCGGGGGTGGTGCTGCCGAGGGTCCCCCCTTTGCAGGTATCCAGGGCCGCAAGCACGGCATCCGTCCTGGTATCGACGATATAAGCCTTGCCGGCGCCGTGCAGCTGTACCACCACATCGGGCCATTTGGGTTTGACGGAGGCCTGCGCCCCCACACCGAGCAGGGAAGCGGAAACCAGCCAGGCGAGGCGGGACAACTTGCTTCTGTTCATGTGTAGTCTCCTCTTGGTTCACAAAATGGCGACAGATCGAAGGCCCTGTCGCACGGCCCCGGATGCGGAGGAGCAGTTTAATCCGATCAGCATACCCCAGGATGGGTCCTTTATTCCAGGTGGTCATGGTAGGTATGGCGGCTGCCGGCCGAAGGCCGTTGCGTCCCCATGCGGTGGCGGCTTGAGGCGGCGCACGCCTCTGTGTCAGGGGTACTCCCTCAGCATCTCGGGCACCATGACTGCCTTGATCACGGTCTGCAGCCGCCCGCCCCGCACCCGGTTGGTAAGCCACACTACCCCGCCCTTTTTGATGCTCATCTCCCTCTCCTGGCCACAGAGGAGCAAGCCCGCCGCCAGGCCCAGCGTGGGTTGATGTCCCACCAGCAGTACCGGTTCGCCGGCATCGGGCCAGCCGGCAACGGCCAGAAGCGTCGCGGGATCGGCACCGGGGGCGATCCCATCCTCCACCCTGTAGTCCCGTCCAAGGGCATCGGCGGTCTGCAAGGCCCTGAGCGCCGGGCTCACCAGGATACGGCAGTCACGGGCCAGGCGCGGCCGCAACCAGTCTGCCATGCACTGGGCCTGCTTGACCCCCTTGGCGGTTAGGGCACGCCCCATGTCCGGGGCGCCGTCCTGGGCATCGGCATGTCGCCAGAGGATGAGGTCCATGGTGGAGATCGGGTGAACGGGTGCGCCAATCCTATACCAGACGCCAGCTCATCGCCCGCACCTCAGATGGGCAAGAAGACGAAGGCCGCCACATTCTGCATGATCCGGTTGATGGTGCGGCGGCTTCGGTCCTCGACGATGAGGGCGAGCAGGTCCTGCCGGGCGATGAGCTTGCCGAACTCCCGCTCGAAGGACAGGTTCTGCACCTCCCCATCCATGCTGTTAGTCAACAGCACGGGACGGCCGTCGGGATGGCGGGCGTTGGACAGCTTCCACACCGCCACCTCCAGGTTGCGGGCGCTGTTGTAGAGCTTCTGGGCATCAAGCCCGTCGGTGAGATAGAACTCGGTGTTGTATTCGTAGGCGGCCAGGATCATGGCGGTGAGGGACTGCATGAGCAGGTGCACTCGATCGCCTGCATATGCCGGCTCGAAAGCCTGGGCAAGCCCCGCCTTCCAGTCCACGAAGGCGAACGGACCGCGCGGCCCCTTGTCCACGTCCCGGAAGATGCGCTCGGCGGCGGATTCGGGACTGTCCAGGCCGGCCTTGCGGTATTCCTGGGGGTTGCGGCGGTAGAGTTTGATGGCGAGCAGCCTCAGGCTCGACAACACCTCGCGCTGGGTCAGCTCGCTGATCATGTCCACGTCGCTCTTGGCCAGCGCGCTGAGGCTGTAGTCGCGCTGGGTCCGGTTGCCGTCCGAGCGCTGGATCGCCTGCGTGGCGCAGCCGGCATGCCCCAGGGCCACGCACAGCAGGAGCACAAAGCGCATGGGCCCGGCTAGCGCGGCGCGATAACGGCCTGTTGGTCTGGCCTGGCGGGGGGCTCCCCGGCGCGACCATAAAACCTTTTCATCGTGAAGGGAAATGGACCGACTTTTCAGGATAGCCTCATCCAAAAAGTTTATTTGAAAATAAATAGATTCATTAGGGCTCGCACCCCTGGCGTGCTATCCTGCGCCGCCTATCCGGCTGTCGAATCCTTTCATTTTAACAAGGAGTGTCCATGTCCCGTCTTGTACGTCCCCATGGAGGGGGTGAACTGAAGCCTTTGCTGCTCACCGGCGAGGCCCGGGAGGCCGAGCTGGCCCGGGCGAAGTCCATGAAACAGGTGCGCATGACCTCGCGGGAGACCGGTGACCTGATCATGATGGGCATCGGCGGCTTCACCCCCCTGGATGGCTTCATGACCCATGCCGACTGGCTTGGGGTATGCGATGGGTACAAGATGACCAACGGTCTGTTCTGGCCCATCCCTATCACCCTGTCCACCGACGACGAGGGCATCAAGGCGGGCGACGAGGTGGCCCTTGTGGACGGCGAGTCCGGCGAGATCATGGGCACCATGAAGATCAGCGAAAAGTACACCATCGACAAGGCCCACGAGTGCATGCAGGTGTACAAGACCACCGACCTGGAGCACCCCGGGGTCAAGATGGTGATGGCCCAGGGCAAGTACAACCTGGCCGGGCCGGTCAAGGTCCTGTCCGACGGCGGCTTCAAGGCCAAGTATGGCGAGCAGTTCATGACCCCGGCCGAGACCCGTGCCAAGTTTCAGGAGATGGGCTGGTCCAGGGTGGCCGCCTTCCAGACCCGCAACCCCATGCACCGCTCCCATGAGTACCTGGCCAAGATCGCCATAGAGACCATGGACGGCGTGCTCATCCACTCGCTGCTGGGCAAGCTCAAACCGGGCGACATCCCGGCCGAGGTGCGCACCGAGGCGATCCGCGTGCTCATCGACAACTACTTCGTCAAGAACACGGTGATCCAGGCCGGCTACCCCCTGGACATGCGCTATGCCGGTCCGCGCGAGGCCCTGCTGCACGCCTTGTTCCGTCAGAACTACGGATGTTCCCATCTCATCGTGGGCCGCGACCATGCCGGCGTGGGCGACTACTACGGCCCCTTCGACGCCCAAAAGATCTTCGACGAGATCCCCGCCGGCTCTCTGGAGACCCAGCCCCTCAAGATCGACTGGACCTTCTGGTGCAACAAGTGCGGCGGCATGGCCTCCATGCGCACCTGCCCCCATTCCAAGGAGGACCGGGTGTTGCTGTCGGGCACCAAAGTGCGCGCCATGTTGTCCGAGGGCCAGGATCTGCCCGCCACCTTCAGCCGACCCGAGGTGGCCGAAGTGCTGAAGAAGTATTACGCCAGCCTGGCCGAGCACGAAAAGGTGAAGGTGGAGCTGAAGGGCCATTCGGCGGCCTAGTCAAGCGTGTGGCTCATGGCCTTCGATACCAGCGCCGAGGGCGCGGTGTCAAAGCCGCTTGCCACCCGCCGCAGGCGAGCCGCAGCAGTGCTATTTTGAATCCCGGACCCGCCGGAAGCGGATTCGCGATACGCCCCGGCCAAGGTTGGGTCCGGGTTTCGAAGGGCCGCGCCGCGTGCGCGGATTGTTAGCTAACAAGGAGAGAGTTCCATGCCTACCTACGTCCGTACCGACAAGTGCGACGGCTGCAAGGGTCAGGACAAGACCGCTTGCATGTACATCTGCCCGCACGACCTGATGAAGCTGGACAAGGACGGTTCCGAGACCGGCCATGCCATGAAGGCCTTCAACCAGGAACCCGAGCAGTGCTGGGAGTGCTACAGCTGTGTGAAGATCTGCCCGCAGCAGGCCATCGAGGTGCGTCACTACGCCGACATCGTGCCCCTGGGCGGTCAGGTGCAGCCCCTGCGCGGTTCCGACTCCATCATGTGGACCATCAAGTTCCGCAACGGCACGCTCAAGCGCTTCAAGTTCCCCATCCGGACCACGCCGGAGGGCTCCATCGATCCGTACGGCGGCAAGCCCATGCCCAAGCTGGCCGACATCACCAAGCCCGGCTTCTTCACCACGGAATACGCCAAGGGCTATCGCGCCGGCAATCCCGCCGAACTGATCCGCAAACAGGCTTGAATCGAGAGGACAATGAACTATGGCTGGTGAATTTGGCAATCCCGAAGTCGTCCAGGAAGAGGTCGACATCCTGCTGATCGGTGGCGGCATGGCCTGCTGCGGCGCCGCCTACGAAATCATGCGCTGGGCCGAGGCCGCCAAGGCCGAGGCCGGCGTGGAGCTGAAGATCAAACTGGTGGACAAGGCCGCCATGGACCGCTCCGGTGCCGTGGCCCAAGGGCTTTCCGCCATCAACACCTATATCGGTCCCGAACAAGACCCGGCCGACTACGCCCGCATGGTCTCCAACGACCTGATGGGCATCACCCGCGACGACCTGGCCTATGACCTGGGCCGCCACGTGGATGACTCGGTGCATCTGTTCGAGGAGTGGGGCCTGCCCATCTGGAAGACCGACGAGAACGGCGAGCGCCATGACGGCGCCCAGGGCCTGCCGGCGCTGAAAGACGGCGGCAAGCCCGTGCGTTCCGGCAAGTGGCAGATCATGATCAACGGCGAGTCCTACAAGTGGATCGTGGCCGAGGCCGCCAAGAAGGCCCTGGGCATGGACCGCATCCAGGAGCGCGTGTTCATCGTCAAGCTGGTCAACGACAAGAACGACAAGAACCGCATCGCCGGTGCCGTGGGCTTCTCCGTGCGCGAGCACAAGGTCTATGTATACAAGGCCAAGGCCATTCTGCTGGCCGCCGGCGGCTGCGTGAACATCTTCCGTCCGCGCTCCGTCGGTGAGGGCACCGGCCGCGCCTGGTATCCGGTGTGGAACGCCGGCTCCACCTATGCCATGGCCGCCGAGGCCGGCGCGGAGCTCACCATGATGGAAAACCGCTTCGTGCCCGCCCGCTTCAAGGACGGTTACGGCCCGGTGGGTGCCTGGTTCCTGCTGTTCAAGGCCCAGGCCGTCAATGCCTACGGCGAGGTCTACATGCAGAAGAACAAGCATCTTCTGGACGAGTACCCGCCCTACGGTCAGGCCGCCGTGCCCGCCTCCTGCCTGCGTAACCACCTGATGCTCAAGGAGATGCGCGAAGGTCGCGGTCCCATCTACATGGACACCGTGACGGCGCTCGCCAAGCTGCGCGAGACCCTGTCGCCGCGCGAAGTGAAGCACCTGGAGGCCGAGGCCTGGGAGGACTTCCTGGACATGTGCGTCGGCCAGTGCGGCATCTGGGTGGGTGAGAACATCGAGCCGGAGAAGAAGAACTCCGAGCTCATGCCCACCGAGCCCTATCTGCTCGGCTCCCACTCCGGCTGTTGCGGCATCTGGGTATCCGGTCCCGAGGACGTGGGCGCCCCCACCGAGGAGACCCACCCCGAGAAGGACAAGATCCCTGCCCACCTGCCCTCCGGCTGGCACTGGGGCTATCGCGGCATGACCACGGTCAAGGGCCTGTTCACCGCCGGTGACGGCGTGGGCGCGTCCGGCCACAAGTTCTCCTCCGGCTCCCACGCCGAGGGCCGCATCGCCGCCAAGGCGATGGTCAAGTACTGCCTCGACCACAAGGACCTCAAGCCCGAGCTGGACACCCCCGTGGAACAGCTCGTCGAGGAAATCTACAAGCCGGTGCGTAACTACCTGGAGTTCAAGGACTACACCACGGCCATCGACGTCAACCCCAACTACATCACGCCCAAGATGCTGCAGTTCCGTCTGCAGAAGATCATGGACGAGTATGTGGCGGGCGTGGCCACCTACTACACCACCAACGCCAAGATGCTGGAGGTGGCGGAAGAAAAGCTGGCCATGCTTAAGGAAGACGCCGAAAAGATGCGCGCCAAGGACCTGCACGAACTGCTGCGGGCCTGGGAAAACTACCATCGCATCCTCACGGCCGAGGCCCACATGAAGCATATCCAGTTCCGCGAGGAAAGCCGCTATCCCGGCTTCTACTACCGCGCCGACAAGAACTTCATCGACGAAGAGAACTGGAAGTGCTTCGTGAACTCCGTCTATGACAAGACCACCAAGAAGTGGACCGTATTCAAGCGGGCCCACGTCGACCTGGTGGACAAGTCTAAGCTGTTCAAGCCCGCTGCTCACTGAGCGGTCCGGGTGAAGCGCAAAGCCGGGCGCCCACGAGGCGCCCGGTTTTTTTACTATCGGTCTGGAATTTGGTGAAAGGAATTGGAAATTGGAGAACTTCTTCAATACACCCAATCTAATTTTTAATTCCTAACCTCTACAATCCCTGATCCCGGAGCCGAGCATGTACGAAGACAAGTTCAAGAACCTGGCCAAGGACTCCCCCTTCCAGCCAGCGCCTGTAATGCCCAAGATGCTGGATGGCGACCATACCATCCAGTTTCGCTGCCACCGGGGGGTGAAGTGCTGGAACGTGTGCTGCAGCAACATCGACATCACGCTCACCCCTTACGACATCCTGCGGCTCAAAAACCGGCTGGGCATCAGCTCCGGCGAGTTCCTGCAGAAGTACACAGTCCCCTATGAGATGGACAAGGATGGCATGCCGGGGGTGAAGCTGCGCCCCGTGGACGGGGGCACCGCTTGCCAGTTCATGGTGCCCGAGGGCTGCAGCGTCTATGAGGACCGGCCCACCGCCTGCCGCTACTACCCGGTCGCCCTGCTGTCGCTGCGCCGTCAGGACGAATACACCGACCGGCAGGCCTATGCCCTGGTCAAGGAGGACACCTGTCTCGGCCACCAGGAGGAGCGCAGGCTCACCATCGACGAATACCGCCAGGAGCAGGGCGTGGTGGAATACGACGAAAAGGGCCGCCCCTGGCGTCAGCTGGTCCTGAAGCGCAAATCGGCGGGGCCGTCCATCGGTCGGCCCACGCCCCTTTCCAATCAGCTTTTCTTCATGGCCAGCTATGACCTGGACCGCTTCCGCGCCTTCGTCATGAGCCCCTCCTTCAACGAGACCTATGACGTACCGGTGCAGACCATGGCCGAGATCGTCGCGGATGATGAAAAACTCCTGGATTTCGCCATGAACTTCCTGAAACAGGTACTGTTCAACGAGAAGTTCCTGGATGAGAAGCCAGGCGCCCAGGAGAAGCGGCTTGCCCGCATCAAGGCCAAGGCCGAGCAGATGCGTGCCGAATTCGAGGCCAACCGGGAGCGCTTGGAAGACGAGAAGTATTCCGAGTATTTTCAGAAGCTGGGCGGGGGCGACTGATCCGCCCGCCGCCTGTGGACAGGTGGAGGCCCTTTGCCGGTAGAATGAGTCAGACGCTAACTGCCGACCCGGCCCGGTGCGGATGGCAAAGGGCTGGCCGGTCCCGTCGGATGGGAAGAGTACCGACAAGTACCGTTTGCACCCCTGATGGGTTAGGGAACACTGAATAAATCCCCTCTCCCCCACTTGCGGGGGAGAGGGTGGGGTGAGGGGGCTTGAGAATTCAACCTAACTTTCATGGCCGTTGACCCACGCCACCCCGAACGATGAAAATACCGGCGCTGCGGCCAGATGACCCGCAAGGAAGCCATAGGG
>FWPV01002858.1_pt1 | contig 20461 bp, 19 predicted proteins | sample 2228371 | NCBI WGS metagenome assembly FWPV01 (sample SAMEA103939776, study PRJEB20133) | metagenome | reverse complement strand
TACCCCGCCTCCGCGAGGATGCGGCGCTGGGTCTCGGCGTAGTAACCGAAGCGGCAGGGCCCGCGGCCCGCCACCATGATCAGGGTGTCCGCGCCCGCCTCCAGGGCTTCGATGAAATTTCCCAGGGTGGTCTTGAGCGGAAAGCAGGCGAACTCCGGCCCGTGGCGGGCGCCCAGCTCCAGGGTGCTCTGGGAGTTGGGCGGGGGGAGCACGTAGTCCAGCCCCAGCTCCTCGAACACGCTCCCCAGCACGTACTCAAGGCTGCCCATGTGAGGCCAGGAGATCCTCATACCGCCACCGCCTCCAGCTCCTCGACCTCCCGCCTCTTGCGCCTCCACAGCATGTCCACGAAGGCCTCGATGCGGGTGAGGAAACCCCCCTCCCCGGTGTGCTCGTCGATCACCAGGGTGAGCATGGGCACCCCTCCCATGAGGCGGTTCTCCTGTTCGCAGAGCACGCGCACGATGGAGTCGGGGCCGCAGGGGAAGGAGATCATGAAGATGATCCCATCCACCAGGCGGTAGCGAGTGCAGGCCAGGATGGCCCCCGCCACCTCCTGCTCGTAGCTCCAGTAGATGTCCTTGGGCAGGCGCTTCAGCTCGCGGTCCCGCAGCTTCTCCGGCACCATGTCCGCGGTCATCACATCCACCCCCATCGCCCCCAGCCGCTCCAGCAGCGACATGGTGGTGAAGGTGTCGTAGACGTTGTAATGATGGCCGATGACCCCTATGCGCAGGTCCCTCCCCTCGCATAACAGGCGGTCCGCCTCCCCCCTCAGCGCCCCCCGGTGGTCAAGGCCCAGGGTCAGGCGCTCCAGGTAGAGGCGGTGTTCCCTCCAGGCGGTGATCCCGGCGGCGATGATGCGCCGCGGGTCGGAGGTGAAGATACGCCCAAGGGAATAGACGGCGCGGTAGTTGTGCCACAGACCTGACTGGAAATCTATGGTAGGAGAGATGACGGGCACCGCGCCGCCCGCCGCCGCCCTCGCCATGTCCGGCAGCCCCAGCATCTTGGGACAGGTGTGGGTGCGCCGCTTCACGCTCACCAGACGGGGCACGAAGAGGGCGTCCACCCTTTCCCTCAAGGCGAGGACGTGCCCGTAGAAGACCTTCACCGGCAGGCAGCTCTCGTTCTCCGCCTTGCTCACCCCGGAGTTGAGGATGGAGCGTGTGGTCTCGCCCGACTCCACCACCTCGGCCCCCAAGGCGTGGAGGAAGGAGTTCCACAGCCTGCCGTAGCGGTAATAGAGAAGCCCGCCAGGGATCCCGACCCTCATGCTCTCAACCCGCCATCGATCCGGAAACGCCGCGGTGCCGCGCCGGCACCGCCGCCCGAACGCCTCATCAAGTCGCCGCCTTCGCCAGGATGAGGTCCACGGCGTCCCCCACGGTGAGGATCTCCGCCGCCTCCTCGTCGCTCACCTTGAAGCCGTACCTCTTCTCCATCTCCAGCAGCAGCTCCACCAGGTCCAGGGAGTCCGCCTCCAGGTCCTCCTTGAAGCGCGACCCCTCCTCTATGTCATCCTCGCGCAGCTCCAGCGCCTCCGCCAGCGCCGCGCGCACCACCCTGAAGACCTCCGCCCGCTCCATATCTTTCCCGTTTCCTCCTCCATGCCTTTCCGGACCGCTGACCTATGCGGGTTATACCCCATGGGCGGCGAAACCACAAGCGCCGTCAGATCAGCTTTTGACCCCTGGGCGCAGGATTCCTTCTCCCGCCTCCCCGCCGGAGCAGGCCACGCCACGGCGCTCTCCCCGTGACGGGAGAGACGCCGCGGCGCCGCGGCCCGCCACCCTCAGGCCCCCACGGGAACCACGCGGCGGCGGTGCACCAGCTTGCCGATGGCGTAGGCGGCGACGCCCAGGAAGGGAAGCGCGGAGCAGATGGCGCCCCCGATGATCACTCCCCTGCGCGAGAGGTGTCCCCGCGCCTCGCGCTCCGGGTCGAAGAGCTCCCGCGCCCCCATGCTCACGCACAGCTCCTCCAGGCGGCGGGCGAACTCGGCACCCGGGTCCACCGGGCGCAGGTGTTCCCTGACCATCCTCACCGTGTCCCGGTAGCGTAGCCGCCGCCCCCTGGCGCGCCTCGACGCTTTCTCTTCACCGCTCATCGCCCTACCTCCTTCTCGGAAAGGCTGCGGTGCAAACTCAAAAGAGAGCGGTGGACGAGCACCTTGACCGCCCCGGTGCTCTTCCCCATGATCTCCCCGATCTCCTTGTGCTTCAGTCCCTCGGCGTAGCGCAGGATGAGCGCCTGCTGCCTCTCCTCCGGCAGCTCCCGCAGCGCGGCCTTAAGCGCCTCTATCTCCGCCTCGCGCTCCAGGCCCTCATCCGGGGAGGGGGAGGGGTCGGGAAGCGGCTCCGCGCCCTCCAGGCCTACCATGCGCCGCCGTTTGCCGTTGCGGTGCCAGTTAGCCACCAGGTTGTGGGCGATGCGCAGCAGCCACGCCGAGAAGGGTATGCCGCGGTCCTGGTAGCGCTCGAGGTGCACCAGGGCGTGGAGGAAGACGCTCTCGGTGATGTCCTCGGCGTCGTCCGCGTTCCCCACGCGGTAGTAGACGTAGGTGTAGACCTTCCTCAGGTATTTGACATAGAGTTCTCCGAAGGCCTCGCGCTCTTCCTTGGCCCTCCGCACCAGTTCCGCGTCCTCGTGGCGGATGCTTCCCTCCACTTCCCTTCCGTTCAAACTCCACCTCGCCTCGCCAGGTCGCGCACGCGGCCGCGTTCCCATACCGGTAATTATAAACACACGGTGGCGGCCATGGTTACCCCGGCGCTTACCCGCGCGGTGGCGGTGTGGTAGCATTCAGGTAAAAGGTCCTCCCGGGCGAGGATAGGGGAATGACTCCGGCGCCCTGCCCGGGACGCGGGAAAACCTCAGGAGGTCAGCATGGGAAACGTTCCCGGCGCGTACTGTCCCTTCCGCGTCTCCTCCATCGTGGGGGCGCTCTCCCCCTGCAACGACGAGTGCGCCCTGTATATCCCCACCTCCAAGATGCCCCCCCAGAAGAGCTGCGCAGTGTCCATACTGGGCGTATATGCGCTGCAGAGGATCATCTTCAAGCAGCAGGACGGGCAGGGCCAGACCCCCGAGGGAGGGGCGCCCGGGCAGGAGAGGTCGGGGTGGCAGGAATGAAGAGGGCACCCGGGGAGGCGGTCGATTTGGCGGAGGACGTCACCAGACCGGAAGGAGCGCTGCCCAACCACGTGGCGATCATCATGGACGGCAACGGGCGCTGGGCGGAACGCCGCAACCTGCCCCGCATCGCCGGCCACAAGGCGGGGGAGGAATCCATCACCGACATCGTCAGAGCGGCCTCGGAGTGGGAGCTGGGAGCCCTGACCCTCTTCGCCTTTTCCACCGAGAACTGGAACCGCCCCGAGAACGAGGTCAGGTTCCTCATGAGCTTCAACCGCAACCTCCTAAACAAGCGCATAGAGGAATTTCACGCTAGAAATATACGCATACGCCACGCGGGGAGACGCGACCGCATCCCCGCCTCCACCCTCAAGGCCATCGACAACGCCGTGGAGCTCACGCGCGGGAACACCGGCCTCTCCCTGAACATAGCCTTCAACTACGGCGGCCGGGCGGAGATCGTGGACGCCGTGCGCAGGCTCTGCGAGGACGCGGCCCGCGGCGCCCTGGACCCCGCCGGGCTGGACGAGGAGGGGTTCCGCGCCTATCTTTACAACCCCGAGGTACCCGATCCCGACCTCCTCATCCGCACCGCGGGGGAGATGCGCATCAGCAACTTCCTCATCTGGGAGCTCGCCTATACGGAGATCTACGTCACCGAGGTGCTGTGGCCGGATTTCCGGCGCCGGCACCTCGCGGAGGCGATCAGGGAATACCAGTCGAGGGAACGCCGCTTCGGCAGCATCAGGGAGGAATAGGGCGCCTTTGGCCACCTTCAAGGATGAGGCCATCGTCCTGAGGGCCTTCGACCTCGGCGAGGCCGACCGCATCATCTCCCTCATCACCTCCGCCCACGGCCTGCGCCGTGCCGTGGCCAGGGGCGTCAAGCGCACCCGGAGCAAGTTCGGCGGGCGCCTCGAGCCCTTCACGCAGGTCCGCGCGGTGCTGCACGAAGGGCGGAACCTGGACACGGTGGTGCAGGCGGACGCGGTGCGCACCCACGCCGCGCTGCGCGGCGACTACGCCCGCTTCCTCTACGGGGAGGCCATGCTGGAGCTGATCGAGAAGTCGCTGCAGGAAAGGCAGGAGGTGCCCCGGCTCTTCGACATCCTCCGCGTGACCCTGGACGTGCTCGAGGGAGAGGTGGCCGAGCCCCCCCTGCTCCTGACCGCCTTCGCCCTCAAGGTCTGCGCCCTTATCGGGTACCGCCCCCACCTCGACTGCTGCCTGCACTGCGGGCGCGAGGTCGCCGGCATCCAGGTCTTCCTGGACCTCGCGGAGGGCGGGGTGGCCTGCCCTCGCTGCCTGCCGTCGCGAGGGGAGCGCGTCCGCCTGCGCCCGGAGGCTCTGGACCTGATGCGCGGGCTGATGCGCGGGGAGATGGCCGCGGTGGCGCGCATGGGATGCGGCCGCCCCGAGACCGCCAGGGAGGCCCTCACCGCCTCGCTCGGGCTGGCGGAGGCCTTCCTGGAGCGTCCGCTGAGGGCGCGGGGGGTGATCATGCGCCACCTCGCCGGAGAGGCGCGACGCCCCTGCGCCGCCTCCGGCGCGGGGGATGAGCGGGGAGGGCATCCTCATCCGGCCGCGGACCCGGAGGGAGAAAAAAAGCGTAATCCCAGCTAGATTACTATTGACGGATTAATACCGTAGTAGTATCATCATAACTGACCCCAAGGAGCTGGAGGTGAGGCCAGCGGGGGCGACCGGAGAGAGGAGCCGGAAGGCGCAAGCCGGAAGGGGAGGCTCGAAGGGAGTTCTCGAGGAAGCGCCAAAGGTTACTTGGGGTCACCCCTTTGTATGAACGTCTGATGGTGGCATGAACGCCTTACGGCGGAATGAACGCCTGACCGCGGCCGCGAACCCCGGCCTCCCTCAATCACAAGGTCACCCGGGGTCACCCCCCTCCATGAACGCTATCGGATCCGCTCCCGCCGCGGCCCCGCCGGCAAGAGAGCTCGCTCCCCTGTACGCAAGGCATGAAGTCGGCAAACATGCTCCCGGGCACGGCGGGAGATCGCGCCCGCGGGTCCGTCAGCCGGAGCGCCAGCGCAGCAGGCGCAGGTACTCGGCCAGGATATCCGCGGCGGCGCTGGTCCCGATGCGGTTGGCGCCCGCCTCCACCATCTCCACCACCTGGGCCAGTCGCCGTATGCCGCCGCTCGCCTTGACGCCGAAGCCCGGCCCCACCGTCTCCCGCAGGAGGGCCACGTCCTCCGCCCGCGCTCCCCCGGGGCCGAACCCCGTGGAGGTCTTCACGAAATCCGCGCCCGCCTCCACGGCGATGAGGGCGCCCCTGCGCATGTCCTCGGGGCCGAGGTAGCAGGTCTCCAGGATGACCTTGACCACGATATGCCCCTCGCCCTTCGCGGCGTCATAGCGCCGCGCCAGCCGCACCACCTCGCGGATGTCCTCGCTCACCCTCTGGTAGCGGCGCGAGCGCAGGGCGGAGATGTTCGCCACCATGTCCAGCTCCCTGGCCCCGTGTTGCAGCGCGAACACCGCCTCCGCCTTCTTGGCGTCTGTGGAGGCATGGCCGAAGGGGAAGCCGATGGGCGCCCCGGGGCTGGTCGAGCTCCCCTCCAGCTCCACCCGGGCCATGGGCAGGTAATAGAGGGGGACGAAGGCGCACCTGAAAGCGGCGTCCGCAGCCTCGCGCAGGAACTCCAGGTAGTGGCGTTCCTCCGCCTCCGGCCTCAGCATGGTGGCGTCGATAAAATAGGCCAGGCTCCCCGCGTCGGGGAAGACGCGCAGTACCTCGTCCCTCGCCGCCCCTTCCTCCGCCATCACCCACCTCGCCGCCGGTCCGTCATATCAACGCTATCCCGATGAGGAGATAGACCGCCAGCCCCAGGATGTCCATCAGGGTGGCCAGGAGGGGCTCGGAGGCCTTGGCGGGGTCCCCCCGCAGGGCCTTGAGCAGCAGGGGCAGGATGCTTCCCACCAGGGCGGCGAAGAGGACGGTGCAGGCCATGGCGATCCCCACCACCATCCCCAGGCGGGCGCTGTCTCCCACCGAGCGGGCGAACACGGAGATCAGCAGCCCGCTGGCCGCTGCTATCCCCAGACCGATGAGCAGCTCGTTGAGGACGCTTGCCGCGAACCTCCTCCCGCCCTCTCCCCCTCCGAGTACCTCCACGGTCATGCGGGTGGCGCTCTGCAGGGACACCGTGCTCCCCATGGAGAGGATGGCGGGGATGAAGAAGACCAGCGCGATGTGCGCCCGCATGGTGGCGGAGTACGCCCTCAGGAGCCACCCCGCCACCAGAAGCTCCAGGGCCAGTGCGATGATCACCCAGGGAAGCCTGCCGATGACCGCCGCCAGGAAGGGGTTGCGCTCCCTCCCCTCCTCCGCCTCCCAGGTCCCCGCCAGGCTGTAGATGTCCTCCTTGGCCTCCTCCTCGATGACGTCCATGACGTCGTCCACGGTGACGATCCCCAGCATCCTCCCCTCCCCGTCCACCACGGGGACCGCCAGCAGATCGTAGCGGTCGATGAGGGCGGCCACTTTCTCCTGGTCCTCCTCGGGGCCCACGGTGATGAGGTTGCGGTGCATGATCTCCGCCACCGGGGTCTCGGGATCGGCGATGATGAGCTCGCGAAGGGAGTTGACGCCGCTGAGGTGACCTTCCATATCCTGGTAAGACACGTAGTAGACCATCTCGATGTTCTCGGGAGCCTCGCGCAGGCTGTCCAGCACCTCGCCCACGGTCAGTCCATCGCTGAGGCGCATGGCCTCGGGGGTCATGAGCCCGCCGGCGGTCTCCTCGCCGTGGGCCATGAGGCGGCGGAGCTGGCCCGCCTTGTCAGGGCTCATGCCGGAGAGCAGCGCCTCGGCGGTCCCGGGGGGAAGGTCCGCCAGGAGGTCCACCGCGTCGTCGGGGGGCATCTCGGCGATGATGCGGGTGGCCAGGCCTCTGGCGAGGCCCTGCAGCACCTCCACCTGTCCCTCCTCGGACATCTCTGGCAGGGCTTCCGAGGACTCCTCCACGTTCCAGGCCCGGAAGATGCGCAGGCGGTCCTCGTAGGGGAGGCTCTCCAGCACCTCCGCGGCGTCGGCGGGCTGCAGGCCGTCCAGCAAGGCCAGGGCGGCCGCCATCTTCCCCCGGGACAGGAGGTCGCCCAAGCTCTCGCCCAGCACCCTGTTCCTGTCTTCCATGAGCAACCCCCGCTCGACCGCGCCCCCGGCCCTCAGTATCCCAGCCGTCTCACCATCTGCGGCCTTTTCGCCCAGTCCTTCTCCACCGCCACCTTGAGCTGGAGGAACACCTTTTCTCCCAGCAGCGGCTCGATCTCCGCGCGCGCCCGGCTGCCGATGTCCTTGAGCATGCGGCCTCCCTTTCCGATGATGATGCCCTTCTGCGACTCGCGCTCCACGTAGATGACCGCCTCGATGTATACCAGGTCCCTGTCCTCCCGGCGCTCGATCTCCTCCACCACCACCGCCACGCTGTGGGGCACCTCCTCCCGCGTGAGTTGCAGCACCTTCTCGCGGATGAGCTCCGCCACGATGAAGTTGACGGGCTGGTCGGTGACCATGTCCTCGGGGTAATATTTCGGACCCTCGGGGAGAAGCTCCACGATGCGCTCTATGAGCGCGTGTACGTTCTCCCCCGTCTTCGCCGAGAGGGGGATGATGTCCGCGAACTCCCCCAGCTTGGAGGCCACCGCGAGCTGCGCCTCCACCTGATCCCGGGTAAGGCGGTCGATCTTGTTCAGCACCGCCACCACCGGCGTCTCCAGCTCCTCCAGCTCCCCGGCGATAAAGAGGTCCCCCCTGCCGATGGTCTGGGTGCCGTCGAGGATGAAGACCACCGCGTCCACCTCCTCGAGGGTCTCCCGTACCGCCTTGTTGAGCCTCTCCCCCAGGGCGTTCTTCGGCTTGTGAAAGCCCGGGGTGTCCACGAAGACGATCTGCGCGTCCTCGCGCGTGAGCACGCAGCGGATCTTGTTCCGCGTGGTCTGGGGCTTCTCCGAGATGATGGCCAGCTTGCGGTGCATGAGGTTGTTGAGCAGCGTCGACTTTCCCACGTTCGGACGGCCTACCAGGCCGACGAAACCGGACCGGTACGGGCTTCCCTCCTCCAAGCAACCCCCTTCCCTCGCCCGGCGCCTGAGCTCCCAGGCCCGGGGTCCTGTCCTCTCGCGGCTCCCGCTCGGGTACGGCGCGAGATCGATGCCTCCTTTCGATAATACCGCATCCGAGCCCTCCCCGCGGCGCCGCCCCCGTCGCTATATCTGGGAGAACCTTCGCATCTGGATGTTGGTGAGCAGGCCCACGCAAGCCAGGCTCACGATGAGGTTGTTGCCCCCGTAGCTGATGAAGGGGAGCGGGATCCCGGTGATGGGCATGATGCCCATGGTCATGCCGATGTTCACCACCATCTGGAAAGCGAACATGCTGACGATGCCGAAGGCGATCATGGTGCCGTAGAAGTCCCGGGAGTTGCTGGCGATGCGCACCGCCCGCCACATGAAGAGGCAGAAAACACCTATGAGCAGCAGGGCTCCCAGCATGCCCAGCTCCTCCCCGACCACCGCGAAGATGAAGTCCGTGTGGTGGGCGGGGATGAAGTTGAGGTTTGTCTGGGTCCCCTGCATCAGCCCTTTCCCCACCAGTTGCCCCGAGCCTATGGCTATCTTGGACTGCAGGAGGTGGTATCCCGCCTCCTGGATGTTGGAGCCCTGGCGCAGGAAGGCCGCGAAGCGCTCCACCTGGTAGGGCTTGAAGACGTGGAAGACGAACCCGAGGACGAAGCCCGTGACCCCCGCCCCCACCAAGCCCAGCCAGTAGCGCATGCGGCATCCCACCAGGAAGAGCATGCCCAGCAGGATGGCGGCGAGGACCAGGGTGGTGCCCAGGTCGGGCTGGAGGAAGATCAGGAGCATGTAGGGCGCGGCCCAGGCCACGGGGATGATGAAGCTGCGGAAGGAATCCGGATCCGCCTTGTTGTCGGAGAAGAAGTTGGCCAGCACCAGTACCAGCACCAGCTTGCTGTACTCCGAGGGCTGGAAGTTTATGAACCCCAGCGAGATCCAGCGCGAGGATCCCATGACCCTCTCGGTGAGCAGCACCGCCATGAGCAGAACCAGGAAGAAGCCGTACACGAAGGGGCTGGCGACCTTGAGACGGCGGTAATCGAAACTCATGAGCACCCCCATGAGCACCAGCCCGATGAGCAGGTTCACCGCGGTGCGCAGCACGTAGTAGGTGGGGTTGCCGGGAATATCGTCGCGGGTGGCGCTGTACTGGATGAGCATCCCGAACCCCACCAGGAAGAAGGTGACGGCGAGCAGGGTCCAGTCCACGTGGCGGAGGGGCAGGCCGCTAAGGCGGCGGGCGACCTCGTCCGTCTGCCTCCTCTCCGTCACCTTGGGGGCGAGAACCCTTCCCAGCCTCTGCGGCATCCCTTCCTCCCGCCTAGTCTCCCACCGGCCCGACCTGTCCCTGGCCCGGCTCGATGCCGTAGATGTATTCCAGGATGCGGCGCGCCACCGGGGCGGCCATGGCTCCCCCGAACCCGCCCTCCTCGATCATCACCACCACCACGTACTGGGGATCGTTGGCGGGGGCGTAGCAGGCGAACCAGGCGCAGGGCTGCTTCCCCTGCACCTCCGCCGTGCCCGTCTTGCCCGCCACCGGCACCGCCTGGAGCGGAAAACCCTGGAAGGCCCCCGCCGCGGTTCCCTCCCCCGAGGTGACGCCCGCGAGGGCGGAGCGGATCACCGCCAGCTTGTCCCCGTCCACGTGCACGCCCAGGACGTTGTCGGCGCTGGTGATGTCGCCGATCTTCTGGGGTTGGATGACCTCCACCGTCTCTCCCTGCCAGGTGATGATCTCCTTGCCCACGTGGGGACGGTAGAACGGTCCTCCGTTGGCGATGGCCGCGTACACGTTGGCGAGCTGCAGGGGGGTCACCAGGACGTCTCCCTGCCCCACCGCCAGGTTGACGGTGTCCCCGGGATACCAGCGCTGGTAGTCCGGGTTGCCCTGGTTGAACTCCCACTTCCACTGCGGCGTGGGCACCCGGCCCTCGAACTCGTTGGGCAGGTCCACGCCGGTCTTGGATCCCAGCCCGGCCAGCCTGGCGTAGTCCTGCAGCTTCGTCACCCATCCCTCCCGCTCGCGGTTCTCGTATATGGAATAGCCGAGGTCGTAGAAGACCACGTCGCACGACTCCACGATGGCGTGGATGAAGTCGACGGCCCCGTGCGTCCCCCAGCAGGTCTTGGGGAACTGCGCGAACTCGCCCCGGTTGAAGACGTGGTTGCAGTAGAAGGGCGAATATGCCGTCACCCCCAGGTCCTGCAGCGCCGCCATGGCCGTGACCACCTTGAAGGTGGAGCCGGGCGGGTACTGACCAACGATGGCGCGGTTGTTGAGGGGATAGTTGTTGGCGGGGTCGTTGAGGATCGCCCACTCCTTCTCGTCGATGCCCCCCACGAAGTTCTCCAGGTTGAAGGTGGGCTCGCTGGCCATGGCCAGGATCTCGCCGTTGCGCGGGTCGAGGACCAACGCCGCCCCCGCGGGGGCGGAGTAGTTCCTGCCCCGCTCGCGGTCGAAGTAGGTGCGCGCCTTCTCCATGCCCTCGCGCAGGGCGGCCTCCACCGCTTTCTGCAGCTCCTTGTCCAGGGTGAGGATGACCGTCTTCCCGGGCTGTCGCTCCTCCTCCCCCAGCACGCGCAGGGGATTTCCAGAGGCGTCCACCTCCACGATGCGCTTGCCGTCGATGCCGCGCAGGGTGTCCTCGTAATAGGCCTCCACGCCCGAGGTGCCCACGATATCCCCCGCCTTGTATCCCTTCTCCCTGAGCACCTGGAGCTGCTCCTGGCTGATCTCGCCCAGGTAGCCGAGCACGTGCGCGGCCAGGGTCTCCTCGCCCTCGTAGTATTCGCGCACCGGCATCTCGTCCGCCTCCACCCAGGGGAAGTCCACCTGCCTCTCCGCGATGAAGAAGTACACCTCCGGGTCCACGTCCTTCTTGATGAGCACCGGCTTGTGGGGCTGTACCTCGTTCCCCTGCAGTTTCCCGAGGATCTCCTCCGGCTCCATGTCCAGCAGCGCCGCCAGGCGCGCCACCTCCCCTTCCTTGTCCTCGAGCTTCTCGAACTCCGTGGGGAGCACGAAGATTGAAAGGGCCTGGCGGTTGATGACCATCTCCCGGTTGTTTCGGTCGAGGATGTTGCCGCGGTTGGCCTCCAGGGGCACCTCGCGGATGCGGTTCCCCTCGGCCATCACCTTGTAATGGTCTCCCTGCACCACCTGCAGGAACCACAGCCGCACCACCAGCACCGCCACCAGCGCCCCCAGGAACATGACGAAGAGGGTGAAGCGGTGTACCATCGCTCCCTGCTGCTGCGGATTGGCGGGCATGGTCGTTCTGCCTCCCTCCCGGCGGTCACTGGAACATGAGGGACCTCTCCTCGCCCAGGGCGAAACGCCCGATCACCGGATAGACGGCCAGGGTGATCAGGGCGTTGTAGAGGGCGAGGCCGGCGATGATCCCGAAGCTGAAAGGCGGGCGGTCCTCCAGGCCTACCATGGCCCAGGTGGCGAACTTCACCAGCTCGTGGAGGACGGAGGCGAAGAACACGATGACCATGGGCCAGGCCACGGACTTGGAGACGATGCGCTGGCGGAGCTCACCGCTGAAATAACCGATGATGGTCTTGGCGAAGGCGCCGACGCCTAGCACCGCGGTGGAGAAGACATCCTCCAGAAGCCCGCCCCAGAAACCGAACAACGCCCCCTGTCCCGGGCCTTCGAAAAGCGCCCAGCACACCGCCACCACCAGGAGCACGTCCGGCCTCACCGTGCCGATGGAGATCTCCGGCGCCACGGTTAGCTGCACCAGCAGCGCCAGAACCAGCACCACGAAGAAGATCAACCGTCGGTGCACGATATCCTCACTTTTCCCTTGCCGCCTCGATGGGCTCCGTGCGCGGCAGCGGAGAGACCACCACCATCACCCGGTTCAGGCGGGTCAGCCTGGCGCGGGGCTCGATGACGATGCCCACGGAGAGGTCCGCCCTGCGCTCGCTGATCTCGGTTATGGTTCCGACGGGGAGCCCCGCCGGGCAGGTTCCCCCCAGCCCGGAGGTGACCACCAGGTCTCCCGTCTTCACCTCCGCGTCCTGGTTGAGGAGCTCCAGCCGCACCCCGCTCCTGCCCTCGCTGATCAGCACCCCCAGCTCCCCGTTGGTCTGCAACATGGCGCCCACGGAGCTCTTCTCGTCGGTTATCAACTGCACCACCGAAGCCTCGGAGGTGCAGAGGATTATCCTCCCCGCCAGGCTGCCGTCCTCGCTCAGGACGGCCATATACTCGCGCAGGCCGTCGGAATAGCCCGCCCCTATCTGGATGGTCTGCTCCCAGATGTCCGGGTTGGCCCCGATGACGTCCACCACCAGGAACTCGAACTCGGGGTTGTTCTCCTTTACCTCGATCATGCTCTTGAGCTCCCGGTTCTCGAGCCTCAGGGCCTCCAGTTCGTCCACCCTCTCCTGCAGGTCCCGGACCTCTTCCCGCAGGCGGTCGCGCTCCCCCCTCGCCCTCCCCATGTCCAGCACGAAGGATATGCCGTCCTTTACCGGGCTCAGCACCTTGCTCATGCCCTTCTGCAGGGGGGAGACGATGTCCAGGGCAAGGCGCTGCAGGCGGTGGAAGATGCCGTCTCCGCTCTCCCGGGAATAGACGGTGACCAGGAGGACACAGATGACGACGAGGGTGATCACCAGCGCGCGCTGCCTGCGGTTCTGTCTCTCGATCATGATCGTCCGGCCCCGGTTCAATGCCGGGACGAGGAGATCAACACCTTTTTCATGATCTCGAACTCCTCGAGGCACTTCCCGGACCCCAGGGCCACGTCGGACAGCGGCGAGCCGGTGACCTCCACCGGCATGGCCGTCTCGTGGCGCAGCCTCTCGTCCAGCCCGGTCAACAGGGCCCCTCCTCCCGTCAGCATTATCCCCCGGTCCATGATGTCGGAGGCCAGCTCGGGGGGCGTCTTGTCCAGGGTGGTCTTCACCGCTTCCACGATGGCGGCGATGGGCTCCTCGATGGCCTCTCTTATCTCCTCCGCCATCACCACGATGGTCTTGGGCAGGCCGGTCACCAGATCCCTGCCCCTTATCTCCGCGTTGATCTCGTCGTCCACGGGGAAGGCCGAACCGATCTGGATCTTGAGCTCTTCCGCGGTCCTCTCGCCGATCATGAGGTTGTATTCGCGTTTTATGTAATTGATGACCGCCTCGTCAAGCTCGTCGCCCCCGATACGCACGGACTCGCTGGTGACGATCCCCCCCAGGGAGATCACCGCCACCTCGGTGGTGCCGCCCCCGATGTCCACCACCATGTTGCCCGTGGGCTCGTGGATGGGAAGGCCGGCCCCGATGGCGGCCGCCATGGGCTCCTCGATGATGTAGGCGGCTCGGGCTCCGGCCTGGATGCAGGCCTCCTCCACCGCTCGCTGCTCCACCCCCGTGGTTCCCGAGGGCACGCATACCACCACGCGCGGCCGGGCGAACAGCCTCCTCTTGTGGACCTTCTGGATGAAATAGCGCAGCATCTTCTCGGTTACGTCGAAGTCGGCGATCACCCCGTCCTTGAGGGGCCTCACGGCCACGATATGGCCGGGGGTGCGTCCGATCATGCGCTTGGCCTCCGCCCCCACCGCGAGGATGGCCCCGTTGGAGGTGTTTATGGCCACCACCGAGGGCTCGTTGAGCACGATGCCCTTCCCGCGCACGTAGACGAGGGTGTTGGCCGTCCCCAGGTCTATGGCCATGTCCCTTCCCAGCATCTCCCACGAGGAGAACATGCGCTTCACCCTTCCATCACATTAGTTGACGGCCCGAAGGCCGCCTGTAGCGTACGGGAATATTCTATCATACACCAGGTGGCAAGCCCGTCGGCGGCCGCGTCCTTACTTTCCATACCGGCGCGGACTCCGCCGCCGTCCGCCGTGGACCTCCCACCCACGACATGGACGACCCGACCGGCCGGCAGGTTCCGCCGCCGGCCGCCAGAGCTTTCAGAGATCGGGGAAGAAGATGCCGATCTCGCGCGCCGCGCTCTCCGGGCCGTCGGACCCGTGCACGATGTTCTCGGTTATCTCCACCGCGAAATCCCCCCTGATGGTCCCCGGAGGCGCCTGCTTGGGGTCGGTGGGACCCATGAGCTTGCGCACCTGGGAGATGGCCGATTCCCCCTCCAGCACCATGGCCACCACCTCTCCGGAGGTGATGAAGGAGAGGAGTTCGGGGTAGAATGGCTTCTCCACGTGCTCCGCGTAGTGGCGCGCCGCCAGCTCCTCGTCCACCATCAGCATGCGCATGGCGGCTATGCGCAGCCCCTGGCGCTCGAATCGCGAGATGACCTCCCCCACCAGTCCCCTCCGCACGCCGTCGGGCTTGACCAGCACCAGCGTCCTTTCCATGGACATCCTTACCTCCATCTCCGTTTGCGGGCTCCGGCCTCGAGGGTCGAATCCTCTCGCCTTGCCGGTCCCCGGTCATCCGTGCCTCAAGATCCGGGATGCGAGGCCCGACCCTCTCCAAACTTCATGACCCCTGTTCCTTTGCTTCCTTTTCCCATCCCCTTCCCACAAACCCCATCAAGGCTTCATCCCCTATTCAGGCTTCATCCCCAGAGCGGTCCTTGCCTCGCCCACGGTGTAGAGCGACCCCGTCACGCATACCAGGTCGCTCACCGCGGCCAGGGTGCGCGCCAGCCTGACTGCCTCCCCCACCGATTCCACCACCACGCAGTCCTTCCCGAGCTCCTTCACCATCTCGGCGAGGCGGCGCGCAGGCGTCGCCCGTTCGTCGGCGCTCTGGGTGGCCACCACGGTGTCGGCCAGGGGGAGCAGCAGTTCCAGCATGGCGCGGGCGTCCTTGTCCGCGAGGATGCCCACCACCAGGATACAGCGCTCGTAGTCGAGGTCGTTGGCCAGGACGTGCGCCAGGCGGGCGGCCCCGTCGGGATTGTGGGCTCCGTCCAGGAGCACCAGGGGATCGCGCGACACCACCTCCAGGCGCCCGGGCGACTTCACCCGCCGCAGTCCCGCCTCCACCTCGGTGGAGGAGAGGGCTGCGAGGGTGCCCGCATAGCACTCGCAGGTCGCCACGGCGCAGGCGGCGTTTACCGCCTGGTGGTCGCCCAGCAGGGGCAGGAAGAGCTCGGGGTACTCGCGCAGCAGCCCCCTGATGCCCACCGCCTGCCCGATCTTCCCCGTGTCCACGCCGTAGGTGAGGTTGTAGAGGAGGGAGAAGTCGCGGCCGAAGAGCTTGAGGTTGCTCCTCTTCTCCTCACAGGTGCCGGCGATGACCTCCAGCGCCCCGGGATCCCCCACCGCGGACACCACGTAGCTGTCCTCCTTGATGATCCCCGCCTTCTCCCAGGCGATCTTCTCCAGGGTGTCGCCAAGCTCCGCCATGTGGTCGAAAGCCACGCCGGTGATCACCTGCAGCCTCGAGTCCACCAGGTTGGTGGCGTCCCACCTCCCCCCCAGTCCCACCTCGATGACCCCCACGTCCACCCTGCGCTGGGCGAAATAGAGGAAGGCCATGGCGGTGGTGATCTCGAAGTAGCTCAGCGGGTCTCCCGTCTCGCGGTCCGTCTCCTCCACCAGGGGGATCACCCTCTTCAGGGTGGAGGCGAAATCGCGCTCGGTTATGGGCCTGCCGTCCACGCATATGCGCTCGGTGACGCTCTGCATGTGCGGGGAGGTGTAGCGCGCCACCTTCCTCCCTCCCACCTCGAGGATGGAGGCGACCATGCGCGCCACGGAGGTCTTGCCGTTGGTGCCGGTGATGTGGATGGAGGGGAAAGAGAGCTGCGGGTCGCCCAGCTTGGCGAGGAGCACGCGGATGCGGTCGAGGCTCGGCTTGATGCCGTGCATGGCCGACTTCGCCAGATACTCCTCCGCCGCCGCAAAATCCATTTCTCCCCCTAAGGGATCAGGTCTCCGGCCTTGAACAGATTTCTATATATTTCCATGGCCCTGTCCACGCCCCGTGATCCTTGCCGCCTATGATCAAAGGTCACAGATCCGATCCCTCGATGATCTTCAGCTGTTCGCGCAGCTTCTCCACCTTGAGCCGGGCGTCGGCCAGCCTGCGGCGCTCCTTGCGCACCACCTCCGGGGGGGCCTTGGCCAGGAACTGGTCGTTGGAGAGCTTGGCCTGGAAGCGGCTCGCATCCTCCTCCAGCTTCGCGATCTCCCGCCTTATCCTGTCCGCTTCCTCCGAGAAGGCCCCGCCCGCCAGAGGCAGGAACACCTCCACCCCCGCCGCCATCCCCCGCGCGTAAGAGGCGGGGTCCTCCACCGCCTCCACGATCTCCAGGGAGGAGAGGCGGGCCTGGGAGGTAAGATATTCCAGGTGCCCCTCCAGCAGCGCGCGCTTCCCCGCCTCCAGGGGCACGGCCAGGGCCGCGGTGCGCGCGTGGGGGCGCAGTCCCATCTCCGAGCGCAGGCGGCGCATGCAGGTGATGACCTCGCGCAGGGCGTCCATCTCCTCCTCGGCCGCCCCGTCCAGCAGTTCCGGGCGCGGCTCGGGCCAGGGGGCCACCACCAGCGACTCCCCCTCGTGGGGCAGGCGCTGCCAGATCTCCTCGGTGATGAAGGGCATGAAGGGGTGCAGCAGCCGCAGCGCCCGCTCCAGCACCGTCCACAGCACGTACTGCGCGGTCCTTTTACCGACGGGGTCCTCCCCGTAAAGGCGCAGCTTGGAGAGCTCCACGTACCAGTCGCAGAAATCGCTCCAGAAGAACTCGTAGAGGGCGCGGCAGGCCTCGCTGAAGTTGTAGGCCTCACAGTAGCCGTCGACGGCGGAGATGAGGCGGTTGAGGTCCGAGAGTATCCAGCGGTCGGCCAGGGTGAGCTCGAGCCGACCCTCGTCCACGGCCGCGGGATCGAAGCCCTCCAGGTTCATGAGGGCGAAGCGCGCCGCGTTCCAGATCTTGTTGCAGAAGTGTCGGCTGCCCTCGATCCTCTCCTCGGAGAGGAAGACGTCGCGCCCGGGGACGGCGATGTGCCCCAGGGTGAAGCGCAGGGCGTCGGCGCCGTACCGCTCGATGACCTCCAGGGGGTCGATGACGTTCCCCGAGGACTTGCTCATCTTCTTCCCCGACTCGTCGCGGATGAGGGCGGTGACGAAGACGTCCCGGAAGGGTACGTCCCCCATGAAGTGGATGCCCAGGAACATCATGCGCGCCACCCAGAAGAAGATGATGTCGAAGGCGGTGACCAGCACCGAGGTGGGATAGAAATAGGAGAGCTCGGGCGCGTCGTCTGGCCAGCCCAGGGTGGAGAAGGGCCAGAGCCCGGAGGAGAACCAGGTGTCCAGCACGTCGGGGTCCTGCTCCAGCTCCCCTCCGCAGGGGCACCGCTCGGGGTCCTCGCGGGAGACCGTGACCTCGCCGCATTCCCGGCAATACCAGGCGGGGATACGGTGCCCGAACCAGAGCTGGCGCGAGATGCACCAGTCGCGGATGTTGTACATCCAGTCGAAATAGATCTTCTCCCAGCGCGCGGGGATGAAGCGCGTGCGGCCCTCCTCCACCGCCCGGATGGCCGGCTCCGCCAGCTCCTTCATGGCCACGAACCACTGCCTGGAGAGGTAGGGCTCGATGACCGTGTGGCAGCGGTAGCAGTGCCCCACGGCGTGGAGGTGTGTTTCCACTTTCTGGATGTAGCGCATCTTCTCCAGGTCGCGCACCACCGCGTTGCGCGCCTCGTAGCGGTCAAGGCCCGCGTAAGGGCCCCCGTTCTCGTTCACCACCGCCTCGGGGGTGAAGATGTTGATCTCCTCCAGGCCGTGCCGGCGCCCCATCTCGAAGTCGTTGGGGTCGTGGGCGGGGGTCACCTTCACCACCCCGGTGCCGAACCCGGGGTCCACGTACTCGTCGGCGATGATGGGCAGTTCCCGCCCCAGCAGGGGGAGCACCGCCGTCCTCCCCACCAGGTGGCGGTAGCGGTGGTCGCGGGGGTTCACCGCCACCGCGGTGTCCCCGAGCATGGTCTCGGGGCGGGTGGTGGCGACGTGGAAGAAGTCCTCGCTCTCCTTGAGGTCGTAGCGGATGTACCAGAGCTTGCCCTCCAGGTCCTCGTGCTCCACCTCGATGTCGGAGATGGCGGTGAGGCAGCGCGGGCACCAGTTGACGATGTAATAGCCCTGGTAGATGAGTCCCTCCTCGTAGAGGCGCACGAACACCTCGCGCACCGCCCGCGAGCAGCCCTCGTCCATGGTGAAGCGCTCCCGCTGCCAGTCGCAGGAGCACCCCATGCGCTTGAGCTGCCTGATAATGGTGCCCCCGCACTTCTCCACCCACTGCCACACCCGCTCCAGGAAGGCCTCGCGTCCGATCTCCCAGCGGGTGGTGCCCTCCTCGGCCAGGTTGCGCTCCACCACCGCCTGGGTGGCGATGGCGGCGTGGTCGGTGCCGGGAAGCCACAGGGTCTCGTAGCCCTGCATGCGCCTGCGGCGCACGATGAAATCCTGCAGGGAGTTGTTGAGGGCGTGCCCCAGGTGCAGGGACCCGGTGACGTTGGGGGGAGGGATGACGATGGTGAAGGGCTCCCTATCCGGGTTCACCTCGGCATGGAAGTAACCCTTCTCCTCCCAGAAGGCGTACCACTTCTCCTCCACCGCGGCCGGGTCGTAGGCCTTCGCCATTCCGCCTTCGGGCGCCGCGGATCCTTTCCCGCCCGGACCTCTTTCCACGCGTCCCTCTCCCGATCTTCCTGAGATGCCGCTACGCTATATCTCAATGCATGCTAAAAAGCGGCCTCGCCTTTGTCAAACCCGCAAAGCGAGCCCGGCACAGAAGTAATTATATATTGAAGCCGCCCTTTGTCATCATCGACGGCGGGAGTGGAATCCGGCGTGAGGCGGAACCGGACAGTCGATCACAGCCCGCTGATCCTGCTGGGTTCCGCGGTTCTCCTCGCACGGCTGAGGGTCTTTAGATACTGGATTAAGGCCGGGCCGGCCCCTTGATGGCGACATGGGGTTGGGATATCCTCTTCGCAACGGCATGTTCGCTTACAGCGGAAGGAAACTCGGTTGGGTCTCGCGGCGCTGATCGTCTTTCTGTCCTCCCTGTTCCTGGGGCTCCTTTCCCTGGTGGTGCTGGTCTGGTCGGCGCTGGGCGTGTTGCGTACCGTCCGTTACGGCTATAAGGACCTCCGGTCCTGGTCGGAGTTCATCCGCGGGTACCTGGAGGACCTCCGGGCGGTTGCGGAAGCGATGGAGGAACGGGCGCGCTCCATCTCCTCCCACGCGTCCGCGGTCAGGGAGGGCGTGGACGATATCCAGGACACCCTGGAGGAGCTGCGCGACCACCCCCTGCTGCGCGCCTCCCGCTTCGCCGCCCGCTTCCGCCGCCGGCAGGCCTTCAGGGCATGAAAGCCCGCGCGGGCCGGGCGCCCCGGCGGCGGGGTCGGGACCTCCCCCGCCGCCTCAAGGCGTATATCCCGCCGAGTCGTGGGCCCAGGCCTTGCCTTCGCCGTAGACGGCGCGCTCGCAGATGATGCGGTCCCCCGCCTTCACCAGGGTGGAGACGTCCCAGTCCTGCACGAAGTCGTTGACCCGGAAGGAGTGGCGGGAGTAGGGCGCGATGGGGAATCCCATGGGGCCGTCTACGGGACCACGCGAGGTCATGAAGGTGACGTCCACCTTCACCTCCTCGGGGTTGGGGTTCTGCACCAGCACCCAGGTCTCCATGCCCCCCTCGGTGCAGCCCTCGGCGAGGTACCACACGGGAGAGGAGGTGGTGACCCCCACCGAGTCGTGGGCCCAAGCGCGGCCGTTGCCGTACATGGCGCGCTCGCAGATGACCTGTCCCGTGGCCACCACCTTGGTGGAGACGTCCCAGTCTGAGAGGAAGGCGCCGAGGTTGAAGGAGCGCCGGGAACCTGGCCCTATCTCCTGTCCCTGCAGACCCTCGGGCCGCTTCTCCCCGGAGCTCGTCTGCAGCACCAGGTCCACCAGTACCCTCTCGCTGCCGGGGTTCTGCACCAGCACCCAGGTCTCCATGCCCCCCTCGGTGCAGCCCTCGGCGAGGTACCACACCCCGGCCGGCCTCCAGGCGAGCACGAAGGGAGAGAGGGAGATGACCTCGCCGGTGATGCGGTCGGCGTCGGTGTCCAGGCTGCGTGTGACGTCGACCCATTCGCCGCCCTCCCGGTGCAGCATCCTCAGGTTCTCCTCCGGCACGGTGAGTGCGGCCTCGTCGTACGGGAGGGTGACCAGGACGGTGCCGGTGTAGGTGGCGGTGGTGGTGATGTCGTAGCAGCTTCCTCCCAGGACCTGGAAATTACCC
>FWPV01007205.1_pt1 | contig 20462 bp, 17 predicted proteins | sample 2228371 | NCBI WGS metagenome assembly FWPV01 (sample SAMEA103939776, study PRJEB20133) | metagenome | reverse complement strand
CCAAGTATTAGAATGAGGTTAGCATTGCCTAAGAATTTTATATGCATGGTCTTGCTCACTCGACTAGACGATTACAATGGGCGCATAATCCAGAAGACACTCGACGGCGACCTGCGTGACAGCCTGCCCACGCTGGCCTTGATATTCGGTGTCTTGTATACGTTTTTTGCTATCAGCCATGGGTTTGTGTTGCCCCGCTCCATCGTCGGGGTGATGGCCGGCCTGGCAGCACTGACGGCCCTCCTCAACTTCGGACTGGCCTGGGTACTGCACCGCCGGCAACTACCCGCCGCGTGGGCGCATCCCCTGGCCACAGCCGATACCCTGTTAGCCTTGCTCAACGTTCTGCTGCACCTCTATTTCACCGCCGATCCCCTCCAGACAACCAATGTGATGTTGTTGATCATCGGCGTTGGATTCATCATCTTCTCGACCTTCTGGTGGGGTCTCATCGTCGGCATTACGATTGCCGGCTGGTTGTTCGTTGTGGGACAGATCGGCCCACTGGCGACCTGGCAACATTTCTATTTCGCCATGATTTCTGCCACGGTTGTCTCGCTGTTGGTCCATTTAGTGCGCCGACGCACCTATGTGCGCCTCGAGTTCCTGCGCAACCAGGATCAAGCCCAACGGGCGAAATTGGTAGAGGCGCTCCACGCTATGGAGAAGATGCAGCGTGCTCTGGAAACCTCCATAAACGTGGCCCAACATATTACCGCGATTCTCGACCTCGAAGAGTTACTCCAGCAGATCACCCAACGCATCAAAGAAGATTATGGCTACACTTACGTTGGCATCTTCTTGTGTGACAAGACCGGTAATGAGGTGGTGGCGCGCGCCGGCAGCGGTGAAGCCGGGCGACGGTTATGTGAACAAGGCTGCCGTGTGGCCATAGGGGGCGAGGGCATTGGGGGATGGGTCGCCGCGCAGCGCCAAATTGCCAATGTCGGCGACGTCACCACGGACCCGCGTTACGTTCCCCTCCCCGGCAATCCCGCGATTGCCTCGGTCTTAGCCCTGCCGCTGGAAGCCGCCGGCGAACTGTTGGGAGTTCTGGACATCGAAAGTGACAAACGCCATGCCTTCGATGCCGAGGATGTGCAAGTGCTGAAAGCCCTGGCCGCTCAAGTCGCGGTGGCCATCCAGAACGCCGCGCACTACCGGGCCGAGCAAACGCGCCGTCAAATCACCGAACGGCTGTATACGGTAGGCATGGCACTCTCACGGACGCTCAATCTCGCGGAGACATTGGATCTCATCCTGACCGGACTGGTTGATATTGTCTCTTTTGATCGCGGCTTGGTCATGCTGGCCAGTGGCGGGGAGTTGCTCGGTGTGGCCTCGCGCGGCTTTCCAGCGGGGACCCAGCCTCTGAACGTGCAGGTCACAATCAAAGAGAACGACGTGTTTCAGGATATACAACGCACCCAACGTCCCTTGTTGCTCCCCGATGTACAACAGCGGGCGGATTGGCAGTACGTCAAGGACTTGCCGCCGGCCCGTTCCTGGCTCGGTGTGCCCCTCATCTACCAGGGAAAAGTGATCGGCATGCTTTCCCTCACCCGCGAACGGCCTGAGCCTTACACGGACGATGAGGTTGCGTTTGCGGAGACCTTTGCCAGTCAGGCCGCCCTCGCCATTCAAAACGCGCTGCTTTACGAGGACCTTAAATCGGTCAACCGTGAGCTGGAGAGAACGGTGGCCCAGCTCAGCGAACGCACCCGCGAACTTCAGACGGCCTATGTGCAACTTGAACGGCTGGATCGCACCAAATCGGACTTCATCCAGGTGGCTTCCCACGAGTTACGCACCCCCATCACCGTGATAAGCGGCTATAGCCAGATGTTGCTCCACCATCCCGAATTGCAGAAACAGGCCGACTGTGCGCCGATGATCTCCGGCATCGAGGCGGGGATCAAACGAATGGAAACCATCATCGGCAGTATCCTTGATATGGCGAAGATCGACAGTCAGGTGCTCCAATTGCATCCCGAACCGTTACAGTTCTCCTCTTTATTCCAATCACTGTACACGACGTTTAACCCGATATGTCAGCAGCGCCATCTCACCCTCACCTTCGCGGGCCTGGAAGGATTGCCGATCATCGAAGCGGACGGGGAAGCCTTACGCAAGGCGTTCCATCACCTGTTGCTCAACGCGGTGAAATACACGCCCGATGGCGGCACAATCACGGTGTCCGGGCGTCTCGTGCCGCCCGGCGATGACGAATTCCCTGCCGGCGGGGTCGAGATTGTGGTCAGTGATACCGGCATCGGCATTGATCCAAGTGCGCAACAACTGATTTTCACCAAGTTTTACCAGGCCGGAGAAATCTCCGTCCATTCTTCCGGTACAACCACATTCAAAGGCGGTGGGCCGGGGCTAGGCTTGGCGATTGCACGGGGAATTGTCGAGGCCCATGGAGGCAAAATCTGGGCCGAAAGTCCAGGCTATGATGAGGTCACTTGTCCCGGCAGCCATTTTCATGTGATTCTTCCGACCTCTAACCCTGAATTGCATCCTATTGAGATCGCCACCACGGCGACGACGGCATGATATGACGGGAGCAGCAAATCATGGATAATAAATTAATCAACGAACTCGAACAGGAGATTCAAAAACTCACCCAAACCATCGAGCGACTAGAGCGCATGGTCACGATCGGCCAAATGCTCAATTCGACATTGGATTTGTCGCAATTGCTGGAAACGATCATCCGCACGGCCGCCGAGTTGGTCGGCAGCGAGGCCGCTTCTATTCTGCTGGTTGATGAACGCACCGGGGAGCTGTTTTTCGCTGCCTCCACCGGTTCGAGCCGCGAAGAACTGCGTCAAATCAAGGTCCCGATTGTCGGTAGCATTGCCGGCACGGTCTACAAGACCGAGAAGCCGCTCATCGTTGCCGACGTCAGCAGTGATGCACGCCACTACACCGGCGTGGATCAAAGCACCCGTTTTCAAACGCGCTCGCTGTTAGGGGTGCCGCTGATGGTCCGCACCCGCTGCATCGGTGTATTGGAGGCCCTTAACAAGCTCAACGATGAGCCATTTAACGAAGATGACATCCGCACATTGGCGGCAATGGCCTCCCATGCCGCCATTGCCATCGAAAATGCGCAGCTGGTCGCCAGTTTGCGCGAGGCCAACCAACGTCTCTCGGAGCTTGACCGACTCAAGAGCAATTTCATCAGCATCGCTTCCCATGAACTGCGCACGCCCTTGATGATTGTTCAGGGATTCGCCAGCTTTTTGCGTCAACAGGCCAGCGGCGATATGACGGAAGAACTGGATATGGTTCTGCGCGGGGCGAGCAAATTGCAGGCGATTATTGACCAAATGACCAACCTCAATTACCTGGAATCCGGAACTTTGGAACTGAAGCAGGAGAAATTCGTACTGCAAACCTTGCTCAACGAAATCGGTGAGGAATGGCAGCCTTTGGCCGCGGCAAAACAACAAAGTCTGCGTTTCACTATGCCTGCCGTCCCCATCTTCATCCGTGGCGACCGCGGCAAGATCAATCTGGCGATTAGCAATCTCCTCAGCAATGCTGTGAAGTTCACCCCGGAGAAAGGCCACATCGAGGTGCAGGTGATCCCGCATACGGCGCGCATAGAAATTGCCGTGGTGGACGACGGCATTGGCATCCCCAAAAACGAATTGACGCGCATCTTCGAGCGATTCTATCAGGTGGAAGACCATTTGACCCGCCATCACGGTGGACTGGGATTGGGACTCTGTATTGCGAAGGAAGTCGTTGAACAACACGGAGGACGTATCTGGGCCGAAAGCGTCGAGGGACAAGGAAGTCGCTTCCGCATGATTCTCCCGGCAGTCTTTGAGCGTACGTAAGGAGGTATCGGCATGAAAAAATGGTTTATTCCATTAGCGATCCTGGTGACCCTTCTCTGGGTTTCGCACCTGGCTGCCCAAGAAGGGCTGAGCGTGTCCCCGCGCCAACTGACCATCGCGGCCCAGAAGGGACAGACGGAGACCCGCCTGTTGCTCATCCGCGCCGTTGAGCCGGTGAACGATCTGGAGATTATCACGCCGGACTTGAGCGGGCCTAATGGGACACTGATTATGCCGGCGAAGGCCATCCGGGTGACTTTGCCTGCCAGGCACCTCGCTGCCCATGAGGTGCTGACCGTTCCCGTGACCTTCGACTTGACCGCCGTGCCGAGTGGTCAATTCAGCGGGGAATTGCTCATCAATTACGGCACTCAGAGCCTCGGCGTGCCGGTCTCGGTTGCCGTTAAAGATCGTCCCTGGTTGCCATTGCTCGCGCTGGTCGGCGGCGTGGCGTTGGGGATCGGTGTTTCGACTTACCGTGCCCAGGGCCGTCCTCGTGACGAAGTCTTAGTGCGCCTCGGACAAATTCGTACTCAGATGAAGGCCGACAAGGAGCTGGAGACCAGCGGCGCGCCGTTTTACTCGCGCATTGACGCCCACCTGGTTGATGTTGAAGTTGCCCTCGAAGCACAGCAGTGGGAAAAGGCCCAACAAGCGGTAAAAATAGCCGAAGACCTGTGGCTACGTTGGCGACGCGCCCGCCCGGATTGGCTGGTCCAACTCGGCTATTACAAACAACTCAGCGAAAAATTGGCCACTCTGGGCGATAGCGTCTTCTACATCGGCGAAATTAAAAGGGCGGCGCTCGATAGCTATCATGGCATACCCAACCTGGCGGAGCCGCGTCTTTTCCGTGCTGAATTGGAACCGCTCAGCCGTCAGGTGAATGCCTTTATCACCCTCCAAGAGCGCATTGATGCCCTGGCTGCCTGGCCACAGGGCAGAGCCGTCGCCGCAAAGTTTTATCAACGCTTATACGCTCTTGCCCCCACCGATAGTGCCGGCTACCAGAGTCTGTACGATGAAGTCGAGGCCACCAACCGTAAGGTCCAACTCGCTCAGATCGAAGCCAATCTGGCCCGACTGACCAAAATGACGACGACCATGTCCGCAGAGCAGGCCAAACCCTGGGCAGATAAAGCTCAGGAGTTGCGCGCCCGCCTGGCTGCGCTTAACCCCGATGATCAAGAGGCCTATCTGACCCTCATCAATGACGTGGATATGGCGTTGCAACAAGTCGAATCATTATCATCATCATATACCGGCATCCGCGATGTAGCGGCCGTTTCGTTTGGTGGTGTCAAGGAGGTAACCACAACCTCGGCATGGTTCTCCGCGCCCCCCGCAACTTACATGCGCACGGTGGAGGAGGCCATTGCCGGTGCCGGACGGCGGCTCCGCTGGTTCACCTGGATTACCTACGCCGTCGCCGTGATCTTCCTGGCCCTGGGTGGTTTCGTGCAATTGTACGGCGCGCGTCCCGATTTTGGGGTGAACGGGATCGGCGATTACTTTGTCCTGCTGGCATGGGGCTTCGGCGCAGAGGCTACCCGTTCGTCCATCGCCGATATGATTCAAGGCTGGGGGATCTCGACGGGGAAATAACCATGGGAAAAACAGCACCGACCTTGCAGGTCACCCCCCTTACGCTGGGGATGATGAGCCGGATTTTCCTGGTGCAGGGCGACGCCGGCGTCATTGTGGTTGATGCCGGCATGCGCGGACAAACGAACCGCATCATAGGAGCTCTGGCACAACGAGAGATCGCGCCCCAGGACGTTCGTTTGCTCCTCATCACCCACGGACATTTGGATCATTTCGGGGGTGCGAAAGCGCTGCAAGCCCGCACCGGCGCCCCCGTCGCAGTCCATGCCCAAGATGCGGATGCTTTACGCGCCGGCCGGAATCTGCCGACATTCACCCCTACCTCGTGGCCGTCCGCTCTGTTGATGCGGGTCGGGGCGTCACTGATGCAAGGCCATGCCGATAGCGCGCTGGAACCGGACATCGTTTTTACGACGCCCTGGCGGCTGGACGATTACGGCATTGCCGGCGAAGTCATCCATACCCCGGGTCACACACCCGGCTCCGTTACCCTGCTGCTCGATAACGGCGTGGCCATCGTCGGCGACCTGGCGATGGGCAACATGCTCTTCCCCAAACGTGCCACGGCTCCCCTTATCGCCTGGAACCCGGAGCGCAACTGGGAAAGTCTGCGCCTTCTGCTGGAGCATCACCCCACTCTCATCTATGTCACCCACGGACAACCGCTCACGCCGGCTGCTCTGCACGCCCTTCTCAAACAGCATACTTGAGTTCATTGACATCTTGGCGCGCCGACGAACAAAAAAGCTGGCGAGAGCACTCTCACCAGCTTTTTTGATGACACCTTGATAACCGAGTCGCTAACCACCGAAGAGATGGAACGACGCAAGGACGGGGGCGAAGAGCGAGGAAACAAGCGACATCACCGTGATGAGCGTGTTCAGCGAAGGCCCGGCGGTATCCTTGAAGGGATCGCCTACCGTATCACCGACGACGCCGGCCTTGTGCGCATCAGACCCCTTGCCACCGAAGAAACCGCTCTCGATGTACTTCTTGGCGTTGTCCCAGGTGCCGCCCGCATTGGCCATCAACAGCGCGAAGAGGATGCCGGTGACGATGGCGCCGCCGAGGAACGCCCCGAGCGCTTCCGGCCCCAGAATGAAGCCCACCACCAACGGCAAGACGACGGCCAAACACGCCGGCAGAACCAGCGCCTTGAGCGCGTCCTGCGAGGCCAGCGAAACACAGCGCACATAGTTCGGCTCCACCGTGCCGGCCAAAATGCCCGGTTCTTCCTTGAACTGGCGGCGGATTTCCTCGATCATATCGAAAGCGTTATGGGTCACGGAGAGCATCGTCAACGCGCTGAACAGCGGCGGGGTGAGCGCGCCCAAGAGAATTGCCGCGATGACCAGCGGATTGGCGAGGCTCATGGTCATGTCAATGGGCTTTAAGCCATGTTCCAGGACGGCCAGCCCGATCTCGCTGGAATAGGCGGAGAACAATGCTAACACCGTCAGGGCCGCCGCGCTAATGGCGAAGCCTTTGGTGATGGCCTTGGCGGTGTTACCCGCAGCGTCCATCACGTCGGCCACCTCAATGACGTTTTCGGGCATGCCGGCCATTTCGGCAATACCGCGCGCATTGTCCACGATCGGCCCGTAAGCGTCAGAGGACACGATCATACCGCTGATCGAGAGCATCCCCACAGCCGCAATACCGACGCCGTAGACCCCGTTCACGACCGAGGACTGATCGGCCAGGAAGTAAGCCACCAACGTCGCCGCGGCAATGCCGATGACGGACGGCGCAATGCTGATCAACCCATAGCTGAAGCCGGTGATAATGTTGATGGCCGCACCGGAGGTGGACACGCGCGCCGTCTCGACCACGGGCGGGCGGTCGTCACCGGTGAAAAAGTCGGATGTGAAGCCGATGATAACGCCAACGACGAGGCCGGCCAGCGTGGCCCACAACACCGGCAGGTCAATGCGCGCCAGGAGAACCACTGCAATGACCATCACACCGAAAATAACACAGGTGTAAATCGTGCCGTTGTTCAGCGAAGTGCCGGGCTTGCCGCCTTCCTTCACCTGCACGAACTGCACGCCGATCAACGAAGCAAACGCCCCCAACATGCACAGAATCAGCGGGAAGATCGTGTAGAGCACGCGCTGATCCGGGCTGAGTTTCGTCAACGCCGCGCCGAGGAGCATCGCCGCCACAGAACTGGCAACGTAGCTGTCGAAGATGTCGGCGCCCATACCGGCCACATCCCCCACGTTGTCGCCCACGTTGTCGGCGACGACGGCGGGGTTGCGGGGATCGTCCTCAGGGATGCCCACTTCGACCTTACCGACCAGGTCGGCAGCAATGTCGGCGGTCTTGGTGTAGATGCCGCCGCCGGCCTTCGCCAGCAACGCCAGCGTCGAAGCGCCGAAGCTGAAGCCCAGCACCAGGTTGGCATCGCCGGTGATCAGGAATACAATGCTCATCCCGGTCAGCGCCAGGCCGACCATCGCCAGGCCCATCACCGCGCCGGCTTTGAAGGCCACGTTAAAGGCAGGATTCAGGCCCTTGTTCGCGGCGGTGGCGCTGCGCACGTTGGCTTCCACAGCAACCGTCATCCCCATGTATCCGGCGATTGTTGAGCACAACGCGCCAAAGATAAAGGTGATCGCCATGGTCAAGCCATAGCCAAAGTCTTTCTGCACCCCAAAGACGACGGCAATAATGACAGCCAGGCCACCCGCAAGTAACCCCAGCGCACCGTAGAGTTTCTTCAGATAAGACCGTGCGCCATCACGGATCCAACCGGCAACCCGCTTCGCACGCTCAGTCCCTGCATCCTGCTTGACGACCCATCTGAAGTAGCCAAAGGCCACGCCAATCGAAATGAGGCCTGCAATGAGACTAAAAACCAACCACAGTGTGTTACTCATAATTTTTTCCTCCCAATCCTCCAGAATATATAGAATAGCTTTTCACACAAATAGGCTCAAGTTCCCCGAACTTTGGTGTTGACATATCCTGTACCCCATCGCCTAAACCGATTAGATCATTGTAATCCAAGTTGCTACCTATCTTTGACTCCATAATAGAACACTCTCACAGCACACACGGATTTTTTGCTTGTTTTTATCCCTCAAATCCGTGTTGATCCGTGTACTATGAGGGTTTATGTCTGCAAATGGCAACTTGAGTTATTGTAATTTCAACGGTACAGTTAAGGTCAACACGAAAGTTACCAGAGACCATGAGCCTTTCGTGATCTGATTAAAGTGGCAGCGTGCTGACGAAAACGCCGCCGGGTTAAACTACATATTCGCCGAACGCCACCAACGGTAATGGTGGGTGCGCAGCTCCTCCTGTGAAGGCAGGGGGAAGAACATCAACTTTTCGGTATTACCGATGAAAATGCCGCTCTTGAGCATGCGATAGGGGAACGCCGGCGAGCTGAGCCGATCAACCATTTTGGTATGGACGGTCTTGGCGCGCAGATCAGACAGACATTGCCGCAAATGGTCGACATTCGCATAGGGTAAGTCGCCGACGCTGCCGTACTCGGGGTTAGTGGCCAGTTCCCCCAGTCGCAACTCGGCAAAACACACGGCAGGCAGGGTCAACAAAGAGATGGGATTCTTCACGATCAAATCATAAAAGGCTTTAGCGCCCAGGGTACTGACAATTAAGGGGTGGACAGGTGCAATTTCCTGATAGAGATGGAGCCCACCGGTATCCTCCGGGATGTTGGTGCTCGTACCCTCAAGGCCGAGGACCCGACCGTCTTGGGTGACCAGGTAGAGCTGCCAAATGGCATCCAGAGATACCCGCTCCAGGGCGCGATAGACGGTGATGTAGATCGAATTTTTGGGACGGCCGTCCTCGTGGGGAACGCAACGTCGAAAACCTTCATCAATGGCAAGCTCGGGATGTCGAAAATCGGGGTCGATTTCGAAGAAAATCGCCTGCCCCCGCGATTTCTTTTCGCCTCCTATGGCGTAGTAGACGCCAAATTCCTCGGGAGTCAACATGGAAGCAATCAACGCTTCGGGAATCATCGACAAGTACAGATGTATACCCATAGTGCTTTCCTCCTTTGGTACGTGACTTGAAAGAAGCCATTCACAATCATTATACCACAATAATCGAAGATGGAAAACGCATTTTTTCTGGGGAGATTCCCCATATCTCACCGCAGAGCACGCCGGGGCCGCAGAGAGAGATAAAAGAAGTTTTCTCTGCGTACTTTGCGACCTTTGCGGTGAATCAATCGCACGCCTCGTGCCTCATGGGGGGTAATCACCAAATCAGGGCTTTATCATTCTCGTCACCGTCCCCCGCTGCTGCTGCGAGCGGATCGCCAGATCCGCGTTTTATGACCCATAGCCGTTGAAAACGGGGAACTCACGTTCCCCGCGGAGCAAGCATGAGAAGACCCTATCACCAAATTGACAATCCTTGATTTTATATGGAGTTGATTTATAATATTGCTACCGCCGAACTGCGAGAATTCACGCGACGGCGGTTATTTATTGATTTGTTCCTGAATAAGCCGAACAAGGTAGCGGACGCGGATTCACGCTGATTTTCGCAGATTGACAGAAAATGATCTGCGTGAATCTGTGAACATCTGCGTCCTCATCCAGGTTGACGCTATGGGGGAACAACTCTATGATCGAGTTTGACGGATTGTATGAGCCAAGAGACCATCACGCATATATTTGCCATTGAGAAGGCTGCGGCAAAAACACACAGTGAAGCTCAACAAAAAGCCGCTGCGCTTATCGCTGAGGCAGAAAAAACAGCAGCCGGCATACGTGAGCGTGAACTGCAACTGGCGCGCCGGGAAGCAGAACATATCCTCGCTGCAGGAGCTCAACAAGCCGAAACCGAGCATGCGCGTATCCTGGCACAGGCCGGTGCAGATGCGCAACGTTTGGATGCCGTAGCGGCCAAAAACCTCGATCGCGCCGTGAATTTTATACTCGCTCACCTCATAGGACAGACATGAGAGCATGGTACCGACCAGTATTACCGCCTATGCGCAAGTCAACGCGACAACACGAGCGCTTTATGCTGCGCTGCTTGTTCCTTCGGTATGGTTCACTCTGATCCAAACCCCTAATTTCGACGCCCTTCTCGGACAACTGGATAAGACAGCCTATGGCCCCTACCTTAAGCTAGACCGCCAATTGCTTACACCGCGCCGCACGGTGTATCAATTGCGTTGGCACATCACCTCCAACTACGAAAAACTCATTCGCTTGACGCCTGAGCCGGGGCGGCAACTGATCCTTCAACTCTGGCGGCTTTATGAAATCGACAATCTCAAAGCAACCCTGCGCGGGGTCGAGACGGGCGCCTCGTGGGATGAAGTGCGCCATCTCTTGTCCCCCATGTTCCGTTATGTCACCTTGGCCAACGAAGATATCCGGCGCATGCTTGACACCGGCAGCGTTGTGCGCGCCGTCGAACGTATTCGCCACACCCCTTATTACGCGACCCTGGTCCACGCCCTGGCACGCTATGAGGCAGAAAAGAACCTGTTTCCGCTGGAAGTTGCGCTAGACCTGGATTATCGGCGTGGACTCTGGGAAAGTGTGCAAAACTTAAAAGGCACGGATCACAAACGGGCATTACAGCTCATCGGCACCAGCATTGACCTCGATAATCTGCTTTGGGCAATCCGCTATCGGGTTTATCATCACCTTTCCGTCCAGGAAATTATCAACTATACCTTGCCATTCGGCTATCAAGTGTGTGATGCAGATATTCGTGCCCTGGCAGAAGGGGCGGACATCATCACGGTCATCAAGCGCATTTATCCCCATCTTGAAGGACTTGACGAGGCCGCCAGGTCATCCAAAGATGAACCAACCCTTCGACAACGTCAACTCATCTCGGTCGAGTATGCTTTACAACGCCACCTTATCAAATTGTGCCACCAGATGTTTGGCGGTGACCCCTTCCATATCGGCGTTCAATTGGCCTATTTGTTGCTTCTGGAGTATGAACTGCGGGATTTGATCACCGTTGTTGAAGCCAAGGCCTCGCAGCTTCCCATCGAGAAACTTATATCCGTCAGTATCGAGACCTACCATGTTTAAGCCGCAAACGATGCAGAAGGTTGAGTTGATCATCCCGGAGCCTGAGGTTGTGCGGGTGACTGAGGCTTTGGCCGCTTCCGGCGTCTTCCACCATATCCCGAACGCTCAGAGAATGGCGGAACTGCCGACACAGAATAATGTGGATGTGTGGCAGAAATGGACGGAGGATTTGGTTGCTCTGGAGCGCCGGATTCTGCTGGTGATGGAGGAACTCAAGATCAACGCCGGCCTTCCTCCCGAAACACCCCCTCACATCATCGAGCCTTATGTGGCCGAACGAGATATCGAACGGTTGGAGCATGAAGCCGAAACCCCTGTCCGCGAATTAGAAGCGGCGCAACGCCGCTTAGCGCAATTGCAGAAGTATGTGAACCAATTGGCGCCGATCGCTAACTTGGACGTGGACCTGGGCATGTTGCGGGAGTTACACTACACTTTTGTTATGCTGGGCTCGATGCCGACCACAAATATCGAGCGTCTCGAAAGTAGCCTGGAGCACATTCCCTTTAGCCTCATCACCCTGCGCCAGGATGGGCATCTGTCCACCGTTGTCCTCGTGGGGCTGCAACGGGATGCCGCCGTGCTGAGTCGCGCGGCGCGGAGTGCCTATCTCAACCCCCTGCTGCCACCGGAGGATTACCGCGGGACGCCCGCCCAAGCCATTGCCGGTTTACAGGCCGGTATCGAGCGCACGCGGCAGCACATCGCCGAATACGAGATGGAAATTGCCCGTCTCCACGAAACGCGTGTCCGCCATTTGCGGCATCTGCTGTGGCGGGTGCGCGCCAGCCATGCCCTGGCCCGCACCATCACCGGCTATGATCACTTACAGCTCACCTATCTGGTGAGTGGCTGGACGCCTACCGCCGCCCTGCCCGAACTCGAACGGCAAATTAACCAGGTCAGCAACAACATCGTTATCGAAGCACAACCCCCAAGTCGGACTGCGGGCGAAGAGATACCGGTCGCGCTGAAGAACCCGCCGCTGCTAAGCGGCTTTCAAAGTCTGGTGACCCTCTATGGACAGCCCAACTATCATGAATTGGATCCCACGCCGCTTATGGCTTTCACGTTTCCTTTGGTCTTTGGGTTGATGTTCGGGGATGCGGGCCACGGTTTGTTGTTAGCCGTGGTGGGACTCTTGCTCGCTACCCGCAAAATCCGGGTATCCAGGAGCATGGCCGGCTTTGGGGGTGTCGTCGCCCTTTGCGGCGTATCGGCCATGCTGTTCGGCGTCCTCTACGGCAGTTTGTTCGGCTTCGAGAACGTGTTCGAAGCCGCGTGGTTCCAGCCCATGGGAGAAATTACCCATATTTTGCTCTTTGCGCTTGTCGTCGGGGTCGCCTTGCTGAGCGCCGGCATGCTCTATAGCATCATCAATGCTGCCCTGAGCCGTCAGTGGGGGGCCATGGTATTCAATCGCAACGGCCTGGCCGGTCTGTTATTCTATTGGTCATTGCTCCTTGTCGCCGTTCAGATATTCGGCGCTAAAGTGCCCATTCCCCTCACGGTGTCGGTGTTCAGCGCGTTCATAAGCGGCATTGCTCTGACCTTTGGTGAACTCTTTACCCATTTGCTGGAACACCGCCGTCCGTTGATCGAAGGGAACGCCGGAACTTATATTGCCTTGGCGTTCTTTGAGCTTTTCGAAACGCTCATCTCTTTGTTCAGCAACACGCTCTCCTACGTGCGTATGGGGGCATTTGCCGTGGCCCACGGAGCGCTGAGCCAGGTTGTTTTCATCATTGCCGGCGTTGGCGATAAGGCTCTCCCAAGTCATCTCGGTCAGTGGATCGGGGTGATTTTGGGAAACCTCTTTATCATCGGATTTGAGGGTATGATCGTCGGGATTCAAACCTTGCGCCTAGAATATTATGAACTCTTCAGCAAATTTTTCTCCGGCGGGGGAACACCTTATCGCCCTTTGTCCTTGATTCCTCAAACGGGCAAACTGGAAACCCCGCTGGGTGCCGGTAGCTGACAGCCACCGGGCAGCTTTATTCTTGTAAAAGCATAGCAATTCTTGAGACACTTTCAGGAGGTACACAATGACATCTTTACTTATTATGTTCACCGGCTTACTGCCTTTGATCCCGGTCACCCTTTGGGTGTTGACCCGGAGACGGCGCGTAAAAGTCGAATTAGCCCGCAAAGTGGTCTTCGGTCTGAGCACCGTCAATATCATCATGGCCCTGCTGCTGGTGGGGATGGGGGCGATGTGGTTCGTGGCGCCTGAGGTTGTCGCAGCAGCCGGCCTCGTACAAACCACGTCTACCGATCCTTATGCCGCTTTGGCTGCGGCGGCGGCCGTGGGGATAGGGTCAATCGGCGCAGCTTACGCGGTGAGTGCTACCGGGGCAGCCGCTATCGGCGCCATCGCCGAGAAACCGGATGTCTTCGGTAAAGCGCTGATCTTCGTCGGGCTGGCCGAGGGTGTGGCCATCTACGGCTTGATTATCGCCTTCATGATTCTCAATCGTTAAAGCAAAATCGTGTTGGGGGCGCAAGAGTACCCATTGCCATGAAACTTATGGTCATCGGTCACCAAGATGCGGTGCGGGGATTGGCGCTGGTTGGCGTAGAAGGCCAGATTGCGACAACGAGTGAAGCCGTCAATCGGGCACTCGATGCCGCGCTGAACGACAAGAGTATCGGCATTGTTTTGGTCACAGAAGAAGCGGCAAACCTGGCCCGTCAGCGCATGGATTATCTTATGGCTCGCAGCACCATTCCTCTGGTCGTAGAGATTCCCGGCCCAGCAGGTCCCCAAGCAGACCGCCCGACACTCGGCGAGATGATCCGTCGAACCACAGGAGTACGGATATGATAGGGCACGACAAAGTGCAGATGCTCGAACAAGCGATTATGGAAATCGCCCACCAAGAGGCCCAGACTATCCTGAAGCGGGCTCAAGCAGAGGCCGACAGCATTTGTAAGCAGGCGCAGCGCGATGCCGACCGCGAGAGCGCACGCATCCGACAGGAGGCCCAGCAGAAAGTCGCTCAAACTCTGGAACAGGCGGTGGCCAAAGCACGCCTGGAAGCCCAAATGCTCATCCTCCAACGCCGCGAGCAGTTGCTCACCCGTACTTTTGATGAAGTCCGTCAACGACTGTCAACGCTTCCTCAACGCGCGGATTATGCGGCGATTGTGCAAAACTTGATCGGTGAGGCCGTAACCTGGCTGGGCGGTGAGGCATTCGTCATCTGTGCCGATGCGGTTACAGACCAGGTGCTGACGGATGCCTTCTTGGCCGATCTGGCCCAGAAACTCAAGGTGCGCCTGGAACGTGGGCCGGTGCTTGAAACAGGCACCGGCATCATCTTGAGTACCCCGGATGGCCATCGCCGCTATGACAATACCCTGGAGACCCGCTTGAGCCGCCTACAGGATAGCCTGCGCACGGCGGTTTATCACATTCTGGCAGGAGCAACTTGATGGATACCCCAATCGGCACAGTGATATGGATCAACGGGCCGGTTGTCCGCGCACGTGGGTCGCAGCATGTTGGCATGTTGGAAGTCGTCGAAATCGGGGACGAACACCTGATCGGTGAAGTGATCGGCCTGGAGCGTGACATTCTCACCGTGCAAGTCTACGAAGAGACCTCCGGTCTCCGGCCGGGCGCGCCTGTCTTTAGTACAGGCTCTCCCCTCTCCGTTGAATTAGGACCGGGGCTCCTGCAAAGTATTTTCGACGGCATTCAACGTCCTCTGCCGGTGCTCGAATTGCGCAGCGGCAGCTTTATCGGTCGGGGGATCAAAACTACACCGCTGTATCGTAAACAAAAATGGGCTTTTACGCCGCATGTTCAGAGCGGCGAGAAAGTACAGGGTGGCACCCTGCTGGGAACGGTGCCCGAGACGCCCTTCATCGAACATCGCGTGCTGACGCCGCCCCCTGTGGAAGGCACGGTCACGTGGGTAGCACCGCCGGGGGAATATACCATTGTTGACCCCATCGTCAGGCTACAGACCGCACGGGGGCCCCAGGAACTGACGATGTTGCAACGGTGGCCGGTGCGCCGTCCGCGCCCCTATCGTTATCGTCTCCCCCTGACCGAAATGCTGGTCACCGGACAACGGGTGCTGGATGCCTTCTTCCCCATGGTCAAGGGCGGAACGGCGGCTATTCCCGGTGGTTTTGGCGCCGGCAAGACGATCACCCAGCATCAAGTGGCCAAGTGGAGCGATGCCGATGTGGTCATCTACGTTGGCTGTGGCGAACGCGGCAACGAGATGACCCAGGTGCTGCAAGAGTTCCCGGCGTTAATTGATCCACGCAGCGGACGCTCGTTGATGGAACGCACCATTCTCATCGCCAACACCTCCAACATGCCGGTGGCTGCCCGCGAGGCCAGCATTTACACCGGCATCACGCTGGCCGAATATTACCGCGACATGGGCTATCACGTCGCCATTATGGCCGATTCTACCTCACGCTGGGCCGAGGCCTTGCGGGAGATCTCCGGTCGCTTGGAAGAAATGCCCGCCGAAGAAGGCTATCCTGCCTATTTAGCCGCGCGGTTGGCGGAATTCTATGAACGCGCCGGGTATACGGTCACCTTGAGCGGCCTTCAAGGCTCGGTCAGCATCATCGGCGCGGTTAGCCCTCCCGGTGGTGACTTCTCCGAGCCGGTCACCCAGCACACTAAACGCTTCATCCGCTGTTTTTGGGCATTGGACAAAGCGCTGGCGTCGGCGCGCCATTTTCCGGCCATCAACTGGTTGGACAGTTACAGCGAATATGTTGATGCGGTGGGCGATTGGTGGCAAGGCCGGGGATACCCCGACTGGTATGCGCTGCGCACCCAGGCAATGGAAATCCTCCAGCGGGAAAGCCGCCTCCAACAGATCGTCAAGCTCGTCGGGCCGGATGCTTTACCCGATGACCAACGGTTGATCCTGGAGACAGCACGCTTGTTGCGGGAGGGCTTCCTGCAACAAAATGCCATTGATGCCGTGGATGCTTATGCGTCGCCCGATAAGCAAATTCGCATGCTGCGCGCGATCCTTCATTACCACGACCGAGCCGAGCGCATCGTCGCTAAAGGATGTCCGATCATCCTGTTGCACAACCTCCCCATTGTCAATGCGTTGGTGCGGATGAAAACGACCATCCCCAATGACCAGCTCAACAAAATTGATGCGCTGATCACCGAATTGAACGCGCAGATGGATCAATTAGAACGGGAGTATGCGTGATGGGAATGACCGGCGATTACGGGGGACAAGAAATTTTGGGGGCGGCGCGTGTCGAAGGCCCCCTGGTAGTTGTAGAAGGAATGCACGGCGTCGGTTACGATGAAGTTGTTGAGATCAGCGACGCTCAGGGAAGAGTGCGGCGCGGACGGGTCCTCGAAATAGGGGAAGAGGCCGCGGTGATCGAAGTCTTTGCCGGGACGACCGGCCTTTCCATTCAAGATACACACGTCCGCTTCTTGGGGCGTCCGCTGCACTTGCCGGTTTCGCTGGAAATGCTGGGGCGCACCTTCGACGGTTTGGGGATGCCGGTTGATGGAGGCCCCTTACCTCTGGCCGAGGAGTGGGCGGATGTCAACGGTCAGCCGATCAATCCCACCGCGCGCCTCTACCCGCGCGATGTCATCCAGACCGGTATTTCGGCCCTGGACGGGATGAACACCCTGGTCATGGGCCAAAAATTGCCTATCTTCTCCGGCAGCGGTCTCCCCCACAACCAACTGGCGGCGCAAATTGTCCGTCAGGCGACCATGCTCTCCGGTGACGATCAATCACGGCAATTCGTCGTCGTCTTTGCCGCGATGGGCATCAAACACGATGTAGCCGATTTCTTCCGTGATTCGTTTACCGGCAGTGGGGCGCTCTTACGCGTGGCCATGTTCCTCAATCTGGCAGACGACCCGCCGATCGAACGGCTCATCACGCCGCGCGCTGCGCTCACCCTGGCCGAATATCTTGCCTTCAAGAAAAACCTGCATGTGCTGGTCGTGCTCACCGATATGACCAATTACTGTGAGGCCCTCCGGCAAATCTCCAATATCCGTGGCGAGGTGCCGAGTCGTAAGGGGTATCCGGGTTATCTGTACAGCGATCTGGCTTCCCTCTATGAACGCACGGGGCGCATCAAGGGCAGCCAGGGGTCCATCACCCAACTGCCGATTTTGACCATGCCGAACGACGACATCACGCATCCCGTCCCTGACCTGACCGGCTATATCACTGAAGGACAGACGGTACTCAGCCGTGAATTGTTTCAGCAAGGCATCTATCCTCCCGTGGCCGTTTTACCTTCCCTTTCCCGCTTGATGAAAGACGGCATTGGGGAAGGGCGCACGCGAGCCGACCATGCGCATCTGGCGGCGCAGCTTTATGCTGCCTATGCGCATGTTCAAGATGTCCGCTCATTGGCCTCGGTGGTGGGAGAAGAAGAACTCACTTCCGTAGATCAAGATTACCTGAAATTCGGTCACGCTTTCGAGCGCAATTTCATCAACCAGGGGATTACCGAGAACCGTTCCATTGAGGATACGCTCAATATGGGCTGGCAGGTGCTCTCTTTACTGCCGCGCGAAGAGCTGACCCGCGTTTCGGAAGCCGAAATCGAGCACTATTACAGAAAAATCGGGTAAGCTATGCCCCAGCAAAATATTGCTCCTACCCGTAGTAATCTCTTTCGGACTCGCCAGGCTCTCAAGCTGGCGCAGGAAGGGTATGAAATCCTGGACAAAAAGCGGGAAGTCTTAATGGCCGAGCTTATTCGGCAGGCCCACGACGCCACGGTAAAACAAAATCAGGTCTGGCAAGATTTGGCACAGGCTTACCGGGCCTTGTCAGAAGCGCAGCTATCCATGGGACAGGAACGGCTTGAGTGGACAGCCCTTGCCGTGAACAAAAGCGTCGAAGTCGAGATCAAATTACGCAGCATCATGGGCGTGGTGATTCCCACCCTCGAAGCTCATGGGGAGCCACCGAAAACGCCCTACGGTTTGGGGGATACCACCGTGGCACTCGACGAGGCCGTTGCGCGTTTCGGGGTAATCCTCGAAGCCATTCCTACGCTCGCCGAAATGCTGACCTCGGTGTGGCGGCTGGCACGGGAACTCCAAAAGACCCAACGACGGGTCAATGCCTTACAATACATCTTCATCCCGCAATACGAAGCGACGATTGCCTACATCGAAAGTGCGCTCGAAGAACGTGAGCGGGAGGAAACTTTTCGCCTCAAACGCCTCAAGTCCAAGCGTGCGCCGGCGGAGGTCGGACCACCAACGCGCGAGTATCAGCAACCCTATCGCGATATCGGTGGGGGAAAACCGACTTCCTATGAATTTGGTTAAAGGACATTGGGTGGTAGAACATAAGGTGTACACTCACCAGCAGGTGGCCGCCTCTAAGGCGCGGTGAGAAACAAAGCCTTACGTTTCACGATGGAGCACGGAGGTACTGTATGGAAGCACGTAGAGGCCCCTTTTCACACATTATCGTCCCCACCGATGGTTCGGAAACTTCGATCTATGCCGGGCAACTGGCAATCCGTATCGCTGCCATGCATCCCATAAAAATCACTTTTGTCTATGTGATCGACGCCAAAGCGGCAGAGGAAGTTTCCAGAACGACGCGGCAAACGCTCGACGAGGTCCGCGCAGAATTCAGCCATAAGGCCGGCCATTATTTGGATTATCTGTCCCGTCTGGCCACCCGTGAAGGTATAATGACCGCTCAAGTCATTCGGTATGGCACCCCCCATGTAGAAATCACGGAGCTGGCGCGCGAAGTGCGGGCAGATCTCATTGTGATCGGACGCGCCGGCGGGGTAGGGACCCAGCGTCTGGGACGCATCGGTAGCGTAGCCGAACGGGTCATCGAATATGCCCATTGTCCCGTTCTCACCGTGCGCTATGCTCATGAGGGTTGCAGGTTGCAGGTTGCAAGTTGAAGGTTGGAAAGTTGATAAACGTTCACTTTGTGCGTTCAAAAATATTGACATTCTCGAAATTTTAGTTATAGTTGGAAAGTAAGATCTCATTTTATGGAGCAAGAGAAATGGCCAGATGCCCTGAATGCAATGCAAAGATAGTGGTCGCCCCAGACCTCGAGCGCTGGGATCGTATCTTTTGCGAGGCTTGCGGGATTGAACTCGAGGTAGTTGATGTCAATCCCCTTGAACTCGAAGCCGTTTATGACTTCGAAGACACCGACAGTGCACTTGAGGAGCTTGAAGAAGACGAGGAAGACCTGGAGTGGGAAGACGATACTGAAGACGAAGAAGAAGAGGAAGAAGAGGAGTGGTAAAACTCTAGGCTATTGTCCTTATAAAGAAACAGGCCGGCAGAATATTGCCGGCCTGTTTTCGTTGACGGTGTAGGCTTACATAGCGCGCCGTGACAGGTAGAAGAGCACCCCTACGATGATGGCCAGGAGCACCACAACGATACCCGTGATGCGCAAGACCGTGTTGAGCACTTTGGCGACACCGCCGGAGCTTTTGCCCTCGTCATTATCGGCGCCTTTTGGGGTGGGCAATGCCGTTGTGGTCTTTTGCGTTGTGCCCGCAGGGGTGGGGGCCGCATTTTCATCCCGCGTGTAGCCCAGGTTCAGCGAGAAGACCTGGCCGGCATTGAGCTGAATATTCCACTGCCCGGTATCAATCAACTTGTAGCCTGACGGTGCGCTGTGGCGCAGAATATAGTTCCCCGGTTCAAGGTTCTGGAAACAATACGGTTCACTGATGCCATCGGTCTTGTAAGTCCCTGCCGGGCCGGCCATACCGACCAGGCTAATTTCTGCGTTGGGCAATGCCATTTCCCCTTTGTCAGGCTGACGGAACATATCGTTGTTGGCATCATAGTAAGCCAATACACAAAGTGAAGCCTTATCACTGCTGGGCGCAGCAGGCAATCCACCGCCGGCCGGCGGTGGGGTGGCCACCGGTGTGGTCTGCGCCGTGTCGGGGGTGGGTTGTGGCGGCGGGGTAG
>FWPV01007204.1_pt1 | contig 20464 bp, 12 predicted proteins | sample 2228371 | NCBI WGS metagenome assembly FWPV01 (sample SAMEA103939776, study PRJEB20133) | metagenome | reverse complement strand
CTCACCTACGCCTTCGTCCAGCTTGCAACGGCGAAGTTCAAGCGAGAGCGAATGGAGGTCACGGCGGAGCTTTGGTACTTCAAGACGCCCAAGGAGGCGTTCGGGGCCTACAGCCGCGACTGCTCGTCGGGCGCCCGCGACCCCGAGAAGCTCGGCAACGCCGGCGGCTCTGCCGAGGGCGAGGTCTGGGCGTGGAACGGCGTCAACTACCTGCGCCTGCTGAGCCTGGGCCAGGAGAAGGCCGCGCGCGACGACCTGGTTGGCCTTGCCAGGGCGCTCATCGCGCGCATGCCCGAGGGCGAGGCGAAGCTGCCGCCAGTCGTCGCCGCGCTGCCAACCGCTCTCCTCGAACCGCTCAGCGTGCGGTTCTTCCACCATAACCTCACCGCGCCCGACGTGTTGCCCGCCGCCCTCACCGGGGAGAAGGGCCTGGCCCTCAAGCCCGGCCTCCCAGCCGCCTTTGCCCGCTACGCCCAGGACGGCAAGCCGAGCCATTGGGTCGTCGTGGCCGAGTATCCCTCGGCCCCCGAGGCCGCGGCCGCGGCGAAGCGGTGCCTGGCGCTCCACGATGGCAAGCCGGTCGCCGCGAAGGAGGGCGCGGCGCAGGTCCTCGACCTCGGCTCCGACGGCTTCGCCGCCTTCCTCCACGCCGGCCGCCGCGCCGCCGCAGTCCTCAAAGCCCGCGACCCCGACGCCGCAAAGAAGGCCATTGCCGACCTAAAGCATTCTTTGCAGTAGTATCCACACATCGTCCCCGTCCTCGTCCCTCGTCCTCGATCTCCTTAGTTCCTCGCACGCATGGCCGAGGACAAGGGCCTCATCCTTTGCCCACAACTTGCCAGCCCGCGAAGCGGGCTACGGCTCGAACGCCCCCGTTCGGGGGCTAGACCGCCGCCGTTAGAACATGTGGGGAAGGACAAGGGACGAGGACGCTAAACCCCTGAAAACGATGTGAATCGCCCGCCGCCGCAGTGTATAATGGTGGGGGAACGGCCGGGGGCTGGCCTGTGATGGCCTTCCAGACCCTCGGTGCGCAAGGATAGGTGCGTGGGGACGTTTCGGGAAAAGCTCGCCAACCTCGGCCGTCGCACCCCCTGGTGGGGCATCTCGCTCCTCGTCCACGCCATCGTCGTCGTCATCCTCATGCACTGGAGGGTGCCGGCGCGGCCCCCGGAGATCGAGGTGGAGGCCATACGCATCGCCGAGCTTCGGCCAAAGGAGCCTGAGCCGCCGCCGCTCGACCTCGGCTCGCCGGTGCTGCCCGAGCCCCCGGCCAAAGAACCGTCAATCGAGAAGGCCGAACTCAAGGAGCTCGTGGATGCTCCCGCCCTGGCGGCCGCCGAGAAGATGGGCGAGACCGCTGTAATCAGCGTCGAGGGCAGCCTCTACGCCGGCCGTTCCCCCGGCGGCCGCAAGGCCGCCATCGAGCAGGGCGGCCCTGGCAGCCCAACCGAGGGCTCCGAGTCCGCGGTCGAGGCCGGCCTCATCTGGCTCTCGCGCAAGCAGCTCGACAGCGGCGGCTGGCGCGGCGAGACCGAGGGCGCGCGCTGGCTCGAGCCCGGCATCTCGGGCCTCGCCACCCTCGCCTTCCTCGGAGGAGGCTACACCCACAAGGGCGGCAAGTTCCTCCGCGTTGTGGACAAGGCGCTCCGCTACCTCAAGAGCCACCAGGGCCGCGACGGCTGCATCGCAGTCCACGAGGACGGCAAGCGCCTCGGCGAGGGACGCGTCGGCTACATGTACTGCCATGCCATCGGCGCACTGGCCCTCATCGAAGCCTATGGAATGACCAACGACCCCCTGCTCCAGGAGCCAGCGCAGCGCGCGGTGGACTTCATCTGCCAGACGCAGAACGACACGGGCGGCTGGCGCTACTACGCCAAGACCCCACAGGCCGACACCTCGGTGAGCGGCTGGATGGTCATGGCCCTCCGCTCAGCATCCCTGAGCGGACTCGACGTGCCGTCCAAGACCTTCGACAACGCCCGCAGATTCTTCGACTCCATGACCGACAAGGCGGAGGGCAAGACCCGATACATGGGCGCGCTCCCGATGGGCATGGCCCTCCACGCCGTGGGGCTCCTGTGCCACCAGTACCTCGGCATGGCGGCCGACGACCCCTACATTGACCGCGCCAGCGCCCTCATCAACGCCAACCCGCCGAAGTGGCTTGACCGCGGCGCGGTCACCCCCCTGCCCCTCGACCAGATGGCGCTCTTCACGAGCACGAACAACTACTACTACTGGTACTACGCCGGCCTGGCGCTCCACCAGCGCCGAGGCAAGGCCTGGGAAGAGTGGTATCCCAGGATGCGCGAACTCCTCTGCCAAGTCCAGGAGCGCAAGGGCGACAACCAGGGGAGCTGGCCCCCGCTCACCTATGGTGGGAGCATCGCTGGGCGTGTCTACTCCACCGCACTCGCCGTCCTCTCCCTCGAGGTCCCCTACCGCTACCTGCCGCTCTACCGCGAGAAGGTGGACGAGGTGCTCGCCGCCTTCGGCGATGCGCTTGCCGCCTATAACCACTTCGTCCGCCAGCACCAGGCGAAGAACCCCGACGCCGAGGGCCTCCGCAAGAAGGCCGTCGAGAAGCTCAACCACTTCCTCGCTCTATCCGAGTCCAGGACCGAGAAGTCCGACCCCAAGAAGACGGCCGAGCGGCGGGGCCAGGCGGCCACCATGCTCGTCGCCCTTCATCGGGCCGGCGGCGACCTCGTCGAGGCCATCGCGCTGCTCAAGACATTCCCCGAGCGCTTCCCCGACCTGATGAAGCCGGGGGAGCTGGTCCAGACCCTGGCCGACCTCCACCGCGCCCTGGGCGCCAGGTTCGCAGCGGCGGGCGAGGCCGACAAGGCCAAGCAGGCCGTGTCCATCGCTCTCAACCTCTACTACCCCATCCTCACAAAATCACTGGGGAAGAACCCGGAGCTTGAGCTTTGGGCCGCCGGCGGCTTCTACGAGCGCGAGCAATGGCAGAAGGCCCTCGACCTCTACAAGCCACAGCTCGACCGAGTGAACCTCAAGCGCCTCGACCCCAAGAGCGAGCAGGGCAAGGTCGTTGTCGCCATCCTCGACCGACTCGTCAAGTGCTCCACCAACCTCAAGCTCTACAAGACCGCCCAGCGCTACCTCGACCAGCTCGAGCGACTCGTCGGCCAGACCCTTGCCACCCGCCGCCTCCAGGCCGAGCTATACCGTCTCCAAGACAACCCCACCGGCGCACGCAGAATCTACGACGCACTTCTCCCCCGCCTGCCCGAATACGGCCCAGAGTGGTGGGACATCAAGCACGAGCAGCTCTTCATGGCCTACCTCGAGGGGCGGAACGACGAGGTCGTCAAAGCCATCCTCACGCTCCAACTGTATCACCCCGACCTCGGCGGCGACGCGCTGAGACCGCGCTTCCTCGACCTCCTCGGGCGGGCGCAAGAGGGCAAGCCGACGGCCAAGCCGCTGCCCGAAAGCCCGCTGAGATAATGCAGACCGGGCCGATCCGACCGATCGGTCGAATTAGTCGAGTTAGTCGAATTAGTCGGACTAATCGAATCAATCGAATCCGCCGGCTATCCCGTGTCGGGGGCATCAAATGGGCAGCATCCGCCCTCCAAAGCCGGTCAAGCTCATCGTGGGCATGCTCGCCGGCCGCCCCGAATGGTTCGAGGCCGCCGAGCGCCTGCTTGTCGGCGACTTCGGCCCCATTGACCTCGCCAGCGACCTCATTCCGTTCGCCTTCACCGACTACTACACGCCCGAGATGGGGCCGAGCCTCCTCCGCAAGTTCGTCACCCACGACCGCCTCATCTCGCCAGAGGAGCTTGCCCTCATCAAGCTGGGCACCAACGCGATGGAGGATGCCCTTGCCAGCATGCTCGCCGCGCCCGTCCCGCGCCCCGTCAACCTCGACCCCGGCTACCTCGATGGCTCAAAGCTCGTGCTCGCCACCACCAAGGACTACGCCCACCGCATCTACCTCGACCACGGCATTTACGCCGAGGTAACCCTCACCTACACGAAGGGCTCTTTTGTGCCCATGCCCTGGACCTATCAGGACTACCGCACCGAGTCATATCTGGCCTTCTTCGCTCGTGCCCGCGCCCGGTTCCTTGAACAGAACAGGACTCAATAAGACTCATAGGCGCGATAGCATAAGCGGGCACTGAGGGCAATGGCGTGAAGATAAGGCACTTCCGCCTGAAGGCCGAACTACGAACGAAGCCACGGCCTGTTGGCAGTTCGGCCTTCAGGCGGTCTTCTCCTCTGGACGTAGGAGGCATGACGCGCTTAGCTTCACGCCATTCGACCCTCAGGGTCCTATCCGTCCCATCGGTCCTATCTGTCTTATCACCCCCGAAAGGGCCACCCGATGAATCGCTTCGCCTTCATCCTGGCATCGCTCGTCTCAGCGGCTAGCGCCGGCAGCTTCACATTCCAGCACGGCCCGCTCGCCCTCACGTTCGACGAGGCCACAGGCACGCTCATCCGCCTCGCGCGCGGCAACGAGGTGCTAGCCGAGGCCTGCCCCGACCGCTATCCCACCTCGTTCGGCATTGGCGAGTACCAGAAGACCATCTGGGCCGAAAAGCTCACGCCCGGCCGCAAGCTTGTCAAGCGCCTTCAGCCCTCGCCCGATACCATCGAGCTCACCATTGCCGTCGCCGACTACGAGGTCGTCGAGCGCTATAAGCTGCACGCCGACCCGCCGCGGGTGGACCGCTCGGCCACGCTGACCAATCGCGGCAAGGAGACGGTGAAGCTGCGCGCCTTCACCTTCCGCACGCCCGGCCTCAGGGCCACGCCCGACGGCTTCTACCGCTTCCCCAAGCACTGGCCGCCGCGGAGCCACCCCTTCGCCGCCATGAAGCCAGGCACCCAGCGCAGCAGCGGCCTCAGCATCGCCCCGCTCCTCGCGCAACTCTCCCCCACCCGCACACTCCTCTTCGCCGCCTGCTCCGACGACTCCCCCCACGTCCGCGTGGAGGAAGCTACCCAATCAGTGTCTGGGCACGCGGGACGCGGCACGCGGGACGCAGTATTCGACGTGGTTCAAGGCATCGGCGCCGCCGGCTACCTCCGCCCCAATCAGCCCCAGCACATCGGCTTCACCACCATGCAGGTCGTTGACGCCGCCTATTGGGAGGCGTTGCCCAAGCTTTGGGACTGGTTTGATAGCGTGGGCATCAAGGTGCCCGCTGACAGGCCCGAATGGCTCCACGGCGCCGTGCTCTACTCCTTCCACCCCGGCGGCACGATTGGGAGCAACTGGACCGACCTCGGCGGCTTCAAGGCCGCGACCGAATACCTGCTGCCCACTCTCCCCAAGCTCGGCGTCACCGCAATCTGGATTCTCCCCGTCGAATACAAGAGCCCCTATTGGCCGCTCGACTACTATCGCTTCCAGGACGGATTGGGCACCGCCGAGGAGTTCAAGGCGCTCGTCAAGCGCGCCCACGAGCTTGGCCTCAAGGTCCTCCTCGACCTCGTGCCCCACGGCGGCGCGCCTAACGCTGTCCACAACCAGCAGCACCCCGAGTTCATGCTCCGCCGCGAGGACGGCTCGACGCTGACCTACTGGCTCAACGACTTCGCCCGCCCCGACTGGCAGGACTACATCGCCCGCGTCGCCGCTCACTACGTCCGCGAATACGACGTTGACGGCTATCGCATAGACGCCTGCTACGGCAGCAAGGAGTACAACTGGGACCCCGCCATCCCCTACGCCCGCGCGAGCCACGCCGGCCTCAAGGGCGGCCTCGAGATGGTCAAGCGCATCCGCGACGAGGTCAAGAAGCTCAAGCCCAGGGACGGCGCGGTCCTCGCCGAGGTCGAGAGCCCTCGCCACGCCGCCGTGAGCGATTTTCAATACGACTTCGGCCTGGCGTTCACCGTCCTTCACGCCTGGCGCCACATGCCCGCCGCCGAATTCGTGCCTTTGCTTCAGGAATACCTGGAGGAACAGAAATACATCAACCCCCGCGGCACCATCTTCCTTCGGCACATCGAGAGCCACGACACCCTGCGAGCCCAGGGCTGGTATGGCCTCGAGGGCCTGCGCGCCCTCTACGCCCTCACCGCCTGGATAGACGGTGTGCCGATGATCTACCACGACATGGAGATCGGCCACTATCTCGCCCTGAGCCGAATCAACGCTGCGCGCCTGGGGGAGCCCGCGCTCAGCCGCGGCGAGGCGCTCTATCGCGCGGCCAAGTCGCCTCCCTCAGCATTCGCCTGCCTGCGCAAGCTTGGCGACAGGCAAGTCGTCCCACTGATATGCCTCGGTCGGGAACCAGTTGAGATGGGCGGTCATGGCACAGCCTTGGGTGATGGCCTCGGCCGCTTCACACTTAGTCCCCTCCGATACGCGCTTGCGCTAGGCGTCCTTTCGGCGTCTAAGGGCGCCCCGAAGTTGTCGGCTCTTGACAGCCACACCAGTGGCGGCGAGGGCATCCCCACCCGTCGCCCGGCCGCGCCTGAGCCGGCGCGCTCGTCCACATACTGGCGAGCACAGCCCACCGCGTTGTACGAGCCGCCCCTGGACATAGGCTCGTTGCACGGCGAGGTCGCACTTCGCCGCGTCGGGCCTGACTACATTGTCAAGAACAGGCACTTCACCTGCGTGTTGCGGCGGCAGGCGGGGGTCATACGGGAGCTGTTTGTGGGCGACAGGGTGGTGGCGAAGGAGCACGATCTGTACGGCGACCAGGAGTTTTTCAAGCCGCACGAGTCGCGGCGCATCGCGGCGAGCAACGATGTGGAATCGGGCATCCGCATCTGGAGGGCCGACGACGGGCTGCACCTGGCGTTCGATGGACAGCTCCGCGGCTTCGGGCGCTTCGAGCTTCGCCGTCCGCCGCTCTGGTATCGCACGGAATACGTCTTCTCCGACAAGCCGGCTTTCAAGCAGAAATGGGCCTTCCGCTCCGAGAAGGGGTTCAAGGGCAAGACGGCCTTCCTCGCCGCCGTCGTGCAACTGCCCGATGCCGATCGCTTTCGCTTCCTTGCTCCTAACCTCCCGAAGGTTTCGAACCTTCGGGAGGTTAAGATTCCCGCTGAGGATGTGGTTGGCGAGGGCGGCGCGCGGCGTGGCCAGACCAGCGGCGGCCCGCCGCCCGAGCGGATCGAGTTCCTCCGCAATGGCAAGCCGCTGTTCGCTCTCACCGGCCTGAAGACGCCCGAAGGCGCGAAGCCCAACGTCTTCGTCCACGGTCGGCAATTCTTCATGGCCCTGCTCGATGGCAAGGGCTCAGCGATGGATGAGGGCCGATGGTACGAGTTCGAGGTCACATGGGACGTTGCCCCAAGGTGAAGGCGCGCCCGACCCCATGTCACCCCGAGCGGAGCGAAGCGAAGTCGAGGGGTCTCTCTTGGCTGCTCTTGGGCCAGCGTGGGCGCCGAAGTGGCCCAGAAGGCAAAGAGAGATTCCTCGACTTCGGCTGCCGAGAGGTAGCCTCCGCTCGGAATGACATGGGGGAGCCGCCAGGCGGCGGCCTGCGCACGGAATGACGAAGGAGAGGCCGGCGCAGAATCAGGCGGCTTGCTCGGTGGCGAATCGGGGGCAAAATGCCGCAGAGGAGGCGTGCGATGAAGCTGAGCAGGCGGAGGAAGGCAATCCTGGGTGCCGTGGCGGGGCTTGTGCTCGTCGAGGTGGTGACGTACTGGCTGTTTGCCGAACGGGCGATGCCCGTTTCGGCGATCAGGCACCTGCGCGACTATCGCTGGCTCGAACGCAGCAGGTTCGTTCTCTTCCCGCAGGACAGGTGGGGTGCGCTCACGCCTTCACAGCAACAGGCGATGGCCCGCGAGCTGACGCGTCAGGGAGCGGTGCTCTATCATTCGGCCACGGAAGTGCCCGGGACCAGCCTGGACACGCAGCCGATCACCGAGAAGGACGTGCAGAGCTACGAGAGAGCCAAGGGCGCAAGCTGGGTGAAGGCAGAGACCCTTGAGGCCATGCGGCGCGAGATCGAGTTGGGCCGCAAACTCATGGGCTACAAGGACGGCGTGAGGGTGGGATGGGAGCTGCGCCGGAGCGGGCCTTTGTGGATGCGAAGCGGGGCGTCCGTCTGGGTCAGCGTGGTAGGCGCCGAGATGCGCGACGACCTCTACGTGTGGCTGTTCGGCTGGTGGGTGCGGGTGTGGAACTTCGCTCACCCGGTGGCGTGAGGCCGCGGCTATGGTCACCTCAGGCGGAGTATCCGACAGCGCGTCCCCCCGAGCGGATCTCCCCACCCAATGTCACCCCGAGCGGAGCGAAGCGAAGTCGAGGGGTCTCTCTTGGCTGCTCTTGGATCGGAGCTGGCGCGAGAGTGGACGGGCAGGCGAAGAGAGATTCCTCGACTTCGGCTGCCAAGAGGCAGCCTCCGCTCGGAATGACAAGGGTAAGGGCCGCCAACAGGCGGACTTCGCTCGGAATGACCACGGTTGAAGGGAGTCCCTATGGTCAAGAAGCAGTGGTACGTCTACATCCTGACCAACAACTCGGGCACGCTCTACGTCGGCATGACGAACGACCTTCAGCGGCGGGTGTCCGAGCACAGGCAGAAGCTGGTGCCTGGGTTCACGAGCCAGTATAACATCAGCCAGTTGGTGTACTACGAGGTCTACGACAGCCCGATTCACGCCATCGAGCGGGAGAAGCAGATCAAGAACTGGCGACGGGAGAAGAAGGTGGCGCTGATTCGGGCGGCGAATCCCCGATGGCTAGACCTCGCGGCGGATTGGTTTGGTGACGAGGACGGGCGCTTTCCCCAGTGATGAGGCCAGGAAAAGAGAGATTCCTCGACTTCGGCTGCTCGGAAGCAGCCTACGCTCGGAATGACGCGGGGCGCGTGACCAGGAGGCGGCCTCCGCTCGGAATGACCTTGGCTGTGCGGGTCATGCCGAGCGAAGTCGAGGCATCTCTCTTGGCTCTTGCGTCTCTGGGCGGCAAGGCCGGCGGACGCGGAGCTCGTCCTCGATGAGGATATCGCGCTCGGTGAGGGTGGGGAAGTCATCGAGAATCTGCTCGATGGTAGCTCCCTCCGCCAGGCTGGCGAGGATGGTGCGGACGGGTACGCGTGTGCCTTTGATGACCGGTGTACCGCGGCAGATTCGGGGGTCGCGCTGGATGCGTCCCTGGTAGTAGACTGCTTGCTTCTGCCTCGCGGCCTGTCTCTCCGGTATCTCCCGAGCAGGGCGTTCATGGGGTCTCGTCCCCATTGTAGGGAACCTGCGGCGAGAAAGCAACCTTACCCGGCAGTCTTGACCTTCTCGCTGCCCAGGATGGTCGCCAGGACGTTGTCCTTCGGATAGGCGTGTCCGCGGTGCTGGCAGAAAGCTTCCGCAAAGCCAAAGCCGGCCTGGCGGCCACGCTCTTCATTCCAATGCTCCATTGACCCCAGGTAGTGATCCATCCCGTGCTGGCGCATCAGCCATTCGCGCTGGCTCCGGTGGCAGGCGAGCATCGCGCGCTTCACGTCCATCTCGCTCGTCACGTCCACGTAGAAGTGCACGGGCTGGGGGCGGCCGAGGTAGTCAATGCCCTCCATCGCGTCCCAGTAGAAGAGGTAGGGGATGCCCTTGGTGTGGGGGAGGTTGCCGTAGCCGCCGTAGTTTGGGATGGGGGCGCCGAAGCAGGCGTCGCGCACGAGACGGCTGGTGATCTCGTGGTCGGCCATGTAGTCCTCGTGGGGGTGGGTGAAGACGATGAAGGGGTCCACCTCGCGGATGGCGTTGGTGACTTTGCGGCGGGTCTCCATGTCGAAGGAGATTGCGAGGTCGCCGGAGCCGAGTCCGATGTAGCGCCCTTGGAGGATGGCTGCGCTCTCGGCGGCCTCGGCGGCGCGGATGCGGGCGATCTCGATGGAGGAGTGCTCGGTGGAGCCGCAGTCGCCGTTGGCCACGGTGACGATTGCGATTTCGTAGCCCTTCTTGCGCAGCAGCGAGAGGGTGCCGGCGCACTTGAACTCCACGTCGTCGGGGTGGGCGCCGATGGCCAGGATGCGTCCGTTGTCGTCCATTGTCTGCCTCCTGTGGGTCTGGCGGGGTGCTGTCGGATGATGACGTTAGCACAGGAGGGGCGGGGAGTCAACGAGCCCTCGGCTGGCAGCGCGGGAGCGTGTGGCGTCCAGAGTCCGCCAAGTGCAGGGGGAAGAGTTGGCGGCCTCTGGGCAAGGAGGGGGCGGGCACGGAGCGCGGATGGGTGGTTGCTAGTTCTTGATTGCGAAGGTGGCCCAGGTGACGCGGCCGCCGCGGAGGTCGTGGTCGAGGGCGAGGAGGCGGCGGCGTTTTTCGTCGCTGACACAAGTCTCGACGGATGCGATGATTACGCTGGTCTGGGTGGCGTTGCATTCGGGGCAGAAGAGGGCGGGGATGGGCACCTGGAGCTCGCGTCCGCAGTGGCAGATGTGCTCGATGAGTTCTGGCGGGGCTTGGAGGATGTCGGGGGCGTGGTGGCCGCAGGGGAGTTGTGCTCCGGCGACGATGTGGCAGCCGCAGGTGCAGTGGGCGATGGCGGTGGCGACGAGGGTGGCAGGGGGGCTTGCCGGCTCGATGGGGGCCTGCGGGAGGACTTCGGGGAGGAGGGGCCTGTCGGGCGGATGGTGTCTTGTGGCGTAACCCCAGACGAGGAGCCAACTTAGGTGTTCTTCCTGTGCGCAGGCGAGGCAGTAGGCCCGCTCGCGGGCTTCGGCGGGGCCGAGGAGGGTGAAGTGGACGCGGGCGTCGTGGTTCCAGCATTTCTGGCAGAGCATGCGAGGCGCCTGGGGCTTGGGTGTCAACGGGGCCGCGAGCGGGACGCTTGCGGCTACCAGAGTAGTCGGGTTGTGGGCGGATTTGCTGCCGGCGGGTGGGCTTCTTTGGGCGGTCAGGGGCGTCGGAGTGGGCGGATGGTGAGGCTGGAGTCGAACCAGCGAGGGTCGCGTTCGCGGAGCCATTGGAAGCGCTGGCGCTGGCAGGAGAAGAGGACGATCTGGTGTCGGTTTCGGGCGAGGTCGGCGAGGATGCGCATGGCGGCCTCGAAGCGGGGGTCGTCGAAGTGGGCGAAGGGGTCGTCGAGGAGGAGCAGGCCGCCGGCGGTGCGGCGGCCGACGAAGTCGGCGATGCAGAGCCGGACGGCGAGGCAGAGCTGGTCGAGTGTGCCGGCGCTGAGGATGGGGGCTTCCTGGGAGCTGTGGATGGGCTCTGGGAGTGCGCGGTGTGAGACGCCGAAGGCGAGGCGGTTGTCGAACTTGAGGCTTGTGAGTGAGGGTGCCATGCGCTGGAGGATGGTGGTGGCGGAGCGGTTGAGTTCTTCGGCCCATTGGCCGTGGACTTTGGCGGCGATGTCGCTGAGGACTTGGGCGGCGAGGCGTAGGGCGGCCTCGTGGCGCCGGGCGCGTGCGAGTTCCTCGCGGCGCTGGGCCAGGGCGTCGTCGAGCTTGGGCTTCTCGGCCTGGTAGCGGGCGATGGTGTCAACGACGCGGCGTCCGAGGGCGTCGGCGCTGGCGCGGAGGGCGTCCGCGCGGAGGGCGGCAGCGGCGCGGCGGTCGCGGTATTCGCTGGCGCTTTCCTTGACCTGGAGTGCGAGGAGGTCGGGGCGCTCCTCGCGCATGTTGGCGATGGTGCGGTGGAGGCGTTCGGCGCTGGCGCGCCAGGCTTCGATCTGCCTGGGGTCCTTGATGTCGGCTTTGGCCTGTGGGATGAGTTCGTCGTTGAGCTGCCGGAGTCGGCGGAAGCGGTGTGTGAGCTCGTTGAAGGCGGTGATGGCTTGCTCGATGGAGAGTTCTGGGGGTATGCCGGCGGAGTTGAAGAGGGCGCGGAGTCGGGCGGTGGTGGCCTCGGCGTCGCGGCGCAGGGCGTCGCGGCGGGCGGTCTCCTCCTCCAGCTTGCGGGTGAGGTCGGCGATGCGCTGTCGGAGGCGGAGCGAAGCGCCCATGCGGTCGCGGAGTGCGATGAGTGCGCGGGAGAGGCCGGCGGGGCCTGGGGGGGGCTGGGCCCAGCGGGCGAGGAGAGCGGTGACCTCGGCTTCGATGGCGGCGCGCTCGTCGGCGAACTCTGGGTCGCGGGTGCGCAGGAGGATGAGGTTGCCGCACTGGCGTCGGAGGTCGTGGAGAGAGGCGTGGTCTTCGACGAGGACTTCTGGCTGCTCGTAGCCGCACTGTTTGGCGAGAGCGGCGAGGCGCTGCTTGCGTTCGCGCTGTTCATCTGCGAGGCGCGCTGCGCGGTCCTCGGCGTCGGCGGCCTCGCGGTGTGCCTGGGCGAGCTGGTCGGCCTGGAGGGCCTGGGCGGCGAGGATGCCCTTGTGGCCGCGGAGAGCGGTCCAGGCGCCTGCGGCGGCTCCGGCGACGGCGACGGTGATGGCGGCGGCCCAATGGAGGAGGAGCAGCGGTGTGGCGGCAAGGATAGCGGCTGCTGCGATGATCGCGCCGGCGAAGAGGAGTCGGCGGCTTGCGGCCCCCTGGCGGGCGCGCTCGGCCAGGATGCGCTCGATTTGCACCTGGGCCTCGAGAGCGCGGCGCTTGGCCTCCTCGATCTCGGAGGCGGTCCGCGCCGCGGCGCGGTCGTGGTCGAGGAGGAACTCGGCGTCGTCGGGTTTCAGGGTGGCGAAGTGCTCTTCGAGGCGGTCGAGGTCTTCCACTGAGGCGCCCTGAGCGGCGAGCTGGGCCTCCTCGCGGGCGAGGGCGTCGCGGTGGCGCTGCTCGCGGGCCTCGAAGTCGCGGGTGCGGCCGAGGAGTTGCTGGACGGCGTCCTGGTCGTCTGGTGTGGCGGAGGCAAGGGTGCCGAGCTTTTGGAGTTCGGCGCGTGCGGGTTCGAGGGCGGAGGAGCGGATTTCGGCGATGACGCGCTCGCTCTGCTCGGCGTTGTGGAGGAGGCTGAGGCGGTTGACCTGCCACTGCATGAGCTCGTCGGCGGCCGCAATAGGGAAGGATTGGAGGGGAGCGAGCTCGGCGCGCTCGGCCTCGAGTGCGGCGAGGGCGGCGCGGCGCTTCTGGGCGTCGTCGATCTGGGAGCGGAGCTCGTCGAACTCGGCGACCTGCGCGAGGTAGTCGAGGGTGGCAATCTCGCGGTGGAGGGCCTCGCGTTCGGCCACCTGGCGCTGGTACTCGGCGTCGTCGTTGGCGACGGCGGCGCGCGCGGCCTCGAGGTCCTTGAGTTGCGCCTCAAGCTCGGCTACGGCGGCCTCGAGGCGGGCGATTTCGTTCTCGATGCGGCCGCTGCCGCCCTTGAAGGTGACGCCCGGGTATTTTTCGAGGAGGGCGTGGAGCTTGTCCTGGGCGCTTGCTGCGGTGCCGCTGCCGGCCTGGGTGTCGGCGGCGCGCTGGATGAGTGCGTCGAGGCCGTCGGGGTCGCGGACGCGGCGGAGGTCGTCCTGGCGGACGAGGAAGGTCTTGAGGAACTCGTCAAAGGTCACGCCGAGGAGTCGGCGGCCGAGCTCAAGGCCGGGGGCGCCGGGGCATACCTCGTCGGTGACGAGGCGGTTTGTGCCCACGTCCACGATGCGGAGGTCGCCCTTGGCGAAGTCCCAGCGGAGCTCCAGGAGGCGCTTGCCGTCGTGGATGCGGAGCCTGGTGCCGAATGGGCCGTCGGCGAGGGGTTTCCAGTGGGCCTTGTGTGGGCGCTCGGAGTGCTTGCGCCGCTCATCGGCCTCCAGGCCGTAGAGGGAGGCGAGGATGGCCGTAAGGAGGGTGGTCTTGCCGGCCTCGTTGTTGTCGAGGAAGACGGTGATGCGCTGGTGCTCGAAGCGGAAGGGCTCGGGGCCTGTGCGGAGGCAGCCAAAGCCGTCGACCCATAGCTCGCGGAGGCGTATCATCGCAGGTGGACCTCGCCGAGGGTGAGGGCATCGAGGCCGTAGAAGAGGGCCTCCTTGATTCGGGCGCGTTCGGCATCGTCCTTGGCCTGGCGGTATAGCTGGCGCATCCTCCAGACGAAGAGTTCCTCGCAGGTGGCAGCGAGGCCGGGCTCGGCCGCGTCCTGCGCGTCGAGGTCAACGGCGTAGTCGGGCTCCACCCGTGTGTCGTCCGCTGAGACGTGGAAGAAGCGCTCGCCCAGGGCTGCCGCGGGGTCGAAGCGGATTCCGCGGGCGATGCGCCCGCGCAGGGCCACGTGCACGAGGTCGCGGGGGGTGGCCTTGGCGGCGGCAAGGAGCTCGTCGAGTCGCTGGCCGAGGGCCGCGTTGTCGGTAAGGCCGGTGAGGTCCATTTCGATGCGGACGACAGCTCGGTCGTCGCAGCGGTGGGGGTGGAGGGCGGCGTCCTTGACGGGCTCACCTGGGGCCAGCTCGAGGTCGAGCCAGTAGCCCGCCCCGTCGTCGGCGACTGAGAGTGCGAATGGTGCGCCGGCGTAGGCGCCCAGCAGGCGGCCGCGCTCGGCCACGATTGGCCCGCCGCGGTGGTAGTGGCCCACGGCGGCGTAGCTGTAGCCCGCCTTGTCCAGCTCGGCAGTGTTGAAGGGGAGCACCTCGTTGTCCGCGCCGGCGCGTCGGTAGCCCTGGAGCGAGCCGTGGAAGAGGAGGATGCGGATGCCGGTCTGGGGCGCGCGGGGCAGGTCGGCGAGCGGGCGGGTGCCTTCGGGCATGTGGCGGTGGAAGGCAGCGCCGGTGACGGTGACGGCAGGGTGGCCGGGGACCGGGAGGGTCTCGAAGCGTTCGGCGGTGAAGATGCGGACGTGGCTTCCCCATTTCGGGCCGCTGCCGCGGTTCTGGTAGAGGGCGCTGTGGGGGTTGTAGCAGCTCGATGGGGCGTAGCCGTCGTGGTTGCCGGGCGCGATGAAGACAGGCACGGGGGCGACGGAGTTGATGGTGTTGATGGCGAAGTTCAGGTCGTCAACGTCCGGCTCGCCCGTGTCGAAGAGGTCGCCTGGGATGAGGAGGGCGGCGGGGCGTGTGTCGCGGACGTGTGCGGCGAGGCGGGTGAGGCACTGGCGCTGCTCGGTGCGGCGCTTCTCGGCCTTGGCCGGCGGCAGAGCCAGCTTGCCGCCCCCGAGGCCCGCTCCGAGGTGGAGGTCAGAGAACTGAACCAGGCGCACCCGCTCCATACGCGCGCCCCCTACCGCTCCGACGCCACCTGTCGCCCGGCCTCGCGCAGCGCAGCGTCAGTTATCTTGAGTGGCCACTCCCGGCCAGAGGACAGGAAGAATAATACCACTTCCTTGACCTTCTTGCAAAGGGTGGTTTGCGCGGCGAGAGCGTAGGCGAGCGCCTGAGCCGTGTAGCTGGCCGCACGAGCAGCGTGCTCCGCATCGCTCTCCACCGAGTCGGTCTTGAAGTCCACCACAACCACACTGTCGCCTTCCACGAACAGCAGGTCAATCGCGCCGGTGAGCACGACACCGCCCACGTTGAGAGAGAACGGCACTTCGTGGTAGGCGGCGGAGGCGGCCTTCGCCCGCTGAAGGATGGGGGAATTGAGGGCGGCGAGGAGGAGGCGGCGTGCATTGGCTGCTTCGGCCTCGGGCAGGCCGAGCCGGCGCGCCTCGCTGTCAATCAGGGCTTGGAGTGTGGCCGCGTCGTCCAGTCCCGCGCGGCGGAGGCAGTGGTGGACGAGCGAGCCGATGCGTCGCCCGAGGTCGCCCCCCGCTTCCTCGCTGAGGTCGTCCTCGAGTGTGGCCTGTATGCCGTCCCCCAGGTGGGAGGGGGCTTTGACAACGATGCCTCTCTTGGCTTGGGCGATGGCCTCGGCAATTGCTTGGTGCCAACGTTGGCGTTCGGCCAGCCGCTTTCGGGCGGCTTCGGGCAGCGTGGTTGTTTCGGGCAGCTTGAGGCGGAAGGGTTGCGCGCGGCTGTCCGGTTTGTCCAGCGTCCGGGTGTCGTAGATGAAGCCGCGGGGCGTCATCGCGCCCCATTCGGGCTCGGCCGCTGGAGCGTCCTCGCCGAGAAAGCGGTCCAGGCCAGCTGTGCCCTTGCCCCATCCTGGGAGGAGGATGGCGTAGTCGCGTGCGCGCGTGACGGCCACATACAGCAAGCGGGCATCCTCCGCGTGCTCGCGCCGCTTCTCGTAGTCGTCGTCCGGCCAGTTTGGTGTTGCGAAGCTGTCGCTCTTCTCTCCGAGGTAGTATGCGAACTGGCCGTCGGCCGGCGCACGGTCGCGGAAGACGATGAACTTTGCTGGTTGCTCCTTGCTGCGGGTCATATCCACGACGAAGACGATGGGGAACTCAAGGCCCTTGGCGCCGTGGATGGAGAGGAACTGGACGAAGTTGTCGGCTGCCTCGGCGGAGGGGGATTCGGTCTCGCGCGCCTCGGTTGAGCGGAGGCGGTCGAGCCAGCGGACGAAGCCGCTGAAGCTCACCCGCTGGGTGGCCTCAAGCGCGCGGGCCTGGTCAATGACCTTGAGGAGGTTCGCCACCCGCTGCTCGCCGCGGGGGCGCAGGAGGAAGAGCTCCAGGGCCTTCGTCCGCTCGTAGAGACGCTGGAGCAGTAATGAGAGGGGTTCGGCGTTGCGGCGCTCGTGGAACTCGCGCAGCACGGCCATCGCATTGGCGATTGGCGACTCCCTGGGCCGAGAAGAGGTGTCAGGTGTTTCGTGCTGGGTGTTGGGGGTGAGGTAGCTTATGGTGCCGTGCTGGTGCTTGGCGAGGAGGAGGGCGTCGTCGGGGACGCCGAAGAAGGGGCCGCGGAGCGCGGCGACGAGTGCCACGCGGTCGTGCGGGTTGTCAATGGCCTTGAGGACCGAGATGAGGCTGTGAACCTCGTGTGAGCTGAAGAAGTGCCTTCCGCCGACGATGCGCAGAGGCACGCCGGCATCGCTGAAGGCCTCGGCGTAAGCGCCCGAGTGCGTGAACCGCTCGGCGAGGAGCGCGATGTCGCCATACCTGGCTGGGCGAAGACGCTTGTCCTTCTTGTCCCACACCTCCCAGTGCTCGTCATCGACGATGCGGCGGATCATTGCGGCCACGCAGCGGGCCTCGAGCTGGCGGGCGAGCTCAACCTTGCCCAGCTCTTCGTCGTGGCCTGGCGGGGGATAGAGGAGTAGGACGGCCGGGCGCTGCGTCGTGGCCTCACGATAGGCGTCCAGTGGCACGTAGTTGGGCTGGTATCGGCCGCCGTCGTCGGGTGGCTTGATGACTGGTTCGAAGATGGCGTTCACGGCCTGCGCAATGCCGGGCACCGGGCGAAAGCTCTGGGACAGCGTGACCTCGGCTCCCTGCTCCCTGAGGCGCTGCTTGGCCTTCTCGTATATCTCGATGTCGGCGCGGCGGAAGCGGTAGATGCTCTGCTTGGGGTCGCCCACGAAAAAGAGCTTGCCGGGCTCCACCACCACCTCGTCCCAGATTGCGGCGTGGGTGTCGCGCCGCTCGGCCAGAAAGAACGCCACCTCGACCTGAAGGGGGTCCGTGTCCTGGAACTCGTCCACCAGGATGTAATCGTAGCTGGCCTTGAAGTGCTCGCGAGCAGCGCGGTTCTCGCGCAGCATGTCGCGGGTCAGCAGCAGCAGGTCGTCGAAGTCCAGCGCCCCCTCCTCATCCTTGGCCTTTCGGTAGGCGTCCAGGTAGCCGACGAGTGCCTCGGCGATTTCGGCTGCGACGCTGCCGCCGATCTGTGGTCTTAGCTCGTCGTGGCGCTTGTTCAGTTCATCGAATAGGGCCTTCGCCTGAGAGTACGATTCCTTGTTCCGCCAGTGGTCTTTCCCCGGGAACTGGCGATTGAGCCTGGCTTGCATCACGGCGGCCTCACGGTGCACCGGGTGCAGGCCCTCGGCAAGGAGGAAGCTTCGGCGGGCATCTTCCATCTGGTTGCGGAAAGTTGCCGCGCGGGCGTAGCCGAGGTCGCAGTAGTCGTCGAGCAAACTCACCAGGACGGCGAGTTTCTTGCGGGCGTAGGCAAGGAATCCGGCAACGTCTGGCGCTGAGGCCGTCTTAGGCCGTCCCCTCATCAGGTCGCGGCAGTTGAGCATCTTCTGCGCCAACTGGTAGATGGAGTTGGCGTTCCCCTGGCCCTCCAGGCTGATGCCGTGGGCGATTGCGCGGATGAGCGCTGGGTTGCCCATGCCGAGCTCGTCCTCAAGCCATTCGCCCCACACCCGCTCGCGGAGGAGCGAGGCCGGCAACTCCTCAAGCACCTGGAACTGGGGGTCCACGCCGGCCTCCACGGGCCGTTCCCGGAGGAGTCCCGCGCAGAACGAGTGGATGGTGCCGATTGGGGCGTGGCCGAGCTCCTCGAGGGCCTCATGCAGGTTTCCCGTTTCGGGTTTCGCGTTTGGAGTGCCGCTCGCGCCGCTCTGTGCGAGCTCCTTCTCAATCTCTTCGCGGACGCGCATCTTGAGCTCGGCGGCAGCCTTATCGGTGAATGTGACGGCCACGATGCGGCTCAACCTGGCTCCGCTGCGCACCAGGTTGAGCAGGCGGGCGACCAGCTCGGTGGTCTTGCCTGCACCCGCGGCGGCCTCGACCGCCAGACTCTTCCCCAGGTCCTCCCTCACCTGCTTGCGGGCCTGCTCGTCAACGCAGGGCTTTGCGTTCATTCGGCCTCCCGCATGTCCAGGTAAGGCCGCGCTGCCGGGTCGCCCTGCTTTCGTTGCGCGAGCGCCGCGGCAGAGGTGCCGCAGATGCCGAAGTAGTCGCAGTGCTTACAGTCCTCGCCCTTCGGCATTCCGGGGAAGAAGCGCCCGGTGCGAATGCCCTCGACGATCGTGGCGAGGACTTGCCGCAGCTCTTCCTCGCGCTCGGCATATGCCTTGCGGCTGAAGGCGATGTCGCCGCGGCCGCCGCCCTCGGTGACGAAGCGGTAAACCGCCGCCTGCATCTCTGTCCCAGGCATCAGGAGCTCGGCGGCCTTGAGGTAAAGCGGCAGTTGGAGCGCCGTGCCGCCCTGGAAGGCATCGGCCTTGCCCTTCTTCTTGCCCGTCTTGTAGTCCACCACGCGGCCGCGCTTTCGGTCCGGGGCCAGGTCAATGCGGTCAATCCGCCCCACAATCTCCACTTCGCCCGCCTTGCCGAGGTCGAGGACGAGGCCCCTGTCGCTCGTTAGCTCGGCACCGGCCGCGCGGGATGGCGCGCCAAAACGGACCTCGAAGCACGCAGGGATGAACTCTCTGTCGTCTGCCTCGTCCAGGGCGAATCGTCGCAGGTCAAACTCAATCGCGGCGCGGTCGAGCTCCCACAGCGGGCGGAGGCCGATCAGGCCGCGCGACTCAAAGCTCGTGAACTCCTCGCGTGCCAGCTCCACGATCCCTTGTTCGGCCGCGGGGTCGAGCGGGAGCTTCTGCTGGTCGCGGGCCTGTCGCATGAAGCGGTGGAGGATGCGATGAATGATCAGGCCCTTGTCGCGGTGCGAGAGGCGCCGCGCCGCCTCTGGCTTATCCAGCGGCTCAACGTTGAGGACCTGGCGCATGAAATACTTGAACGGGCAGGCGGCGTACTCCTCCATTGCAGTGGGATGCATCCGCCAGGGCGGGTTGCCGAGCTGCTCGCGGAGCGCATCCAGGGCGGCCTGGTCCGACAGCAGGCCGTCGTAGGGCGTGAGGGAGTTGCTGCCCCAGCGGCGTTCTTCGGCGCGCCAGGCCGAGGCGAAAGTTGGCGACACCGCGTCCAGATAGGCCAGTTCCGCACCCTCCTTCGCCCGCGGCGCCCCAATTGCCACCGCGAGGTCGTATTCGCCCTCGCGCCAGGCGTCCTGGGGGTCGGCGGGAGCGAAGGCTGAGGCGCCGATGGACTCGTGTCCGCCAAACTGCCCCAGCCCCTCGTAATCGCAGCGGCGCCCCGTGATGGCCTCCACCGCGCGGAGCAAGAAGTGCGAGGGCGCCCGCTCGCGGTCGGAGCCGGCCTCCATTCGCGGATAGGTGAGCAGCACTGTGTTGGCGGCCGCGCCGACGGCGAGGCGGAAGAGGAGCCGTTCCTCCTCGGCCCGCCGGCTCTTCAGCGGCAGCCCCAGGCCCGCCTTGTTCAGTTCGGCCCGCTCGCGGTCCGACAGCAGCGGGTCCTGCGCGGGCAAAGCAGGAAAGCCCTTCTCAACCATGCCCGGCACGCACACGACATCAAAGGGCAGCCCCCTGCCCTCCAGGATGTCCACGACAACCGGGCCGCGGGAGCCGTAGGGGGGGCGTCCTGGCCGTTTGCTCTCGAGCGCCTCGCGCGCCAGCCGGGCAAGGGTCGCGGCGTCGGCCGGCTCGCCCGTGGCATCCAGCGCGGCAAGCCCGGCCACGGCCTCGGCCACCGCCTCCCGCTCGGGGCTGAGGCGGACGAAGCGGCGAAAGACGCCAAGCACGGCCTCCACCATCGCGCCCCAGGCGCCCTGGGTCGGCACTGCCCCCAGCGCCGGGAAGAACTCGCCCAAAAACTCCTCCAGGCTGTCGAGGGCCTCGCGCAGTTCCGCCCTGCGCGCAGGGCTCTCCCCCCCATCTTCGTCGTCATCGCCGTTGCCCTCGGAAAGATGCTCCCGAAGCGCCCTGAGGCGCTTCGCCCACTCGTCGCGTCCCTTCACGATCCCTGCGCGGCGCGGCAACAGGTCCCAATCCGCAGCCGAGCTGGGCTTCCCACACGCCAGGTCGGCGTAGCCCAGGAACTCCATCACGGC
>FWPV01007202.1_pt1 | contig 20465 bp, 18 predicted proteins | sample 2228371 | NCBI WGS metagenome assembly FWPV01 (sample SAMEA103939776, study PRJEB20133) | metagenome | reverse complement strand
ATGAGCGTGAACAAGGCAATGGTATATCAGGAAACGCTGAGCCGAGTCATGTTGTTGGACGTACAGCAGCAATTGGACCTCCTGGCTGAACTCACGGCTATGCTGCGCCAGGCCGTCGTCTCTCCGCCTCGACAAAGTGTGATGGAGCTTCAGGGGCTGGGCAAAGAGATATGGCAGGACATTGACGCCCAGGAGTACGTGAACCAGGAGCGCGACACATGGGCTGGGTAGATGCGTTTCGCGGTAGCAAGATCGCGCTGGATTCTGCCATCATCATCTATTTCATTGAGGAACACCCCACGTATCTGCCACTCGTGCGACCGCTATTCCAGAATATTGACCGGGGCCATATCAAGTTGGGGGACTTGGGTGCGCGAGAATAGACTTGTTTCTGAACGTCGCCCCTACCGCTACTTTGACCTGGTGATGGCCGTCTTTGTGGCCGTGCTCCTCATCAGCAACGTGGCCTCGTCCAAGATATTGGACCTGGGGCCGTTTACGTTTGACGGCGGCACCATCCTGTTCCCCATCAGCTACATCTTTGGCGACATCCTCACCGAGGTCTATGGCTATGCCCGGTCCCGGCGCGTGATCTGGATCGGATTCGGCTGCGCGCTGCTCATGTCCGTCACGTTCGCCATCGTGGGCGCACTGCCCCCGAACCGGGAGTGGGGCGGCCAGGAGGCATACCAGGCCATCCTGGGTCAGACGCCGCGCATCGTCATCGCCAGCCTGGTGGCCTATTTCGCCGGCGAGTTCTCCAACTCGTTCACCCTGGCCAAGATGAAGGTGTGGACCGGGGGCCGCTGGCTGTGGACCCGCACCATCGGCAGCACCCTGGTGGGTGAGGGCGTGGACACGCTGTTGTTCGTCCTCATCGCCTTTGCCGGCCTCTACTCGGCGGAGGTCCTGGTCGCCATCATTGTCTCTAACTATGTCTTCAAGTGCGGCTTTGAGGCCCTGGCAACCCCGGCCACCTACTGGATCGTCCGCGCCCTCAAGCGAGCCGAGCAGGAAGATTATTACGACTATGACACCGACTTTAACCCCTTCCGCATCAGCACATCCGCGCATTGACGAATCATCTGTGTCAAATGGGCGACCGAGGTCGCACCTGGAGGGCTTACAGCCGGGCGTCTACCGTCGTGGACGCAGTTCCCGTCCATGTAGGTGGACGGCCAGCCATAGGCTCCCCAGGCGCGGTTTCAACCGCTTAAGTTGACACAGAGGATTGACGAATGGACGAATCCGCAATCCGCAATCCGCAATCCGCAATCCGCGATCCGCAATCCGCAATCTGCAATCCGCCATCCGCAATCGGCCACCGTTCTGGCTTTGTCGCCATCCTGGGCCGGCCCAACGTGGGCAAGTCCACCCTGCTGAATGCCCTCTTGGGCGAAAAAGTCGCCATCGTCTCCCCCAAGCCCCAAACCACGCGGACGCGCATCCTGGGCGTGCTGACCCGGCCTGAGGCGCAGATCATCTTCCTGGACACACCCGGCTGGCACAAGCCCTTGCACAAGCTGGGCGAGTACATGGTGAGCGAGGTGCGCCGGGCCGTGCCAGACGCCGATGTGCTCCTTTTCCTGGTGGACCTGACGGCGCCGCCTCACGAGGAGGATCGTTCACTGGCCGATCTGGTGCGCTCCGTCCAGACGCCGATCCTCCTGGTGGGCAACAAGGTGGATATGCTGGGCAGCCGGCCGGCCGACATGGCCCTGGATCCGTACCGGGGCTTGCTGCCGGCCTCCACTGAGGCGGTGATCATCTCCGCCCTCACCGGCCTGGGCCTGGCCGACCTGCTGGCGACCATCATCGCCCGGCTGCCGGAGGGACCGCAATACTACCCCCCCGATTTCGTGACCGATCAGCCGGAGCGCGTCATTGCCGCCGAGATGGTCCGTGAGCAGGTGCTCCTCCACACCCACCAGGAGGTCCCCCACGCTGTCGCCACGGAGGTGGACGAGTTCAAGGTCCGTGACGACGGCACCACCTACATCCGGGCCATCATCTACGTGGAGCGGGATTCGCAAAAAGGCATCCTCATCGGCCAGGGCGGGGCTATGCTCAAGGCCATCGGGCAGGACGCCCGGCGCGAGCTGGAGCGATTCGTGGAGGGCAAGGTCTACCTGGACCTGTGGGTGAAGGTGCGCAAGAACTGGCGGAAAAAGGAAGGGGACTTGCGGTGGTTGGGGTATAAAACGTGATGCGCAGGGCGTAAAACGGGGTGTTGTGCTCCACGTTTCACGCCTTGAACCCCCACGATCATGTGGACGTCGTCTGCGGGCGATCCACCGCGACGTATATCTCCCCCGCTCGCACCCAGCCTCGGGCCATGCGGGGCGTGCTGAACGCGCAACCCATGCGGCCCTGTGCGTCCACGATGATCAGCCCGGCCCGACCGTCCACGCGGTCCAGCAGATACCGCACGGCGGCCTCGGCGACGGCCTGGGGGTCCTGTCCCCCAGATAGTTGATCCACGGCCCACTTGGCCCACACCGTACGCAACGCCCGCTCGCCGTGGCCGGTGCAGGCCACCGCTCCCAGCGCATCGTCGGCGTAAAAGCCAGCGCCGGGCACAGCCACGTCCCCCACGCGGCCCGGCCGCTTGTACAGGCTGCCGCCGGTGCTGACCCCGGCCGCCAGATGCCCGGCGGCGTCCCGCGCCACGGCGCCCACCGTGTCTGACGGGCCAAACTGCGTGCGCACCAGGTCCGTGTCCCCGGCGCGCACCCGTTCCCAGGCGGCTCGTTCCCGGGGGATGATCAGCTCCGCCGGGTCGCAACGGGAGATGCCCACAGCCTCCGCGAAACGACTCGCCCCCTCCGCCACCAGCAGCACGTGGGCGCTGTGCAACACGGCGCGCGCCAGCTCGATGGGGTGGCGCACATCACGCACGGCCGCCACCGCGCCGACGTGCAGCCCATCGCCGGTCATCAGCCCGGCATCCATCTCCACCGCGCCGTCGGCGTTCAGGAACGAGCCGACCCCGGCGTCAAACGTGGGGTCGTCTTCCAGGACGCGAATGGCTGCCACCACTGCGTCAACGGCCGCGCCGCCAGTGGACAACACGGCCCAGCCCGCCTCCAGCGCGGCCCGGCAGCCGGCCGCGTGCGCCTCCACCAGATCATCCGGGATATTCCAGGCCCCGCCATGCACGGCGAGGACCGGCATCTGATCGTCGCTCACCATCACACCTCACGATACGAATGCCCCATGTGTCCACAATTATACCCTTTTTGTTCCGATTCGCAAGCTCGGTCGGCGACCGGGGGCGCTCCTCGACGGCTGCTATGCGACCGCCGGGGTCGCGCGGTTTGCTTTCTTGGGCGGGCGTGGTATAATGGGGGCAGTGCCGGGTCGCACACCCGATCAAATCCAAAGGAGCAGACCATGACCGAGATCCCCATCGTTCACATGACCCTATACAAGCACGGCGTGGGCTTTTTCCAACGCCGGGCCAGGCTGAGCGGCGAGCAAGTGCAACTCTCCTTCCGCGTGGAGGAGATGAACGACATCCTCAAGAGCCTCACCGTCATTGACCGCGGCGGTGGGCAGGTGTACGGCGTGGATTATGCCACGCCCCAGAGCCGGGAGGAGCGACTGGCCGGCTGCACGGTGCGCCTGGCGGATGCGCGCAGCCTGCGCGACCTGCTGGTGAGCCTGCGCGGCCGCCAGGTCCGGCTCCTGCTGGATCAGGCCGAGGTGGAAGAGGGCACGTTGCTGGGCCTGGATGAGGTGACCGAACGACAACCCCTGGGCACGTCGCTGGTCTCGCTGCTGCGCCAGGACGGTCAGACGGTGGCTGCGCTGCCGCTGGGCCGGTTGCACGGCGTGGCGATCCTGGATGACCGGGGCGCCCGGGACTTGCGGTTCTTCCTGGACACAGCCCTGACCCAGGAGGACTATCGCCAGGTGACGATCCGCCTCTCGCCGGGGGAGCATCTCCTGGAAGTCAGCTACATCGCCCCGGCCCCCACCTGGCGGGTGAGCTATCGTCTGGTAGCTGAGGAGACAGCCGACGGCCCACGCGCTTTTCTCCAGGGCTGGGGCATCTTTGACAACCGGCTGGAAGAAGACCTCGCCGGCATCTCCCTCAATCTGGTGGCCGGGATGCCCATCTCATTCGTCTACGACCTGTACACGCCGTTCACCCCGGAACGGCCGGTGGTCGAAGAGGAGAAGCGGGTGGCGGCCGCGCCGGTCGAATTCGCTGAGGCAGCGCCGCCGGCCCCGGTCGGCCTGGGTGCCGGCCTCACCGGGAGCGCGATGATGGACGAGATGATGACCAAGCGCGCGGCGCCCGCCCCCAGAGCCGAGATCTCCCGCGCGGCGATGGTCTCCACCGTGCAGACGGTCGCGGCCGGCAAGGCCCTGGGCGAGCTATTCCAGTACAGCATCGCCACGCCGGTGACCGTGGGCCGGGGCCAGTCGGCCATGGTGCCCATCGTGGGGGCTGACCTGTCCTATCGGAAAGAACTCATCTACAACGGCGCGAAACTGGCTGCCCATCCGGTCGCCACGCTGCGTCTGACCAACGCCACCGGCCTCACATTGGAGCGTGGCCCGGTCACGGTGCTGGAGGCCGGCGAATACGTGGGCGAGGCCGTGCTGCCGTTCACCGTGGACGGCGCAGAGCTGATCGTTCCCTACTCTGTCGAGCTGGCCGTCAAGATCACGGAGGAGGCCCGAAGCGAGCGCCAGGCCCGGGGCCTGCGCATTCAGGATACCTATCTGATCTTCGAGGAGTGGGACATTCAGCGTTGCACGTACCGCTTGAATAACACGCTGGGCAAAGACCTGACCGTGCTGGTGGAACATCCCCGCCGGGGCAAGTATGAGCCGTTCGACATGCCTGAGCCAGCCGAGACCACGGCCGAGCACCGGCGCTACGCGGTAACCGTGCCCGCGCGACGGCAAACCGAGTTCAAGGTGCAGGAACGGTTGCTCGTCTATCGTCGCGAGGAGATCCGTAACCAATCCGTGGACCAGTTGAAGGAATATCTGGGCAAGGGTTGGCTAGACAAAGCCCTGTTTGGGCAACTCCAGGAGGTGCTCAAGCTGTGGCAGCAGATCGGGGCCAATGAACAACATATCAAGAAAGAGGAAGAACGTCGCCAGGGTATCTACAAGGCCCAGACCCAGATCCAGGGCAACATGGGGGCTTTGGGCACAACGGGCAAAGAGGGCGCGTTGCGTGCTCAGTACGTGGACAAACTGGCGGCCACCGAGGAGGAACTACAGGCCATTGCCCGCCGCATCGCCGAACTGGAAGCGGAGAACAAGCGGTTGCAAAAGCAAGTGGACGAGCGGCTGAAGGCATTGGGTTAGGGAACTGGCGCCACAAAAAAGGCCGTTGTGGATGCACAACGGCCTGACATCAACGGTCTGGAGCGGGAGACGGGGCTCGAACCCGCGACAACCTGCTTGGAAGGCAGGGGCTCTGCCGACTGAGCTACTCCCGCCGCTGGTACCCCCAAGGGGATTCGAACCCCTGTCGCCACCTTGAAAGGGTGGTGTCCTGGTCCTCTAGACGATGGGGGCCGTACACAGTGAGTTTATCATAAAAAGGCCAGTTTGACAAGCGCGTGTTATGTCATCTGGCGATAAGATGCGGCCCAGTGTGGCTGCCAGGGGCGGCTTGTCTGTGCGGGGGTCCGGGAACACGCGGAGCCTCACATCTGCATCTGCGGGCCTTCGCGCAAGACCTTTTCCGGGTCCTTATCGAAGAAAACTTTGCATCCCTTGCTGCAAAAGTAATACGTCTTGCCCTTATACTCGGACGTGGCTTTCGCCTTTTTCTCGTCCACCTCCATGCCGCATACGGGATCCTTGGCCATGTTTTTGCCCTCCTTTCCTATTCGTTGTGCTTCTTCGCCAGCAGGGAAGCCAGGGGTGAACCCCCCCAGCCCGTAAATCTGCGTTCTGTCGGTCTACTGGCCGGGAGGCATCTCAAAGTGGTTCCAGCTCCAGGGTTCATCCAGAAGCAATACCGTCACGGACTGGCTGACCACACTCCTGGCCTTGCGCTGGATCTGTTCCACCAGGTAATCCGCCAGGGGACAGGTCGGGCTGGTGAGCCTCACGTTCACGGTGATCTGATCGCTGCGGACCGTGATCGCGCGGACCAGTCCCAGGTCCACGACGTTGACCCCTACCTCGGGGTCCAACACCTCCCGCAGCGCCTCCCAGATGCGTTGCTCTGTCGCCGCTGCCGGCTCCGATACCGGTGATAGTGGCTCTGGCGCCCAGCGCGCGCGCTCCAGGTCGCGGATTCGCGCCTCTAGCTGAATCTGCCGGCTCTGCAACTCGCTGATGGCGCGCAACACCGGGTCAGGCAGCCGGTCATGACGCAGGTTGTTGTTCTCTGGCGGCTCCTTGGGGCCGGCGATGTGGCCGGGCACCCCCACCACCGTGGCGCCCGCCGGCACCGACTGGATGACCACCGAACCGGCCCCGATGCGGGCGTTGGCCCCCACCGTGATGGCCCCCAGCAATGTCGCCCCCGCGCCGATCACCACATTGTCGCCGATGGTGGGATGACGCTTGGTCTTTTGCGAGGTTGTCCCGCCCAGCACCACCCCCTGGTACAACAACACGTCATCCCCAATCTCGGCCGTCTCTCCGATGACCACCCCCATGCCGTGGTCAATAAAGACCCGCCGCCCGATCCTGGCTCCCGGGTGGATCTCCACACCCGTCAGCCAGCGATTGACGTGCGAGACGAGCCGGCCCAGGAAGTGAAGCTGGTGTCGCCACAACAGGTGCGCCAGCCGGTGCAACCACAAGGCATGAAGCCCCGGGTAGCAAAAGAGAACCTCCCACACCGTCCTGGCCGCCGGGTCCCGGGCAAAAACGGTTTCTATGTCTTCTCGTAGCCGCTCGAACATTTTGATCGCATTCTATCCCTCCCCGGTGACTGCTCAGCCGGTGGGCCGGTAGAACGCAGATGCACGCAGATGCGCGCTGCTAGACGCTGATTTTCTCTGTTGATCTGCGTTCATCTGCGCCACATCTGCGAAATCTGCGTCCTGGTTCTCTATGCCTGAGCAGTCACCCCTCCCGTACATTGTGGGGCACGCTTCGCGTGTTAGCTTGCCCGCGCCCGGCCGATTTTCGTGCTATGGGGTGCGCCGGGCGTGTGCATCACTCCTCTTTGCCTGGTAGTCGGCGATGGCTTGTTGCAGGGCCAGAGGCGCGACGACGGAATCCGTTTTCCGCTCCGGGACCCCGCCTAACGCCGCAATCACCTGCTCTGGCGTGATCGCCAGCGCCTCGGCCAATGACCGCCCCTGAGCCAGGGCACAGGTCATACTGCTGGCCGCGATGGCGACAGGGCAGCCGAGGGTCCGATGCCTGATCTCGGCAATGCGGTCATCGGCCACCCGAATCCAGATGTGGGCCAAGTCGTCCGGACATTGCGCCCCTCCCCCGGCCTGACCGAATCCATCTGCGTCCTCGATGCTCCCCACGTGCTGGGGATGCCGGAAATGCTCCAACACTTTATCACTGTACATTTTGCCTACCCCGTTTCGAATAGTCCGGTGCTCAAGTATCGTTCGCCGGTGTCCGGCAGTATCATCACGATGAGCTGCCCCCGGTTTTCCGGGCGAGCAGCCACCTGCAGCGCCGCATGGGCCACCGCGCCGGAGGAGATGCCCACCAGGATACCCTCCTCGCGGGCCAGGCGCCGGGCCATCGCCACGGCATCCGGCTCCGCCACTTGAACGATCTCGTCCACCAGGTCCAATCGCAGCACCGCCGGCACAAAGCCGGCCCCGATGCCCTGAATCTTGTGCGGGCCGGGTTGGCCGCCAGAGAGGACCGGCGACGCCGCCGGCTCCACGGCGATAGCCCGCAAGCCGGCCTTGCGTGGCTTGAGCACCTCGGCGATACCGGTGATGGTGCCCCCTGTGCCTACGCCAGCTACCACCATGTCCACCTGGCCGTCAGTATCGCGCCAGATCTCCTCCGCCGTGGTGCGACGATGGATCGCCGGGTTGGCGGGGTTCTGGAACTGCTGCAGGATCAGATACCGGGGATCGGCGGCGGCCAGCTCCTCCGCTTTGCGCACGGCCCCGGTCATCCCCGCCGCGCCGGGGGTCAAGATCAGCTCGGCCCCGAGCGCTCGCAGCACCGCCCGGCGTTCCAGGCTCATCGTCTCGGGCATGGTCAGGACCAGCCGATAACCTTTGGCCGCGCAAACAAAGGCCAGCGCGATGCCGGTGTTGCCGCTGGTGGGTTCCAGGATGATGGTGTCTTCCCGAATGCGACCGGCTTGCTCTGCCGCCTCGATCATGCTGACGCCAATGCGGTCTTTGACGCTCCCCAGCGGGTTGAACGCTTCCAGCTTGGCAACCACGGTGGCCTCCAGCCCGGCCGTGATCCGGTTCAATCGCACCAGCGGCGTGTGGCCGATGGTCTGGGTAATATCCTGGTAAATCCGGCTCATCAGTCTGCCCCCTATGGCTGCTGGTAGCCGGGCCGGATGTCCGTCCGGCGCAGCAGGTTCGCGTTCGTCACCACGGTCACGGAGCTGGTGGCCATGGCGATCTCGGCCAGGACCGGATGCATCAGGCCCAGGATCGCCAGGGGGATCATGACCACGTTGTAAAAGAACGCCCAAAAGAGGTTCTGGCGAATCTTGGCAAAGGTGGCCCGCGAGAGCTTGACCGCCTGCACCACGCCGGAGAGATCGCCGCGCACCAGGGTGATGTCCGCCGCCTCGATGGCGATGTCCGTGCCCGTGCCGATGGCGAGGCCCACGTCGGCCTGAGCCAGGGCCGGGGCGTCGTTGATGCCGTCGCCCACCATCGCCACCTTGTGCCCTTCGGCCTGCAGGCGTTTGATCTCGTCCACCTTGCCGTCTGGCAACACCTCGGCCAGCACCCGGGCGATGCCGGCCTGCCGGGCGATGGCCTCGGCTGTGCGCCGGTTGTCGCCGGTGATCATGACCGTCTCCAGGCCCAATGCCTGCAACTCCCGGATCGCGTCCAGGGCGTCATCCTTCAGCGTATCCGCCACCGCGATGATCCCGGCCAGCTCGCCGCCCACCGCCACCAGCATGGCCGTCTTGGCCTCGCCTTCCAGCCGCATCAGCTCGGCTTCCAATGGTGTCGGATCCACGCCGTGCTCCTCCAACAGCCGCCGACTGCCCACCAGCACCGCCTGGCCGTCCACCGTCGCCGCGATCCCCTTGCCCCGTATGGCCTGAAACCCCGCCGGCTCGGCCAGCGTCAACCCCTCCATCTCTGCCCGCTCCACGATGGCCCGCCCGAGTGGATGCTCCGACCCCCGTTCCGCGCTCGCCGCCCAATAGAGGATTGCGGATTGTGGATTTCGGATTGCGGAATGCGGATTTCGGAATGCGGAATGCGGATTTCGGAATGCGGATTGCGGATTGCGGATTGCGGAATGCGGATTTCGGAATGCGGATTGCGGATTCGGAACTTGGGATTTGGGATTTGGGGTTTGTAATTTGCAATTTGCAATTTGCAATCTGCAATCTGCAATCTGATCGGTCACTTGGGGTTTGCCCTGCGTCAGCGTCCCGGTCTTGTCCAAGACGATCACTCCCACGTCCTTCATCGCCTGGATGGCCGCGCCGTGGCGGATGAGGATGCCGTGCTCGGCGCCCAGGCCGCTGCCCACCATGAGGGCCGTGGGCGTAGCCAGCCCCAACGCACACGGGCAGGCGATGACCAACACGGCTACCGTGGCGAACAAGGCCCCGCCGATGAGGTCCATGTGGGGGTTGACCCAGGGCAGGAGGGCGACAGCCCAGCCGGTGATGCCATGCAATAGGCCCGGGACGAGCAGCCAGGCCAGCAAAGTCAAAGCCGCCAGGCCGATGACGATGGGCACAAACACGGCCGTGACCCGGTCGGCGAACTCCTGGATGGGGACCTTGGTGCCCTGGGCCTCTTCCACCATACGGATCACCTGGGCCAGGAAGGTGTCCTTGCCCACGCGGGTGGCGCGCACGTGGAGCAGGCCGGTCTGGTTGACCGTGGCCCCGATGACCTCATCGCCCGCTTGCTTGTGGACGGGCATGGATTCGCCGGTGGCCATGGACTCGTCCACCGCGCCATCGCCGGCCACCACCACGCCGTCGGTGGGGATCTTTTCGCCAGGGCGCACCACCAACACATCCCCCACGCGCACCTCGGCGATGGGGACCTCGCGCTCCTGGCCGTTTTCGAGGATGTGTGCGGTCTTGGCCCCCAACTCCAGCAGCTTACGGATGGCCTGAGAAGCACGCCCTTTGGCGCTGGCCTCCACGTAGCGGCCGGTGAGATGGAACGCCATGATCATGGCCGCGATCCCGGCATAGTTGGGCACCGGCGACATGGCCGGTAGTCCCCACAAATTCGCTGCATGGAAGCCCACCACCGCCAGGCCGGTGAGGAACGAGACGCCGGAACCCATGGCGATGAGCACGTCCATGTTCGCCGCACCGTGCGTGGCCGAGTTCCAGGCGGAGCGGAAGGTTTGCCTGCCGGCCCAAAAGAGCGCCGGCGCCGCCAAGATCACCATCCCCAGGTCGAAAATCTCGTGGCTGGGCCAGGCGATCATGAACAACATCTCCGGCAGCATCCACAGGATGATGGGCACAGTGAAGGCCCAGGCGATGACCATGCGCCGGCGGGCCACGGCCATCTTGCGCGCTTCCTCGTCTGCCGTCTCCGTCTCAGCGGCCGGTTCCTCCCGGATCGCATATCCCACATCGGCGACAGCCTGGCGGAACTCGCGCATCCCCGCCAGCGTGGGGATATACGTCACCGTAGCGCGCTCCGTCGCCAGGTTCACGTTGGCCTCCAGCACGCCGAACACGCCACGCAGGCCGCGCTCCACGTGCGCCACGCAACTGGCGCAGGTCATATCGTCCACCTGGAACGAGCGCGTCTCGGTTCCCACGGCATAGCCTACATCGCGCACGGCGGTGATGAGATCGGTGAGCGTGGCCTGGTCCGGGTCATAGGTCACAGTGGCCCGTTCCGTGGCCAGGTTCACGGCGGCCTCTATCACGCCGGGAACGTTGCGCAGACCCCGCTCCACATGGGCCACGCAGCTGGCGCAGGTCATATCCAATATGGGTAGCTCGATTCGCTGGGGGTTCATTCGTCGCTCCGGATCCGCGATCACGCGCGTTGTCAGCGTGTGGCAGGTGGTAGTGTATCATAGTTAACTCATTTTGTCAAGTATTAGGATGGTCGGACATTGCGCGTGGGGCACGATTGTGCTATAATAGGTCAGGTTAGGCGGGGCGTGGTCAGTATTTGAGAGCCAACGCTCCCTGTCTGCCAGGCCATTGGAGGGGGGCGGATGGATTTCCGCGCTGTGGGTGCCGGGGCATTGTGGGTATTGGGGTTTGGGGTGGTGTTGGCGGCCTGCAGCTATGCCTCTTGGGAGGCCAGCCTGCGCCCCGACCGGCCGGGCCTGCGCCGCATCCTGGGACAGCCGGCCTTCGCCGTGGCCTGGAATCTGGGGCTGACGTTGGTCTGTGCCGGGTTTGCCCTGGCCGGCCGGGAGTGGTGGGAGCAGATCGTCTGGTCGGTGTTAGGAGTGCTATTTGCCCTCCAGGGAGGCTATGCCGGCTGGCAGACCCGGCTGCCGGCGGTTCCCGCGGCACGCGCGGATCGGCCTGAACCGGGGGACAAGGCCTGATCCACTCTTGCTCATTGGCGAGCGTGGTCTTGGCGGCTCTTTGTTCACCTCTTGACATTTCCCCCGGATCTGGTTAGAATACATAGCGTGGGAGCTTACTCACCACATCATAAACAGAGGAGGTAACGAATGAACGACATCACCGACAACGACAAATTGATCGCGGCGCTCTCCTACCCCATCTGGATCGTGGCGCTGGTTCCGTTGCTCACGGAGGGCAAAAATCGCCCGTTCCAGAAATACCACGCGGTGCAATCGCTGGTCCTCAACATTGTCCTGTGGATCGTCATTACCTTGTTGGTGTGCGTGCTCATGGTGTTTTCGGGTGTTATTGCAGCCGCCACCGCCGGGTTGGGCGTTTGCGCGGGATTCTGCGGGTTCTGCCCCCTGTTGCTCTGGCTCATCACGCTCTACTACGCCTATCTGGCCTACCAGGGACAGTACTTTGAGATCCCGGTGCTCACGGATTTCATCGTGAAACAGGGCTGGGTCCAGCGCCCGTAGCCGAATGTCTGCCTCTGACCGTTCACTCCCTCGCCGGGGCAGGGGGAAGGCTGAGGTGGGTGAGGTGTGCGACCTGGAAACGGCCTGATCTGGTGCGAACACCTCTGGCGATCGCGGTTCCACCCTCTCTTGGCCCCTCCCCACGAGGGCTGGGTGAACACGCTGACCTGCTTCTGACGCAACTGCTCACCCTGGCGAAGGTTTGTGGCCCATTCGCTGGCCAAAGCGGCCTGTTTCGGCAGGATCGCGCCCGATCACCGGCGCGATTTGTAACCTTCGCCAGGGTAGGCTGAGCAGTCAACCTCTGGCATCACATAGCAATCATGGGAAAGGAGGGATGTGTAAGCCACGGAATTGCTGGGAGACCTGGGCAGTCTCGTTGCCGGCCCCCCGAATCCGGCGGGCCGATGTGCCAGTTTGGGCACGATCTTCCATACTAACTGTCGAAGGAGAGAGGAACCATGAACAAGAAAGCGTTGTTTGGGTTGATAGCCCTGGTGATGGTGATGGCCCTGTTGGCGGCCCAGTGCCCGCCCCCGGCGACACCGACAACGGCTCCCCAGCCGACCAAGGCCCCGGAACCGACCAAGCCGCCGGTGCAGCCCACCGTGCCCCCCGTGCCCACCAAGATCCCCAGCGTGGAGATCTTTCTGTGGCATGGCTGGGATCCGGCTGAGCGTGCTGTATTGGTGGAACTGATCAACGGCTACATCAGAAAATACCCCAACGTCAAGCTGATCCCCCTGTACGTGCCGTTCGATCAGCTCAAGAACAAGTTCCAGACGGCCGCGGCGACCGGCGGTGGCCCCACCATCATCATCGGTCCCCACGACTGGCTGGGTGACTTTGTGGCGGCCGAGCTGATTCGCCCGCTAGATGACATCGCGCCGACGGACCTGGTGAAGCAGATCAACCCGGCTTCCCTGGGCGCAGTCACCTACAAGGGCAAGCTCTACGCCCTGCCCGAGTCCAACAAGTGCGTGGCCCTGTACTACAACAAAGACCTGCTGAAGGACAAGCAGCCGCCCAAGACCACGGACGAGATGCTGGCCATGGCGGCCACGGTAGCCCCGGAGGGTGGTTACGGCCTGGGCTGGAACATCGGCTTCTATCACAGCTTTGGCTACTTTGGGGCCTTTGGGGCCAAGCTCTTTGACGACAACTACAAGTGCATCCTGGACCAGGGCACGGGCACGGTGGACTTTTTGAACTTTATGAAGACCATGAAGGACACCAAGGGCGTGACGACGGAAGGCGACATGGGCGCGCTGTTCAAGCAGGGCAAGGTCGCCATGATCAACGACGGCATCTGGGCCTTGGGCGACTACAAGAAGGCCCTGGGCGCGGATAAGGTCGGCGTGGTGCCTTTGCCGGCGGCCAAGAACCCGGCGGCGCCGTTCATGACGGTGGAGAGCATCTACGTCAGCGCGAACGCCACCGATGACGAGGCCATCGCGGCGATGGCCTTTATCGCCCACGTGCTGGCCCCGGAGCAGGGCAAGCTCTTTGTGGAGCGGGCCGGGCGCGTGCCGGCCAACACGGCGGTGGACACCTCGGTGGACCCGGCCGTGGCCGCTTTCGCGGAGCAGTCCAAGACGGCTGTTCCCATCCCGGCCGTGCCGGAGATGGGCGCGGTTTGGGGGCCTGCGGGCGACATGATCAACAAGGTGCTGGAGGGCAAGGCCACGCCAGAGGAGGCGGTGGCTGAGGCCGTCAAGCTCATCAACGGCGCGAACAAGAAGTAAGTTACGGCTCTATGACGAGGTGGGCGGGTTTTCCTGCCCACCTCGTTTTCGTTTTGATCCAGAAACCCGTTTTCCGCCGGGGGCGAGAAAACGGGTTTCTACGAAGGAGTTGCCCATGAGTGTCACCACCCAACCGACTGCGCTATCTGGGGGCCAGCGGCTGGCGGATTCGTTCAGAACGCTGCCGGAGCGTCTGGCCAAGGCCAAGATCGCCTACCTGTACATCGCCCCGGCGGCCATCGTCATGGCCATTATTACCGTGGGACCGCTGTTGTTCCAGTTTTATATGGCCTTTACCAACTATGCGGTCAAGCACCTGAACCCCAAGTTCAGCCCCGAGTTCGTCGGCCTGGATAACTTTATCCAGATCGCCACCAACCAGACCTTTATCGAGAACTTTGACTTCTGGCGCATCCTGGTGTTCGATCTGGTGTGGACGTTCACCAACATCGCCATCCACGTGACGACCGGGATCATCCTGGCCTTGATGCTTAACTACAAAGGGCTGTGGGGCAAGAAGGCTTATCGCGCCCTGTACATGATCCCCTGGGTGATGCCCGGCCTCATCGTGGCTGTGGTCTGGCGCAACATGTTCGACACCGAGTTTGGGGCCGTCAACCAGTTCTTGAGCATTATCGCGCAAACGCTCCACAACATCGGGCTACTGCCGGTGTATGAGGCGGTCAAGATCCGCTGGCTGTATCAGCCGGAGCCGATCGTGGACGTGGCCGGTTTGCTGGTGCTGCCGTTGAGCTACTTTGCCGTGCTCATCGTCAACTGCTGGTTGGGTTGGCCGTTCATGATGACGGTAGCCACCGGGGCGCTGCAAAGCATCCCCCTGGAGCTGTACGAGGCGGCCCGGGTGGACGGCGCCAACCGCTGGCAGCAGTTCTGGCGCATCACGGCGCCCCTGTTGCGCCCGGCGATGGTCCCGGCCATCATGCTGAGCATCATCTGGACGTTCAACCAGTTCAACGTCATTTACTTTGTGTCTGGAGGTGGGCCTTTTGGCATGACCGAGATCCTGGTGACGCAGGCGTTCAAGCTCGTGAACCCGCAGGGGAAATACGGCCTGGCCTCGGCGTTCAACATCATCGTGTTCTTGATCCTGCTGCTCATCACGCTGATCACCAATCGCATCTCCCGGGCCACGGAGGCGTACTATGTCTAGCCAATGGAAAGCCATCCTGGGACAGTTGTTCCTCCACCTGGTCCTGCTCCTGGTGGTATTCATCGTGATCTTTCCCATCCTGTGGGTGGTCTCCATGAGCCTGGACCCCCGCAACATTGACCGGCCCACGGAGTTGACGCTCGTCCCCCCCGGGGCCACGCTCGATGCGTATATCCGCGTGTTGAAGCAGCCCTCGCCGAATCCAGTGGCCTTTCACGAGCTGTTCATCAACAGCATCCTCGTCTCGGTGGGGACGATCTTGTTCTCCATCGCCCTGGCTGTCACCGCAGCCTATGCCTTCTCCCGGTTCCTGTTCCCGGGCCGACAGCTTGGCATGTTGTTCTTTATCTTTTTGCAGATGATGCCGGCCGGCGCGACGCTGGCCCCCTTGTTCGTGATCCTCCAGGCGGTGCACCTGCGCACGGAACTGCTGGGGCTGATGATCGCCTATGCCTCTGGCACGTTGCCCTTTGCCATCTGGAACATGAAGGGGTTCATTGACACCATCCCCAAGGAACTGGAAGAGGCCGCGCTCATTGATGGTTGCAGTTCCACCCAGACGTTCCTGCGCATCATGATGCCGTTGGCGCTGCCGGGCCTGGCCGTGACGGCCCTCTTTGGCTGGATGAGCGGCTGGACGGAGGTGATCCTGGCGATCACGTTCCTGGAAGACCCGTCCAAGTTCACATTGTCCATGGTGCTCTATGGTATGCAAGGGCAATATAGCACCTCCACCCCCTGGTCCGACTTTGCCGCGTTCTCCATCCTGTTCACGATCCCGCCGCTGCTCGTGGCGTTCTTCCTGCAACGCTACATCGTGGCCGGCCTGACCGTCGGCGGGGTGAAGGGCTAGGGCCGTTGCCCGCCGTCGTGATACGAGACCTGACGGGTCTATAGCGACCTGTCAGGTCTGTTTTTGCCCCGGGGTATGGCGCCTCTGTCGGGCCGCTGCGCGCCGTCGCCAGGCGACCAAAACGCGGCCGACCGACAACCCGGCTATATTGTGGTTATCTTGGCCCATACCACAATATATGGTGTCTCTCTGACAGAGGATTCGGACCTACAATGACGCCTTGCGCACTCGAGGGCCGGAAGTCTTGCCAAAATGTTCCAAAGGTGGTATAATAGGCTGGAACGATACAGGGGATCGGGTCTCGCTATAGTCTTACCCGGCGACATTTGCGTGATCCGCGAGCATGTTGCTGAACCACGAAGGACACGAAGGTCACGAAGGACACGAAGGTCACGAAGGACACGAAGGTCACGAAGGACACGAAGGTCACGAAGGACACGAAGGTCACGAAGGACACGAAGGACAGAAGGTTTGATCTTTTCGGGCACCGCGCCTTCTTGGTGCTCTTGGTGTCCTTGGTGGTTGAATGGGTGGCGGCCGGCGGCCTCGATATGGATCGTGAGCCACATGGAAGGAGGAAACCATGATCAGCGAAGGAAAATGGCTACGTGTGGGCAGCGTGATATTGATCGTGCTGGTGGCGGCGGTTTGCCTGGGCCTGGTTTACCTGTTCGGCGCGCTCGATCAGCCGTCGGTGGCCCGGGCCGAAGGGCTATCTGGTAGCCGCGCAGACCAGGTTGTCCCGGCGGCGAAACCGGCGGCCGGCCCCACGGGGGGCGCGCCAGCGCAGGCGCAGGGTTATTCCTGCATCGAGGGCACCGTGATCGATCGCTATCACGTGCCGGTCCCCGGCTGGACGGTCCGCGCGGCCCTGGCGATCCCGGGCGGCCCGCAGTATACCGCCGTGACCGATGCGCACGGCCGCTTTGTCTTCAGCGGGCTGCTCGCCGGCACCTGGACCCTCAGCCAGGATATGCAAGATGGCTGGCAGCCGGTTACGCCTTCTACATTTGATGTGACGGTGGATGGGCGGGCCGGTCCGTGCGCCCAGGTGCGGTTCAAGAACGAGCGGCTGGTCACAGTCATCGGCAAAAAGACGGAATGCAAGCATGGCCTGGGCCTGGCCGGTTGGGTGATCTCGGCTATCCCCCATATCCCCGGCGGGCAGGTGATCACGACCACCACCAACGGCCTGGGGCAGTTCCAGTTCACCAACCTGATCCCTGGGACGTGGACATTTCGGGAGGAGCCGCAGGCCGGTTGGGAACCTTATTCGCCGGCGAGCGGGCAACACACCCTGACCCTGGTCTCTCCACAGCGCACGGCCCCACCCTATGTGATCCACTTTGTCAACAATCAGGTGACGACGCCGCAGATCCGGGTGTGCAAGCTGGACGAGTTGGGCCAGGGCCTGGCCGGCTGGCGGATCAGCGTTCGGCCGGAGAGCGGGACGCGCGCGCCCGTGTATGGCACCACCGGCCGCGATGGCTGCGTCATCTTCAAGGGCCTGGATTTTGGCACGTGGATCGTGGAGGAGCACCCCACCGCCGCGCAACGACAGCAATGGAATGCGCTGACCCCGACCCAGGTAACCGTCCAGTTGACGGAGCCGGGCCAGGCGGTCCCGGTGGTCTTTCAGAACAAGCCTTGTGGATGTGTGCGGGTGCGCAAGATCAACACCCTGGATCAGGGCCTGGAGGGTTGGACCATCTATGCCCGCGATGGAGGCGGGAAGCAACTCGTCCAGATCACGGATCAGCATGGCTACGCCACGTTCTATAACCTGGACTTTGGCCTCTGGACGTTCTGGGAGGAGCAGAAGGACGGCTGGGAACCGGTGACCCCCGCGCAGGTGGAGGTGCCGGTGAGCCGCCAGACCCCGTGTGAGCAGGTGCTGTTCAAGAATCGCACACGCACGGCCATGCTGGTGGTCTACAAGAAGGACTGGAACGGCAAGGTGGGGCTACCCGGCTGGACGATCACCATCCAGCCCAAGTATGGTGGCTCGCCGCAGAGCAAGGTCACGGATGGGACCGGCCGCGTGGAGTTCACGAATCTGCCCCCCGGCTGGTATGAGGTCTCTGAGGCGGCCCAGCCCGGTTGGGTGGCGGTGACCGCCGCCAAGGTCTCGCTGGAACTCAAGGTGACTGGTGTCCCGGCGGTGCATACCTTCTGGAACCGCCAGACCGGCGTCTATCCCACTCCGCCGTCGCCGCCATCCCCGGCGCACGACGTCTGGTACACGGTGCGCGCCGGTGACACGCTGACCAGCATCGCGGCCCGCTATGGCGTGGATTGGCGCACGCTGGCCCAGGTCAACAGCATCTATTATCCCTATACCATCTATGTGGGACAGCGCATCTATATCCCGTAAAGAACGAGAACGGCTGCCGCCCGGTCAACGTCTGGTCGGCCATTTCCCGGTGCTGCACTATGGCGGTGTGCCTCGCGTGGACCTGGGCCGGTGGACCTTTCGCGTCTGGGGGCTGGTAGAGGAGGAAGTGACCTGGACCTACCCGGCGTTCACGGCCTTGCCCACCACCCGCATCGTGTGTGACATCCACTGCGTGACGGGTTGGTCCAAGTTCGATACGGTCTGGGAGGGGGTATCCGTCTTGGAGTTGATGCGCCAGGTGCGACTCCGGCCAGCGGCCCGGTTCGTCCTGGTACACGCGGCGCAGGGGTTCACCGCCAATCTGGCCCTGGACGATTTCATCCGCGATGGCAACCTGTTCGCCTGGCGCTATGGTGAGGCGACGTTGTCGCCGGAGCACGGGGGGCCGCTGCGGCTGGTGGTGCCACATCTGTACTTTTGGAAGAGCGCCAAATGGGTGCACGGCGTGGAGTTTCTGGCCGAGGAGCGGTTGGGATTTTGGGAGCAGCATGGTTATCACCCGCGTGGGGACCCGTGGCTGGAGGAACGTTTTGCGTGACAGTTGACAGCGACGGGGGATCGCGGTTATAATAGCCTCGCGCCGAGGTGGCGGAACTGGCAGACGCGCTAGGTTGAGGGCCTAGTGGGCATTGCGCCTGTAGGGGTTCGAGTCCCCTCCTCGGCACCATCGTGTATCCCCACAAGTTTCTCGATCTATCGCCCCTGGAGTTTGAGATCAAGCCCCGGCCATGAGCCGGGGCTTTTTCGCAGAAAACCAGAATACAGCTTCTCCACCACCAACCGCAATGCCCGGAGGAAAATCAGTTTGGGGGCATGAGGCCATCGTGCAGCGCGGATTTTCGGAGGATTCGGCCGCCGGAATCGCCGATGCTTCATCTTGGGCGGATCCGGCAGCGGACGGGCAGGCGGAATGCAGCGGCTATGGCTACGGCAAATAGCCTAACCGGTTGGAGACCTCCAGGGCGCATTTCATGACCTGCCGGCCCAGGCGGGGGATGGTCTCCGACTGCAGCCGGCTCGTCGGGCCGGAGATGCCCAGGGCCGCCACGACGCTCCCGTCGTACCCTCGGATAGGCGCCGCCACACAGCGCACGCCCGGATGAAGCTCCTCATCATCCACCGCGTAGCCCTGGGCACGAATTTGGTTGCAGTGAGCGCGAAAGCAGGCCGGATCGGTGATGGTTCTGGGAGTATGCCGCTGGAGCTTCAGACGGCGGAGCAACGCCTCCATCTCTTCCTCGGGCAGGAAGGCCAGCAATGCCTTACCGACCGCAGTGCAATGGAGCGGTTCACGCTGGCCGATCTCCGTGTTGACGCTAACCACCTCGGGGCTACTCTCCTGGGCGATGTAGACCGCCTGGTTCTTCATGCGCATGGCCAGGTGCACCGTCTCCCGTGTCTGCTCCAGCAGCCTCTTCATAACGGGGCGCGCCCGCAGACAGACATCGCTGCTGCCCAGAATCCGGCTGCTCACGGCGATCATCCGCGGGCCGATCACATACTTCCTCGTCTCCGGATCCTGCTCCACACATCCCATGGACTTTAGGGTGCTCAGCAACCGGTAGATCGTGCTCTTGTCCATGCCCAAGGTTCTGGAAAGCTCCGAGATCCCTACTGCCCGGCCGCTATCGGCCAGGGCCTCGAGTAAGGCCATCCCTTTCGCCAGGGAACCGGATTCCACATGGGCCATCGTCACTCTCCACGGTCACGGCAAAGAGTATCTGCAAGAAGCCGGAACAGCTCCCACCACGGGAACATTATACAAGGGTGTTGCGATATTGTCAACGGCTTGTTGACATTCATAACATCGTCCGATACAATGGAAAACGGCAATGCCCCCCACGGGCGAAGGCCGGGTATCCGGATATTTCAATGCCCGAGAGCGGGTCCCAATCCCCAAAAGAGAGGTTCCCCATGATACTCACCGGTGGAGAGATCGTCGCCGAAACCCTCGTTCGCCATGGCGTCCCCTTTCTCGTGGGCATCCCCGGCCACGGATGTCTGGGGCTGGTGGATGCCTTGAGCAACTATACGGATCGGATTCGACTCTTGCAGGTGCGGCACGAACAGAGCGCCGTCCACCTGGCCGATGGGTACTACCGCGTCAGCGGCACCCCCCTGGCCGTCTTT
>FWPV01006624.1_pt1 | contig 20465 bp, 15 predicted proteins | sample 2228371 | NCBI WGS metagenome assembly FWPV01 (sample SAMEA103939776, study PRJEB20133) | metagenome | reverse complement strand
AGGACGGAGTTTCCCTTAAGTGAGAGACGTCCGGCTCCTCACGCCTACACTGTTTAGTTTTGAGGGTACAACCCTCGCGACTAAAAAAGAAAGGATAGGATCCTTTCTTTTTTAGTCTGATCCGGGAAATCCGGGTCGTTGAACTTTGAAAACTGCATAGGGTAGAAAAAGCTGCAATTATTGCTTGGTAGGTCAAGCAAAAGAAGGGCGTACGGTGGATGCCTTGGCGCCACGAGGCCGATGAAGGGCGTAGCAAGCTGCGATATTCCCCGGTGAGCTGCAAGCGAGCGTTGATCCGGGGGATCCCGAATGGGGAAACCCGGCGCGGTTTACCGCGTCATCCTGTGCTGAATCCATAGGCATAGGAGGGTAAGTGGGGGAACTGAAACATCTCAGTACCCTGAGGAACAGAAAACAACCGTGATTCCCGAAGTAGCGGCGAGCGAACCGGGAACAGCCTAAACCGTATCCGTGTCAAGCCCGGAAGCGTTGCGGATACGGGGTCGTGGGACCAACTGTGGTTCTGTCCGGCAGGACCAAAGAGTCACCAAATACCCTGGTAGTCGAAGAGGTCTGGAAAGCCTCGCCAAAGACGGTGACAGCCCGGTAGGCCAAACCAGCGGTATCTCTTGGTTGGGATCCCAAGTACTGCGGTCCACGTGGAATTCCGTGGGAATCTGGGGGGACCACCCCCTAAGGCTAAATACTCCTTGACGACCGATAGTGAACCAGTACCGTGAGGGAAAGGCGAAAAGACCCCCGGGAGGGGAGTGAAAGAGAACCTGAAACCGTATGCCTACAAAACGTAGAAGGGTGATGATCCGGACTTAGTCCGTATCCGCCTGACTGCGTGCCTTTTGGAGAATGAGCCGGCGAGTTACGGTGATTGGCGAGGTTAAGTGGGTTACCCACGAAGCCAGAGGGAAACCGAGTCTGAAGAGGGCGCTTTGAGTCAGTCACTGTAGACCCGAAGCCAGGTGATCTATCCATGGCCAGGATGAAGCGGGGCTAAACCCCCGTGGAGGTCCGAACCAGTGTAGGTTGAAAACTGCTTGGATGAGCTGTGGATAGGGGTGAAAGGCCAATCAAACCTGGAGATAGCTGGTTCTCCCCGAAATAGCTTGAGGGCTAGCCTCAGGCAAAAGGAGAGGGGGTAGAGCACTGGATGGGCTAGGGGGCTTACCCGCCTACCAAACCCAACCAAACTCCGAATACCTCTCCTCAACGCCTGGGAGTCAGACAGCGGGGTATAAGCTTCGTTGTCAAAAGGAAAACAGTCCAGACCGCCAGCTAAGGCCCCCAAACGCAGACTAAGTGGGAAAGGTGGTGACACTGCTGTAACAGCCAGGAGGTTGGCTTAGAAGCAGCCATCCTTTAAAAAGTGCGTAATAGCTTACTGGTCGAGCGGTGTTGCGCCGAAAGATAAACGGGGCTCAAGTCTGCTGCCGAAGCTGCGGAATCAGCATATGCTGGTTGGTAGGGGAGCGTTGGGTAGGCCGTCGAAGTGGGATCGTGAGGACCCATGGAGGTATCCCAAGTGAGAATGCCGGCATGAGTAGCGAGAAGAGAGGTGAGAATCCTCTCCGCCGTAAACCTAAGGTTTCCTGAGGAAGGCTCGTCCTCTCAGGGTTAGTCGGATCCTTAGCCGAGGCCGTAAGGCGTAGGTGATGGGCAGCCGGTCCACATTCCGGCACTACCGCCAATCGTTTGTAGCGATGGGGGGACACAGAAGGGTAGGCCAGCAGCGTGAAGGACGTCGCTGTCTAAGCCGGTAGGCGGAGGAAGGAGGCAAATCCCTTTCCTTAGTAAACGCCGAGAGGTGACGGGGAGCTCCTACGGGAGCGAACTGGTTGAGCCCATGCTGTCAAGAAAAGCCTCTAGCGAGAACGGCGGTATCCGTACCGCAAACCGACACAGGTAGGTGGGAAGAGTATTCCAAGGCGCGCGAGTGATCCCCCGTTAAGGAACTCGGCAATCTAACCCCGTACCTTCGGAAGAAGGGGTGCCCCATACCGGTTGAGAGGTTCGCCCTCACAGGCCGGCAGGGGTCGCAGAGAAATGGCTCTGGCGACTGTTTAATAAAAACACAGGACTCTGCAAAGCCGCAAGGCGATGTATAGGGTCTGACGCCTGCCCAGTGCCGGAAGGTTAAGGGGAGGGGTCAGCGTGGAAAGTGATTTCCAGGCGAAGCTCTGAACCGAAGCCCCGGTAAACGGCGGCCGTAACTATAACGGTCCTAAGGTAGCGAAATCCCTTGTCGGGTAAGTTCCGACCCGCACGAAAGGTATAACGACTTGGGCGCTGTCTCAACGAGGGACTCGGCGAAATTGAAATGGGGGTGAAGATGCCCTCTACCCGCAACTGGACAAAAAGACCCCGTGGAGCTTTACTGTAGCCTGACATTGGACTAGGGCCTCGGATGCGTAGGATAGGTGGGAGGCTGTGAAGCCGGACTTCCGGGTTCGGTGGAGCCGACGGTGAAATACCACTCTTCCTTGGTTTTGGTTCTAACCTGCATCCATAAGATGCGGGGACAGTGTCTGGTGGGCAGTTTAACTGGGGCGGTTGCCTCCTAAAAGGTAACGGAGGCGTCCAAAGGTCCCCTCAGCACGGATGGAAATCGTGCGTCGAGTGCATTGGCATAAGGGGGCTTGACTGTGAGACTCACAAGTCGAGCAGGGACGAAAGTCGGGCAAAGTGATCCTACGGTACCGTGTGGAAGGGCCGTAGCTTAACGGATAAAAGCTACCCCGGGGATAACAGGCTGATCTTGCCCAAGAGTTCACATCGACGGCAAGGTTTGGCACCTCGATGTCGGCTCGTCGCATCCTGGGGCTGGAGCAGGTCCCAAGGGTCCGGCTGTTCGCCGGTTAAAGCGGCACGCGAGCTGGGTTCAGACCGTCGTGAGACAGGTCGGTCTCTATCCGTTGCGGGCGCAGGAGATTTGAGGGGAGCTCTCCCTAGTACGAGAGGATTGGGAGGGACAGACCTCTGGTGTGCCAGTTGTCGTGCCAACGGCAGTGCTGGGTAGCTATGTCTGGACGGGATAAGCGCTGAAAGCCTCTAAGCGCGAAGCCCACCCCAAGATGAGATCTCCCACCGGGCCAACCGGGTAAGACCGCAGGTAGACTACCTGCTTGATAGGCGGCACGTGTAAGCGCAGCAATGCGTTCAGCTGAGCCGTACTAATGGTCGAGGTCTTTGACCTACATCAGGCTGAACACAGAACCATTCACTTGCTATCAACGCCGCGGGGTGGAGCAGCGGTAGCTCGTCGGGCTCATAACCCGAAGGTCGTTGGTTCAAATCCAACCCCCGCTACCAGAAAACCAAAGGCAAGGATGACCTCCTTGCCTTTTTTCGTTTGGCCCTGTCACGACAGCAAGACTGCAACTTCCTTGCCTCTGCGTCCCCCGTAAGCCCACTGTCCACAGAAGGCCGGGTTAGACTTTTAGCCCGAAGTAAAGCTCCCATCGGCTATTGCAATAGACCCCTACCGAACCTATACTGCTAAAAGGGGCGGTGTATCACACCTCCACACAGCCTGCCGGCACAGGGAGGTCCCATAAAAGGAATTTGGACTGGAAGGGAAATGTGCTAAAATGGCAACAATGCAGATAAGCGAACGTAGCCCGATAGCTGTCAAAATACCAGGCCGCATCGCCGGCTTATGCAGGCTGGCCTACAATCTGTGGTGGAGCTGGCATCTGGAGCCGAGGGAACTGTTCAAGTCCCTGGACCGCGCCCTGTGGAAAGCCACCGGCCACAATCCCATCAAGCTGCTACAGCAAATCGAGCCACACCGTCTGGTCGCTGCTGCCGCGAATCCAGCTTTTCTGGCAAAATACGATGCAGTGATGCAGAAGTTCGACGTTGAAATCTCCTCCCGCTCCACATGGCTGAACTTACTGCACCCCGAAATAGCAGCTAACACCATCGCCTACTTCTCCCCCGAGTTCGCTATACACCGCTCGCTTCCCATCTATGCGGGCGGACTCGGTGTATTGGCTGGCGATTACTGCAAGGAAGCCAGCGACCTTGGCCTCCCGCTTATCGGCATCGGCTTTATGTATCCCAAGGGCTACTTCCATCAGCATCTGCTCAGCGATGGCTGGCAAGAAGAGGTCTTCGAAGAACTCGATTTCAATGAGGCGCCTATCGTACAGGTCCTCACGCCCGACAGGTCACCTTTCATCATCGAAGTGCCATTGAATGACAGCACCATCCGGGTGGCAGTGTGGAGAGTCAGCCTCGGCAGGGTGAACCTGTACCTCATGGATACCAACATCGAGCAGAATCCACCTTCAGACCGCGAGATCTCCAGTCGCCTATATGTTGGCGACCGGGAAATGCGCCTGAAACAGGAGATCATCCTGGGTATCGGTGGTGTGCGGACTCTCCGTGCGCTCGGACTCAGCCCTTCTATCTGGCACGCCAACGAAGGGCACACCGCCTTTATGATGCTGGAGCGTGTCAGAGAACTAATGGCAGCGGGCAACGACTTCCACACTGCAGCGCGCCGGGTCCAGGATACAACCGTGTTTACCACCCACACACCTGTGCCGGCAGGCAACGATACCTTCTCCGTAGAACTGATGGAGAAATATTTTTGCGGATTTCGAGAGTCCCTGGGACTATCCCGGGACGATTTCCTCGACCTGGGCAGAATAAAGAGGGACGACACTACCTTCAATATGACAGTCCTGGGACTGAAATTGTCCGGCCACCGAAACGGCGTCAGTCAGCTCCACGGCTGGGTATGCCGCCGAATGTGGCATTCCCTCTGGCCCACGGTCGAGGAAGCGGATGTCCCCATATCTGCAGTCACAAACGGTATCCATGTGCCCACCTGGCTGTCCCACCAGATGTTCCGCCTTTTCAACAAATACCTTGGCGAAGGCTGGCTGGAAAACCATGATGACCCCACTCTATGGGAGCGGGTAATGGACATCCCTGACGATGAACTGTTTGCTGCCCGGCGATGGCTGAAGGGCAAACTGATCTCTTTCATCAAAAATCAAGCGCGCAGGCGCTGGTGCCAGGACTGCATTCCGGCCGAGCAGGCGCTGGCACTCGGTGGGCTCCTGGACAGCGATGCGTTGACCATTGGATACGCCCGTCGCTTCACCGATTACAAGCGCCCAGCTTTGGTCCTGTACGAGACAGAGCGTCTGCAGAGGCTGCTCCAGGACGACCTCCGCCCGGTGCAGGTGATATTCGCCGGCAAAGCACACCCCCAGGATGAACGTGGCAAGCAGCTCATTAAGGAAGTGTTTCAGATAGCCAAAGACCCGAGGTGCGGCGGCCGCGTAGCCTTTGTTGAAGACTACGATATGCAGTCGGCACGCTATCTTGTCCAGGGCGTCGATATCTGGCTAAATACACCGCGCCAGCTCGAGGAAGCTAGTGGCACCAGTGGAATGAAGGCCGCCATTAATGGGGTACTCCACCTCAGCGTCCTCGATGGCTGGTGGTACGAAGGCTATAACGGCGCTAACGGCTGGGCAATAAGCAGTGATGTCCAAGCTCAGTCCTCTACAGAACAGGACCAGCGGGATGCCAAGACTCTGTACGATATTCTGGAAAACAACATAATACCACTCTATTATGAAAGGGACATGAGCGGCATCCCGCACCGCTGGCTGCAGATGGTGAAAGAGTCCATACGCTCGATCTTGCCCCGCTTCAGCGCCCGCCGTATGGCCAAGGAATACACCGGACTCTTCTACCTGCCGGTGAGCCAGCACCTGCAACATACTTAAGCGCCGGCCCCAGGTCAGACCAGTAGGACGAGAATATTCCAGAAAGCAACGGCACTATAGAAAGCAACCATGCCAGACGCCGCCCCCAGTGCCAGACGCGGGAACAGCCTATATGTAAAGTATATGACAGCTACGGAAAAAATTGCCCCGGCTACCTTCAACGGTAGAAAGCTGCCTCCAAGGACTAAAGGTTCCATCAGCGGATTGCCCTCCTTCACAATGCCACCCCCAACTAGAAACTGCGTCAGCAGTCCATCTGCAACCTGAAGGCCGCCGAGCAAACCCAGAAAATATTTCATAGCGCTCCAGAAATCAACTCTTCCTCCCCCTCCCCATAAAGATTCTGGGCCATCAGGCTCAAAAAGTCAAGCCTTTTGGCTCACCACATCCGGCACTTTACTCCGCCCACAGGACATCTTGACACGCCAGAACTGAGTAGATTATGATTCAGCATAATTGCGTCAGCGGCACAAACAGGTAGGGGCCATGGGGTTCAACCGAGGCTCAACTGTCCGGAATACCTTTAAGGCCACGGCAAATAGCCAGAGACCTGACTTTGGTAATCACCATACTGTACCACCCTGGCTCAAAATTACTAGCCTGCTGTCTCTTGTCTCCGCCGGCCAGAGCTGTGACAATAGTTGTGTTCCGGGGGTAGGAACCGAAGAGCAGGCCAGTACCTCCGATATTTAAGTTTTACGTTTGCAGGGACAAAACATGTTGAGCAGTCTTTTTGCCAAAACACAAAAGGCCGCTGTTACAAGTGCCGTCAGGCCGCTTCGGCTCACCACCATCGAAGAAGACCCTGCAGACCGCGAAAGCTTTAACTCCTGGGAACAAGTTATCAAGGGCACCATCGAGCATGCCAGCCGTTTCCTGCTCGGAATGGCCCAACGAGATGTTACAGCAAGGCTGCTGAGATTGGAGCCGACTCCAGAAGAGGTCGCCACTGACAGGCTTGGTGGGCCCACAGCCCCAGTCAGCGCACTATACCTGCATTTAAACACACCTAGCTGCACCGGCAGTTGTGTAGCGCTGGCCCTCCAGTTGGAGTTCGTCAGCTTCCTCTCCAGACTTACCCGACAGGTGGCTATGGACACCTCTGATGCCCCCTCTCAAGGCGATAGTGACCATTTCCAGCAGGTAAGCACCATGCTCGGATACTCGCTCACCTTTGCAGCCGCAGAGCTGTGCTGTGCCCGACCACAATACTCGCCGCCGGTCATCATAATAGGCACTGCCCGGACTTTCGTAGACCTAGCCCGAATAGAAATGCCGGAGGGGAAAAACGACAGCCAGTTCCTGACCGGCGTCATCGGCATCACCGCGGGCAAAGACTATTTTGAGGGGACATTCGCCCTGTACTGCCCCTCCTCGGTGCTGGAATGGCCCAACATGAATAGCAACGCGCAACCCTCCCACAAGTGGACAGCGTTGCGCCTTCCGACTTTAACGAACTATTACCAAGGCGGTTCTAATCAAAGAAAAAATGAGGTAGACTGATACAATACAAGATCCGGCTGTGGCGGCAGGAGCTAGTGGAATTTCACAGGTGCTAACAGTACCATCATAAATAATTAGGGGGTGCTGTGGTCAGAGGAACAGTCCTGGTTGTTGAGAGTGAGCCCAGCCTGCTTGAGATGGTGGCAAGAGCCCTTATAGATGAGGGCTATTCTGTTAGCGGTGCCACCCACAGCCAAGAAGCCCTGGCAATCATTGCAGAAAACACCATCGACCTGCTGGTTACTGACCTCAATCTTCCCGACTCCAGCGCCACCGAGCTGATCAAAAGGTCTCGCCTGTTCGACCCTGAAATCGGCGCTATCATCATAGTTGACGACCATTCCTACCACACACTTGTAGAAGCAGTTGCAGCCGGTGTGCACTCCATCCTGATAAAGCCGTTTAGCCAGACACAGCTTGTCTCAGCCTGCGCCGAGGCGATGGAAAAGGTCCACTCCTTGAAAGAATACACGCGCCTGAAAGCGTTGATGCCGCTATTCGAGGTTACCAAGTCCATTATCTCGGAACTACAAACTGACAAGCTGTGCAATTACATAGTCAGGACAGTGAGCACTGAGACCAAGGCGGATACCGTAAGCCTGATGTTATTGAATGACTCCTCTCAAGAACTGATCCTTAAAGCAGGAATCGGAGTTCCCCAGGAAGCGATTGGGGAGCCGGTCACCAGGTCGGACGAACCACTGTCCTACAAAGTTATCGAAAATGTAGTGCCCATCCAGATCAACGACTTGCCTGTGTCACAGGCAAAATACCATTTTGGCATCGCCAGTACACTGTACGTCCCGCTCATGAGCCGGGGCAAGACCATCGGTGTCCTCAAAGCCAGCAATAAGACCCACAAGAGACTGTTTACCAGGTATGACCTCGAAATGCTCACCATACTCGCGGGCCAGGCGGCAACAGCTATAGAGAACGCCAACCTCTTCGACAAAATAAAGGTGGAGAAATCGAGGCTCTCCCGCCTGGTAAAGAAGGTCCTGCAAGCACAGGAGGAAGAACGCTCCAGAGTGTCCGATGAACTCCACGACACCGTCGTTCAGTGGATCGTCAGCGCCTCCTACCACAGCCAGACAGCCAAAGCTTTGATCGCCAGGGGGCAGATCAGCGATGCCACCATGGAGCTGGAACAAGCCAACCAGATAATCGACCAGTCCATCCGTGAGATCCGCCGCATCATCATCAACCTCCGGCCCAACCTGCTCAGCGAACTCGGCTTACTGGAAGCCCTGCAGTACCATCTCAGAGCAATGGAAAAGGAGACCGGAATTCTCTGTCATTTTGCGGCGCAGGGCAAACCCCACCCGCTCACCTGGCCCCAGGAAATTACCATATACCGCATAGTACTGGAGGCGTTGAACAATATCAAGAAGCACTCACAGGCGAGCGAAATGGAGCTCGTCATCCGTTTTTCACCAGACGCGGTGCGAGTCTCCGTGACGGACAATGGCATAGGATTCGACCTGGCAAAGGTAACAGAGAATGCCCACGAAAATGGGAGCATCGGCTTGCTCAGCATGCAGGAAAGGGCAAACATGGTCGGCGGTGAACTACAGATAGAATCAAACCCGGGCGCCGGGACCAGCATAAGCCTCACCATCCCCGCCAAAAGGCGCGAGGGCAAAGGCGGCAACGGTGTACCATCATTACCTGCCAATGTCAAAGGAGGTAGCCATGGCCATAAAAGTCATGATAGTTGATGACCACCGCGTCGTCAGAGAAGGACTGCGCAGCATGCTCCAGCTCGACCCCGCCATCCAAGTAGTAGGTGAGGCAGACTGCGGAGAAAAAGCGCTGAAAGATGTGGAAAAGCTGGCGCCGGACGTTATCTTGATGGATGCCAAAATGCCGGATATGAGCGGCATTGAGGCTACAAGACAGCTCAGAGAGCGGGGATGCAATGCCAGAATAGTCATCCTCACCGGCTATGAAGACAAGTATCTAGCCCAGGCAGCTGAAGCCGGTGCCAGCGGCTACCTGGTCAAAGCTATCAGCCAAGAGGAACTGGTAAACGCGGTGAAATCAGCCTACTATGGCAAGTCACCGCTGTCACCCGAGGTAACCCAAAGTCTGTTCCATACCTTTGCCACCTTTTCTAGACTCAACCGCAACAAACTGCTTACCCCGCGCCAGCTTGAAATCCTCAGGCTCATTGCCGCCGGCGCCACCAACAAGCAGATCAGCCAGAAGCTGTTCGTCAGCGAGGCTACAGTCAAGAGAGAGACCAACGCCATCTTTGAAAAACTGGACGTTGCCGATAGGGCTCAGGCAGTGGCTGAAGCCTACCGAAGAAACATCCTTTAATACCTCAACTGCATAGTGTCACTGGCTGCCCCGAGAAAGCCCCTCTGCCGGGGCTTTCTCGCATCGTCACTAACAGGGTCCGGACATTAAGCGCCAGCCGCGTTAACTTTTCTGCTCACAAAACATTAGCTTTTCGGTCGCTTTTTTGTTGCCTTTTTAGCACTTCCAGCCGCTTTGCCCCAGCTGCGACAATAATCACGAAGATTCTGGCACAGCGGGGGATGACAATGGACATAGCGCTTTACAGCCATCTTTCCGATTCCATGCACAGCGACAATCGCGATAACGCCATACGTGTGATGCTCATCGAAGCCAGGCAGGCAATGCGTGAGGGACTGAGACAGATGCTCGAGGGCGAGAACGGCATCGAAGTGATAGCCGAGGTGCCCGACAGTCATACCGCTGTCAACCAAATGAAGACTTTTTCCCCGGATACCATCATCGTTGATATTGAACCGGAAGTCGACCACACCCCTGAGAAAATAGAACGCCTGAAGAAGGTAATACGTCCGCTCAAAAAGGCCGCCGAGCAAGCCAGCATCATTGTCCTCAGTGACGACCATGCACTGCTGGCACCGGCAATCGCCAGTGGCATATCGGGCTACCTGACAAAAAGCGTCAGTCGCGATGAACTTGCAGCGGCAGTGCGCATAACCAACCTCTGGCGTCTGGTGCTCTTCTCGGACCGACGAAGTTTCACTCTGGTCAAAATTTAGACCGTGATGAACTTAACGCAACAAAGGAGGTGAGAGCAGCAAAAAGATGTAGGACAACAAATACAATACAGAATGGCATCACGCCATCACAGACCCAGAAAGGAGGTAACAAGTGGACAAACTCATCAAAGCAATATCAAAGCTGCACAGAGGTGAAAGAGGTATGACCGGACTGGAAACAGCCATCATCCTCATTGCCTTCGTCACCGTGGCCGCGGTGTTCGGCTACGCAGTGCTGAGCGCCGGCCTCTTCTCCGCAGAAAGAGGCAAAGAGGTCATCTTCGCCGGCGTCGAGCAGGCAAAGACCAACCTAGAGGTGTCAGGCTCGGTCATCGGCTACGCTGATAACAGTACGCTGACATCACTAATCGTCACGGTAAAGAATGCCGTTGCCGGTAACCCCATAGATATGACACCCAACTGGGGAGATAACCTAGGACAGAACAAGACCGTCATCAGCCTCAAGACCGCCTCTGAATATCTCCCCAATATAGCCTGGGACGTGACGCCTGTGGGTGCAGCCGACGATGACTACCTGCTTGAGGTTGGCGAACAGTTCCAGATTGAAATCGACCTCACCGACCTCGATGGAGAGGGCACCGGCTTGACTACACCGCTGGGGCCCAACGACAAGTTCTCCCTCCAGATAAAGCCAGCACTCGGCTCCACCATCATCGTGCAGCGGACATTGCCCCCCGAGCTTGATCCCGTCATGGACCTGTACTAATAGGACCATCGCTCGGTGAGGCACTGTCCTGAAGCCGTTTCTCGGGCATCCTCACTGAGGTGGGGATGCCCGAGAAACAAAAAGGGGACCTGAAATGGGACTGGAACAGAGAATAACGGCCCTGGAAGACGAAATCAAAGTCCTGAAGAACGAGATAAAGGCAGTTCTTCTGGACATAAGGGAGCACTACCTGCACCTGAGCAGCCCTTTCACCTCCCTCAATACCATCAGGGTCCCCAGCACGGATGACAGTGCCGGGCCGTCAGACGACGATAAGTACACAATAGAAGAGGGGAGGAAATCCCCAAACAGCAGGCCCCTCACACAAACTAGACAGACCGAAACGGAAAAAGCGGCAACAACACATGACCACCAGTTCGTGACCGCCGAGCCCTCGGCCTCCGACTTGGAGCTGCTCCACTCCATCGATAATCATCCAGCGCCGGCTAAACCTAGAAGACAATCAGCTAAACCGGCACAGGACAGCAATTTTGACCTGGTAGTGATCGCTGGGCTCACCCAATGGGTGGACCAGGCAACTGCTACTCTGGGCAAAGAAAGAGCTGAAGCCCTCGTTGAAATAGCTTACACCATGCGCCATTTCTCCACCGAAGTAAGGGACGCACTTATCAAACTGATAAGGCTTTCGCCGCGCGAAAACGGCACCGGTAAGATCATAGGCGCCAAGGACTATCTGGCAATACTCGCCCAGCTCGACAACCTGCTGGCAAACGAGCACCATGAGAACACTCTGCTCTCCATCCTTACCATGATGAAGGAGGTGCCGGATGGATAAGGCACTGGTGACCATCCTGCTCATCATCGCCGGCGTCGTCTGCACCATGGTCATAGTAAATGCGGTATATCCCCTGATAACCGGTACCAGCGGGGCGCTGACAGACGCCGTCCAGAGGATAGATGACCGCATCAGGAGTAACATCAAGATCATCGAGATTTCTTCCAACGGCACAGAGGTCTACATCTGGATAAAGAACATAGGCGCCTCCACTATCGGCGCTATCGAAAAGAGCGATGTCTTTTTCGGTCCCGAAGGGAATTTTGCCCGAATACCGTTCGGGACTACCGGCTCGCCGCTGCCGTACTGGGACTACGCCCTCGAGGACGGCAGTGACGTCTGGAAACCGTCTTCGACCCTGAAGATTACCATCCACTTACAGGAAGCCCAATCGGGCGTGCAGTTCGTTAAAGTGGTTGCCCACAACGGAATATCAGACTGGCAACTATTTGGCATGTAGCGAAGACAATGGAGAACTTGATAATAACCCTGGCCTGTATCTGTCTGATACTGTTCGGAGCAGCAAATGTGATGATGGTCTCACTGCACTCGGTAGACGAATGCGGTCAGTCGTGGAACGAAGTCCAGAGGCTGGCTAGCGAAAGGGCATTTACCAAAATAACTGCCACAGGCGCCCTAGCTAACACTCAGGGCGACCAGGTGACCGTAAAATTGCTGAACGAAGGAAGTACATCCGTCTCTCAGTTCAGCGATTGGGACGTTATTTTGAAGTACGGCGAGGGGAACACGGTCCGCCTACCGTACAGGCAGACAGCACCGGGCTGGAGCGTTTCCAGTATCTCGTTTCAAGGACTGCCAGAGACCGTTCAGCCAAATGTCCTGGACCCGGGGGAGGAAATGGACATCCTTCTTAGGCTTTCCACTCCGGTGAGCGAAAACACCACTCACCAGGTGACTGTCTCGACACACAACGGTGTCACCACCAAACTGCTCTTCAGGAGGTAGAGAAAATGCCACAGATGGATAACGAGCCCAAAACTGAATTGACGGTATGCACCGGGCAAGGCGAGATAGACAAAAGGCTGGGAGGTGGTATACCTATGGGCTCGCTGGTCCTCCTGGAAGGACAGTCAGACTCAGGTAAATCCGTACTGGTACAGCAAATGACCTGGTCTTCCCTGCAAAATAAGCTCAGGACACTGTTCTATACCACGGAAAATACGGTTCGAAGCCTGGACAAACAGATGGAAAGCCTAGGGCTAAGCATTACCGACTACATACTGCTGGGCTGGGTCAAAATATTCCAGATAAAGTCCACCCTGGGCATGGGCGACAACGCTTTCAATACTATCGTCAAAGGCATCGAGGCACACCCCGAATACAAGGTCGTGGTCATAGATGCCGTGACACCATTTATCGCCCACAGCTCCACAGAGGATGTAATCCGCTACTTCGAAGCATGCAAAAGCCTGTGCGATAGCGGCAAAACTATCCTGAACGTAGCGCATACTTACGCCTTCGATGAACAGCTGCTTATCAGAATAGGCTCGGTCTGCGACGCCCACCTGCGCCTGCGGATCGAGGAGGTTGGCGAAAAACTGGTCAAAGTACTTGAGGTGGCAAAAATAAGAGGCGCCGACAAAAACACCGGTAACATTATCAGCTTTGATGTAGAGCCTGGAATGGGGCTGAAGGTACTGCCAATGGGTAGGGCCAAAGCTTAGGAGGGACATCCATGCCCCAGATAGTACTGCCATTTGAGATAAAACAGGACAAACAAAGGGACACAGCGGCCTTCAGGGCAAGCATCCAGCAAAGCTTGCCTGCAGACTTTCAGGAGGCCACCAGAAAGAGCCCGTTCCTGTTGAGATATCTCTGCATGTTGCCCCTTAAGGAAATCGGTCTGCCCAGATATTGCACCAAGCTGGAAAGGAGTATGTCTGAAATACGCAAGCCGAACATCATCTACCCGGTTAAAGGCGGCACCTTTGTCCACGTCCTTTTCGACCCCGACGATGCTCGACACCACTACATTATCATCGAACCGGTCCTCAACGATAACCTGGAACCGCTGCTGCAGGAGCTGGAACTGAGGATGCTTAACCTGTCAGACATGTTATTGGCCACCAAAAGCGACGACGAAGAGTCCAAGAAAGCCACCTTCCTCCGCATACTGGACGAGCTATGCCAGGTCACCACCAACACACCTGCACAGAACACACCCGCCAAGAGCAACAGAAAGAATGGTAAGTTACCGCTCCATCCCAGGGAACTGAAAAATATCCTTTCCAAAAAAACTGACAAGGTCCCGGTCACCTCACACCAGTTGCAATGTCTCAAGTATTTAATAGTAAGGGACAAACTCGGACTGGGGATAATAGAACCTCTGGTGCGTGACACCTATCTTGAAGATATCAGTTGCAGCGGGATGGGCACCATCTATGTGGAACACAAGATCTTCCACAGCCTCAAGACCACGATATCGTTCCCCAGCCACGAGGAACTTGACATGTTTGTCATGCGTCTCTCCGAGCGCATGAAGAAGCCGGTCAGCATCCACAACCCTATTTGCGATGCTACTCTACCGGATGGCTCCAGAATAAACATAGTCTACGGGAAAGACATCTCGAAGCGCGGCTCCAACTTCACCATACGCCGTTTCAGCGAGACACCGCTTTCCGTGCTGGAGCTGATAGAGATGGGGACACTGGACTACAACATAGCCGGTTATCTGGCAGTAATGATAGGCGAGGGCATGAACACCTTCGTCTGCGGTGAGACGGCTTCAGGAAAGACGACCACCCTGAATGCGTTGACCACCTTCATCCACCCCAATGCCAAGATAGTGAGCATAGAGGACACTCCAGAGCTCCAGGTACCGCACAAAAACTGGATAAGGGAGGTAACGTCGACCAAAGAAGGGAGCGAAAGCGGGGTGACCATGTTTGACCTGCTCAAAGCAGCGTTGAGGCAGCGGCCCAACTTCATTATAGTGGGTGAGATCCGCGGCGCCGAGGGCGCCATCGCCTTTCAGGCGATGCAGACGGGTCACTCCGTCATGGCAACCTTCCACGCCGCCTCGGTAGAAAGACTGATACAACGCCTTACCGGCAACCCGATAAATGTGCCGAAGACATACATGGACAACCTGAACCTGGTGGTCATCCAGAGCGCCGTCAAACTGCCGTCGGGCAAGACGGGACGCAGGATGACCAGTATATGTGAAATCGTAGGATATGATCCGGTCAATCAGTCCTTCTCCTTCGTCGAGGTCTTCCGGTGGGACTCTATAAATGACTCATTCATCTTCAGCGGTTTCGGCAACAGCTATCTAATGGAATACAAGATAGCACCAAAGCTGGGAATACCCGCATTTCAAAAGAAAAGGATCTACGCGGAGATAGACCGCAGGGCCAAGGTGCTGGAAAAACTGCACAAGCAAGGAGTGACCAACTTCTATGAACTTCTCAGCATTCTTGCCAAAGCTAAAAGCGAAGGGCTCTTCTAAAGAGGCAAAGAGCGCCTCGACTAATAAGGTGCCGGTCAACACCGAACTGCTCGGTCTCGACCTTTTCTGCCATCTGACATACATGGCAGCCATCTCAACATCGAAATTACCACGCCATATAGTCTTCGACTACGCGTCCAAATTGCCTTACATGTCTTCTCGTTACATAAGAGACATCACCTTTCTGGCACACCAGCTGAACTACGACTATCCTGAAGCATGCCGCACCATAGGACAGAGGACCAAGGAGCCCGAAGTACGAGCTCTCCTCCTCAGGATGTCAAACTCCTTCGCTTCTGGCGAGGATGAAGGGGAGTTCCTGGCTCGCGAGGCCCGGGTTGCCGGCGAAATATATTCAGAACAGTACGAGCACAGCATCGAAAGTCTGAAGAAATGGACAGACGCCTATACGGCACTCATTCTCTCCGCCGCCCTCATCGTGGTCATCTGTGTGGTCTCCATGCTCATCTTCCCCATGGACAAAAACACCATCGCCATGCTCACTTGGTTCATGCTCGTAGCTATCATGGCTGGTAGCTGGATCATGTACCGCGCCTCACCAAAAGAGTCCAAGCCCCACTCGCTCGAAATTAAATCGCCCGAGCAGGAGATAGGTGCCAAACTGTTCAAAGTCGCCGTACCTCTGGCCGGCATCGTCGGCCTGGCGTGCCTGATTGCAGGGGCACCGCTGGGTGTCACCATGCTGCTACTCGCTTTTCTGCTTCTGCCCCCGGGACTGGCGCTGTTTATCGATGACCGCAAGATAGACAAAAGGGACGCCGAGATAGGGGGCTTCCTCAGGTCGCTGGGCGGCATCAGTAAGGCTATAGGTGCCACCATAGCTGAGACCCTGGACAGATTGGACTATAACGCCCTGCACTCTCTCAAAAATCTGGCACAAAAACTGAAAGCTTCGCTTAGCTTCGGGATTACACCGCAGCTATGCTGGCAGAGGTTTGTTGGCGAATCGGGGAGCGAGACCATTCATCGTAGTGTGCGTACTTTCTATGATGGGGTCGAACTGGGCGGCGACCCCGAAATAATCGGCACCTAATGCGCCGACCTTGCCATGAAAATCTCCCTGCTGCGAGAGAAAAGGAAGGCGGTGGCTTCAAGCTTTACTTACCTCTGTCTGGTGATGCACGCAGCCATAGTGGCATTACTTGTAGGCATCTATCAGGTGGTGCTCAAATTCTCAGAAGCCCTGCAAACAGCCGGTGAATCAGGAGCCATGGAGGGGCTTACCGGCCTTCCCGTGTTCCAGCTTATCCACGATACCAGCCAACTCTCCCAGCTTAAGCTCATGACCACGGCACTGATAATCATGCTTACACTGGTAAACCCCGCGGCTATAAAATTCGTCGAAGGAGGCCACAATTACAAGTACCTTTTCTACCTCAGCCTCACCTTGGCGATCTCGGGGCTCTGTCTGCTGTTGGTACCATCCATGATTTCCGGCGTGTTCGGTTTTATATCTATCGTTAAGTGAGGTTGAACTATGGACTTCTGGCAGTTCGGCATCTACATAGTAATACTCACCGGGGCCTCCTCTCTGGTAATTATGACCATCGTTCTTATAGTACGAAAAATGGGCCAAGACAAATCTCCAAAAGCCGGATACAGAAGCGGGGCCGCCGCTGCCGGGTGGGCCCGCAGACCACCCACCACGAACACGGCGACACTCCCCAGCACACCGGCGCCAGAGGTCGTGGAACAAAGCGAGACGCCTCGCGATGAAAAAATAGAGCCAGCCCCGGAGAATGCCGGGCTGGACATTATCGAAGAAACTTCACTGGCAAGTCCACTGAGTGCGCCAGGAACTATAGAACCAACCTTGATAGGGGGAGCTAGTGTACTTGACACCCCTGGAACAACCGACACGCTATTAACAGAGGTGACCGGTACAATGCCGGAAGAAAATGACAGCCAGGAAAATGAAGAGCACGACGCGGCAGACAATGAAGATAGTGACCCACTGAGTATCTTCCACATGGAGGACAATCAGGAAAATCCGATATCCGAACTCAGCGCCTCACTCCCTGACATAGATGTATTTAATCTGCTCAGGGAAAGTAAGGAGGTCATGAAAATCCTGGGCATCGAAACGGAAGAGCAATCAACCACTAGGGGGTTGCTATGAACAGAAGAGATATTTTCAAACCGCAAAGTTCGCTACTAAATATCAGACCGAAACCCCCAGCGCACAGAAAGCAGCGCTCCTTGCACCCCACATACCTGACTGCCCCATACAGTTTCATGCGCCCCCTTCTCCTGGCAGTGCTACTGGCGACACTGCTATTTTCTGCCAGGACGGTATCCGCCGAGGACGACACACCGCGCATCAGTATACTCCCGGGACAGGGCCCTGTAGGGACCGAGGTCATCGCACAAATAACCGGCTTTCCAGCTAAAACAGGGATACTCATCGCTGCACGAGAAAAGACCTGCATCGTCCAAAAGACGGTCACGGATAACGAAGGGGTTGCACTGGTCACCTTCAAAATAGCTGAACAGCCCGCTGGCTGGTGTCAGATATGGGCTTATGACGAGACAAATGTGGCCTGGGTCATGTTCACTGTGGTACCGTCCGTTGAGCTAAGTAAGACATCCGGATACGTAGGCGAGGAAGTGGCGGTCAATGCCTACGGCCTGGCTGAAAAGAAAGAGGTCACTGTGTACTACGATGGCAAGAAAGTGGCCGTTGGACAGACGAACGAAAAAGGTACGGTGAGCAGCTTGACCTTCAAGGTGCCGAAGAGCCCCCGTGGTAAGCACATTATAACCGTTGATGACGGCAAAAACCAAAGTCAGGAGACATCGTTCCTTGTCCATCAACGGTTCACCATTGCACCCAAAAGCGGACAACCTGGCACCGAGGTCACGGTCTCTGGCACCGGATTCGCTGCCTCTACCGACGTGACCATCTACTTCGACGATAGAGATATCACTTTAGCGCCCACGGACGACACGGGTAGCTTTACCGCCAGCTTCAGGGTGCCTAAAGCTGCTGGAGGGATGCATAGCATTAAGGCCGATGACGGCACCAACCGTTATTATGAGGACTTCGCCATCGAAGCTACAATAGCGCATAACCCCAAAGAAGGTGCCATCGGTGAAAAGGTGGTTATCGAGGGTACGGGCTTTGCCGCCAACATGCCAGTGGCAGTCACTTTCGACAATAAGAAAATCGGGGCAGCTACAACTACCAGCGAAGGCTCCTTCATTTTCACCTTCAATGTGCCTTCTTGCCTCCATGGAGAGCGGACAATCACGGTGTCGGATGGCACCACCACCAGACAAGCTAAGTTCATGGTGGACTCTGTACCACCTCCCGTGCCCCGCTTGCTTAGCCCGTCAGGTGGTTCGCGCCTCACCAGCATAAAAAGTTTCGAATGGGAAGAGGTCACAGACCCCAGCGGCGTAAAGTATGTCCTTGAAATAGCCACAGACGCAGAATTTTCCAACGTAATTATCGCGGCAAAAGGTCTGACTACACCCCGGCTCACGCTTTCACAAGAGCAGCAAAAACTCCTTAAACCAGCCAAGACCCCTTACCTGTGGCGGGTAAGGGCTATCGACGGTGCTTTCAATTCCAGCGACTGGTCTGAGGCGAGGACATTATTTGTCGGAGCCACAGTGTCCACTATAGTACAAAACATGCCCTCCTGGGTAACATATTCACTCCTCGGCCTGCTTTTCGCCCTGATCGCCACCTTCTTCTACTACCTCGGCTATATAAGACACCAGAGACAGAGCGACTATGCTGAGGAACTGACACTTGAAGACCAGCCACCCCAGTGGGAGCAGTACGATGAGACCAACTACACTGGCAGCAAAAGGATGAGTTACAAATAAACTGAAAAGGAGCCAGACATGATGAGTACACGCATTTACCGCAAAATAAAAATCGAGTCCCGACAATTGAAATGGCTGATCCTAGCTATGGCAGGCACCGTCCTGGCAGCAATACAGATAATGAACTGCGTTTTCTCAGGTAAGGAACCTGTCCATGGCGTGTTTGATTGGGCATTCGCCATGGCAATAATTGCTGCACTTGTCATCTTTAGCTTTCGCTACTTGGACAAAATTCAGGAAGAACTGGTGACCAAAGAACAGGAAGCCACCGAATCCAGAAGAAGCTTACAGCATATCATCGACAATACCGAGGATGCGATACTGGTATTCGACAAATCGGGAAACTGTACCTTCGCCAACAGGGCTCTGGAAAGAATGAGCGGCTACCCGCTAGACAAGCTGACCCTGATGAACCTCCGCGAAATCCTAACACCTGAGGACTATCGCTTCCTTATGGACAAGACGCAGAACAGCCCTCTGGACGAGCTTGCCGCCTATGACGACTTTTACTGCATCCTCCAGCAACAGCACGGGGAGAAAATACCGGTGAAAATGCACATCATGCCGGTAAAAGACAGGGGCGGCAGCATATCAGGGTTCGAGGCCGTTATCCGCGAGGTCAAAGACCATCATTATGAGACAGAAAGGACACGCCAGGAAAGAGAACGTTGTCTTAAAGCAATTGCAAAGGTGGGGCAGATCATGCTCGCTTCACAAACAGAAATACCCTATGACCAGGTACTGGAGCTACTAGGTGGAGCCATAGAAGCTACCAGCGCTAGCATAACCCTGCGTAACGGTGACTCACCCGGTGCAGAAAAACTAGCCAGAATAGCCGATTGGCAAAACCACCAGCTCATGGCCAGAACATCTAATGATGTTGCCCCCTGCCTCACGCATGGTACTGAAACCATCCAAGCAGGACAGACGACCAGCACCAACCCCGCCATGGCAGTCCACAACCATCACCATCGTCCGGCACTTATCCTGCCCTTGGTCACCGCCGAAGGACCACTGGGGTTCATCACTTTTTGTAAGCAGCCCGGAAACGGTGAGTGGAACCCGCTCCATATCAACCTGCTACAGACCGCCTCGAGCATGCTGGCCGGAGCCATCGAACGGCAGAGGGCAAACAAGCTGCTCAAGCAACACTTCTTCTCTCTGGCCCGAGCGATGGCTGGCTCTCTTTCGTTTGTCGACCCGTACACCGCCAGCCACCAGGAGAACGTGGCTAGGATGGCACGACAAATAGGGATGAGGCTGGGGCTGAGCAGTGAGCAATGTGAATGGTTGCATTTCGGCGGACTGCTCCACG